>JAEEGH010002152.1_pt1 | contig 53857 bp, 26 predicted proteins | sample 9134181 | NCBI WGS metagenome assembly JAEEGH01 (sample SAMN16246544, study PRJNA631951) | gut metagenome | biome: gut microbiome; feature: rumen; material: DP-attached | host: Bos | place: Iran: Karaj | collected 2018-10 | reverse complement strand
GATGGAGGTAGCCCCTTCTTCACATCTTATAACAATATTGTTTTTGATAAGCAATCCATCACTCGTTTCTTCATCAAATATGACTGCCCCCCAATTATCATCACTCGTTAAAGAAGAGTTGTTAACAAAAGACTCTGTCTTGAAATAACAACCAGAAAATGCACCATATCCAATGCTGGTCACGCCCTCGGGGATGGTGATGGAGGTCAGGCCGGTGCAACCACCAAAGGCAGAGTCGCCGATGCTGGTCACGCCACTTCCGATGGTGACGGAGGTCAGGCCGGTGCAACCAGAGAAGGCAGAGTCGCCGATGCTGGTCACGCCACTTCCGATGGTGACGGAGGTCAGGCCGGTGCAACCAGAGAAGGCAAAGTCGCCGATGCTGGTCACGCTCCCAGGGATGGTAACAGAGGTCAGGCTGCTACAATCATAGAAGGCACCCCAGCCGATGCTGGTCACGCCACTTCCGATGGTGACGGAGGTCAGACTGCTGCAACCTGAGAAAGCTTCGTTACCGATGCTGGTCACGCTCTCTGGGATGGTGACGGAGGTAGCCCATCCTCTACATTTCACAACAATATTGTTACTGATAATCAATCCATCACTCGTCTCTTCATCAAATAGGGTTGCCCCCCAATTATCATCACTCGTTAAAGAAGAGTTGTTAACAAAAGATTCTGTCTTGAAATAGCAACCTGAGAAGGCACTTTCTCCGATGCTGGTCACGCTCTCGGGGATGGTGATGGAGGTCAGGCTGCTGCAATCATAGAAGGCCCTGTAGCCGATGCTAGTCACGCTCTCGGGGATGGTGATGGAGGTCAGGCTGCTGCACTGATAGAAGGCAAAGTTGCCGATGCTAGTCACACTGCTTGGAATGGTGGTATACATACATCCTGCAATCAGAGTATTCGTAGCTGTTTCTATAATAGCATTACAATTATTGCGAGAATCATAAACTTTATTTCCTGTTTCAACTACAACGGAGGTCAGGCTGGAGCAACCAGAGAAGGCTATTCTGCCTATGCTGGTCACGCTCCCAGGGATTGTGACGGAGGTTAGGCCAACGCAACCATAGAAAGCTTCGTTACCTATGCTGGTCACGCCCTCGAGAATGGTGATAGAGGTCAGGCTGGTGCAACCATTAAAGGCCCGATAGCCGATGCTGGTCACGCTCCCAGGGATGGCGATAGAGGTCAGGCTGGAGCAACCAGAGAAGGTATCGTCGCCGATGCTGGTCACGCTCTCAGGGATGTTGACGGAGGTCAGGCTGCTGCAACCTAAGAAGGTACGGTCGCCGATGCTGGTCACGCCACTTCCGATGGTGACGGAGGTCAGGCTGCTGCAACCCCGGAAGGCGTAGTCGCCGATGCTGGTTACGCTCCCAGGGATGATGACGGAGGTCAGGCCGGTGCAATCACCAAAGGCAGAGTCGCCGATGCTGGTCACGCTCTCAGGGATGGTGATGGAGGTCAGACTGCTGCAACCACCAAAGGCTACTTCGCCGATGCTGGTCACGCTCTCAGGGATGGTGATGGAGGTCAGGCCGGTGCAACCATAGAAGGCTTCAACGCCAATGCTGGTCACGCTGTAAGTTATACCATTATAGGTAAAAGATTCAGGAATGACGACTTCACCAGAATAAGAGTTGAAGTTGTAGTCTTTATAAGTCACAGTTGCCTCGTTTCCCGAGAGGTTGTAATAGATGCCATCATTCTCGACATCGTAGGAAAAGACATTGAGGCCTGCGAAGAGGCACAGGCATAGGAGTAAAATGTTTCGTTTCATATCTTTCTTATCATTTAATATTTGCAATAAAGTTACGACTCCTTTGCTTATTCACAATAAACAATCAATCACTCTGATTATTCTGAGTCGTCTGAATATTCTGAGTGCTCGGAGTTGTCGGAGTGCTCTGGGGTTTGTTCTTGATTGAGGCGCAGATGAGGTTGCGCACCTTCATCGGATGCTTCACGCAATGCACTTGATGCGAGGTGCCGCCGCTGCCCACCAATTCCACACAACCTGTGCCGAGGAAGCGCTGCCACAGGGACTGATAGAAGTTCACGGTCTCTATCTTAGAGAAAGGAATCTCCGTCATCTTGATGTTGAAGATGCCGTCCTTCTGCACGAAACGCGTATTCGTGACGGAGAACTCGGTCCGAGTGCGGATGATTCGCCCGACAATCCAGATGAAGAAGGCCAGCACAAGCAGGGCTATGCCTGTGTAGAAGAGCGCTTGCTTATGCTCAGGGAACTTGTAGTAGGCAAGTAAGAGGGCTACGATGCCAGCAACCGTAAAGAGGAACGAATAGAAGAGATACCTGAAGATGTACGACCAATGAAGCCGTCCGTTGTAGATGATTTGTTCGCCTTGCTCAAGGCTTTGTCTGATGTAGTTTGCCATCTTTCGTTTTCTATTTAATCATTTATCATTTACTTTTTTGTGCAAAGATAGCATCTTTTTGCTTACGAAACAAGAAACAGGGCAGAAAAATTATCCTCGCCGCTGCATGTCTCACACGATTCGGCATGCCGAAACACCCGTCGCATCACGCATGGACACGCAACGCAGCACGCTTAGTTCATTGATTTGTCATGAACAATCAATTGCTGCATCATGAATAATCAATTGCTGCATCATGATAAATCAACGAACGCCGCCTGAAGAAATTTGTCACACCCCTTGCACAAATGAGTATTTTATGCTACCTTTGCAGGCAAAGAGGCACTATATAATATATAATGTGTAGTATGAACAGACTGAATAAGGCCTTCGTTGCTCTCGTTTTTCTCGTTATGGCTATGCCGATGAGGGCAGCGCTCTATATCGTTGGCTCAGCCATCAATACCGGTTGGAGCCGCCAGGCGATGACGGAGCAGGCAGAGGGCATCTACACCTGGGAAGGCCATCTTTTCCACGGAGGCGAGCTGAAGTTCATGACGGAGGCTACGGATTGGGGCAACCACTGGGGCCCTTCCGCCGCAAACACCCTGCTTTCCCTCGGCACACAGACGATCTCCCTCCACACCAGCGGCGACTATAAGTATCGGGTTGACAACATCGGTTTGTGCAAAGTGCTGGTCGATACGAAAGGCAAGACGATACAGATTGCCGACAGCAACGGCCTGCTGCCTCCTGTCCGGCAGTTCCCCACCTGCCTCTACCCTATCGGAACTTCCGTCAGCAGCACGCTTTCCGACCAGAATCTCTATGCTCTTCAAGAAGACGCTCCCGATGCAGGCACCTACAGCGGCTTGCTGACGCTCGGTTCCGGCACGCTGGCTCTGCACTCGAAGCCGTATAAGAAGACTGTCGAGGCTCGCCCCATCACACCCTTTCTCGCTTCCGGAGCATCGGTGAAACTGCCCAAATTGCGCTATCAGATAGAGACCGACAGGTGCAGCTACAGGCCTGGCGAGACGGTTTCGCTGACCTTCTCGGCTGTTCCGCCATCGGGAGCGAGGGTGCGCTACCGCTTCCTCGGCGACATCATCGCCGACACGCTGCTCGCTTCGCGCAGCTGGACCTGGACGGCACCCACGGAGGACTTCCGCGGATATATGGTCGAGGTCTATCGTCCGGCTGAGGCTGGCGACGAAATCCTCGCGACAATCGGCATAGACGTCAGCAGCGACTGGACGCGCTTCCCACGCTACGGCTTCGTGGCCACCTTCGGAAGCGACAAATCGCTCAGCAAGACAAAGAGCGAGATGAAGTGGCTCAACCGCTGCCACATCAACGGGGTGCAGTTCCAGGACTGGCACTACTGCCACGACTGGCCACTCGGCGGCACCCGCGACGGCGGGCTCTGGACGACCTACAAGGACATCGCGAACCGAACCATCTACACCTCTGCCATCAAGAACTACATCCGTGCCCAGCACGACCGAGGCATGAAGAGCATCTTCTACAACCTCTGCTTCGGCGCCCTCGACGGCTGGCAGGAGCGCGGCGTGCAGCCCGAATGGTTCATCTTCAAAGACAACAGACAACAGACAATAGACCGGCATGACCTGCCGGACAGCTGGAAGAGCGACATCTACCTGCTCAATCCCGGCAACGAAGGCTGGCTGAACTACCTGGCAGAGCGTAACGACGAGGTCTATTCGATGCTCGACTTCGACGGTTATCAGATAGACCAACTCGGTTCGCGAGGCACCGTCTATGACTACAACGGCAACGCTGTCAACCTGCGCGACGGCTTCTCCACCTTCATCAGCCACATGAAAAACCGTCACCCCGACAAGCGCCTCATCATGAACGCCGTCTCGCAATGGGGCGCGTCGCAGATTGCAGGGACAGGAAAGGTTGACTTCCTCTACTCGGAAGTCTGGGGGAATCAGGCTGGCAACAGTCTTGCGAGTGGCGACGGGCGCTTCTCGAACATCAAACACGTCATCGACGAGAACCTCAGCCTCAACCCTGCCCTTCGCTCCGTCCTTGCCGCCTACATGAACTACCTCGCTGACAACAAGGACTTTAACACAGCCGGAGTGGTTATGGCAGATGCCGTGATGTTCGCTCTTGGCGGGTCGCATCTGGAACTTGGGGGCGACCACATGCTCTGCAGAGAGTACTTCCCCTACGCAGGCATGAAGTGGCATAATCAACTGGAGGACTGGATGACGCGCTACTACGACTTCCTCACCGCCTACGAGAACCTGCTGCGCGACAGCTGGAAGGAGCGGACAAATGTCAAGGCGACGTGCTCCGACATCACTATCAACACTTGGGAGCCCGTCGCCAACCAAGTGACGATGCTCGTCAGGGAAGTGGACGGCAGGCAAGTCATCCACCTGCTCAACTTCACGCACGAGGACGGAGCGACCGACGTCAGCAACGACTACATGCTATGCTGGCACGATAACAAGGCCACTCGACCTTGGCCGAAGCGCTTCGAGGCACTTTCCATCAAGCTGACCGGCCTGACGGGAATGGGCAAAGTGCGTCGCATCTGGGCCGCATCGCCCGACTATTGCGGCGGCGCCATGCAGGAGCTCACGGGCTATCGCTACACCTCATCGACCGGCACGATTACCCTCACGCTGCCCTCCCTGCAGTTCTGGACGATGATTGTCATCGAGCCGGAAACTGCCACGACAAAGGACAACACCTGTTACGCCCCGTCTTCCAACGGCGAATCGCTCGTCCCGGACATCCCTTCGACACTCGTCTCTACCACTTCCAGCACACGCTCTTGGAACCTTCAACTCGACGAGGATGTCTATGAAGTTCGCGCCGACATCCCAGCCGGCACGCTCACTTTGTCCAGAGACAACGACGACGCCATCGTTCTCCCCCTCGGAGAAAGCCGAGAAGTCTTTTACGACTTGGGCGGACGCCAGATTGTAAATGGTAAATGGTCAAATGGTAAATTACCTCATGGCATTGTGATTAGCCAAGACAAAAAGGTGCTCCGATAAGCTTTCAATTTTCAATTTTTAATTTTTAATATGTTAAAGTTGCCCGATCGGCGTGACATTTCGCCTCTTTGTGTCTATATAAGGTAGAATGGCAAACGACGACAACAGCATCATAGAGCGCATACGAGGCGGCGAGACAAGTGAGTTCGCACAGCTGGTAAAGCGTTACGGCCCATCGCTCATGGTGTTCGTCGGACGCATCGTGGGGGTGCAGGAGGACACCGAGGACGTGGTGCAAAACACTTTCGTCGCTGCCTATCAACACCTAAACGACTATGACCCGCAGAAGGCATCGCTGCCGACTTGGCTTCAACGCATAGCCTATCACGAAGCGCTCTACCATCTGCGGAAGAGAAAACGGCAAGTCATGCTGCCGCTTAATATAAGTGATGACGTTCCCGACGAGCTGCCTGAAGACACGACAGCACAGCAACTGGACGAAGCCATACAGCAGCTCTCACCCGAGGACCAGATGCTCCTGCAACTCTTCTACTTCGACGGACGTTCGCTAAAGGAGATTGCCTACATCACCAACCAAGCGGGCGAAGCCACAGCTCGCGAGGTGTCGCGCCTCAGCAGCCAGCTTCACCGCATACGCCAAAGACTCAGAATCATCTTAACACACAAGAACCATGAATAACGACAACCGCCTGCGCCTGAGCGAAGCGAAGAACCTTTTCCGCCAAGCCCTGCAGCAACAGAACGACCGAGCAGCAGGCATGAAGATGCCCGACAACATGGAGCAAAGGGTGATGAAAAGCCTCACCCCTAACCCCTCTCCGAGGAGAGGGGAACCTTCCTCGTTGCCGCTTCGACGTTCACCCCTCCTTTGGAGGGGGATAGGGGGAGGCTGCATTGCCGTCGCAGCCAGCGTGTTCCTGCTCATCTTGCTCAACATAGGAAAGCAGCAGCCTGAGCAGCCTCCTGTCGTTACAGAAAAGGTGATGCAGTCTAAAGACAATATAGAGGAAACGCCTCAAGCGACAGTTTCAACGACAACTGAGCAGCCTGTCGTGGCACAAGCAGAGAAGCCTCAGCCAGTTAAGAAACGCAGGAAAGTCCACAAGCCTGCCCTCGAAGAACCTGTACCCCAAGAAGCAGAACCTGCGCAGGTAGAGCCAGAGCAAGAGAATGAATACCTGCCCAAACAACCCGACTTGTACCTGCTGGCAGTAGCAGATGCTCAGGACATCCGCTCTCGAGGTGAACGCCTTTACGAAGAGGTAGCTCAAATGATGAATAACCATTAATAATATAGAACGATGAAAAAGATTCTTACTTTTATGCTTTTGGCAGTTACTGCCACTACTTATGGGCAGCAGCCCAACGTTCGCCTCACTCAGTTGGAACAATACTTGCCGACACAATACATCAATGTCAACAAGCGGCAGGACAATAGCGCAGGAAAAATCACTTACATGATAGAGACTGGTGGCGTCAACCACACAGGTGGATGGGAATCCTATTTCAAGAAGGGACTGAGCGAAGAAGAAAGGCAACAGCGTGTCCTTACGGTTAATAGCCGCATTACTCAGAACCGTCAGAAAATGGAGGGAGTCATTGATTACTTCCGCACAACTTTTGCCAGCTTAGGCAAGGATGCTCCAGAAAGCTACCTGTATGAGTTCCACAAGAACGGCTTGGACACCATCAAGTATTCCTATATGGGGCCTTCCCACGAATTTGCCAACTTTGAATACCACAATAAGCCCCATAAAAACAATGATAATGGGATTATTGACTACAGCGACTATTACTACTCGTACTATCACTCTTATACTGTTCCCACAGGCATCAAAGAGGACGACATGAAGCCCTTCGACGGCAAGGCTTTCTGCGAACACATCCAGCCCGTTCTGAAGAAGTTCATGAAGTTGAAGGGAGCAAAGGCTTATCCTGTGCATTGGCAGCACGACGAAGGATTTGAGAATGACAGAGATTTCTTCATGACACCCAAATATGGCCGTGACAAACATGAGTTCGAAACGCATCCCGGCCTTGTTACTGGCATGCACTATATCATCCCCTCCTTGCACGAAGCCGAAGCAAAAGCGCTATACAAGGAACTGGATGCGCTAGCTCACGAATACGTTAACAGTCATCCCGAACAGCCCTACGCCTATAAATTCACTACTGAATTCGCAGGATCAGATAATAGCCACGTTATTCATGGACTCCCCGACATGGTGAAAGGGAACATCTATAAAGGCAGCGACGAGTTCTATCTCTGCTGCAAACGTGAACAGGATGGTAACTACCACATCCTAACCCTCAACAGCAAAGGCGTGTATTGGGTTCCTTGCGACTATGCCATCTTGAAGAGCTACATCAACGGAGAGAAGGTCTATCTCAAAGGGATGGAACCTAAAGAAGACAAGAAATAATGGAAATCTCGTTTTAGAAGTTAATAAATCGGTGCGCCAACCAGCTCCTGCGTCGCGAGATGCGGGAGCTGTTTTTATAACCCTCACGTGACGTCGGTAAACGTCACGTGTGAAGTTGACGAACTTCACACGTGAACTTCGCCAACTTCACGTGGGTTGTTGGCAAACATCACGTGGGTCATTAAAAAACTAAGCGTGTCTAATCTGCAAACTAGGCGTGCCGTGTTGATAAACAAAGCGTGCCGTGTTGTTGAACACGGCACGCTATCTTATCTGATACCTTATTATTTCCAATAAATATCGGTGAACTCCTTCTTGATGTTCACCTCTTCGAGCTTGAAGTATTTGCGCAGGAGTCCCCATGTCACATCGAGCATCTCCTCGGTGTTGAGGTTGACGTCGATGGCAAGGAGCTTGCTCGAGTAATCCTTCGCAAAGTCGAGGCAACGGTTGTCGTAGTCGGTGAGGTCGAAGCCGTTCTCTAGCTTTGTCTTGGCATTTGCCGCGTCGGCATAGAGTCGGATGGCAGCGTTCATGACTTGGCTGTGGTCCTTTCTGGTCTTCTTGCCTGCAACAAGCTGCTTCAGACGAGACAGCGAGCGGAACGGATCGACGATGACCTTGCCCACATCACTGTCGCGACGCAGGTAGAGCTGACCCTCCGTGATGTAACCGGTATTGTCGGGCACGGCATGCGTGATGTCGCCACCAGACAGCGTGGTCACGGCGATGATGGTGATGGAGCCGCCGCCTGCGCTCTCGGGGAACTGCACGGCCTTCTCGTAGATCTTTGCCAAGTCGGAATAGAGCGAGCCAGGCATCGAGTCCTTCGACGGGATTTGGTCCATACGGTTGCTCACGATGGAGAGCGAGTCGGCATAGCTGGTCATATCGGTCAGCAGGACGAGCACCGTCTCGTGTTTCTCCACGGCGAAGTACTCGGCAGCCGTCAGCGCCATATCGGGAATGAGGAGTCGCTCCACAGCAGGGTCCTCGGTGGTGTTGATGAAAGAGATGATGCGGTCGAGCGCACCGGCACCGGCGAAGGTGTTGCGGAAGAAGTAGTAATCGTCGTTGGTCATACCCATGCCGCCCAGGATAATCTTGTCGGCCTTGGCACGCATGGCAACGAGGGCCATCACTTCGTTGAACGGCTGGTCGGGGTCGGCGAAGAAAGGAATCTTCTGACCCGAGACGAGCGTGTTGTTGAGGTCTATGCCGGCAATACCCGTGGCGATGAGCTCGCTGGGCTGCTTGCGGCGAACGGGGTTGACCGACGGACCGCCAATCTCCACCTCTTTGCCCTCAACCTCTGGACCGCCGTCGATGGGCTGGCCGTAAGCGTTGAAGAAGCGTCCTGCCAACTGGTCGCTGACCTTGAGGGACGGGCTCTTGCCGAGGAACACGACCTCTGCATTGGTGGGAATGCCGCCCGTGCCTTCGAACACCTGCAGCGTCACGTCGTCACCGATAATCTTCACAACCTGAGCCAACTTGCCGTTGATGGTCGCCAGCTCATTGTAACCCACGCCCTTCGCCTTGAGCGAACAGGTAGCCTTCGTTATCTGGCTTATCTTTGTATATACTTTCTGAAATGCTGTAGCCATAGCTTATACAATCAGACCCACCCCCCTGCCCCTCCCTTGTAGGAAGGGGAGTAGATACTTATTCTATTGGTTATTCTTTATTATCATGCCTTAAAAGGTGACCTCTCCCTCCCTACAAGGGAGGGTAAGGGGAGAGTCTGTTATTTGATGAGCTCCTCAATTCGCTTTATGTAGTCGTAGTACTGCTCACTCTTATATTGCGAGTAGTTCATCTGCTTGCAGAGGTTGATGAGCTTCTTGAAGTAGTCGATGACATCAAGGAATGTGTCGAACTTGTAGTCGTCCTTCTCGCAAATCTTCGTTACGATGTCGAGAATCTCTTCCTGGCGCTCGAGCGGCGTCACAGCATCCACCTCGTCGAAGGCATCCTGCTGCAGGATGACATAGTCAATCACCTCGGACTTCCAGAAGACGATGTGGTAGTCGACAGGCACGCCATCGTCGCCCAAGATGTTTATCTGCTCGGCAATCTCCTTACCGCGCTGCATACGGGTCTTTAGGGCAAGCACCTTCGGGATCCATTCCTTATTGATATGTCCTTCGATATACTCTGCGAACTCTGGGTACTCGAGGTATTTGGAGTAAGAGTCTATGGGATTGACTGCCGGATAACGCTTCTTGTCGGCACGGTCTTGCTCAAGTGCGTAGAAGCAGCGGGCAACCTTCTTGGTGCTTTCTGTAACGGGCTCCTTCAAGTTACCGCCTGCTGGCGACACTGTTCCCAAGAAGGTAACGGAACCGACCTCACCATTGTTGAGGTAAACATAGCCGGCACGTCCGTAGAAGTTACTGATGAGGGCGCCGAGGTCCATCGGGAAGGCATCGGGTCCGGGCAGCTCTTCCATGCGGTTCGACATCTCGCGGAGAGCCTGTGCCCAACGCGACGTCGAGTCGGCCATCAGCAGGACGCGGAGACCCATCGAGCGGTAGTACTCGGCCATCGTCATGGCTGTATAGACAGAAGCCTCGCGGGCTGCAACAGGCATGTTGGAGGTGTTGGCAATGATGATGGTGCGCTCCATCAGCTTGCGGCCTGTGTGGGGGTCAACCAGTTCAGGGAACTCAGTGAAGATTTCCACAACCTCGTTGGCACGTTCGCCGCAAGCGGCAATCACCACAATGTCGGCCTCAGCCTGCTTCGATATGGCGTGCTGCAGCACAGTCTTGCCCGTACCGAAGGGACCGGGGATGAAGCCCGTGCCGCCTTCCACGATAGGATTGAAGGTATCGATGGTGCGGACGCCTGTCTCAAGCAGTTTGAATGGACGCGGCTTTTCCTTGTAGTTCGTCATGGCGAACTTCACAGGCCAGTGCTGCACCATATCGACCTTGATATCGTTGCCCTGCTCGTCGGTCAGGACGGCGATGGTGTCGTGTATCTTATACTTGCCCTTTCCCACAATGCTCTTGATGGTAGCAGTGCCTTTCATCTGGAAAGGCGCCATTATCTTCAAGGGCTGATGGTTCTCTTCAACCTTACCGAGCCAGTCGCTTGCCTGCACCTTGTCGCCTTCCTTTGCAAGAGGTTCGAAGTCCCAAAGGCGTTCGGCATCGAGAGGCTCTGTGTATTGACCGCGCTTCAGGTAGACACCATCCATCTTGTCAAGGTCGTTCTGCAGACCATCGTAGTTGTGGCTAAGCATACCAGGGCCGAGCTGTATCTCGAGCATGTGTCCTGTGAACTCAGCCTCGGCACCGACCTTCAGGCCGCGTGTGCTCTCGAAGACCTGCACATAAACGTCTTGTCCGACCACCTTGATGACCTCTGCCATCAATCGGTCGCCGCCTGTTGTGATGTAGCATATCTCGCCCTGGAGCACGGGACCGTCCACACGGAGCGTGACCATGTTGGCGACTACGCCACTTACAATTCCTTTTGTCATGTTTATATCTTGCTGTGTTTTGTTTAATCTATCGTTGTTTTGTTATAACGTCATCTCGTCATGCTCTTCTGGGCGATGTTTGGAGCGACGAATTCCTCGGGCACTCTTGCTTCTGATCGCAGGTCGTCGATTATCTTCCGGAAGGTTTCCTTACCTTGCTCGACATCGAGCTTTGCCCAGCGCTGCTGCATTTCGAGCTTGCAGAGATAGGCAAAGACGGCTGCCATGTCGAAGGGCTCGAAGAAGGTGCGCTCGTCGAGCCAAAGCCACTTGAAGGCGTCTATCATCTTCTCCTTGCGGACGGGGTCTTCTTCATCCACTATCTTCATGAGCTGCGGGATGTAGTCGAGCTCGTGGCTGAGGTTGAAGTCCTTTGTCTTGTTCTCGCGTATCATCTCCTGCACCTCGCCCTCGCCTTTGATGAAGTCGCCGACGCTCCAGCCCTGGCCGCGTGCCAGCATAGCTGTGAGGATGTTTGTGATGTCGAGGTTAAGCTTGTACCAGCGGCGCATCATGCGGTTGGGGCAGGTCTTGATGGCGTAGTCGAGGAACTGATAGGCCATCTCGTCCTCGGGGAAGTAGCCTGCCTTGTCCTTGTTGAAGGGGTATTCACGAGCGAAGATGCTCATGAAGGCCGGGTAGCGATGGACGTTGAAGTTAAGCTCGGTGGCACTTGTGATGAGGTCGCGCAACTGTTCGAGGGAGAAGTTTCCCCATTGGTCGATGGTTGCCTCCGGGTTCTTGAGGAGCTTGACCAGATTGACGCAATCGAAGTGGAGGAAGAAGTAGAAGAGCAACTTCCTGTCCCCCGGCGTCAGCACCTCCTCACACTGTTCCCTCATCTGCTCAAGGCTCAGTCCAGGCTTCGTGTCCTTCAGGTTTATGTCCGGCAAGCCGGCTATCATGCAATAATAGTTTGCCATCAGCCTTTTTGCTAGAAGAGCATCTCCACGAGTTGTGGACGCAGGAAGTTCTTGAAGTAGGTTTCGAACTCTTCCTTGCCGAAGTTCACCTTGTAGCTGCCATCGGCAGGAGCTATCGTGAGCAAAGTGTCCTTGCCGTTCACCTTGTTGATGGTGACGCCCTTGTCGAGGAGAGCCTTTGCCTTAGCTGCGAAGTAGGCCTTGAGGCTGTCGGCTTCGCTGCTGGAGATTACGACGGGTTCGCTGGCAGACCACTTCTCAGCGAGTGCAACGGCGAACTTCCCGAGGAAGTCGGGGCTTGCCTTCAAGCCTTCCACGGCTTCCTTGACAACGCCATCGGTCAAGACGTTTGTCACCTCGCTCTTGAGTGCGCTCAGAGCCTGGCCTGTGTACATCTTGAGTTCGTTGCGGGTATTGGCATCTGTTTCGGCAGCCTGCTTTTGTGCCTGTGCCACGATGTCCTGTGCCTGCTGACGAGCTTCCTGCAGTATCTTCTCTGCCTGCTGCTTGGCCTGCTCTATGATGCGGTCGGCTTCTGCCTGGCCTTTCTCCACGCCTTCGCGCAGGATCTTTTCGGTGAGTTCTTGTATCTTTTCCATTTGTCTTTATGTGTATTTGTGCATTTTACGGCGCGAAGATACAAATTTTAGCTGGGATATCAATGCTTATTAACAAAAAAAATGCCCTATCTGTCATTATCTGAACAGAAAGGGCATTCAGTGGATATTCCTTCAGTACACGCCTACCTCTGAAAGGGCGAGTTTGCCTTGATGTCGGGTGACGATGATGCGGACTTTTTCGGCCTTGACGGGCGAGAAGCGATGTTGCTTGACGCGGCACTCGGGAGCTGTCCCGTCGAAGAGAGGATGCCAGCGTTTGCCGTGCATGTACATAAGCTTATAAGCCTGCATGCTGCCTTTCTGTTCCTCTACGATGGTGACGAGCGAGATGCTCTTTTCGCCCTTCAGATCCACTTCCCACCAAGGCTCCTTTACGGTCGGGTGCGAGGTCCAGCCCGACGAGAAGTCATCGTCGTTGGCGAAGTCGCCGATGCCGTAGTCGTAGCTCCAGCTGTACTCCGTGGGGCAGCCCTTGGCGATGTTGCGGCGGGTGATGGGTGCCTCGCACTCGGGAATAGGCTTCGTGGGGCCTTCATGCTTCCAGAGCTGGCCTATCTGACGCAGTGCTTCGACGGCATTGTCGTCCATCAGGCCCTCACGGTTTGGGGCAACATTGAGGATGAAGTTGCAGTAAGCCTCGTTGTAGGGACGGATGTTCTCCTCGACGAGCCAGCGCACATCCTTGAGTTGGTCTGTCGGCATGGATTTCTTCCAGAACCAAGTGCGCTGTATGCTGAGGCAGGCCAGTGCGGGCAGGCTGTTCTCGCTCGTGCTTATCTTCTGCCCTGCTCCCTGCTCATAGCTCTTGATGTCGGTGTAGAAGAGGGCTTCGCGGGGATACTTGGCGGCGTTGAGGTCCATCAGCAGGCAGTTGGGCTGCAGGCTCTTGACGTAGTCGTATATCTCAGGGAAGGAGATTTCGTCGTAGGAGATGCGCGACCAAGGGGCGTCCCAGCCGTCGATGATGAGCGCCGTGATGTCGCCGTAGTTAGTGAGCAGCTCCTTGAGCTGTGCTTTGATGAACTTGGTGTGCTCGGGCTTGATGTGACCCGGGCGGATGCGGTGGTGTGTGTCGAGGATGCTGAAGTAGAGCATCACGGCGAGTCCCTCCTGGCGAAAGGCATCGACATACTGACGGACGACATCGACGTGGGATGGCGACTGCATGGAGTTGTAGTCGGTAGTTTTGGTGTCCCAGATGCAGAAGCCGCTGTGGTGCTTGGTGGTGAGGCAGCCGTAGCTCATGTTTGCTGCCTTGGCAGCCCTTGCCCATTGGCGGCAGTCGAGGCGGGTCGGGGCAAAGGAGGAGGCGGGCATGTCGGGGTCGGGCCAGTCCTCGATGGAATAGGTGGGCATGTTGTAGTGGATGAACATACCGAAACGGAGGTCAACAAAGGCTTGCTGCAACTCGCGCAACGACTTCTGCTGAGCCCAGGTGAACAAGACTGTCAGCAAAAAGGGGAAAAGGAGGATGGAACGCTTCATAATATCTTGTATTTAACGGAGTTAATCTATTCGGCAGCAAGGGCAGGAAAACCCCGCCTGCCCCCATTCAAAACGCCGCGTGCGGCGTTGGCAATTTCCGCGTGCGGCGTTGGTCATCTCCGCGTGCGGCGATGGCAATCCCCGCACGCGGCGTTTTTCATGCCCTCAGCAGGCCTGAATATCAGGAACTTACTTACCAGATATCTTCCGGCTTCTCGGGGCTGTCGTAAACTTCCTTCGGACAGTACTCGAAGTAGTCGAGGTAGAGCTCGGGTCTCGTGAGGTCGGGCTGCACGGACTTGAAGCGGACATAATAGGTGTCGCCCGGGTCGAGCGTCTGGCGCACGATGATGTGGCGGCTGCAATTCGACTTGGCACGAGCTGTCGTGTTGCTCAGCTCACATTCGTGTTGCGAAGCTTTCATCAGACCATGATTACGGAGCTTATGGTCGATTTCGATGATTTCGTCTTCATCCCTGCCGGCATCTGTCAAGTCTGCCCATGTGGCACCTTCACCAAAGGTGATATGCAAGTCCTTGGTCATGTTGATGGGAATGCCAGCCACAGGCAGGTTCTTGGGATCCTTGCCGAAATAGACCTGCACAATGCCTCGGGCAGCAGTGGCAAGCAGCTTGTAGCGGAACTCATAGGTGTTGCGCTTGGGAACGGGAGGCAGCCTGAACATAATGTCGAAATGGCCGAAAGCCTTGTCTTCGTCACCGCAATAGTTGGCCCAGGCAGTATTATATCCATTATAATGAATGAAGTGCGTCTCCTCGTTCAGGATGATCATGTTTTCGAAGTACTGATACCTGTTGTAGAGAGACACAAACACATGCTGCCACTTGCCAAGGGGGCTGTCGGCACGACGGATGCCATTGGTGATGGACTCGGGGAAGAGCGCGAAGAGGTCGAAGCGAATGCGTTCCTTGCCCAAGTCGTCGCGCACAACATCGGTGTAGCCCAACGGCTTGTCGATGGGATAGATGCAGGCATTGGCAATGTCTGTCACGACTGCCATACTGCTGTTCGTCAGAACCTTTACGCCACGCTTCTCGGGATCGCAATAGCCTTCATGTCCGTCCTCGTTTATGCCATTGTTCCTTTCGGGGAAGCTGTTGAGGTAGATGCCGTCGCTCTCAGCACTCTCGTATATCTTAAGGAGACGGCCTCCATCAAACACGGGATACCACTCCATGACAGGCAAGGTGAATCTGGAAGAAGGACTGTAGTTGTGGCCCAGCTCGTTGCAGTGATAGACAAGCTTGTTGGCGGGAATCCTCATGGGCAGGATATGATAGACCAGCCACTGATGCAACATGTTCTGGGGAGAACGGTAATCGGTGTTGACCTGATAGCCAGCGTCGCTGAGGTACATTTTGTTCGACTCAATCCAGTCCTGTAGCCTCTCCACAGCATCGGGAGCTGTCGGGTCAATGCCCTGGGACTGCCAGAAGTCGTCTGTCTCAGCAAAGAACGTAAAGCCGTACTTGCGATGCTCGGGAGCATGAGCATCGGGGTCGCCTGCAGTGGCAGACATATCGCCGCCGCCCTTCGACACATAGTCCTTCATGTCGAGCTCATCGCCCTGCTGCTGGTACAATGACTCGTATGCCTCGTCGCGGATCTTGCTCAGTGTGTCGAGCAAGCCGCAGGCCTGTATGGCCTTGGAGAACATCAGATAGCCCTCACGCTTCTCGTCGAGGATGTTCTGTATGTATCGGGCGGCCGATTCGTCCTTCGGCGCAATGACCTTGTGCAATTTATGTATGACACCATTGATGGCGGGAATATCGCAATTGATAGGGTCAAGAGGACATTCCTTGTCGAGGTATATGGTGTCGTTCTTGCTGACCTTGGAGACTGTCAGCTTGTGATCGTATATGTTGGGCAGAGTGAACTCTGCATTCTCTTTTCCATTTCCAATTGAGGTAATAAGCGACGTCGTATAGCGCTGCGACTCCATATCACCACCGTCGATGACCGTATTGAGCACGATAACCTTCCGAATGGAGTCGAGCTTGCGTTCATCGGTAAAAGCGTCCCACGAAGGTTCGCTGATCAATCCCTCTTCCACGAGGTCTTGCAAGTATTTGTTGATGGCTTCGTTGGTCAGGGCGAAGCAAGTGTAGTTACCACGCGCCGTCAGGAGCTGGTAAACGGAAGACTTACTCCTTCCACTGACAGGCACCAACTTCATCAACTCAACAAATTGCGAATAGTCCGCATGTGTCTCAAGATAACTGGCCACGGTATATTCTGAAAAGACATATCGTGCAGAAGTATCAACATCCTCCGTGCAGGAACAGATAATGAAGAATAAAGCTGTGAGTGTAAGAATGAGCTTCCTCATTGTAGTTAATTATATGGTTTTTACTTTTTACCTTATTATTATATATATTCTCTTGGTCAGGCACGAGGCCTGACCAAGAGAATTGAGAGAGAATTCAAGAATTATTCCTGAGATGCAATCTGGGTGAGAACGTACTCTAAGTCGGCAGCATTCACTACACCGTCATTATTCAAGTCAGCAGAAGCATCGAACTGTTCGCCTGCAATGAGGGTGAGAATAAATTCTGCATCTGCAGCGTCGATAGTGAAATCACCGTTAAAGTCACCCTTCACAGAGAGAAGAGTTATGCCCTTTATGAGCTTCGCTTCAGCCTTAGTCAGGATGCGGCACTGACGGAGACCTACTTCAACATCACTCTGACCTGTAGCGAAACGCCAGCGGATTACGTCATTGGTCTTACCGAAGTTCCACTTCTCCTTAATTTCGCTGAGGTTGATGAAGGCTGTAGTCAGTTCAGCAGCTTCCGGAACGGCGATATCTATAGCCTGAGAATCATCAGCATCCTTACCGAAGAAGAATCTGCTGTTGGGGAGCGCTGTTGTTGCGCTGTACTCGAAGGCGAAGATAATCTCGTCGTCCTTAAGTTCGTCATAGAAGTGACCGCCAATCAATACAGAAGGATTGTTGCCAACAGCATAAGCTGTATAATTGAATGCCTCGCCATTTTCTCCTTCGTCGTTTGTTTCGACACTAACATTATCGTTATAAGGAGCAACCTCCATATAGTCAGGATACTTAGCCAGAAGTTCTTCTGCTGCAGCGTCAGCCTCAGCAGCGTCAATAGAACCTTCATCAAGCTGAGTACGAACTATATTGACATCGGCATCAGCTGCATCGGCATCAGCACTGCTGAAGTTGAGCCACTTGTCATAAACCTTGTTCGATACAGTATACAGATTAGCGTAAGCCATCTTGGTATAGTAGATAGCCTGCATAGTCTCGCCGATGGACTTGGCAGCCTCATAGGTGAAGGGATCTGTAGCTATATCCTCGACGAGGGCACTCTTCTGAGCAGCAGAGAAGCCAGGAGCTTCAGCGTAATTCCCACCATCGATGTCAGAGATGTAACGCTCTGTCAGAGTAGCGATACGAGCCTGGTCGTATGCCTGAGCTTCAGCAAGAGCAGTAGCAGCATCATCGGCTGTCTCACCGAGATACCAGAGACCGAAGTTACCAACAGCAGTCCATTCGTTGCCACTGGTGCCTTCGTTCTTCACACCGAAGGTCAGCTTGCCGTCGGTTACCTGAGCAACCAGAGTGACTACATAGTGTCCCTGACGGAATGCATTGGCTGCACCTTCGCAACCCCACATGCCATAAGCAACTACAACAGAGTCCTCTTCAGCATTGCCCTGAGCTCCATATACATCACAAGCGTAGATGTCGTGGTCGGGATAAGTTCCTGTCCAAGCATCCTCCTTGTTCTCGATACCATCCTCTTGGATGACGGGAACGAAGGTCTTCATGTCGTTGGCGTATGCTATTGGAGCATAGTTGTAGCTATGGAGGTTGCCGTTAGCGCGATAAGCAGCATTGAGGGTAACCTTATAGAAGCCGTTCTTCATGTTTGTGAGAGTCTGGCTTACATCGAACTTAGCAAGATAGTTGCAGAATTCTGCAGCATATACAGTAGCTTCATTATCGGTAGCTGTGCGGAAGATGTAGCCGTCCCAGCCTTCAGCCTCGCGACCTACATCGGTACCAGCCTCGTTCTTGAGTGTCTCACCAGCCTTTTCGAAGGTACGGTTGACAATCAGAGAAGAGATATCCACGCCCTTGCCATAGCCTGCTTCAACAGCAGCAGCCTTCAGGCTTTCCATGAATTCAATCTCGTCAGCAAGTACGCTGTCGGCCAACACATGCTCGTCAAGAATGTAAGCAGATACGCCGTTAGGATAGGTCTCTGACGGACCCTCATCAGCTGCACCGTTCAGGTAGTTAAGGAAGACTGTAAGAGCATCGCTCTCTGCCAACGGGTTCTCCTGGAGATAAGTCTTGGCTTCATCTACAACAGCTGCATAGTTTTCATAAGCTGCCACACTTGCCTTAATCCGCTTCTGGAGCTCTTCGATAGTATAGTTCACACGGAAGAGAACCTCCATGTTCTTACATTCATCGATGTCCAGGATTGCTTGCTCATACTGGTCGATGAGAGTCTGTTCTGCAACAACGTCGTAGTCGAACTCGTTTGCCTTAGCAATGTACTCTTGCTGGATTTCCTCGAACTCTTCGGGCGTACCGAAGTGGAGGTCGTTCATCTGAATCTGTGAGCCCTTGAAAGGCTTGGTTACGACAACCTTATAATAAGTATATTCGGTTTCTGTCTCGGAGCTGAAGCCGAAGTAAGAAGGCTGACAGTTTACGGGATGCAGACGCTCTTGTCCGATATTCTCCTTAACGTCGATGAGGTCCCAGCCTTCGGCGTCCTTGGTAGCGTCGGCGTCACATTCGAAGTTACCACCATAGATGTACCATGTGCCCCAGTTACGGCTGGTGTTGCTAGCGGTGTCGTCACCAGTGGTCAGCGTGTAGAAGAATGGGTTGGTGGGCTCTGGTGTACGGAAGATGATGTAGGTGTCCAGGAATTCACCATTACCCTTGGCGTTGCCGCCCCACTTGGTACCCAGTTTAACTCTATGGAGTTTATATGTTACATCCTTATCATTTACCTTTATGACAGTATCTCCTACAACTGTAGTGTCGTTCAAGAAATAGCTGTCAATGAGGTTTCCATGGTAGCCGTCGCCCCACTGTTCGTCGGTGTTGCCTTCAACCAGGATGTAACGGCCGAAATCGGCAGCGGCAATCATGTTCTCTACAAAGCCTATCTCACCGGATGCCGGTTGGTACTTATATCTGTCGTAATACTTCTTGGCGTTATCATTCTTGCTATCTGAAGAATCATATAAGTACTGAACATTACCCATTGCCTGGTTGTCGAGGCTGAGGTTCTGCGTGATGTATTCATAGGTACCGCGACGGAACATCTTGTTTGGTGCGACATTCTCCGTGGTGTAGCCGTCGAACCAAGGCTTCAGGTTCTCGAAGTTAGTGCCCGAGCTCTTGAGTGTAGTTACCAATTCCTCGTAAAGCTCATACTTTTGGACGGAGACATCAATCGTGTCCATCAGCTCTACCAGTTCATTCTTGAGGTTCATCATGTCAGGAGCGTTGGTGATGGTATGCAACCTTGCATACTTCTCGTCCCAAGCTTGTGTATAGCCCTTGTAAGCAGTATAATCTGAGGTCTTATAGTCTACAAACTCATCGACATAGGCCTGGCGCTGCAGCGGGAAGTTACCGGTGTTGTAGAATGCGAACTCGTTCATCTGGATGAGGTCGCCGTTGACTGCTTCCGTCACTTCGATCTTGAAGTACTGGTAAGGCACTGAGCAACCTTCGGAGAGGTCGATGTAGCTCTCATATGTGTTGTAGGTCTTCAGAACCTCTGTGCCTACATTGGATTTCTGGTCGATGAGAACCCAACCGTTATCGTTTCTGCCAAGAGAATCGACGGAAGCCCAAATCTTCCAGCTCTTCCAGTTACGCGATGGATATTTGAATGTGTCGCCACCTGTTACAAGGCCGTAGTATGAAGGCTTGATGGGCACTTTGGTCTTAAAGATTGTCCATGCGGGCAATGAATTGGTACACCACTTGGTGACCTCGCGGTTTGCATCATAGAGATTTGCATCGCTCTCGCCGTTGAAGCCGCCGCTACCACCAATCCAGGTATAGAAAGTAGGATCGATTTCGCCGTCTGCATTCGGGCCATTGATAGGATCCTCCAATTTAATAGCGCTGTTGAACAGGTAGTCGTCCATGCGCTTAGCCTCTTCGGAAGCTTTTTCGCCGGTAAGCTCGCGGGTGGACCTGATGTAAGCAAAGTTACCAACAGGGAAGTCTGCATTGGGAGCAATGACCTCTGTCTCGCTGATCCAGCTGGTTACATAAGCCACATTAGCTGCTACTACATTGTTCTCGTTGAGCTGGTTAATGGCTTTGTTGCGTACTGTTGTGAGTTCTGCATACTTGTTGGCAGAAGCATTTATCTTATTCTTCAGGTCTGTACCTTGTGTGTTGAGGGGACCCATTTGTGCCGGATCTTGGCAAGCACTGACTTGAGCGATGATTGCAGCCATCTGGTCGAGCAATGCCTTTTCTGCGAAGCGTTCGGAATTGTAGCCGAAGCTTTCGATAATAGAATTGCGAACAATATCGAGGGTTGATGCATCGCCAAGTGCAAACTCCGACATCTGCATAAGAGCGTCATCACCTATCTGGCCACCCCATACTCTGTCAAGTTCCACCTTGAAATATCTGTAGGATGTGGTATTCCCTGCAGAAAGTGTGAAGAATGCCTGAGTATAGTTTGCATTCGGAAGCTGATCGGCTCCGATATTCTCTTTATCGTCTAAGAGTACCCACTTGTCGGATGTACGGGTAGCTTCGTCATCACTGCTGGCATTCATGCCATAGACCTGCCATTGCTTCCAGTTACGGTTAGAGTCTTTGGTGTCGTTAGCCGTAGTCAGGCTGTAGTAAGTAGGAGCGATGTAGCGAGAGGCCTTTACGATGAAATAGGCACCGCCTTCTGCTGCGCCCTTTTCTCTATTTGTTATCGTACAACACCACTTTGAACCGCTGTTGTTGTCGAAAAGGTTGGCATAGCCTTCGCCGCCAACACCCTGAGCGTTTGCGTTGAAACCAGTAGGATCACCTCCAAGGGCTCTGTAGGTCAGAGGCTTCGTGAGGTCTTGTCCCTGAATATCGAGCCACATCGTGAAGTCGGCGTATGTGCCGAAGCCGAACTCGCCCATCTGCAGATAAGAGCCATCTGATTTCATTGAAGTCACCTCAATCATGTAGTACTGATAGGGTGTGCCGTCGTAAGCCACTTCCGATCCGTTTTGCAGATTGTCCGGGTCGGTGTCCATTTTGAACTCGGTAAGGCCGAAGTTCTGCATGCTGACATCGGCTCCGACGCGCTGGTCGATGAGAACCCATGCATCGGCATCCTTCACAGCTTCGCCATCACTTGTGAAGTTGGCACCATAGATGTTCCAGCCTGTCCACTGGCGACCTTGATCACCATTGGTGTCGTTAGCTGTAACGAGGTAGTAGTTCTCGGGCGAGAAGGCTTTTTCTGCCTTAACGATTACCCATGCCTCGTCTCCGGCGCTGAAATTGGTGCGCTGGCCCCATTTGGTGCCACTTCTGCCATTTTTGCCATCGTAGGTATCAACCAAAGCTTGATAACCCTCACCGCGGCCTTCGCCACCGGTACCACGCAGAGCCGTCAGAGGAACATACTCTGCCCACGCACTCTGAGCTACCATCATCATCACCATAGCGATGAGGAAAGACCAAAGAGTGCTTGAAGATGTAATTAGTTTCTTCATTTTTTTTGGTTTTAGAAGTTAATAAATCAGTTAATTGAAATTTGTTTTTTTGCGTTTATTCTATCGGACATGATGCTTGCAGGCGCGCATTGCACGCCTTGCGAAGGGCAAAGTTACGATTTATTTATTAGATTTTTGTTTTCCTTAGTATTTAATTGCCCTGTCTTAACTTTTTTTAACGGCAAACGGGGTTTGAAAATGCCTTTTGGGGGCCTTGAAAACGCCGCGTGCGGCGATGGCAAACGCCGCACGCGGAAATGACCAACGCCGCAGCCGGGGATTGCCATCGCCGCACGCGGCGTTTCAGACCCCCTCTTTCAGGGGTCTGCAGGGGCTTTTGGAACTACAGAAATTTGCTTAGCAGGACAAGGTCTTGCGCATTGACCTTATTGTCGCCGTTGAGGTCGGCAGCTTCAGGCACAAAGCCGTCAACGGGCTTGCCTACGATGTAGAGCCTGAGGGCTGCATAGTCGGCAGCATCAACTGCTCCGTCGCCATTCACGTCGCCCGGAACGACGGGCTGCTGATGGGAGAGGAAGAAATCGTAGGGCGTAAAGTTGGCGGCGCCGAGCGTGGTGTCGTCCTCGCGGCGGTCGAGCAGCGTCCAGGCCTCATCGTCGGGCAGTTCGCTCCGGATGTTGCTGCCATAAAGCGACCACGTCTTAGGATTGCGCCCGGGGAAGCTCTGCGTGTCTTTGGCTGTCGTGATGCGATAGCCGGAGAGCGTGACAGGCTCGCCTGCATCCCAATATATATATAATGTATGGGCAGGAGAGAAGGCGGCGCAGTATTTCGTGGTGACGTCGTCGTCGAAAAGGTCGCCTGCATCATGGTCCTTTATGTAGGTGCCGGTGGCCGAAAGGAAGGTGAGCGGCGTCACCTCGTTTCCGAAACGGTCGAGCAGGTCGAACTCTGAGAACTGGATGGTTTCGCCGCTGACGATTGCCTCGATGGCAAGCTGATAGTAGCGATGGCCAGGAATCTCATCCACGACGGTGACGCTGCAGGTGTCGCGCAACATGCTGATGTTGGGAGCAGAGAGGATAATGTCCGCCGTGCCCAGCCCGACAGCTGTCACATGCCCCTGCTCATCGACGGTGGCAACAGTCTCGTCGGTTGAGGTCCACTGCAGGTTCACATTCTGCAGGACAGCCGGCGTATAGCTTGCCTCGAGCTGCAGCTCATCTCCCTGCAGAAGCACGGCGGAATGCCTGCTCAGTTCAAGCGTCTCGAGTGCATGGGGGATGTAGAAATCGTAGGGCGTATAGTTTGTGGCCTGCATCGTCCAGTCGTTCACGCGCTCGTCGATGAGCACCCATCCGGCATCATTGGGGCTCGACAGCATGGTGTTGCTGCCATACAGCTTCCAGGAGCTGGGATTGCGTCCGGGGCTGTTCTTCGTATCGTTGGCCGTATAGAGACGATAGCCGTAGGCATCGACCTCACTCCCAGCATCGAACAGGAAATAGGCATTGCCCGAGAAGTAAGCGCAGTACTTCGTATAGACACTATTGTCAGCGGCATTCTCCCAATCCTCGTTGTTGTATCCCGTGGGGCCGCCTGCATAGACATAAAGGGGCGCTACCTCGTTGAGTGCATCGTCCAGTATGTCGAACTCGGAGAACTGTATGCAATTGCCGCCGCCCTGCAGATGCGTGACGACGAGATAGTAGTAGCGGAACTTCGTGGCATCGGCATTGATGTTGGTGTAGCGGCCGTCCTTCTCATAGACCCTGCCCGCATTGCTTCGCAGCACAGGATAGATGTCGTGCTGCCGTCCGTTGTCGAGGTTCTGGCGCCAAGTGTCGCGCAGTCCGCTGCCATTGAGCAGATAGCAAAGCTCGCCGTTGTCCACCTGAGCGGGCAACATGCTGTTGGTCTGCATAGAGGTGTAGTCCCAGCAGTTTTCGATGATGGTACTCTTGGTGCCGAAGGCGAACTCCTTGCCTTCCGTAGCACCCGTAATGGCGCCTATGTTGTAGCAGTTGGCGAGATTCACCTTTCCAACGACAGGCGCCACGAAGGCCGCCGCATTGCTCTGGGCAGTGACAGGACCGATATTGCTGCAGTTGGTCAGGTTGAACACAGAGAGGCTCTTCCCGTACCCCACGAGGCCACCGGCATTGTCGGCCAAGGCGGTGACAGAGCCACGGTTCTCTATCTCCGATATCTTAGCGGTGCCATTGCTAATCTGGCCTATGAGCATACCGACTTTGGTTCGTCCTTCTGCGCTACACGACTCGTCGAAGACAATGTCTTTCAGCGTGGCGTGGCCCACATAGCGGAAAAGGCCGACGATGTCAGTGCCGCTGAGGTGGAGGTTGCGAATGGTGTGTCCCTGGCCGTCGAAGCTTCCGGCGAAGACTGCCGAAGCGGTGCCGATGGGTTGGAACTCCTCGTTGTAGCCATCCATGTCTATGTCGGAGACGAGCACAGCCTGTGCTTCTGTCTTGCCGCCCTTGTTAACCATCTGACTGAATGTGCAGAGATCGAGGCCGGAGGCTATGAGGTAAACACCGTTGGCATCCTGGCGCAGCTTTCCATAAGAGAGCATCTCGTCCATCCACGCCACACGGTCGTAAACGAAGTCGCGCACGCGGTCCACTTCCGCTTCCCACGATCCTGGCACAGCAGGATTTAGCGAGAGCCATTGGTTGAGGTAAGGCCAGCGGATGAAGTTGAGGGTGGCAGAGGCGCGTATCTCGTTGCGAAGCGAATCGACGTCGGCTGCCACTGCCTCCGGCTCGAAACGCCCGGCCTTGCGCAGCCTGGCCCACATCTCTTGCAGCTGGGCATAGACGGAAGGGTCGGAAAGGACACGGCTGACGAGCTGTTCGTATTGCCCCGTCTGACGCACCTTGTAGGTCCATTCCATGCGCTGGTTGGCAGGATAGGTTTTCTCGTCGTTCTCGAGGGCAAGGTCGGCATCCCAGATAGGACCCGTGTAGAAATGGCTGTCGCCGCGCTCTTTGTAGAGGAAGACTTGGCAAATCATGTCAGTATTGCCGTTGAACTCGCTTACGAGGAACCATCTGAGGAATGTCTCTATGTCGAGAACAGAGCGAAGGCCTTTCTCTTTGTCGAGATAGTCAGGGCCGAATACGATGCTCTCCATGCTGTTCCAGTAGTCCTTGATGTACTGGAACTGTTCCGGCTGCATGATGTCTTCATCCGGCTCATGGACGGACATCGTGTTCCCGTGATCTGACTTGAAATGATAGGTTTCCTTGGAGTAATTGTTGTCTGCTTCAACGAGATAGCCGCCCGTGATGTATTCCTCATCGAGGTCCCAAGTGGTCATCTCCGTGATGTCGATGCGGTTTCTGTCCACGCTGACGGCATCGGCAAGGGTGTAGGTGCCGCGATAGTCGCCGTTGACGACGAGGTCAACCACCTGGCTCCACGGCGTCCAATCCCTTTCGGCACGCTTCGACATGGCCCACGCCACGGGGTTGCGCATCAGCGTCTTGTCGCGATAGCTGTTGATGAGCACCCACTTCTTGCACTTGGTGGGCGACTCGTTGACGCCTCCTCTCATGACATGATGGCTCTTGCCGTCGTTGTACTTCATGCGGAAGGCCTTGTTCTCGTGCGTCGATGAGAAGTTGCCGCGGACACGGAACAGGATGGGATACTCCTGAAGCATCGTGCCGCCATCGTAGATGAGTACGGATTGCGACTCGAAGTCCTCGCCACGATTCACGGGCAGGATATTGTCCTGCACATGCACGCTGAGCGTAGGCAGGTTGGTAATCTGATAGAACTGGCTGTCGTCGCCTTCGCCTGCATGCCCGAAGAACTTCAGTTCCGCGATGTTGCAATAGGAACCTGTGCCTCCCACATAACGGACATAACGGAAGCCGCGGCTCACATTGACATCCGCCGTCATATATGTCCCGTTGTACGGCTTGGAGCTGATGAGGTAGAGAGGCACCGCGTCCATGAAGTCGGGACTGTTGGCTCCTTCGAAGAGGCTGAGCAGCATGCGGTCGGCTCCCTGACTCCCGGGGGCAGGCGTAAAGCCGATTCGGGTGATGACATGAGGCTCGCCCAAGTCAAGGCCAATCCAGTTGAAGTCGCTCCCGGAAGTACTGTAGTAGGTAGAAGCATCGTCATCGAAAGCCAATTCCGCATCCGACTTGTTGCCTGAATATATCATCGTGCCTTCGAGCAGAAGGTCAACAGCCGAATCGTAGGCATACAGCATGCCCGAGGCAAACAGCAGGGAGAACAGGAAAGTAAGCCTGAGGCGTATCGATTTCATCATGTTGCTATCCAGATAAATGTTATGCGTGCACATGCCTGTGCACACAAAGCGCTGCAAAATTAGTACTTTTTTCAATATGTCAGTACCTTGCAGCAACTTTTTTTTGCTTGAAACGGTGAAAAAAAGAATACTGAGAGGCATATCCGGCAACACCTCAAAGGGGGATTGAAAACGCCGCGTGCGGCGATGCCAAATTCCGCGTGCGGCGATGGCAATCCCCGCGTGCGGCGTTGCCCATTTCCGCAGGCGGCGTTTGGAGCCCCCGCATGCGTGCTGAAAATCAGCAACTTACTAAAGCGCCTTTCCTTCCCTATACTGTTGAGGCGAGACGCCTGTCTGCTGACGGAAGAAACGGCCGAAATGCGACTGGTTCTTAAAGCCCAACAACGCAGCAATCTGCTTGATGCTCTTACTGCTGTCGCGCAGGGTGATTTGCGCAGAACGCACGATTTCATCGCTTATCAGCTGGTTGGCCGTCTTCCCCGTAAGGCGTTTGCACACACTCGAGAAGTACTTGGGAGTGATGCTGAAAAGGCTTGCGTATTCGTTGACGTTGAGATAGGGCTGCGAGGGGTCGTGCAGATGCTGCATGAACTGCCGCAGGATGTTCTCGCCCGAGCTGTAGGTCTGCCGGAGCAGCTCCTCGTCCTGGAACTTCTGCAAGTCGTGCAAGTCGTAAGCCATCGACGCAAAGAGCAGCCGGAGGCTCAGATCCTTGTGGGGGGTGTCGGGACTTGAGAGATGATTCTGCAACAAGTCGAAGAAGAGATGGTAGCGATTTATCGCCATTTCATCGGCATGAAGAATCCTGTACGAGGAAGAAAACATGGAGTAAGTCCACTCCATGCGGACCATCTGTGAGAGCTGCGCCAGGTATTCGGGCGAGATGAAAAGCAGCAAGGCATTGAAGTCCATACTCATCATGCTGCGCTCGAAGATGTTGCGCGGCTTGCAGGTAATGACATCACCCTTCTTGAGCTGGAATGTCTTGTCCTCAACCGAAATCTGCGCCTGGCCGTTAGTCACCACAGCAAACAGGAAGCCTTCGATCAGAACATCCGAGATGTTTAGACTGCGCACCTTCTCGAAATCGTTGAAGATGGCAATATGCTCGTTGAAGTGGAAATTGAGTTTACTGTCAACGATGGCTTGAATGTCGAGTTTCTCCATATTTTTATTATTATCTGTCGCAAAGGTAATCATTTTCTTTGGTAATTGACATCTTTTTTACCATAAATTTGTTCTCTTTTTCGCTGCAATATGACTTTTGTGGAGAAATAGAACAAGGTTTGCGCCATTATAATATATACTATGTATGGGAAAAGTAGTAATTTTGCACCGCAAAAAACGAAAAAGACACAAAAACTATGAATAAACTTAACTGTTTTGCTGTGCTGACATGCATCACGATGCTGGCAGCTTGCGGCAAAAGCGAAAAAAGTTATGAAGTGGAGGTATTGAAAGTCACCACAGAAACAGTCTGTGCGGGCACAGCCTCCGCCAAGAAGCAATATGTGGGCAAGGTGGAAGAGGACAGCACCACGCCCGTCAGCTTCACAGGCATGGGCACCGTCAACAGAGTATATGTCGAGGAAGGACAGTATGTGGCAAAGGGCCAGGTCCTCGCCGAAATGGACCCCACACAATGCGAGAACACCCGTCTGGCTGCAAAGGCATCTCTCGACCAGGCACTCGACGCTCAGGAACGTATGCAGGTGCTGCACGAATCGCAGTCCATCTCCGACATCGACTGGGTGAACGTCCAGACAAAAGTGCGCCAGGCACAATCGAGCCTCGACATGGCAAGTAAGGCCGTGAAGGATTGTCGCCTGCTGGCCCCCTGCAGCGGCATCATCGGCAACAAACTCATGGAAAACGGCATGACTGCCCTGCCTTCGCAGCCCGTCTGCACGATTCTGAACATCGCAAAGGTTAAAGTCAAGATATCCGTTCCCGAAAAGGAAATCGCCCAGTTCAACCCTCGCATGAACAGGGGCAAAGGCGTGACGGTCTCGGCTGAAGCACTCGGCGGCAAGACCTTCTACAGCAACCATTTCGTGCGCAATGTGCAAGGAGATGTCATGACGCATACCTATGATGTGCGCTTCACCCTGCCCAACCCTGGAGGCGAACTGCTGCCAGGCATGGTGGTGAATGTCTCGACAGAGGCTGACGACACCAGCACCGAGGTGACGGTGCCTGTCCGCAGCGTGCAGCAAACTGCCGACGGCCGGCAGTTCGTATGGCTCGCAAAGGGCGGAAAGGCCACGCGTCAGCCAGTAGAAGTCGGTGAAGCCCAAGGCGACCGCATCGTCGTCCTTTCAGGCCTAGCAGAAGGCGACAAAGTGATTGTCGAAGGTTACCAAAAGGTAAGCGAAGGAAGTCAAATAAAGGAATAACGACACCCTATGGACGCTAAACTTAATAAGCATTGGTCTGCTTGGCCACTCAAGAACTGGGGCATCACGGCGCTTATCACCGTCATATTGCTTGCCTTCGGTTTCTATGGGCTTGTGCAGATGCCGAAGGACGAATTTCCTCCTTTCACGATACGAATGGGCGTAGTGGTTGCCGTCATGCCTGGCGCTACGAGCGAAGAGATAGAGGCACAAGTGGCTCGTCCGCTCGAACGATACATCTTCACGTTCAAAGAGGTGGACCGCTCGAAGACGACTACGCAAAGCATGAACGGCATGTGCTTCATGAAGGTCTTCTTCGACCCGAAAATCACAAACCTCCCTCCTATATGGAACAGGATAAAGCATGGCGTCAATGCCTTCAAGAGCCAGCTGCCGAGCGGCGTTGTGGCCTTGATTGTAAAGGACGACTTCGGCGATGCCTCCGCCCTGCTCATCACCCTGGAGAGCAACGAGCGCTCCTATCGAGAGCTGCAGGAATACAGCGACGAGCTGGCCGACCGTCTTCGCCGTGTCAAAAGCGTAAGCAATGTGCGCCAGTATGGAGAGAAGAAGGAGCAGATAAGCATTTATGTGGACCGCGAACGCCTTGCCGCATACGGCATCGGTCAGGCGGCACTCATGACGGCACTCTCGAACGAAGGTCTCACCACTCTGAGCGGCAGCGTCAGCACTCCCTCGACAAACATTCCCCTGCATCTTGCCACAACGCGCCACTCGGAACAGGAGGTGATGAACCACATCATCTATTCCGACGCCTCGGGCAAGGTGGTGCGAGTCCGCGACATTGCCGAGGTAAGACGGGAGTATGACACGAGCGACAGCTACATCGAAAGCAACGGCAAGCGCTGCGTCCTCCTGTCGCTCGAGATGACAGAGGGCAACAACATCGTGCATTATGGCGAGGAAGTCAACAAGGTCATCGACAGTTTCCGCAAGGAATATTTGCCAGCCGACGTCGATGTGCTTCGCATCACCGACCAGCCCAAAGTCGTAGAGGCAAGCGTCAAGGATTTCCTTATCAACCTGATCGAGTCGATGGCGGTCATCATCCTTGTCATGATGCTGCTCTTCCCTTTGCGCAGCGCCATTGTGGCTGCCATCACCATACCGCTCTCGACATTCATCAGCGTGGGCATCATGTACATTCTCAGCATTCCGCTCAACATCATCACGCTGGCCTCGCTTATCGTTGTACTGGGCATGATTGTGGATAACAGCATAGTGGTCATCGACGGCTACCTCGAATACCTTGGCAACGGCATGGACAGGAAAGAGGCAGCCATCATGTCGGTCAAGCAATATTTCATGCCGATGCTGTTGGCTACGGTCTGCATCTGCGCCATCTTCTACCCGATTCTGTTCACGATGACGGGTGAGGCAGGCGACGTCATTGGCTTCTTCCCTGCAACCATCACCATTTGCCTGATGGTCAGCCTTATTGTGGCAGCCTGCATCATTCCTGCCCTTAACGTGCGCCTCATCAAGAAGGTGCAGGAGAAAAGGCCTGACAAACCCGACATCACGGAGCGCGTGCAACTCTATTACATCAAAGCATTGAAGTGGACCTTCAAGCATCCGTGGCTCACGATATGCAGCAGCGTCGTGCTTGTCGTCCTTACATCCCTCATCTTCCCTACGCTTAAGCTCAGGCAGTTCCCCTTCGCCGACCGCAACCAGTTTGCCTGCGAGGTCTATCTGCCACAAGGAGCCGGTCTGGACGAGACGCGAGCCATCACCGAAGCCCTGCGCGACTCGCTGTCGAAGGACGAGCGCGTGACGAGCGTTACGACCTTCATTGGCTGCAGCTCGCCCCGCTTCATGACATGCTACGAGCCGCAACTGGGTGGCAAGAACTTTGCCCAGCTCATCATCAACACGAAGGACATTAAGACGACCTTCGAGATGCTGAACGAGTACGCACCCCGCCTGAGCAACTTCTGGCCGGGGGCATACGTGCGCTTCAAGCAGATGGACTATCTGCCCGTGCCGACATACGAGTATCGCTTCTACGGCAACGACCTGGACAGCATCGGGCTGGCTGCCGAGCGGCTTATGGCGAGGTTGCGCCAGATGCCCGAGCTGGAATGGGTGCACACAGACTATGACCAGCCCTCGCCTATCGTGGACGTCACGCTCGACCCTCTCACGGCTCCCCAGCTTGGCATCACACGCACGATGGCTGAACTGCAACTCGCTTTGCAGACGGGGAAGACGCAAGTGGCGACCATCTGGGAAGGCAACTACGAAGTGCCGGTTGTGCTGCGCGACAAGCAGGCGGAACAGATGCTGATTAGCGACATCGAGAACCTCTACATCACGCCCATGGCGCAGCCGCTCAGCAGCATCCCCTTGCGGCAGGTGGCCGATGTCAAGACGCAATGGATACCGACCAACATCATCCACCGCAATGGCGAGCGCTGCATCACGGTAACTGCCGAGAATAAGCGGGGAGTGCTGGCGGCCAAGGTGCAGAAAAACATCCAGAACATCCTCGAGAACGACTTCCCTCTGCCCAGAGGCGTTCGTGCCGAGATAGGCGGCGAACCTGAAAAGAACCTTGAGACCGTTCCCGAGGTGGCATGGGGCATCGGCATTGCCTTGGTAATTATCTTCTTCTTCCTGCTCTTCAACTTCCGCCGCTTCGGCCTTACCGGTATCTGCATGGCGAGCATCCTGCTTTCCGTGCCAGGCGCCATGATTGGCCTGGGCATAGCCAACATCACGCTCGGCCTGACCAGCCTCTTCGGCTTCATCACGCTGATGGGCATCATCATGCGCAACGAGATACTCATCTTCGAGCATGCCGACCAGAAGATAGCCGAAGGTATGACGGTACACGATGCCGCCTTCGACGCCGGCCGCCGACGCATGGTGCCCATCTTCCTGACCACAGCCACGACAGCCGTCGGTGTGATTCCCATGATATTGGGCAAATCATCGTTCTGGATGCCGGTCGGCATCACCATCTTCGCCGGAGGCATCGGCACACTCATCCTTGTCGTTACCGTGCTGCCGGTGTTCTATTGGAAATTAAGCAAAGAGCCACTACCCCAACCCTAAAAAATCACGATGAAACGGTACATTTTTTACATATTCGTGCTGCTTGGCATGAGTGCTTCTGCTCAGAAACTGACCTTGGAGCAATGCCTGGAACGCGCACGCCAGAACAACCACGAGCTTCGGAATGCAGCCTTCGAGATTGAGGCGGCTTCGGAGCAGAGAAAAGAGGCCTTCACCAACTACTTCCCTCGCATCAGCGCCAGTGTCCTCGCGTTCAAATTATTCGATGAAATGGTCAAATCTGAGGGAACTTACCCCCAAGAGATAATGGCGCTGGGCCAGCAGTTCAGCCCCCTCGTCGGCTTACCATTCAGCGTCTCCGAGTTCGACAGAGCCTATTCCCTTTCTGCCACACTCGTCCAGCCGCTCTTCCAAGGAGGGCAGATAGTCTATGGCAACAAACTCGCCAAGGTTCAGGAAGACGTATCCACGCTCAAGCAGCAGCTCACCGAGAAGGAGGTGCTGCAAAAGGTGACGGAATGCTACTGGCAGCTGGCTCAGGTGCGCTACAACCTCAGCACCATCGAGGCAGCCGAGAAGCAGCTGGATGCCGTCATGACGCAGGTGGAGAACTTCCTCAAGGCAGGGGTCACAACCCGCAACTCCGTGCTCCAGGTGCGGTTGCGCCAGCAGGAAATCTCCTCCAATCGCCTCAAACTCGAGAATGCCGACCATGTGCTGCGGCTCCTGCTGGCACAGCAGATAGGCATCGAGCCAGCCGAAGCCGACAAGAACTTCGACATCGTGCTCGAGGACAAGCCTATCCTGCAGCCCATCGAGGCCGGAGAAAGTCCCCTGACCCTCTCGCCCGACCATCGCGAAGAGCTGCAGATGTTGGGCAAGGCGGTCGATGCACAGGCGCTGCAAGTCAAGATGGAGCGCGGCAAACTGCTGCCCCATCTGGCCGTCGGACTGGGCGGATACCATACCGGCATCGGCGGTTTCTCCGACAACGTCAAGACATACATAAAAAGCCACAAGAACAACGGCCTCGTGTTCGGCACCCTCTCCATCCCTCTCAGCGACTGGTGGGGCGGAAATTATGCGATGAAACGGCAGAAAATCAAACTTGCGCAGGCTGTGGAGGAGCGCGAGAATGCACGCCAAATGCTGCAGATAGATGCGGAAAGGGCGTGGACGAACCTGCAGGAGGCCTACAAGCAGACACAGATAGCGCAGGCCAGCCTGGACGAGGCAGCGGAGAACCTGCGCATGACTACCGACCAATACCGCATGAGCACCTGCACGCTGACCGACCTGCTCGATGCCGAAACGCTGAACCGCAGGGCGCAGAACGACCTGGCACAGGCCAAGGCAAACTATCAGATTGCACTGGCCGACTACCATCGCAAAACACAATAAAAACACCCCCTTCCGGGGGGTCTGAAAACGCCGCCTGCGGAATTGCCCAACGCCGCACGCGGGGATGGCCATCGCCGCACGCGGAAATTGCCATCGCCGCACGCGGCGTTTTTCAGTCCCTCCGGAGGGCATTTTCCTGGTGCCTGTAGCGTCTCTGATTCACCAAGTTAGCTGCAGTTTTGCCGACGGCGGCAGGATTCTTTTCTTTTTTCCGCCATTTTTTAGGACAAGAGCAAAAAAAATCATACCTTTGCAGAACTTTAGGTCAACAGAAACAAGAATATTCACCTTTTAAATACTACAATTACTATGCATCCCTACAGATTTTTGCTGCTGACAGCCCTGTTTGTCTCTGCCCTTTGGCCGATGAAGGCACAGGGAGAAGAAGTCTATCGCGACAATCACGTTCGCTTCACCCTCATCGACGAGGGAACCATCCGTCTGGAATACGCGCCGGACGGCAAGTTCGTAGACAACAAGAGTTTCGTGGCAGTCATCCGCGAATACGGCAATGTGCCTCACAAGGCCTCGACGGGTGGCAGCAAGGTCACTATTACCACAAGCAAGTTCAAACTCACCTACAAGAAGGACGGCGCTCCGCTCAGCGCGAAGAACCTCTCCATCACCTCTGCCAAGGGGCTCGGTACATCGTTCGCCTGGACGCCCGGCACAAAGCAGAAAGGCAACCTGAAGGGAACCTATCGCACCCTTGACGGCTACGACGGCAACATGTACCAGTACAGCAACCCCAAGCACGAGATGCCACTCGAGGACGGCTTGCTGGCTACGGACGGCTGGACGCTCATCGACGATTCCAAGAACTATATCTTCGACGGTGCAACGGACTGGGACTGGGTGGCTGAGCGAAAGAGTGCGGAAGGTGCGCAGGACTGGTATTTCATGGCCTACGGGCACGACTACAAAAGTGCCTTGAAGAGCTTCACGAAGTTTGCCGGCAAGATGCCTCTGCCTCCGCGATACACTTTCGGCTACTGGTGGAGCCGCTATTGGACATACAGCGACAAGGACCTGCGCGACCTCATCAGCAACTTCCATCGCCTCGACTTGCCGCTCGACGTGATCGTCATCGACATGGACTGGCACCCCAACACCAAGGAAACTGGCGGCGGCTGGACTGGCTGGGACTGGAACGAGAGCATCTTCCCCGACTACAGGAAGTTCCTCGCCTACCTCGACGAGCAGGGCGTGAAGACCACGATGAACCTGCACCCAGCCGACGGCGTGCGTCCATACGAGAAGAAGTACAACGAGTTCATGCAACGCTACGGGAAGAACGACGGCAAGACCTACGAGTGGATGGGAAGCGACAAGAAATACGTGAAGGCGCTCTTCGACACCTATCTGCATCAGTACATGGATGAGGGCGTCGATTTCTGGTGGCTCGACTGGCAACAGTGGGAGAAAGACCGCACGTTGAAAGACCTCGACAACGTCTTCTGGTGCAACTACATCTGGTTCTCCGATATGGAAAAGAATGGCACGAAGCGCCCCTTGCTCTACCATCGTTGGGGCGGCCTCGGCAACCACCGCTATCAGATTGGCTTCTCAGGCGACTCCTACGCCACATGGGAAAGCCTCCGCTTCCTGCCCTACTTCAACAGCACCTCGTCAAATGTGCTCTATGGTTACTGGAGCCACGACATCGGCGGACATCAGGTGAAGAGATTCGGCATGGGTGTGGACACAGAACTCTATACCCGCGCCATGCAGATGGGACAATACCTGCCCATCCTCCGCAGCCACAGCGCAAAAGACGCCAGCCTCAACAAGGAGCCCTGGGCCTTCGACGAAGCAACTCAGCGCCGCCTCACAAATGTCATCAACGGACGCTATGCCCTCATACCTTATATATATACTATGGCACGCACGGCATACGAGACCGGCGTCTCGCTCTGCCGACCGATGTACTACGACTACCCCGAAGCAAAGGAAGCCTACGAGGTGAAGGAACAATACATGTTCGGCGACAAGATGCTCATCGCGCCAGTCACCACAGAAGTCGGCAAAGAGAGCGGCATGGCCTCCGTGAAGGCCTGGTTACCCGAAGGCGAGTGGCTGGAATACGAGACCGGCACGATGCTCAAAGGCGGACAGAGCGTAGAAAGGCTGTTCTCGATGGATGAGTATCCCGTCTATGTCAAGGCCGGCAGCATCCTACCCTACTACGGCAAGGTCAGGAATGTGAGCGGTACGGACCAGCCCGTCATCGTGCGCGTCTTCCCAGGAGGCGACAAGGACGAGTTCACGCTCTATGAGGATAACGGCGAGGACAAAAACTATGTCAACGAATATGCCACAACGCCTCTCTCCTACCAGCGCAACGGCAACCAGCTCACCGTAACCATCGGCCAGCGCAAAGGCAACTACAAGGACATGCCTGCACGTCGCGACTACACCCTTGCCCTGCCTTGCCAGAAGGCGCCTCAAAGTGTGAACATCGATGGCAAGAAGGCCGACTTCACCTACGACGGCCTGAACCTCGAAGCAAGCATCGCTTTGGGCAGCATCGATTGCAGCAAGGGCGCCACCATCGAGGTGACATTCCCCTCTGCCGACTATGCTGTCACAGATGGCGAGAAAGGCAAGTTCTATCGCATACAACATGCCGTGCAGGACTTCAAGCGGCACGACGCCAACATGGTCTATACCGAGGACTTCGGCTTCCTCGAGGCTGCGCCGCTGCGTCTCTACTATCATCCTGAGCAGCAGGAAGAGACACTCGACCGCTTCCGCCAGCTCTACAAGAAGCTGCCAGTCGTGCTTGTCGAAGAGATGGGCAAGAACGACAACCTCGACCGCTTCCTTCGCCAAGTGGGCGAGGACGGCAAGATGCTCAGCGAGGTATCGCACGAGGCCTTCAGCACAGCAGCCGGCACTGGCTTCGACCTTCGCTACTTCCTGGGCATGAAGCTTGAAGGCGAGGCAAAAGCCACAGGACATGCCGAGAAGATTGACATGTTCCAAAGCGGAAGCCCTGCGGAAGGCATTCCCTCTGACTATTGGAGCATGACGGCAGAAAGCACCTTCACGGCTCCCGAGACAGGCAGCGTGATGTTCATCGTAAATGGCGACGATGGCTATCGTCTCATCCTCGACGGCAAGGAGCTTCTGGGCGACTGGGGCGACCATGCAGAGACATCGCGCAACGCCACCATCCCCGTCGAGAAAGGCAAGAAGTACAGCGTGCGCATCGAGTACTACGACAATGAGTACAACGGCATCCTACGCCTGCAAACGTTGTTTATCAAATAAGGAACCTCTCACCTCCTTTCGGAGGAAGGCCCCTTACTCCCTTAAGGGGGGAAATAAATAACGAGCCATAGTAATAGAACATAAACCGTAAATCGTCAAATCGTAAATGACACGTCGTTTCTTTCTACTTGCAGCCCTGCTGCTCCTCATCATAACCCCTGCCGGTTCCGTCCTCAAGGAAAAAGACCTGGCACGCACGCTGGGGGTGCTCAAGGCAGAGCTGCAGGCCAACTACGAGATGCAGCAAGCCTTCATGCAGAGCTACGAACAGCAAGGCATGCAGCAGCATCAGCAATTGGTCTGGTACATGCATCAATGCGAACAGATAGGGCTGATGCTCTATTCGCAGTCGACGGACAACACGTTCGATATGGCGTATGCCTGCCAGCAGGCAACCAACCTGAGGCGCGACCTGGACAATCGTAACAGCAAGATGCGGCAATATGACAAGATTATTGCCCGCATCAAGCAGGAGATAGAGCGCACCGACTACCTCATCCGCTCGCTCAAACGCATGCCGCCTGTCATCGATGCCGACAGCATCCTCAGTGCCAGCGACAGCATCCTGCTGCAGGCCATCGATTCTTTGGCAGCAAAGCAAGATTCCCTGCTCGTCGCCCGTGTCTCTATGGACGACGAGGCTGTGGACATCATCGAGACGACAGAGAAGGAGAACAACGAGATTCCTGAAGAAGAGGAAGACAATCTGGAACCCCTCTTCCTGACGAGAGCACAACAGCGGGACCGCAATGCCTGTCTGCTCTTTGCCGACACCATTCGAGGCAACATGCAGCACTTCCTGGAGAACCTCGAGGCGGAGAACGCCTACTATCAGAGCGTCCGCGATAAGGTGCTGGAGCTCGACAAGTTTGCCCAGAGCCGATACAAACTGCTGCAAGACAACATCTTCCGCAACGGCAGTGCCAACTATTTCCGCATCCTTGCCTCGTTACCCTTACAGGTAAAGATGGTGAAGTCAACCATCGACATGAGGTACAAGCCCTTCGAGGGACACGGACAGCTCTACTCCGAATGGAGAGGCGCCCCCGTGCTGTTCATCAGCATCTTCCTTGTCTTCTACCTTGCCCTCTCGCTCGGCATCAGCTACATCGTCCTGCGATGGCTCCTGCCGAAGAAGTGGCGTGGGCCGAACTACAACGAAAGGCGGAAGATGCTTGTCTTCGTGGTAGGCATCGCCCTCTTCGCCATCATTGTCATGATAGTGCGAGGCTTCGTCCAGCGCAACTTCATACAGATGGGCACGGGCCTCATCATCAACGTCGCCTGGCTGCTCGAAGCCGTCTTCCTGAGCCTGTATGTCCGCCTCAAGGGGGAGCAGATGCATCACGCCGCCATCATCTATACGCCGCTGATGCTACTGGCCTTCATCGTCATCCTGTTCCGCATCGTGCTCATCCCTAATTCGCTTGTCAACCTCATCTTCCCGCCCATCCTGCTCGTCTTCGCCATCTGGCAATACATCGTGGCGAAGCGGCACAGACAGTACTTGCCGCTGCTCGACAAAGTCTATACGCACATCACGACCGCCGCGATGTTCTTCGCCTGCGCTGCCGCATGGATAGGCTACACGCTGCTTGCCGTGCAGGTGATGATATGGTGGACATTCCAGCTGGCAGCCATCATGACGATTACCTTCATCTACGACCTCACGAAGAAATACGAGACGCGCTATCTGCTCAAGCATCTGGGAGGCGACACCATGAATACAAGCGAGCGCCTGGCTCTCCTGAAGCGGGTGAAGAAGGGGGAGCACATCGACCAGACCTGGCTGTACGACCTTTTCTGCCGCACGATAGTGCCCATTATGGCGGTCCTCTCCATACTGGTAAGCATCTACTGGGCGGCACAGGTCTTCGAGATGACGAGCCTCTGCCGGAAGATCTTCACGCGAGACATCGTCAACCAGACCAGCATCATCCGCATCTCGCTCTTCCGTGTTTGCATGGCAGCAGAGCTCTATTTCATCTTCCGCTACATCAACTATGCCCTGCGAAGCTTCTACCTGCACTACCGCAAGCAGTTCAGCGAGGACAATGAGTCCATCAACAAGACGCTGGCCCGCAACATCATCGGCATCCTCTGCTGGGGCCTCTACATCATCATCGTGCTGGTCATCTTCCGTGTCCCGAAAGACGGCATCAGCATCGTCAGCGCCGGTCTCGCCACAGGTCTCGGCTTTGCCATGCAGAGCATATTGGAGAACTTCTTCTACGGCATCAGCCTCATGTCCGGCCGCATCCATGTGGGCGACTACATCGAGTGCGACGGCATAGCAGGCCGAGTGGAGAGCATCACCTACCAGAGCACGCAGATCACCACTATCGACGGCGGCGTCATCGCCTTCCTCAACAGCGCCCTCTTCAGCAAGAACTTCAAGAACATGACGCGCAACCATCGCTACGAGCTCATCAAAGTGCCCGTCGGAGTGGCCTACGGCACCGATGTAGAGCAAGTGCGACAGCTCATCATCGAGGCGCTGGAGCCCATCTGCCAAGAGAAGACCGACGACGGACTGACGCTCACCGACACCAGCATCCCCGTCAATGTCTCCTTTGCCGACTTCGGAGAAAGCAGTGTGGACCTCAAAGTCTGCATCTGGATGCTCGTGGAACAGAAACTCGCCATCACGGCACGCGTCAAGGAAACCATCTATAACACGCTGAACAAGAACGGAATAGAGATACCCTTCCCGCAGCGCGACGTACACCTCAAGCAGTAGTCACAAACGCCGCCTGCGGCGATGGCAATCCCCGGCTGCGGCGATGGGCATTTCCGCGTGCGGCGTTGCCAATCCCCGCACGCGGCGTTTTCAACCCCCTCACAAGGGCATTTTCAGGCAAGCAGATGTTAAATAATAGAAAAACTTGCCCGGAAATTTGGCAGTTCACGAAATAAATAGTAAGTTTGCAGAGCAAAACAGATAAAATATACTAACAAACTCATAAACTTTTTAGACTTATGAAACATTTTACGCTTCTTTTGATGGCTGCGGCCACCATTTGCACAAGTGCTATTGCACAGCCAAGACCTAAGTATGTCTATACCAGTACAACAACTCTCAACGTCGAGGCTCTGCAGAACCAGACACAGCCAGTAGTGCTCAACCGCACTCTCTTCGCTGGCTACAACACCATCTGTCTGCCCATGAGCCTCAGCGCAGAACAGCTTCAGGCTGCCGCTAAGGACGTACAGGTAGAGCGCCTCGAGGTTATCCGTCAGGAAGGCAACACCCTGAACATGTACTTCCTGGACTGCACCAACGAAGGCATCGAGGCAGGCGTCCCCTATCTCATCTTCTCCCCCACCTTCCAGACACTGCATGCCAACACAACACAGGCATCAGGCTTCAGCACTGAGCTCAAGAGCGTCAGCAAGAGCGACGGCGCAGGCAATACAGTGACCTTCGGCAGCTCCTGGGAGACACTCAAGGTGGAAGGCCGCTACGGCATCCCCGCTCAGCAGGACACCTACATCCTGGAGAGCATCCTCATCCGCACCGAAGGCGACAAGGCATTCCTGCCCACACGCTGCGGCTTCACATGGGACCAGCAGACAAGCGACGCCACTGAGCTTGAAATCAAGCACGTCACCAGCCTCGACGACATCGAGACAAGCATCGAGAAGCTCCAGGCTACTAACGCAACCGTCGACGTCTACAACGCTCAGGGCACACTCGTCCTCTCGCACACCAACATCAACGCAGCAAAGAAGAGCCTGCCTCAGGGCATCTATGTTGTCAAGGGACAGAAGTTCGCTGTTAAGTGAGCGTGAAGCACACTCGGCAAAGTCAAGTCAGCTGTTAAGTAAACAGCACATCCGCCTTTAAGAAAGGTACTAGTTTTTCATAGCAGACGGGGCAGGAAGCATCCTCTTCACAGAGAGCTTCCTGCCCTCTTTATATTATATATATAATGTATAGCTGACATCAATGCACCGCCCGATGTCAGTTTTTGTCATATTCTTGGCAGTATGACACACTTTGGCACGCCCTTTGTATGAATATAGGCAGACAACAGCGTCAACAAACAAGAGTATAAACTAAACTAAATACAATTATGGGAAAGATTATTGGAATTGACTTGGGTACCACCAACAGCTGTGTATCCGTATTCGAGGGCAACGAGCCCGTAGTTATCGCCAACAGCGAAGGCAAGCGCACCACACCTTCCGTAGTGGCATTCGTCGATGGCGGCGAGCGTAAGGTGGGCGATCCTGCCAAGCGTCAGGCCATCACAAACCCGAAGAAGACCATCTTCTCTATCAAGCGCTTCATGGGCGAGACCTACGACCAAGTGCAGAAGGAAATCTCGCGCGTACCGTACAATGTAGTACGCGGCGACAACAACACTCCTCGCGTCGACATCGACGGCCGTGCATACACGCCGCAGGAAATCAGCGCCATGATTCTGCAGAAGATGAAGAAGACCGCAGAAGACTACCTCGGACAGGAAGTGACAGATGCTGTCATCACCGTGCCCGCCTACTTCAGCGACTCTCAGCGTCAGGCCACTAAAGAAGCCGGACAGATTGCAGGCCTCAACGTTCAGCGTATCGTCAACGAACCCACGGCAGCAGCCCTGGCTTATGGCGTGGACAAGGCCAACAAGGACATGAAGATTGCAGTCTTCGACCTCGGCGGCGGCACCTTCGATATCTCTATCCTCGAGTTCGGCAGCGGCGTCTTCGAAGTGCTCAGCACCAACGGCGACACCCACCTCGGCGGCGACGACTTCGACCAAGTCATCATCGACTGGCTCGCCAGCGAGTTCAAGGCAGAGGAAGGCATCGACCTCAAGCAAGACCCGATGGCTCTGCAACGCCTGAAGGAAGCTGCCGAAAAGGCTAAGATAGAGCTCTCAAGCAGTACCACGACAGAAATCAATCTGCCCTACATCACAGCCGTAGGCGGTGTGCCCAAACACCTCGTAAAGAGCCTGACACGCGCCAAGTTCGAGCAACTCGCCGACAGCCTCATCCAGGCTTGTAAGGCTCCTTGCCAGAAGGCCATGCAGGACGCAGGTCTCTCTAACTCAGACATCAACGAGGTCATCCTCGTGGGCGGCTCCACACGTATCCCCGCTGTGCAGAAGCTCGTGGCCGACTTCTTCGGCAAAGAACCCAGCAAGGGCGTGAACCCCGACGAAGTGGTTGCCATCGGCGCAAGCATCCAGGGTGCAGTCCTGGCAGGCGACAAGAGCGACATTGTACTGCTCGACGTGACGCCTCTCTCCATGGGTATCGAGACGATGGGCGGCGTGATGACACGACTCATCGAAGCCAACTCGACCATCCCCTGCAAGAAGAGCGAAATCTTCTCCACCGCAGCCGACAACCAGACGGCCGTCACCATCCACGTCCTGCAAGGCGAGCGTCCTATGGCAAGCCAGAACAAGAGCGTCGGCCAGTTCAACCTCGACGGCATCGCACCCGCTCGTCGTGGCGTGCCTCAGATTGAAGTGACATTCGACATCGACGCCAACGGCATCCTCAACGTCAGCGCCAAGGATAAGGCAACAGGCAAGGAGCAGCACATCACCATCACTGCCTCCAGCGGCCTCAGCAAGGAAGAAATCGAGCGCATGAAGGCAGAGGCAGAAGCCAACGCAGAAGCCGATAAGAAGGAACGCGAGAAGGTTGACAAACTCAATCAGGCCGACTCGATGATCTTCCAGACCGAGAACATGCTGAAGGAAAGCGGCGACAAGATTCCTGCCGACGTGAAGAGCGAAGTCGAGGCAGCCGTTGCAAAGCTCAAGACAGCCCATCAGGCACAAGACCTCGCAGCCATCGATGCAGCCATGAACGAGCTGCAGACCGCTGCCGGCAAGATGTATCAAGCTCAGCAGCAGGCAGGTCCACAGCCTGGCCCCGACATGAACGGCGGCTTCACCGGCAACACTGGCGGCAACACTGGCGGCAACAACCAGCAAGGCCCCGACATCCAAGACGCCGACTTCGAGGAGGTCAAATGAGACGCATAAGTAAAGACATAACAAAACACTATCAAATGGCGTGTAGCTCTGAGTTACACGCCATTTGCTTTTTATAGACTCATGCTTTCTATGAAATCAATGAAGCCTGTTTTGGATGCAAGTTTCGTCTCCTCTTCACGCCTTTTCTGCAGTTTCTACAAGACGGGATGACACCAGGGTGCACCAGCTTCCAGGCCTCAGGGAACATCGGGCCCGTAGTCTCGTGCAGGGAGTCGAAACGCTTGATTACCGCATAGAGCATAATAACCAAGTGCTGCCATGCATCAAAATGTTTTACGTAGCGTTCATCGCCCCCTCTCACGGCTGAAACGAAGACTTTTCGCCTTGTTAAGCAATTATAAAAGCTCTCTATACATCGGCTGTCCGATACAATGCGTATCTTTGTTCCGTGTGATTGATGTTTTGTCGCAGACACAATGATAACAAAAAAGGCTGAAACCCGGGCTCGGATTTCAGCCTATTTTTATTTCACGCAAAAGAACTTTTTGCCGGACAAAAATCTTTACAATATTTGGTGTGATAAAGTGTGGCGTTGGGAGAGACGGTACGGGGCATTCCCAAACGCCGCAGGCGGAGATTGGCAACGCCGCACGCGAGGATGGCCAACGCCGCACGCGAAGTTTGTAATTTCCGCGTGCGGAGTTGCCCATCTCTGCAGGCAGAATTTCGGCTCAAACCATGCGCCGTTTGACCATTCCGAATGCTGCGGATATACTTTCTTTGCTTTGCGCCTCAAAACACGGCTTTGTAACCTATTGATTATCATTATCGATTCGATTTAAGCCCATTTTCTGCGATTTAGGCAGGAAAGTGCCACGAAACAAAAAACAAGCTGTCAGAACGCCTCTCTCCTGGAAAAATCTTTACAAAACATGGCTGTCTGGCAAACTCGGCCTGCTCTGCGCATTAAGAAGCGCACCTCATCCCTAAAGGGTATAAGGAAGGCTATAGAGCAGTCAGCCCAGTTGGGGCGTTTCCAGGCCAGGAAACAACACCACGGATGCGCTTTTTCCATGATTCTACGGAGACATGCGAAACTTCTGGGAAAAAAATCCGCTCTTTTCTTTGAACAAAAGGAACAATTCCCTACTTTTGCAAAGAAATTGTCACTTATAACGCGGGAATGAAAACAAAGTATCTTTTGGCAGGCTTAATCTGCATGATGGCGGAAAGTGTGCTGGCGCAGGAGAATGTGGAGCGGGCCGATACGGTGATGATGCAGGAGGTGCGTGTCAACGGACAGCGACAGCGCATCAGCTACCGCCTGGACCGCCAGAGAATCGATGCCTCGCAAGTGCTTACGGCCGGGGGCGGTACGGCACTAGATGTGCTTCGGGCTGTGCCGGGCGTCGTTGTGGATGCCGACGGGAGCCTCTCCTTTCGCGGCAGTCAGGAGTTTCTTGTCTATGTGGACGGCAAGCCCTCGCCGCTCTCAGGGACTGACGCCTTGCAAATGGTCGGTGCCGCCAGCATCAAAGACATCGAGATACTGACCACACCGTCCGCCAAGTACAAGACCGATGGCGATGTCGGCATCATCAACATCATAACGAAGCGCAGCGAGACGGACGGCTGGGACATCGCCGTGAACGGCACCGCCTCGACATGGGGCACGCTCTCGCTCGACACGAAAATCAATTACCGCACAGGACACCATAATATATATGTAGGGGGACAAGGCTCGGACATCCACAACAAGAGCCAGTTCGAACAAGAGAAGAGGACGGCCTCCTCCAGCCCCTCCCAAGCAAGGGAGAACAGGCCTGCCGCCTCACCATTCCCCCCCCCTTTGGAGGGGTGGGGAGAGGCTGTCACCTCCTTTGCCGACGGCACACGTTTTCGCGACTTCCGTACCTACATCGGCAACGGCGGATATGAGTTCAACGACGGCTGGCATCGGCTCAGCATCGACCTGCAAGGGGGCAGGACCATCAATCCGAGAGGCGGCGACATGATGTACAAAGAGACCCCCTCTAGCTCCCCCTCTAAGGGGAGAACTCCAGGCGAGGAAAGCCTCCCCATAGAGGGGGAGGTTTGGAGAGGGTCTGAGGCTCACGACCGCTACAAACTGACGAAGAAGCTGTTTCAAACCGCCATCGACTACACTTGGAAACTCAACGAACGGGGCGACGAGCTCAACATCTCCAACCGTTTCCGCTACGACCGCTTCTCGGAGGAATACACCGAGAGCAACATGTTCGACCTGAACGGCGCACGGCAAGAGGGTACGCGTGGCTATGAGACCGAGCATCATTGGGACTGCGACGGCGCTCTTTCCTACAAGCTGCATTACTGCCAGACCGGCACGCTGGAGCTCGGCTATCAGTACACGACCTACAGCGAGCACGGCGACTATCGCATCTGCTACTGGGACCTTCCGCAGCAATGCTTCGTCTGGCAGGACGACCTCTACGCTCCTTTCTACTACCGCCGGCAGACGCATAGCGAATACGCTCAGGTGAACGACCGCATCGGCCCCTTGCAGTTCGACGCAGGCCTGCGCATCGACCACCTCCTCGACGACATGGACCTGCCCACCATCACCAGTCGCCACAAGCGATACACCGAGCTCTATCCCTCGGCACACCTCGCCTATACGACCGACAAGGCAGGCACCTTCACACTCGGCTACTCGCGACGCACGAACCGCCCAGGCATCTGGAAGCTCGAGCCATACATCACCTACGAGGACTACCACACGCGCATCATCGGCAACCCCGACTTGAAGGCGGAGTACATACACTCTGTGGAGCTCTCGTGGCGCAAACTGTTCGGGCAGACGCAAGTGACGGCGACGGTCTATGCAAGGCGCAGGAAGGGAGTTGTCGACTATGTCCGTCGCGCCTACGAGCCTGGCGTGACGCTCGACAGCATCATAAACGCCGGCAACGGCTGGCGTAAAGGACTGGAGCTGCAAGTCACGACGAAGCCCACACGATGGTGGCAACTCACAGCGAACGGCGACCTCTCTCTCCACAACTTCCGAGCCAAGTACGAGGGCTGCACCAGCACACACAACACGACAGGCACGCTGGGATGGATCAACAACTTCCGACTGGCGAAGAACACCGCCTTGCAGTTCGACGGACACTTCGTGAGCCGACACCACCTGACGCAAGGCTGGGAAAGAGGCTATGTCTATTTCGACCTCGCTGCCCGCCAGTCTCTCTTGCAAGGCAAGCTGCAGCTGGGACTTGTGGCCCACGACATCTTCCACACGGCACGCTACCACAGCCTCCGCTCCACGATGCTCCTGAGCAGCGAGACATGGGTGCGCCCCACTTACCCCAACATCGTCTTCAGCGTCTCCTACCACTTCCGCCAACCCTCGGCAAAGGCAAAAGAGGGCGCAATAAGCAAGGAGGCTGAGTTCGTGGGGAAAGACTTCTAGATTTACGATTTGACGATTTACAATCTACGACTTATCCTCGTCATAACGGAATAACGAAATAACGTCATAACGAAATAAAGATTAAACCTTTATGAAGAAGACGCTTTTCATCATGAGTCTGCTCTTTTCGCTGTTTGCGATGGCGGACAGTCCCCTGCGAATCGGCGTGTCGGGCGTGGCACACGGTCACCTCTGGAACCTCATCAACGCCATGAACCGCGGCGACTTCGTCATCGTGGGCGTGGCTGAAGAGAACGATGACTTCCGCCAGCACAATAACCTCGTCGGCCGACTGCCCAAGGAGAAGTTCTATGCCTCCATCTCCGAGATGCTCGACAAGGAAAAGCCCGAGGTGGTGGTCGACTACGGAAGCATCCTGCACCACATGCAGACGGTGGAAGCCTGTGCTCAGCGCGGCATCCATGTCATGGTGGAGAAGCCGCTCGCCACGACCTACAAGCAGGCACTCCGCATGCAGGCACTCGCCAAGAAGTACAGCATCAAAATCATGACGAACTACGAGACGACGTGGTACAACACGAACCACCACCTCAAGTCGCTTGTGGACAGAGGGCAGCTGGGCGAAGTGCATCGCATCGACGTCTACGACGGACATCAAGGGCCAAAAGAGATAGGTTGCGACAGGATGTTCCTCTCGTGGCTGACCGACCCGGTGGAGAATGGCGGCGGTGCCGTGATTGACTTCGGCTGCTACGGCGTCAACCTTGCCACTTGGCTGCTCGGCGGAGAGAAGCCCAAGAGCGTCTATGCCGTCCTCCAGCAGAACAAGCCGCAGGTCTATCCTCTCGTCGATGACGACGCCACGATACTCTTGGAGTACGAAGGCTGCACGGTTCAGGTCATGGGTTCGTGGTGCTGGCCGATGAACAGAAAAGACATGTACGTCTATGGCGCACGGGGCTATGCCTATCAGAAGAACGGCAGCCGCATGCAACTCCTTGTCGATGGCAAGCAAGGCCGCGAGTTCAATGCGCCGCAACTCCCTGCGCCCTACGACGACTCCTATCGCTACCTGAAAGCCCTCGTCCGTGGTCAGATAGAGGAACAGCCCTCCGACCTCTCTGCCCTGGAGAACAACGTCCTCGTCGTCCAAATCCTCGAAGCCGCCATCCGCAGCGCCAAGACCGGCAAGGCAGTGAAACTTTGAACATAAGAAGAAGGGCCGCCCAAGAAATCCACACGAGGATTTCATCAAATCCACACGAGGATATTGACAAATCCACACGAGGATTTCGCAAAGTTGACGAGTGCCGAGCGGGAAAGCAAAAGGGAGAGGCAACGAATGCTTCTCCCTTTTCTGGTAACCCGCTTGGTTTTTTTGTGACCCCGTTGGTGAAGCCAATTGTGCGGACCTTCATCGAAGAAGATCCGCACAATCTGTTTACCCCATAGGTAGTTTCAATCAGAGGTCAATGTTTTCCTACCACTCCTCGTCCCAGAGGTTGACGTCCGACGTCTTTTCCTCCTTGACGCCCACTTCGCCGTCCCACAAAGGAACTTTAGTAGGGTCGCTCGTGCAGACAATGCTGCTGTGCTGTATCTTTATCGCCATCAACGATGGCTTCATATATTTCACTTTCATTGATATGTCCTCCTTACTTTAAGATTACCTTTTTCCCATTATTGATATATAGTCCCTTCTGCGTGGGCTTGCTCTCGAGGCGAACACCGTCTATCGTGTACCAGCCGTCGAACGACATTTCGCCCGTCTCCATGTTCACAGTACCGATTGCGTCCACATCGCCGCCGCGGTTGATGAGGCGAACGGTGATGCTCTTGGGCAGGTCGTCGTCGGCACCAGCCGTCGCAGGTGCATAGGCTTTGACGGGAGCAGCGTCCTCCGTGCTGACATACGACAGATAGCAGCGCATGGGCTTCATCCATGCTCCAGGGGCAAGGCGGACGAACTGCCCGGCCTCCACTGCCTGACCGTCAACAGCGGTGCCGTTGGTGGCTGCAAAGCCGTAGTCTTTATCAGAATCGTTTGATGTCCACGTCTTCCCTTTGTACGTGCCGTGGAACTCCCAGTCGGCATCCGTCGTGCCACCGCCATAGAGGCCGTCGTTGGCCGTCGTGGTCTGCAGCGTCACAACTCCGCCCGTCATGTTCACGATGTTCGGGAACGTCATCGTCGTCGCGTCATCCGGCATGAACAGATACGGCGTGTTGGCCGTCAGCGTGGTCACAGCCGTATTGCCTGGCTCCTGCATCGTGCAGACCCACTTGTGCAAGTCTTCGTCGTACACCACTTCCTTGAAGCCGTAGAACTTGCCGCCCTCGCTGCCGTTGCAGTCATAGTTGAACGGCAGTATCACCGTTGCGGCCTGTGCTTCGTTGAACGGGCGGTTGTAGGTCACTCTCTTGATATTGCCGACCTCCTCCGTGATGTTCACACCCACGAGGTTGTTGCCCGTGCCGTTGATGGTCACGTCGGCCCTCTCATTCCAGTCATTGAAGCGGTATTCCACCACTGCGTCGCCGTATATCGGCGTGTAGTAGTTGCCGTTGTAGAGGAAGCCGTTGGCGTAGCCCTTCACCAGCCCGTGGTCGGTGGTCGCGGCTCCGAGGTTGGCGGGCGCGGTGGTCGCTGTGGTTGCTGTGGCTGCGGGGCGTCCCTGCCTGTTGCCGAGGATGCTGGTGTAGTAGCAGTTCGTCATGTTGTAAGTCAGGGTCGGCTCACTGTTTGGATAGACGAAAGTGAAGCAGTTGTCGCCCAGTGCGTATTTGCCCGTGCCGTATGCAGCGGGAGCAGATAGGCAGTCGGTGAACGTGATGGTCCCGTTATTTCCATAGTCCCATCCTATGAATCCGTGGCAGGAGGTGGTCACGCCAGCCTCGTTCGGGTTGTAAATCAGTCCGTCATAGATGCAGCCCGTGACGGTGCAGATGGCATTAGTGCCATTCCACGTGCCAATGACACCGCCGTGAAGGGCGCTGCCGCTGACTGTGGTGCTGATTTCGGTGCTCACGTGGCAGTTCTCGATGGTGATATTGCCCTCGGCACGGCCCACCAGACTGCCCAAGCTCTCATAGGTGCCGCCCGTGATGGTGCCGCCGACGTGGAGGTTGCTGATGGTGGCGCCATTGATGTAGTGGAATGGAGCGCTGAGGTGCTCGGCGGCAGTGCGGTTGAAGGTCAGCGTGTGGTTCTGTCCGTCAAACGTGCCCTTGAACGGATGGCCGCTCTTGCCTGCCATCTCCGACGAACTGACATTTCCAGCGAGTTTCACAACCTTGCCGCTGAAGCCGTCGGGAGCCAAGTCGTAGTTTGTGGCAAAGCAGAACCAGCCCCAGCCGTTGGCGGTCTTGATGGTGTAGGTGTCGCCGTCCTGCGCGAAGTTGCTGGCATCGGGTGCTGAGAACGTTGCACCGATGGTGACATCCTCAGCGGGCATGGTGAATGTGTATTTATTGTTGCCGATACTGGTGATTCCGCTGCCAATGCTCATATTTGTCGTTGCGCCAGTCACGGTCAGACCCGTCAATGTTTCGCCGAACTTTGGTGTGAAGGTGAGGGTGACCGTCTCGCCGTCGCCGACATAATTATTCTCTGCCTTGTCAGTTGTGAACTGAGGATAGTTGATATGGATGAAATTAAAGTCCGTCACGCGGTAACTTGTCGTCAGCGTGTAGGGATAATTGTCGGCATTGATGGTGACGCTGGCGCTGTATGTTCCCGTGGCGTCAGGCTTGGAGGTGCCGTAGTCCTCGTTGGTGTCGGTTTTTATATAGGTGATAGAGCCGATTGTGGCTTTCGTCTCCGATCTGAAGCTTTCAAATCCCGACATGCTTGCAGAATAAAACCAGCCATCATTGAATGTGAGATTTGTAGGTGGTATCAGCGACGTGGATATCTTATAGCTGGAACTTTCAAGGTTGCACTCCTTGTCGTCGTCGTGAGCACAGGTGGCGGTCAACGTGTTGCCCTCAACGATGTAAGTGAAGTTGTGTCTGTGTGTTTCCGTTGCCTCCGTAGGCTCGTAGGTGATGGTAATCTTACCTCCTATATCTTGGAGAGATGCATTTCTAGTAGATTCGGAGTTCCTCATCTTGATTTCGAGATAGTCGTCTTCGTTTGCAAGTTGCAATCCTTCATCGTTCGTGAAGGTGAAGGTCAGCGCTGTTGCTTTGTTCATGTCCTCCGTATAAGAGTTTGTCCAAATATTGCCCCTTCCGATTTTCACATAATGCTCCGTGCCGACAACATCACTAAACGTAACTCTGGCACTACTGAACGTCAGACTTTTCACTTTGCCACTCATGCGAGGATAGAGTCTGACAGTGCCTTCTTTTCCAGTCATTTTACTTCTCATGGTGATTTTGCCCTCAAAAAGTTGGTTCTGCATCATGTCCGCGTCGGGAACGAGAAAGTCATTTCCACCGTATTTGATGGTACCACAATAATCAGCCCCCGCCGCATTGGCTATGGTAAAGGATTTGGTAGACAGAAGGAGCTTAGGGACAGCCCTGCCGCCGCTGACCCTCCAAGCACTACCGAGAGCGGCGACAAGTTGTGTTGCCGTCTTTGAGCCGACAGCCGTACCCTGAGCGGTACCCAATGTCTGCGTATAATAACTGTTGGTAGGTGTTACGTCATTGCGCGAGAAAGTTGCACCGACGTTAACGGCAGTCTTACCGCTGGGGATGGTGGTGTTCGGTGCATAGAGGCTGTTGGAAATGCTGAGTGTGCTGAGTGTTGTGCCGTCTCTCCAACCAACAAAGCCGCCGCAATTGATTGTGGGATTATCGCTTGTAGTGGTCAGCTGTCCGTTAAACAGGCAGTTGTTGATGATGACCGTGCCGCTTGCCTTGCCAATGAAACCGCCATGTGTGCCGTCGTTGTCGCCCCACTTGTTGTTGATGGTGCTGTAGATTTCAACACTGGAAATACAGTTCAAAATCGTGTTCGTGCCACCCTTTGTCATTCCGATAAGACCAGCAGCATACTTTCGCGTAGAGGTGGTAACGATGCCCGTAACGACCAGGAACTGGAAGGTGGCCCCGTTGGTGAAGCGGAAAGGAGCCACGCCGTAATAAGCATCCTCATCTCCATATTGGCTGTCATTGTTCAGCGTGACGTTCAGCGTATGACCGCCGCCGTCGAACGTGCCATTGAAAGGATTGTCCCAGGTGCCCACCATCGTCGTAACGCTGATGTCGGCATTCAGTTTCACTGTCTGTCCGCTGTATGACGTGCCGTTGTTCACGTTGTTGGCGAACGTGTTCCAGTCCTCCGTCGAACTAATGGTCAAGTCTTGTGACCACGCCGTCATGGTGGTGAGCAGCATGAGTAGCATCATGGCTACCCTAAAATACAATCTAATTGGTTTTGGTTTCATATTTTTGATCTTTTAATTGTTATTACTTTGTCTCTGTATCCTGTGGGGAAAGCACTAACCATACGGGCATAAAGAAAGCGCAGGCCCCGTCCCATATATCCGGTCAGGCCTGCTACAGCCCCTATACATCTATGGTGAAGTCTGCGCTTAGTGCGCAACTTCAACGATGTATAGGTTTGCTCATTTAATCCCTTACGAGGTAGCAGTTCGACCGGATAATTGAGCAATAAAAAGTGGTGTCTTTGTGAAAAGACGTGTGACAAGGACGGTGCAAACCGAGTGCAGAGAGCTCGCTCTTTGCCGAGGTGCAGCCCGTTCTCGCACAAATTTTGTGCAAAGTTACGAATAAGTGAGCAAAGCACCAAAGGAAAACGTGTTTTTCTTTGTGCTTTCGAGCGAAAGTAACTTCTCGCATGCGAAAAGTTACGAACTTTCCATGAAAATTGGTCACGGAAGATGCTTTTTTTAGTCATTTTTACCGATTAATACCTATTTAATAATTGCTAAGACGTTGATTTTTGACCACAAAATTACAAAATACCACAACAATTCACCCTCAGCGAACCCGAAAATCGGATGCCGGGGGTGCAGGTCTTAAACTAGTTAAAGTGAATTTTTGTAAAAATACTATTTTTGTGCTCCGAAAGAGATGTTTTTGCGAATTTCGTTGAAAACGTCCTCGCCTAAGATTTCTTTGTGTGCAAAGTAACTCCAATTCTTTGAACCCCCCAAATCTTTAGACAATTATTTCAATATCAGCCATTGAAAAGCCTCGGATTTATACCGTTAACCTGATCTATGAGCATCTTGGCATATTGCTACTTGAACTACAAACGGCCGAACGAATTTTTCACAAACGACCGAATAAAAGCGCCACAAACGACCGAACAAAATTACAACAAACAACCGAAAAAGCATCAAAAGATTTGTATAATTCAATAATTATCAGTATCTTTGCCGCCAAATTAAGTAACAAACAAAAGATGACAATATGTATAAACCAAGAATAGCCGATAGGTTACTGGTTCGTAAACTGTCGGGCAAGGGTGCCGTATTGATAGAAGGTCCGAAATGGTGCGGTAAGACAACCACCGCTCGTCAGCAGGCCAAAAGTCTGCTTGACTTGGGCGACACTGAGGTATTGAAGCAAAGCAGGCAGATGATGGAAATCAGTTCAAAGACACTGCTACAGGGAGAAACACCCAGACTGATTGACGAGTGGCAGACCATACCAGAACTATGGGATAGCATACGAAATGAGGTGGATAAGAGAGAAGCCTTTTCACAGTTTATCCTGACAGGGTCAACAGTGACTCCTCAAGCAGACGAAACTACACATAGCGGAACAGGGCGCATTGCAAGAATAAAGATGCGTCCGATGAGTTTATTTGAATCAGGAGAATCGAGTGGCAGCGTCAGTTTAAAGAATCTATTCGACGGTGGGACCTTCGAGCCACAACCTAACAATATTGACCTGCAGCAGATGGCTTATCTTGCCTGTCGCGGCGGCTGGCCACAGGCTACACTGCTCGCAGGTGATATCGCTTTGGATCAGGCATTTGGCTATGTTGACGACGTGGCCGAGCGTGACATACAGCGAGTGGATGGTGTAAAGCGCAGTGCAGAGCGTGCCAGACTGCTGTTGCGGTCGTATGCACGAAACATCTCTCAACAGGTGTCATACGGCACCATCAAGGCCGATATGCTATCGAACGATGCCAATACGCTCGATGAGGATACCGTGGCTGATTATATCAAGGCACTGAAGAAGCTTTTCGTGATTGAAGACCTTGAAGCTTGGAATCCTAATATCCGCAGTAAATCGGCTATTCGGACCAGTGATACTCGCCATTTCGTTGACCCCAGTATCGGTACTGCTGCACTGGGCTTAGGTCCTAACGATCTGATGAATGACCTGGACTCCTTCGGACTCATCTTCGAAGATATGGCCGTCCGTGATTTGCGTGTTTTTGCAGAAGCACTTGATGGAAAATTGTATCACTATCGCGACAGTTCGGGACTGGAGTGCGACACGGTATTGCATCGTAGAAACGGAACATACGCACTGATAGAAGTGAAATTAGGTGGAGAGAAACTGATAAACGATGGTGCTGAAGCTTTGAAAATACTTGCAGAGACCATTGATACTACAAAGATGAAGAATCCGTCGTTTATGATGGTCGTTACGGCTGTCGGGCCGTATGCTTACCAACGGCCAGATGGCGTGTTTGTGGTTCCAATCGGCTGTCTGAAAGACTAAGAAAAAGATTTGTCTGGCGTTAAATGTTACAATATCAGTGGAAAGGCAGCGCCAGCACGAAGGCTGACAACTGCCCTAACGAGAGAGAATTTATAGTCTGCTCTTTTCCGCATTACCTGCACCCGTACCTTTATACTTCGACGGAGTAACGTTGAATCTGTAGCGCAGGGAGAGGGTGACGCAGCGGGAGTCGTTGTCCTCCATCTTGCGGAACATCATGCGATTGCTATAGAGCGTGAAGCGATTGATGCCTCCATTGAAAAGGTCATTGCCTGAGAGTTTGATGTTAAGGCGGCGTTTGCAAAAGTCCTTGCTGACACTAAGCGATAGGATAGGGTTAGTACAGTCGAAATTGGCATTCGAGCCAGT
>JAEEGH010002151.1_pt1 | contig 53865 bp, 42 predicted proteins | sample 9134181 | NCBI WGS metagenome assembly JAEEGH01 (sample SAMN16246544, study PRJNA631951) | gut metagenome | biome: gut microbiome; feature: rumen; material: DP-attached | host: Bos | place: Iran: Karaj | collected 2018-10 | reverse complement strand
CTGCAGAGGTTGAGAGAATTTCCGGTGGTGACTTTGTGACAAAGATAAAAGCGGACAGCTTTATCACGGACTTCAACAATATTCTCGTAGCTCTGGAGTCAATGAGACATGAGCTTAGAAATGCTCTTGTAAAGGTTATCAATCATGCTGATACAGTTAATTCGAAAGCTGAGGCAGCAAAGGATTCTATCCAGAGCTCACAGAAGACAACTACAGATATCAGTTCTGCAGTTAATGACCTTGCTACTGGTGCAACGGCTATGGCAGAAGATGTTCAGAGCACATCTTCAGTTACAGTTAATATGGGATCTTCTGTTGACAATGTTCTTGATTCTGCAAACTCCAACCTTGAGAGAGGTCGTCAGGTTTATGAGGAGTCCACAAGGGTTAAGGAACAGCTCGAACAGATCAAGATCCAGGATCAGAAGAATGACGAAATGGCTACTCAGGTTGCAGATTCTGTCAATGAGACAGCTAATGTTGTTGCTCAGATCACAACAGCTGCTGAGTCCATCATTTCCATAGCAAGCCAGACCAACCTCCTTGCCCTCAATGCATCAATTGAGGCTGCGAGAGCAGGTGAAGCTGGTAAGGGATTTGCAGTAGTTGCTGATAACATTAAGGATCTTGCAGGAGATACCAATAATCTTGCCGGTGAGATTACCAACATGCTTTCAACAATTACGGATTATTCCAACAAGAATAAAGAGCTCACAGAGGCTATTAAGGGTGCTATCACCAATGAGACCACAGCTCTTGAAGAAATGAGTGAGGCCTTCGATGAGATGCTCAAACTTCTTGAGGAGACAGAGAGTGGAAACAGGCAGATTGTTGATCTTGTAGAGACCATGAACTCTGACAAGGAAAACATCATGAATTCCGTAGAGTCCCTGTCCAGTATCTCAGAAGAGAACGCTGCTTCTACTCAGGAAACAAGTGCATCACTCATGCAGCTTGATACCAACATGGAATCAGTTGTTGAACAGGCAGTAGACCTTCAGAGGATTGCTGAAGAGCTCACAGCCAATGTTAAGTACTTCAAAGTTGAACTTCCACCTGATCAGCAGGGAAGATCGTAATCCGTATAAGCACAAAATAAATCGGGAGCAGATTTCAAATCTGCTCCCGATTTTGATTTAATATATTCTGATCATTTTCTCATTATTAATATGCCATTTGCTTCCAGCATTCCCTTCCCGGAATCTGTCTTGTTCCATTTTCTGGAATATACTACCTCTTCAAATCCTTCGCAGCTGATCTCTACCTCTTTGTCCTCACAGTTAAGATATATCTGAAGGGTCTCATTATCGCCAATCTTCATATAAGAGAGTACTCTGTCCCCCTCCACATCATTAGGGAAATGGAAGTTTCTGCTCTTGCAGGACTGAAGACTATGTCTCATTGAAATAAGGTTTTTGACCTCGGATATTTCATCAGCTCTTTTTCCTGATTCAATCTCATCCCATGGCATGCAGCGGCGGCAATCCGGGTCGTAAGAACCTTCCATGGCAACCTCTGTTCCGTAATATATACATGGGCTTCCCGGCATTGTAAACAATACAGCAAGCTGCTGGTAAAAGACATCTTTGTTGTGCTGAGCCTTATCCATAAGACGGTTGGTATCATGTGAGTCCAGCAGATTAAAAAGAACATCATTAACCTGAGAATAGTACATTGTAAAGCATCTGTTTATGTCATATTCAAAGGTTTCTCTGCCTCTGTTCTTATATACCCAGAAATCCGCAATTGCTGTTGAGAGAGGATAGTTCATAACAGAGTCATACTCATCTCCCCTAAGCCATGAAATGGAATCATGCCAGATTTCTCCAAGGAGATAAAAGTCCTGTTTCAAATGACTTGTCATATACCTGATAGCCTTGAGGAAAGAATGGGACACTTCATTTCCCACATCAAACCTAAGGCCATCAATATCAAAAGTCTCGATCCAGTACCTGATAATATCAAGAAGATAATCCACTACTTCAGGGTTATTGGTGTTGAGCTTTGGCATGAACTCGGCAAAAGCAAAGGAATAGTATCTTCCATCTCTCGTATCACGACCTGTTTCCACCGGCCACTTATTGATCATGTACCAGTTCGCATACTTGGATTCCTGTCCTTTTTCAAGGATATCAAGCCACATAGGGTGGTCTGAACCGGTGTGGTTAAACACCGCATCAAGCATGACCTTGATCCCCGCCTCGTGGGCCTCATCAACCAGCGCCCGAAGATCATCATTGGTTCCAAAATGCGGATCCACCTTCTTGTAATCCCTGGTGTTGTATTTGTGATTACTGTGAGATTCAAAGACAGGATTCAGATACAATCCGGTAATCCCAAGCTCTTTAAGATATGGGATCTTGTCTCTTATACCCTTTATATCTCCACCGTAATAGTCATGCATTCCAACAGGTCCTGTCTGCCAGCTCATGACATTTTCCGGATCTATGCTGTGATCCCCATTACAGAATCTCTCGGGAAAAATCTGGTACCATACCGTATCATTTACCCATGAAGGTGTTCTGCACACATCACTTGGGTTCATCCAGGGCATGATAAAATATGAAAGCACCTTGCCTTCCTGGTTCATCTCCTCTTCTGTGTAGAAGCCATCCTCAAATAAGTAAATGCACTCGTCACCGGAAAAGATCTCGAAGTAATATTTACATCTCTTGTACTCAGGCCTTAAAGTGGTGGTCCACCATATGTGATCCCTGAGTCTCTTTTTGAAGTAGATTTCCTCTTTTCTTCCACTCCATTTCTCGTTTCCGCCCATGATACCAGCATCATAGGGATCACCGTAATAAATATATACTCTTTCAACATCATAACCGGTCTTAAGGTTGATTATGAGCTGATCTTCATCAAGGCAATAGCAGTACTGTTCTGACATTCTGTGATAAATAGCACTAAGATTCATATGCACCTCTCTTTGGAAAACGTTTTCCGTGACACAAACAATATAACCTATAACTCAAATAAAAGCAATATGAAATTTCAATAATTATGAAATGAGGTCGATCAGGCCTTTGATACCATACTTTTCGTATATGTCTCTATAATAAGAAACCTCACCCTTTATAATGAGGTCGATCTGTTTCATTCCTAGAAGCTCAATAGGCGCCTTGTCGTCCGTCATTACATGCTGAGTACTTCTGTAGCTTTCGCTTGTATCCATAACCTTCTTCATCATTGCCTGAAGGTCAGGATTATCCTCCATGGACGTATTATTTCCAAGCCTTACCATAAAGTCGTCAGCATCAGTGGCAAAGAGCTCTTTGTTGGTTGTGTTTGTAACATCAACGATAACAACATTCTGAAAAACGCTGCTGATAGTATCTGCAAGATAAGTGTTGATGCTCTCAGTCCCTTCGTCGCTGTACATATTCATGTTTACGACCATTACTCCACCGGGTGCGAGGTGCTCTTTTACCATGGTAAAGAACTCAGATGAAGACATCTGAAATGGAATAGTAATATCCTGATATGCATCCACCATTATGACATCATACAGTCCCTTGTCAGCGGCAAGATATGCCCTTCCGTCATAAGTAGTCACTTTGACATCTTCAGAAAGCTCAAAGTACTTATGCGCAAGATCAGTGATCTTATCATCGATCTCAACTCCCGAAACATTAACATTGTCAAAATATCTGGAAAGCTGCGTTGCATAAGTTCCGGATCCCATGCCAAGAATCAGCACATCAATGTCCTCTCCTGCTGCCTCTTTTTCCTTGATTCCTGCCATATAGGGAGCAGCCAGAGCATAGTCGTAGTACATGCCTGTAAGAGCTCCGTCCTTTATAAGGATAGACTGAACGCCAAACAGAACGTTGGTTGAAAGAATAACACTCCTGTCCATCTCCTTGACCTGAAGGTAGTTATACACCGACTCACCCTCGTAGGTAAGGCTCTTTTCCCAAAATGCAAAGCTGGTATTATGGCCAAAGATGACGCATAAAAGGAATATAAGGATCCCAGCTATCATCCTGTTTCTATCACCCTTGGCCAGGGATTTTTTTCCATCAGAGGGGCTAACAAAATACACGATTGAAAGAGCCAGAAGAATTCCTGCAAAGATCAGGAATGTCACAGCTGTTCCCACCGCCGGAATGGTCACAAAGGTTGGCACAAAAGTTCCGATAATGCTTCCTATAGTATTGAACGCACCAAGTGTTCCGATTATCTTACCGTTGTCATCAAGGGAATCCGTGGTGTACTTTGCAAGGCTTGGAGTTACTGTGCCCAGCAAAAACAGCGGAAATACAAACACCACCATGCATGCAGCAAATGCTGCAATTACAAGGAAATTACTGTTGACTGCAAAAATAAGGATTGCTGATATACCAATAATAATGTACTTGCCAAGTACTGGAATTGCAGCTATCCAAAGGGCAGCGATCAGGATCCTGACATACAATTTATCCGGATTGGGATCCTTGTCCGCTTTTCTTCCTCCATAGATGTTTCCAAGGGCCATCGCGATCATTATGGTTCCTATGATGATAGTCCACACAATCTGCGATGAACTAAAGTATGGTGCCAGGAGCCTGCTGGCTCCAAGTTCTACCGCCATGACAGACATGCCCGCAAAGAACTCTGTCAGGTATAAAAACAATTTGTTCTCTAAAATTTTCTTCTGCTTCAATTTAAATCTCCACCCCTTTTATCAATTCTTCCATAGCCTCCCAGTCGAACCTGCCAAGTAGATCCTCTAGTTTCTTCAAAAGCTCCTCATCCTTCCCGGGCAGTTCATACTCTTTAAGCTCCCCAATAACCATTTCCACGGCATCGCAGTCCATCTGAGGTATGAACTCCAAAAGAGCTTCATAAGCATTCTTAAGTTCAGCCGAAGAAATAGGTTCTTTTTTGATCTGCTCTTTTCCTGCAGGATCCTTCGTATCAATAAACGAAAGCTTTTCCTTAAAGCCCTTAAGGTCATCCAAAAGCTCTTTTGTATTATGCTTTATAAACTCCAGATCACCATTATTGCCAGCTTCTTCCAGCGCCATAGCCTTACCTGAAAGCTCCGCAGCCCCCATTATCCTGGCTGTGCTCTTTAGCGCATGGACCTTAATTGTATAGAGTTCATAGTCACCTGTTTCGTATGCTGTTTCTATTTCCTTAGCCCTATCGTCAATGGAATTATAGAATTTACGTATGAACTTCTCGTAAACTTCTGGTGTTCCGCAGTATTTAAGACCATCTTCTATGCAGATTCCCGGAATGTTTTCTTTAAACATATTACTCTCCAAAGGACCTCTCTTTGTGATGTGAGTCCCTTCTTCTAAGTATACCCGTCATCGGCCAATTTATAAATAAAAAAGACAATTTTTAGGGTGCTTTTAGGTAAGGATGTAATAATCAGTCCAGAAGCAAAACAACAACGCATGATTAAAGCATTCAAGAATAAAAAGGGGTAGAAAAATGTTCAATAAAACCAAAGTAACAAAAACACTTATGACAGTATTCATTACCGGTGCGATTGCGCTCACAGCATGTGCATCCGAAGACATATCTGAGGTTCTGTCAACTCCCGTTGTAAGCAGTTCTTCATCCGATGCAGGAGAGCCCTCTTTTGAAAAAGAGATGATCCAGACCGAAGAAAACGCGCCAAAGGAAAACATGTCTTCTACCACAACTACCGTGAGTTCATCCACACTTATAGACACTTCTTCACTATTTAGTGACAGAGACCTTGAGCAGGAGGCTGATCTCACCGATGCCACTTACATCACACTCACAAGCAGTGAAGATGTTAGTATCACATCAGAGGGCGTTTATGTAATAAGTGGAACCGCAACTGACGTATCAATCATAGTTGAAGTAGCAGACACAGAGAAAGTCCAGCTTGTTTTGGACAGCGTTTCAATCACAAACACAAGTGCTCCTGCAATTTATGTAAAGAGCGCTGACAAGATATTTATTACAACAACTGATTCAGATAACACTCTGAAGGTAACAGGAACCTTCTCTGCAGACGGAACCACAAATACAGACGCAGTTATCTTTTCAAAGGATGACCTGGTGCTCAATGGCACGGGTACACTTAACATAGAATCTACAGCAAACGGTATCTCGGCAAAAGACGACCTTAAGTTCACAGGTGGAACATATAACATTACAGCATCAGAGGATGCAGTTGAGGCAAATGATTCAATCGCAGTTTATGCAGGAACATTTAATGTCACAAATGGAAAAGACGCTTTCCATGCTGAAAACTCTGATGATGACACCACAGGTTATGTCTACATCCAGGGCGGAACCTTCACGATCGATGCAGAGGGTGATGGCATCCAGGCCACAACTGTTCTCATGATAGATGGTGGAACAATTGATATATCAGCAGCCGAAGGCCTTGAAGCAACTTACATCCAGATCAATGACGGAACAATAAGCATTGAAGCATCCGATGATGGTATCAATGCGACAACCAAGAGCTCAGCATACAACGTTGTCATCGAAGTTAACGGCGGAGATATCACAGTCGTAATGGGAAGCGGCGATACAGACGGATTTGATTCCAACGGAAATATCTATATCAATGGCGGAACCATAAATGTAACCGGAAACTCAGCCTTTGACTGGGACGGCGAAGCACAGCTTAATGGCGGTACTGTCATTGTAAACGGCGAGGAACTCACAGAGCTCACCAACCAGTTTGCTGGCGGCATGGGCGGCAGAATGGGTGTCCCCGGAGGTCAGGATGGCCAGAACGGTCAGATGACTCCTCCTGATGGACAGATGCAGGCTCCAACCGATGGACAGACACAGGCTCCAACTGATGGACAGATGCAGCCTCCAACAGATGGTCAGATGCCTGGCAATAATGGCGGAAACTTTGGCGGTGGACAAGGTGGTCCAAATGGCCAGAAGCAAGGTGGCAAAGGGAACAAATAAACCATAAAAATAAACTATAAAAACAGAGCCATAGCACGACTTCATATAAATCGTGCCATGGCTCTCATCTATTTACAGAACTTCCTCTATCGCGTCTTTAAGCTTTTCCGAGATATCTGCCGACTCAAGCCATCTGTAAAAATCATCCCTTTCAAGGCTGTTTAGCATATCATTTATCCTGTCTTTTTCAATCATATCTATCCATGCTCTGTCTATTATCTCAAAGACAAGTTTTTTGTAATCATTCTCTAAGAGAGTAACGTCTTCAAGAACAACCTCGTGGCTTACTTTTACGCTCTCCTCCGGGATCTCCAGCTTAACGCCAACTCCCGTATTTTCAACACCAGGCTTTTCACCATCAATATGAACTCCCAAGATTTCAACCACAAAACTTCTCTTGTCCGGTATCAGTGAAAGCTCTCCATGAGCAGCGCCAATGCTTAAGGTTATTTCGCACTTTTCCAGATCATGCTTTACACCAAACTTTGTCTTTACGCATGAACCTTTTTCAAAATCCATGCTGGTGCCATCATCCTCATAAAGCTCATACTCTCCGTCAGCTCCGCCTCCGATAACTATCCATAAAGACCTTGGATTATCAGTTCCATTTTCTGTATTCTCCATAGACAATGGAACTATTCCCCCGGCTGGAATAAGCACCGGTATATCAGAGAGTTCTCTGTAGAACTTCCTTAGCCTTTCTCCCTCATAAATCCTTCCGCTGAATATGTCGTACCATCTTCCCCTTGGAATGATTCCCCTTACACAGGCCATTCGAAGTTTCTTGTCCTCAGGTTCAGTAATCGCCATGGCAACAAGATTCTCTCCAAACCTGTACTCATTGCCAACGTTATAGCTCTCAGGATTTTCAAAATAGTCATAGTACATTGGTCTTATTAGTGGCCTTCCCTGAGTACTTGCTCTATAGGTCTCAGTATAAAGGTAAGGAACAAGAGCGTGTCTTAATCTCATGAACTTTTTCATGATATCCCTGTAAGGCTGAGGCAAAGTCCAGGGCTCTTTGTTAAAGAACGGACTGTTACTTGAATGTATCCTCATAATTGGCGAAAATACGCCATACTGAATCCATCGAATAAGCCTGTCCAGATCTTTGTCCCCAAGCATATGTCCGCCAATGTCATGACTCCACCAGCCATATCCAATATTGCTGGCTGTACTGGTAAAGTAAGGCTGATATGCAAGAGACCTCCATGTCACCTTAGTGTCACCCGAAAAACCTATTGGATACCTGTGGCTTCCGGGCCCTGCATATCTTGAGAAGATCATGGGCCTTACATTTCTCCCTCGCTGATCCTCGTAGTGATAGTGATTCAGAAGGTTAAGAGGATCCACATCACCTGGCTTTTTCCCCGTTCCCTGCTGCCAGTCTATCCACCAGAAATCCACACCGTCTGCTTCGTATGGATGCATGACCTTTTCGAAATATGCTTTTCTGAAAACAGGATTTGCAAAATCAAACTCCACGGGCTCCTCAGTCTGCGGATCGATTCCCATCTCTTTTGCCACATCCTCATACATATCCTCAAAAGCTCTTATTCCATCTGCAGGATGCAGGTTAAGCGTCACTGCCAGCTTATTGTTATGAAGCCCCTTAAGGAACCTCCTGTAATTTGGAAAAAGCTCTTTATTCCAGCTATATCCCGTCCAGCCGGATCCGTACTTTGGATCCACATCCGTTACATGCCAGTCCATATCTATCACGGCTACCGACAGCGGGATTCCCTCTTTCCTGAAATTTTCAAGCACTGCATTATAGCTTTCTTCAGAATATCTGTAATACCTGCTCCACCAGTTACCAAGCGCATACCTGGGGATCATGGGCGTCCTACCACAAAGTGTATAAAAGTCCTTAAGCCCACCATAGTAATCCATGTCATATCCAAAGAAATAGATATCGATCTGCTCACCCTGCCTGCTGACAAATTCTCCCTCATCAAAAATCGGAGTCTTTGAGTCGTCAAGGATAGCATAGCCTGTTTTCCCAAAGATACCCTTCTGAAGATGGACTGCTCCATCTGCTTCATCCAGCGTTCTTGCAGTTCCAAGAAGATTTGAAAAATCATCGTGCGCCTGTCCGTAGTTCCAGACGCTGCCGGATTTCTTGACCTCAATTCTAAGTCCTATTGATGAAAAGACCTTTTTATCATATGTAAGTTTCAGCTCAGATGTCTCAACACTTAAGTTTTCTCCTTCCTCATTTATGCTGACCTGTGTTTCGGGAAAAGACCTGTTAACAACAGTAAAACTCTTTCTGTCTTCAAACTTTCCTTCCTCACTGTATTCCAGTCTTATAAGCCTGTCGGTCAGGACTGTTATCCTGTATTTATCCCCGGTTATCATTTCATATGCTCCTTTGTTTTTGAATACCCTGTTCCATTATCCCTTAACAGATCCTGAAAGGCCTTCAACATAGAACCTCTGAAGCCATACGAAAAGGATAACTATAGGAAGTGCAACTATTACAGCGCCGGCAGCAAACTGAGTGTAGTAACTGTCGATTCTCTTAAAGTCAGTGAGCCAGTAAAGACCTACCGCAACCGTATATGAGCTCTGCTTGTCACCAAAGAGCATGCTTGGGAAAATGTAGTCTGACCAGGTGGCAAGGAAACTTCCCAGTACCGTATATACAATGATTGACTTTGCAAGAGGCAGTGTCACATGAATGAATATCTGAAGTCTGGACGCGCCATCAATGATGGCAGCTTCATCAATTGCCTTTGGAATAGTATCAAAAAATCCTTTGCTAACATGGTAACCCATTGCTGCTCCTGCCGCGCCTACAACAATAAGTGCAAGAAGCGACTGATTAAGGCCGATGCCCTTTAAAATGTTATAAACAGCGATAAGTGACATAAATCCCGGAAACATTCCGATTATCATGAGTATATTCATGAACGCTTTTCTTCCGGCAAACCTCGTTCTCGAAAGGACATAAGATGTTCCAAGAACAATAAGTGTATTTATCACGCAGCTGCATGCTGCAACGATCAATGTGTTAAGCCACCACTTTCCAAAAGGTATTACACTCTGGTTGGTAAAAAGACTTATAAAGTTATTAAATGTGAATCCATGTGGAATGAAATAGCCCACATAATATCCCTGTTCCTCCCTGAAGGCAGTCAGCACTATCCACAAAATCGGGAACAGCCAGATCGTACCAAGTATCACCAGCGCAATGTATCCAACATTGGTCCTTGTAACTTTCATGACAAGGACAAGTGCTACAAAAGATGCAATCAGTGCTATCCAATATCCGAATGAGAGATTCCTGTTAAGGAAGTTGTCAGCAAGACCGTTTGCCTTAAGCATCGCCCTTGTAGAGAACATCATAAGGGCCATGAATATCGTAGAAACCGCCTGAAGCCCCTGCCAGATTTTTGTCTCTTTTACTGTGGTTCGCACAATACTCATAACAGCAAAAACTGCTGAAACAAGTCCAAAAATCACCGAGCCGATCACAATAAGATATACTGGATTGAACTCCGAGGCCAGATTTGCTGCCACAGCCGATACGGCCGAAATGCTTCTGCTCTCCAGTCTGGCATAAGGCAGGAAAAGAGCTATAGCCGAAACAAGCGATGCTGCTGCCGCCGGTTTGTGATTATCAAGATTTAAACCTATTACTGTCTTTTCCATCACTGGAAGCCCTCCTCATTCTTCATGGCTCCTGATCTTGAGAAGGAGATCAGGGTGAATACTGCTGATATTACAAATATGATGATTCCTATGGTCGCCGCAAGGTTGTAGTCGTTGCTGTCCTTGGTCAGTTTGTAAAGCCAGGTAACAAGCAGATCCGTCTTGCCGGCCCCCTTAAAGTAATCAAGGGTTAATGGTTCACCTCCTGTAAGGAAGTAAATCGGGTTAAAGTTATTAAAGTTGCTGATAAGGTTTGAGATAAGATATGGCGTTGTCACAAACCACATATACGGGAATGTGATATTAACGAACATCCTCGCAGGTCCGGCACCGTCAATTCTTGCACTCTCATATAACTCTCCCGGAATGTTCATCAGGATTCCGCTTACCATGAGCATCGTTACCGGTACGCCTATCCAGAAGTTAACAGCGATTACTGACACCCTTGCCCAGGTTGTATTTGACAGGAAAGGAAGAGCCGATGATGTGAAGCCCCACTGCTGAAGCAGCACATTTATAATCCCCCTCTCTCCCAGCATTGTGGATACAACTCGAAGTGATATGAATGCAGGTATTGCCATTGTGAGCACAAATACTGTTCTCCAGAATTTCTTATATTGTATGCCCTTTGAATTGATGATCATTGCCAGTATTATCCCGCCAAAGTAGCAGGTAAAAGTTGCTGCAAATCCCCATACAAGCGTCCATCCAAGAACCGGCCAGAAGGTATTGGCCAGTCTGTCGCCTGTAGAAAGAAGCGTCTTAAAGTTTTCAATTCCAACCCAGGTAAACAGATTTCCTGGTGGCTGATGATTCTGATCATAATTGGTAAATGCCATAAGTATCATGTAAAAAAGTGGCATTACCGTAAAAATTGTAAGACCTGCAACAGGAACGGACAGAAGAAGAAAATGGATATTCTCATTCGCAAGGCTTCTTACATCCTGTCTGAAGGTATTAGGTCTTTTACCAAGAGCTCTTTTCTCCATAGCCTTTCTTCCGGAATATATGGAAAAGAGCCATAAGCAGATCACTACAGCAGTAATAACCAGGGTAACTACTCCGTATAAAAGTATCAGCATCGAATTGTCGCCCTTAGACACTTCATAGATACCAAGTGCTTCATTGTATGTCATGCCCTGAGTACTTGTTCCCAGTGTACGCATCATATCCAGGTTATGAAGACCCTTTCGTGCCATAAACACCAGATACAACACCTCTATCAAAAAGAAGATGATTCCCTTTCCGAACTGCCCTGCGGCAACATTACCTGCCCCCATAAATATTCCGGAGAGTACTGTAATTATTCTGTTTTTATTCTTATTTGATGCTTTCATATTCATTACCCTTTGTTACTTATTACTGCGTTCCTGAATCAATTTGTAAGTTTGCTTGTGATGCTGTCTACAAGCGCATCGAGCTGACTCTGAAGATTTGCCTCTGTAACCTCGCCATGGTAGATGCTCTCACCAAGTGCCTTCATTGGATCCCAGTAGTCACCCATCTGAGGAATGCTTGGCTGGTTTGTCGCATAAGCTGCCTGATCGTTAAGTGCACTTGCAACGATATCATTCTTAATCTCTTCGCTCTCTGAAAGTGACTTAAGTACGGGAACATCGCCCTGCTTTGTGTATCTTATAAGGCTGCTGCTCTCATTTGCCATGTATACTGCAAGCTGCTGAGCTGCAAGAGGGAACTGGGTGTTTGACTTAACTGTGATTGTCTTAAAATCTACGAAGTTTGAAAGCTGAACATCCTTGCCACCGATATTTGCAACAGGAAGTGCTACTGCTCCAACCTTGTCACCAAGGGCCTCTCTAAATTCAGGAGCGCTCCATGCACCGCTTGTTACTGCGCCAAGCTTACCTTCCTTGAATGCACTTCCTCCAACTCCGTCTGCATCTTCAAGATACTTGGGATTAGATGCAAGATCGATCATGTACTGACCTGCCGCATAGCCGTTTGCATCATTGAAGGTACAGTCAGTTGCATCAGTTCCGTCTTTTCCAAAGAGTGTGCAGCCGTTTCCAAGGAAGAACATCTCTGCGTACCAGGAGTTTGTAAGCTGTGTGCTGAAATTCCATGTATCAGCCCCAAGATCCTTTGCAAGCATTGTGTCCAGGTTCTTAACTTCGTCTTCTGTATACATGTCTTTGTTGTAGTACATGAAGAATGTGTTTGGTGAAAAAGGAACCGCATATGTAAGTCCGTCGATTGTTACTGCATTGATAGCGCTCTCCGGAAGATCGCTCTTAAGTTCATCAATATCCTTGGTTATGGGAAGAAGAAGTCCCTTTGCTGCCAGATCTCCAACGCCTCCGCTTGGTGTGTAGAAGATATCTGCTGCTGTATCAGCATCTGTCTCAAGCGCCTGTGGTGCTTCGTCGATTCCTACAACTGCGATCTCATATGTGATGTCGAATTCCCCATGTGCTTCATCGAAGTCCTGAACCATCTGGTCAGTGATATCTACTTCTTCTTCAGGAACCCAGATCTTAAGGTTAACCTTTTGTGTCTCGCCTGAAGCTGTAGCTGTGTTTCCATCCGCTATAGAAGCTGTCTGTGTATCCCCACTTCCTGCTGTTGCAGCATCTGAACTTCCGCATCCTGTCATAATACCTGCAGCCATTGCTGCGCTCATAATGAACGCTCCCAATTTCTTAAACTTCATCTTTTGTAATCCTCCTTTTGAAATAAATCCGTTCTTTGGTTTCGATTTGGTTAATCGGTTTACCAAGACTATATTACTCGGAGGTTAAACGGTCAACCCCTTTCAGGGCTTTTCTATTTTTTTAATAAATTTACTGGTGTTTTCGCCGATTTGCGAAAGATATATTAGTCAGATTTTTACAGAAGGTTTAGTAAACAGTTAACCTCCCGGATTACTCCGAGAGGTTACGTACAGATTGTCTTTCAACTACTCGTATTGGAAGCTTGTCATCTACAACAAGATCTTTGTCACCGTCAATCATCTCAAACAGATAGTCACCGGCTTTCTTTGCTTTGAGCTCGAAATCCTGGGCAACACTTGTAAGCTTAGGCGTCATAAAATCGCAGTCAGGGAGGTTATCAAAACCTATTACTGAAATATCATAGGGAATACGAAGGCCGCACTGCTTAAGTCCTTCCGTTACGCCAAACGCTACGATGTCAGACATACAGGCAACTGCCGTGTACTGTCCATTAGTAAATGCAATGTCCTGTCCTATCTGCATGGCATCCTTGTACGTAGTATCGGTGTAGTATATATTACCAGGCTTAAAGCTTATTCCTGCTTCCTTGCAGGCATCACTAAATCCCTTATATCTCTCCTTGATAACGCCTTCTGATGATATATCAGGAGTCACAAGAGCTATCTGCTTATGACCTTTTCCTATAAGATATCTTGCTGAGAGATATCCGCCTCTGTAGTCCTCGATCCCCACATTTACTATCTTTTCCCCGGGTGCATAGGTATCAAGGAAAGCAATTGGTATGTCTATCTGCTGCAGGATCTCTTTGACCTCTTCCTTGTAAATCCCCAGAAAAAAAGCCCCATCTACGTTCCAGGATGAAAGAAGGGGTACGATATCCCTTGGGTCGCCTACACACCGAAGCATCAGGTAGTAATCCTTGCCTCTGATATACTTCTCAAGAGATGCGATTATATGTGCATTATATGGATTGGTGAAGAAGGTCTCATCCTTGCTCATATAAGGCACAACAACGCCTATGAGCCTGCTGGACTTCTTGACCAAAGACCTGGCCATTACATTGGGTTTATAACCGGTTTCTCTTATAACAGCCTCAATTTTTTCTCTGGTCTCGGCTGAAACCTTTCCGAAATTCCCGTTTATTACATTAGATACAGTTGCCGTGCTGACGCCAACCCGGTTTGCAATAGTTTTGATATTCATTATCGTCGCTCCTTAGACAAATTCATAAGATTAAACGATTAACCAAATTTAACTATACATACCCAAATGTCGTCTGTCAACTTATTTACCTGGTTAAAACGGTTAACTTGGAACCAATATATTCACCTGATAGACTAAAGTCAGCTGCGATACCCTCAGAAATATTGACTTCTCCGTCCTCTGTTATGAGTATTACATCAAAATCATCATTCTGTTTCCAGTACTGCGCTGCTTCTTCAAGACCTTTTACAAAAAGAGCTGTGGACAGACCGTCGCACAAAAGGCCATCCTTTCCAACAACGGTAACAGACGCAAGACCGGTCTTTGCGGGTTTACCTGTATGAGGATCAAGGATGTGCCAATACGTTTCTCCATTCTGTTCAAAATATCTCTCATATCCGCCGGAAGTTATTATTGCAACATCTTCCGTGGCCAGAACTCCAAACACTCCGCTTGAAGAATCAGGGAAAGGACTCTTTATTGCAACCTTCCACTTATCTCCATTTGGCTTACTTCCTATGCACTGTACGTTTCCTCCAAGGTTTAAAAGAGCATGTGTAACACCTTCTGCCCTTAACATATCTGCAACAGCAGTGCCTGTATATCCCTTTACCACGCTACCAAGATCCAGCTGCATTCCGTCAGCCAGGGTAACATGCTCACCATCTGAAATCTCAACCTTGCTGTAATCCACGTTTTGAAGGAGCGTAATTATCTCATCATCACTGGGAACCCTGTACTCCCCTGTGGTAAAGCCCCAAGCCTTCAGCACAGGATATATAGTTACATCAAGGGCCCCTCCGGTATTGTCACATACACCCAGAGCTCCTTCAAGGATAGAGACTGTTTTCTCTGACAGCTCACCTTCTCCATCCACATTGAGTCTTCCTATCTCGCTTTCAGGATCGGTCACTGAAAGGTCTTTTTCCAGTCTCCTTATGTACTCCTCAGCCATTGGCGTAAGATCACTCTTGCCGGAAATCTGGAGCTCCATGATGGTATCCATGGCAAATATCGTTGAGGTGTATATCTTCTCTCCCGGAAATGCGCATGAGGTCAGCATCAGAGGTAATATTAAACTAGCTATTATAACTTGAACACGTTTCATTTATGAACAGATCTCAGCTCATTTTCTTGTACATGTGGTTGCCCAGCATCTGGATCAGCTGAACAAAAGCTATGAGTATTACAGAACACACAATAAGATAATCAGTCTTGTACTGCTGATAACCATATCTGATAGCGATATCACCAACACCGCCACCGCCAACAGTTCCTGCCATCGCTGAGTATCCAACCAGTGAAATAACAAGAAGGACAATTCCGTTAAGCATTCTTGGAATGGATTCCTTTACATAAACTCTCATAAGTATCTGGAAATTGGAAGCTCCAAAGGATCTTGCAGCCTCAATTACACCGGGATTAGTCTCGCGAAGTGAGGTCTCAAACACCCTTGCAATATAGGGAATTGCGGATACTGTAAGAGGTACGATCGAAGCAGTTGTTCCGATTGACTTTCCAACTACCATCCTTGTAAACGGGATAAGGATAACCAGTAGGATAATGAACGGAAAGCTCCTGAACACGTTTACTATAAAGCTCAGTACCTCATAAACTATTTTGTTGGGCTTAAGGCCATCAGGCGCTGTAAGCGTAAGTATTATTGCGGGTATGAATCCGATCACAACAGAAAACAGTGTTGACCAGAAAACCATGTAAAGCGTCTGCCAGAAGGCTTTAAGAACAATTGAGGCCATACCGGCATTTGATAAAACTCCAGACATCTATTTCTTCCTCCACAAAGGTAATTTTCTTATTTGATAACTTCCCAGGTAACATTCTTTGAATCCAGGAACTTGCAGGCTCTCTCCAGGTCTTTTTCCTCCATGTTAAGAACCAGGCTTCCGTAAACATCTTCCCTGAAATCTTCAAGTCTTGCCCAGCAGATATTGAAATCCGTGTGAAGCTCCTGGGACATTTGTGTAACAATCGGCCTCTGATTTCCTTCTCCGAAGAAAAAGAGCTTTAAGTTGATGCCGGTTGTAGGAAGCTTGTCACTTTCCTCCCTGAGGAAATCTCTTATCTCCCTCTCCTTAGGCCATACAAAGAGCTGCTCAGGCTTGCCGATCGCAAGTACCTTGCCGTGGCTAAGGAACGCAACCCTCTGGCAGATCTGCTTAACAACTTCCATCTGGTGAGTAACCACAACAATGGTGATCCCCATTTCTTTATTGATCTTCTGCAAAAGAGCTAAGATACCCTTTGTAATTTCCGGGTCAAGTGCACTTGTTGCCTCATCGCAAAGAAGGATCTCAGGATCAAGGACCAGTGCCCTTGCAATAGCAACCCTCTGCTTCTGTCCGCCTGAAAGCTCTCTTGGCTTTTGATGGATCTTTTCCTCAAGGCCTACAAGCTTGATAAGATTCATTATTTTCTCTTTTGCTTCCGGTGTGTTTGTCGGGATTCCCCAGAATTTCATTGGAAGAGCCACATTCTGATACACGTCAAGTCTCTCTAAAAGATTGAATCCCTGGAAAATCATTCCCATTCTCTTCTGGAGATTCCTAAGGCTCTTTTTATCCTTGATATCAACAGTCAGGCCATCGACGGTAATGCTTCCACCATCGTAGGATTCAAGGCCGTTTATACATCTAAGGAGCGTTGACTTTCCGGCTCCGGACTGTCCGATTATTCCGTAGATCTCACCCTTTTCTACCTCAATTGAAATATCTTTTAGTACTTCTGTTTTGTTGAATGATTTTTGTACGTTACTGATTATTATCATTTCTTTTTTCCACTTTTCTATTTCTTTTAGCAATATATCCTATGTATTGTACCACAAAAACCCGGATTTATGGAAAAAGACACGTCATAAAAGGCGTGTCTTTTCCATTAGTAGGATTTATATTATGGCAATAAATGGCAAGTTTACTGCGGATCAATAAATGATGTGATAACTGCTCCCTTGTATGTGTCATCAATGTACTTCTGAACCTTCTCAGACTGAAGTGCCTTTATAAGAGCTGCTGTCTTCTCTGAAGACTCGTTGCCTTCCTTAACAACAAGGAAGTTTGTTCTCTTTACAGTTGTCTCATCATCAAAGGTCTCGATATCAAGTGCAGGATACTCAGCAGGAAGTCCGGACTCAAGTGCGTAGTTTCCGTTGATTGTAGCTGCATCAAGATCAGGAAGTGAAAGAGGAAGGCTTGCTGCCTCAAGTGGTGTGATCACATATCCGTGTGGGTTCGCATCCTTGTCATTTGTAAGTGAATCCTCTGTGTAGTTAGGATCTGTTCCGAAATCACCCTTTGAAACAAGAAGTCCCTTCTGAACAAGGAGGTCAAGTCCTCTTGCGCCGTTATCAGGGTCATTAGGAATACCGATTGATGCTCCGTCAGGAAGCTCTGAAAGAGCCTTATACTTCTGTGAATAGATGCCCATTGGCTCGATGTGGATACCTGCAACTGCCTTAAGGTGAAGGCCTGCATCTGAGTTCTGCTGGTTCATGTAACCAAGTGTCTGGAAGTAGTTTGCATCAAGCTCGCCTTCCTCAAGTGATGTGTTAGGAAGTACATAGTCTGAGAAAACTACTGTCTCAAGCTCCCATCCATCCTCTGCAAGAACTTCCTTAACGATGTTGTCAAGGATCTCAGCGTGAGGAACAGGTGTAGCACCTACTGTGATCTTCTTGTCGCCGCTATCTGCTGTCTGTGCAGGCTCTGCAGCTGTCTGGGTTGTGACTGCAGCCTCTGTTGTCTGTGCAGGTGCGCTCTCTCCGCAGCCTGTGAGCACTCCAAGTGCCAGTGTTCCTGCAAGTACAATACTTGCTAATACGTTCTTTTTCATAAACATTCCTCCTCATTCCGCCGTAGCGGTTTATTTATTCTATAATTTACTCTCATACCTGCACCTGTGCAAGCATCAAAGTTCTATAGAAAGCGATAACTATGGGTTATACCCTCACTTCTCCTTGTGTTCCTCAAGCTTTGCCACAAAGGTCTTGCCCATGTCGCTAAGCTGCTGGCCTTTTCTTGTGATGTAGCCAAAGGTGAGCATCTCATCTTCCTTAAGCTTGATAACCTTGATATCAGATGAAGTCTTGCCCTCTCCAAGCATTGCTGCTCCAACAGCGTAGCCGTCAAGTCCCAGCATCAGCTCGATTGAAGTAGCTCTTTCGTTGGTGCTGATAACCTTTTTGTAATCGTAGGTCGCAAGAGCCTCTTCTCTATAGTAGAAAGATGTGTTGTCACCCTGGTCAAAAACCATGCAGGGGTAATCCTGAAGCTCTTCCAGCGACAGCTCTTTCTTCTTGGCAAGCGGATGCGATTTACTAAGATAAACATATGTATCACGGGAAAAGAGCTCATGGAACTCCAAAGATGCATCGGCAAAAATCTTCTTGAATGTGTTCTTATTAAAATCGCTGAGTGCTATTACACCAACCTCACTCCTTAGAGTCTTCACATCCTCAATAACTTCACTGGTCTGTGTCTCACGGATTGAGAACTGATACTCGGGAAGATCATACTCTTTTACAGTATCAATAAATGCGTTGACAGCGATGGTGTAATGCTGCATTGATACCGAGAAAGTCGGCCTCTCATTCTTGGCATTCAAGTACTTCTCTTCAACCTTCTCAAACTGCTCAACGGCATGCCTTGCATAGGCAATAAAAGAAGCCCCCGCAGCTGTCGTTACAACACCATTGTGGACTCTTTCAAAGATCTGGATTCCGAGCTCATTCTCCAGGTCTCTGACAGCACTTGAAAGACCTGGCTGTGAAACATAAAGCCTGTCTGCTGCCTTCCTCATGGAGCACTCTTCATCTATAGCAATCACATATTTAAGCTGTAATATTGTCATAGCAAAATCCCCAAATAAAAATACTTTGCTAAAAATATTACACGCTTTGCCTTCATTTATCAACTAAAATTTTACAACTTTAAACCGATAAAGCCTCCCAGGATTTAAATACGTTTTCAAAATCGGCAATGAGGTCCTCTGCGCCCTCGATTCCCACAGAAAGTCTGAGCAATCTGTCAGTTATGCCGTTCCTTTCAAGAAGCTCTTTCGGAACATCTGCATGGGTCTGGGTCACAGGGTAAGTTATAAGTGTTTCTGTTCCACCAAGGCTCTCTGCGAAATATATGAGCTCCACATTCTTTAAAATGTGTTCCACAAGCTCTTTTGAATCAACTTCAAAAGACACCATGGCGCCATATCCCCTTGCCTGTGTCTCCATGATCTTGTGTCCCGGATGTTCAGGCAGTCCCGGATAAATAACCTTTGTCACATGTTTATTGCTCTTAAGGTATTGCGCAAGCCTCATTGCATTTTCAGAGGCTCTCTCCAAACGAAGAGAAAGTGTTCTTATGCCACGCAGGATAAGCCAGCTGTCAAAAGGTGCAAGTCCCGCTCCGGTAGTCTTGTAAAGATAACGGATTCTCTCATCAATCTTTTTATCCTTAACTACAACGAAGCCTCCGATCGTGTCATGATGGCCACCGAGGAATTTGGTTCCGGAGTGAATGACTATATCAGCTCCAAGATCCAATGGATTCTGGAAGTATGGTGAGAGGAACGTGTTGTCCACAATAAGAAGTGCATCTCTCTTGTGGCACTCATCCGCAAGTTCCTTGATATCCGTAATGTTCATCATGGGATTTGTAGGTGTCTCAAGATAAACAGCCTTGGTATTGTCCTGGAAAAGAGCTCTGTAATTATCCTCACTTAAATTGGCAGTGGTAAAGGTCAGTCCATTCTTTTTGCTCACCTCATTAAAGAGTCTTACGCTACCCCCATAGAGATCGGAGTCGACAATAAAGTGATCTCCCGGGTAAAAGAGCTCCATGACAAGTGCAACTGCAGCCATGCCACTTGACATAGCAAGTGCATCAATGCCATGTTCAAGCGAAGCGACAATGTATTCAAGCTGCTGCCTTGTAGGATTCTGCATCCTTGTATAGTCAAAGCCGGTGCTCTCACCAAGCCCCTTGTGTGCAAATGTTGCAGACTGATAAATCGGAAAACTTAATGCTCCCCACTGATCCGCAATACTTTTATCTGAAAGTTGACAGACTGTGTCTATGCTGTACTCTTTTTCACTCATCCCCGGTTCTCCTCCTGAAACTCTTTTACCGCATTATATAATTGATCCATAGCCTGTTCAATGATCTTTCTTGGTGTAGCGATATTAATCCTTTCAAAAAGAGCTGTCTGCCTTCCAAAGATAATCCCCGGATCAAGCCAGAGCTTTGCTTTATCTACAATGAGTTCTTCCAGCTTCTTGTGATCTGTTGTAATTCCAGAAAAATCAAGCCATAAAAGATATGTCCCTTCGGGTTCTATCAAATGTATTTCCGGAAGATTCTCTTTCAGAAAGCTTCTGATGTAATTCGTGTTTCCCTCAAGATAGTTTAAGAGCTCATCAATCCACTCTTCCCCGTTGTTATATGCCGACATTGTGGCTACCATACCAAGGGCGTTTGGCTGAGAGTATCCGCTTGCAGCATTTTCTTTTCTATATGCCGCTCTCGCTTCATCATCTGGAATGATGATATTTGCAACCTGAAGTCCCGCCAGATTAAAGGACTTACTTGCTGAAGTTCCAAGAATAAATCTCTTTGTATATTTCTCACCAAGGGTTATGTATGAAGTATGCTTATATCCACTGTAAACAAAATCGGAATGAATCTCGTCTGCAACTACATAAACATCATGAGCTACGCAGATATCTCCAAGCCTTACCAGTTCCTCTTTTGTCCAGACTCTGCCCACCGGATTGTGAGGGCTGCAGAGAATAAACATTTTTACATCGTTCTCAATTATCTTCTTTTCAAAATCTTCAAAGTCGATCTCATAGTGTCCGTCTTTGTAAACAAGCTGGTTGTTGACCACATTCCTGCCGTTAAGTTTTATCGTCTCCATAAACGGATAGTAAACCGGCTGCTGAATAATGACGCTGTCACCTGGCTTTGTGAAAGCCCTGATTGCAAGAGCGATTGAATAAACCACTCCGGGAGTTACAATTAGCCAGTCATTTTCAAAGTGCACGCCATGTCTTTTGCCATACCAGCCCCTAACCGCATCATAGTATTTGTTTCCCGGATCTGTGTATCCGAATATCCCGTGATGTGCCCTTGTCTCAATGTCTTTTACAACTTCATCTGGAAGACGGAAGTCCATGTCGGCAACCCAAAGAGGAAGAAGATCGTCCCTTCCCTTTCTCTGAAGACCAAAGTCCCACTTAATGCTGTCTGTATTTTTTCTGTTTATGATCTTATCAAAATTGTATTTTGCCATGTAATCCCCCTCTCTACACATAGATGATACCACGGATTGTTTCGCCATGCTCTCACAATCCTACAAACATTCGGAAACCGCGGGGCCCCTACCCCACTATTTCCTCATGTTTGATGGGTCTCAAAGTCATTATTCGATTTATGCGAGCATAATCGTCTAATGACCTTGATACCCTGTGGTATCATATGAATATTGCTCCACGGCGAATGGGCCATGGAGCAATCATAAAAATGTTATGAAAAAGAAACTTAATAAGAGGCTTGTTTACTCTGCAAAGAGAGGTGTTGAAAGGTATCTGTCTCCTGAATCAGGAAGAAGTACCACGATATTCTTGCCCTTATTTTCTTCTCTTGCAGCCAGAATTGTTGCTGCCTTAAGTGCTGCACCTGATGAAATTCCAACGAGGATTCCTTCTGAAACAGCGAACTTCTTACCCTCAGCAAATGCATCCTCATTCTCAATAGGAAGAACTTCATCATAAACCTTTGTGTTAAGTGTATCAGGAACAAAACCTGCGCCGATTCCCTGAATCTTATGAGGGCCAGCGTTTCCTGTTGAAAGAACTGGGCTTCCTGCAGGCTCAACTGCTACAACCTTGACATTAGGATTCTGCTCTTTTAAGTACTCGCCTACACCTGTGATTGTTCCACCTGTACCAACGCCTGCTACAAAGATATCGACCTTGCCGTCTGTCTGTTTCCAGATCTCAGGACCTGTGGTTGCCTTATGGATTGCAGGGTTTGCAGGATTTACAAACTGTCCAAGGATTATTGAACCCTCGATCTCTTTCTGAAGCTCTTCAGCCTTTGCGATCGCACCCTTCATACCCTTTGAACCATCTGTAAGAACCAGCTCTGCGCCGTATGCCTTAAGAAGATTTCTTCTCTCTACGCTCATTGTATCGGGAAGTGTAAGGATTGCCTTGTATCCCTTTGCAGCTGCAACTGCTGCAAGTCCGATTCCTGTATTTCCACTGGTGGGCTCAATGATTGTTGCCCCAGGTTTAAGCTTTCCGCTCTTTTCTGCATCCTCGATCATTGCAAGGGCGATTCTGTCCTTTACTGATCCTGCAGGATTGAGGTACTCAAGCTTGGCAAGGATAGTTGCGTTTGTAACTCCAGCCTTCTTGCTGTATCCGTTAAGTTTAAGAATTGGTGTACCCCCAATAAGTTCTAATGCGCTTTCTCTGATGTCTGCCATAATTGTTTCCCTCCGTATCAAGTTTTCTTTTGTTTTGATAATATGATACTAGCATGGCAAAAGACATATGAAAATAAACGAAAGCTTATAGGCGGATATAGTGTTTACTTATCGGCAATGGATCTGGGGGACGGGGTTCGTGGTCCATTTTTCTTGCTCAAAAGGTATGGACTCTGTGCTTAAATTGGCCATTCACCTTGTATAGGCCATATACTTCAGCCTTTTTGGCCTGTCCGTCGGTGAAACGCTCACCGTAGAGTTTACCATCTTTATTGTAGTGTCTTCTGAACGGTCCCAGATCATCCTTTCTTATCAGCGCTGCTGTAAAGATAGCTTCCGCCGTGTCAATAAGTGACAAAACCTCAAAGCATCTTACAAGCTCATGCTCATCCTTTGCATATAAGTTTGGATCAGCCTTGTACTTTCCAAACCAGGTGAGAGCGTCGTTGATTTTTGTGTCATTAAGTGGGAATCTTCCGAATGTCTCCATCACACTTCTAAGTCCAAGTTCAACATCTTTCCACTTCTCGCCGCCTTCATTTGCATAAAGAGCCTCAATCTTATCCTGTATTTCTTTTACCTGAGCCTCATTATATGAAGGTATCTCCGGGATTTCTCTTGCTCTCTTTGATGCCTGCTCTCCGGACTCATATCCCCATGTTACAGCAGCTCCGGCTGCACCTGCTCCGCCGCCAGCGCCAATTGACGTTCCGCTTGCGTAGAGATTTCGAACCGTAGTCTCAGTTGTAATATCAGTAAGGATTCCTGTTGACGCTTTTCCTGCTGTTACATTACGCACCAGTTTAAGGGGAAGTCTTACTTTCTTAAGATCAATGTCATTGTCCTTATAGTGCTCAAGAAGAAGCCATGTAAGTCCCTCATGGAAAAGACTTCTCTTGATGTATTCCATCTCCTCATCAGTTGCTTCTGTAAAGTCAACATAGAGAGATCTGCCTTCTTCAAGATACCTTCTTACTGCCACCTTTTCTTTTTCGTAGTTGTCTGACTGGGCAACATACTTGGCAACATAGTCAGGATCGTCAATTGAGAACTCCTGCTGCCTGTGCACAAGAACTTCTCCATTCTCGTCTACAACTCGTCCTGCCGGCCAGTATGAGCCTCCCGGTGTTCCGCAGGTAAACTCAAAGCCTCCAAGGACATATCTGTCACCGCCAATTCCAAACTCCAGATTTACAACCTCTGCTCCTGCATCAAGTGCCAGCTTTGACTCCTGGCCATAATTCACGGTGCTTGGTCCCATGTAAAACTCATTGGTAAGTCTTCCGTGTCCCCCTGCAACTGCAAGAATCGTTGTCTTTGAAGATACGACATAAATCTTCTTTTCTCTGTTGGAGACAGCGATGGCTCCCACTGCTGTTCCCTGTGCATCAGTTAAAACCTTAACTACAGTTGCATGGTTAACAATCTTAACTCCTTTTGATTTCATTGCTTCTGTAAGCTTAATCTTTATATCTCTGCCTTCAAAGTAGAGCCAGGTCGGAACTGTTCCCATCTCCATGATAGGTCTGTATCCCTTGATATACTTGCTTCCTTCCCCTTTGATTTTTACTCCGAACTTTTCAAGGCCTAAAACTCTTTCAAAGCTCTTTTCAACGAATTTTCTTATAAGTTCTTCCTTGGCAAGTCCTGCTGAGCCAAGTCCAAGCTGTAAAAGATCTTTTACCATCATGTCCTGCGAAAATCCGCCGGTCTCATGTACTTCAGGAACATAGCTGCAAAGATGGTCGACACCGACACCTGCATTTCCGCTTCTGTATGTATTTCCCTGCTCAAGGACTATGACATCAAGCCCCTCATCTCTAACCTGTATGGCTGCGCAGGATCCTGCAAGTCCTCCTCCAACAACAAGGACGTCAGTTTTCAGATTTTCAACTTCATAAGCCATATCATTTCACCTCCGGATTGTCTAATACAAGCATTCTCTTTCTAGGCGGAAGCGTCACCTTAACTGCTCCCGTGGGGCAATCCATCTGGCATCCCCCGCAAAGCCAGCATTCATCAGGTCTTGCAACATATACTCTCCCGTTTTCGTCCAGGTCAAAAAGTCCCTCGTTGCACCTGTCGTAGCATGTTTTGCAATTCACGCACTTTGTGTAATCAATCTTTACCATAGCCTCTCTCCCTTACCTGTTTGCCTTATTTATGCTCATCCCTCAAAAAGTTCTGTTGAAAGATATCTGTCACCACCATCAGGTGCAATTGTTACTACTTTCTTTCCTTTGCCGGCTTTCTTTGCCTCCTCAATTGCTGCATATACAGCCGCACCTGATGAGTATCCCACAAGTATCCCCTCAAGCACTGCCAGCTTTCTTGCGGTTTCTATAGCCTGCTCGTCTGTAACATCAAATACTTCATCAATTACATCTCTGTGAAGTGTTTCCGGAATGATGCCGGGGCCTATGCCTGCGATCTTATGTTTACCGGGTTGTCCTCCATTTAATACCGGCGATCCGGCAGGCTCTACAGCTACCGTCCTTACCTTGGGATCCACTTCTTTCAGATACTCAGAGGTTCCCGAGAACGTTCCTCCTGTACCTGCTGTTGCCACAAACAGATCTGGAACTCCTCCAAGCTGTTCAACGATCTCCGGCCCTGTTGTCTTTTTATGAGCTGCAGGATTTGCCTGATTCTCAAACTGTCTCAGTGCAAAATAGCCATTTTCTTCAACCAGCTTGTTGAAAACCTCAAAGTCACCTTTTATTCCGCCTGCATCTTTTGAAACAAGTACCACCTCTGCTCCATAAGCCTTAAGAAGTTTTCTCCTTTCTATGCTGGCCATCTCATTCATGACGATAACGATTTTGTATCCCTTGCGAGCGGCAACCAGAGCCTCCCCTATTCCCGTATTACCGCTTGTGCAGTCTGCAAGAACCGTTTTTCCCGGGGTGATAAGCCCCTGCCTCTCAGCCTCCTCAATCATGTTAAGAGCAGGTCTGTCTTTGACGCTTCCGCCAATATTAAAACATTCAAGCTTCACATATACATCTGCCGCATCCTCAGGAACAATCCTGTTTGATAATTTTAGGAGTGGCGTGTTTCCAATTAACTCCAATGCTGATTCATACACTCTTCCCATAGCCATTTTCTCTCCTTATTTAGATCTGATATTCAGGTGTCTTTTTCTTTCGTATCTTCTGGTCATTCCTGTCGATCTCAAATTCCCCAATTCTATGGCAGGAAACAAAATGACCTTTTTCTAACTCTTTTAACTTTGGAACCGTTACATAACATGCATCCGTGGCATATTTGCATCTCCCTGCAAAAGGGCATCCGGCAGGCGGTGATATGTGGGATGGTGCATCCACTATGTTAAGCTCTTCTCCATCATCAAGATCTGTTGTTTGATTGGACTTAATTAGCATTTCTGTATAGGGATGGGCATACTTGTCAAGAATAGTCTCTGTGTCACCATACTCGACAATATATCCGAAATACATCACTGCAATCTTATCCGACAAAAAGCCTACGCTAGTCATATCATGACTTATAAAAAGATATGTGGTCTTTCTGGACTGCTGGACCGACTTAAGAAGGTTCATTATCTGACCTCTTATTGATACGTCAAGCGCCGACACAGGCTCGTCCAGAATAATAAGTTCCGGCCTTGATATCAGAGCTCTTGCTATTGCAATTCTCTGTCTCTGACCACCGCTGAACTCATCAGGATATCTGCCCAGATAATCCTCAGCAAGTCCAACCTCCTCCATGATCTTCTTCACACGCTTATTTATATCTTCAGTCGAATAATCACCTGCTATAACAAGGGGCTCAGCTATTATGTCAAAGACCTTCATCCTGGGATCCAGGGAACTGTAGGGATTTTGAAAAACTATCTGAACTTCACTTCTATATTTCTTGTCATCTTCTTTTGACAGCTTCGTTATGTCTTTTCCCTTGTAAAAAAGCTGTCCCGAAGTGAGTTCTTCCTGACGAAGTACCATTCTCGTTGTGGTGGTCTTTCCGGATCCGGATTCCCCAACAAGACCCAGGGTTGTACCCTCCTCTATTTCAAAGGATACGTCCTTAAGGATGTGGGCCTGTTTCTTTTTCCCGAAGGCACCGGCCACTTTATAAACTTTATTAACTTCCTTTAGTTCAATTATCGGGCTCAAAATGTCCTCCAAAAATGCATCTGAATTCATGCGAGTCTCCCACATGCCTCATAGGTATTTCCCCGCTGATGCAGGCGTTTGTTGTGTATGGGCACCTGTCAGCAAAAGGGCATCCCTTTATCTCTTCCCGCAGGTTTGGCGGGTAACCATCTATGGTCTCATACTTATCAACAGGTATCCCGTCTATTCCGGATGATTTAAGCAGTGCCTTTGTATATGGATGCTGCGGATTTTCAAACACCTCATCTCTTGTTCCGCTCTCGACTATACGGCCGGCATACATAACTGCTATTCTGTCGCACATCATTGATACAACTTTGATGTCGTGGGAAATAAATATTATTGAAGTCTGATATTTCTTCTGGATTTTCTTAAGAAGTTTCAGATATTGTAGCTGTATCGTTACATCAAGAGCTGTTGTTGGCTCATCTGCAATGATAAGTTCAGGCTTGGCGCAAACAGCCATAGCTCCTACGATTCTCTGAAGAAGGCCTCCAGATAGCTCATGGGGATAGCATTTTAGTTTTTCCTCAGTTATAGAAAGAAGAGCGGTCACTTCCTTCATCTGCTCCCTTGCCTGCTTCTTGGATATCTTTTGATGTGATCTGATAGCCTCGATTATCTGGTCATCAACTCTGTACAGGGGGTCAAGTGCTGTCATTGGATCCTGCATTATGATGGATACCTGACCACCGTTATATTTCTTTAGTCTGCTTCCTTTAAATCCAAGTACATCTTCGCCGTTAAAAAGGATATCTCCGTTAGTGGTCTTAAGCCCGATCCTCTCTCCATATCTGAGGATAGACATTGCTGTCATTGACTTTCCACAGCCTGATTCTCCAATGATGCCAAAGCATTCGTTTTTACCCACCTCGAAGCTGATGCCGTTTAATATATGAAGCGTTCCTTTGTCCGTTGAAAGGGATGCGCTATAGTTTTTTACCTCAAGTAATTTGTCGCTCAATTTCTGCTACCTTCCCTTTGCTTAAGCCATTCGCCAAACTTCTGGAACGCTATCACCACAACCACAATTGCGATTGCCGGGAGAACTGATATCCACCATGCTTTCAGGAAATATGTGTTTCCATCTGCTATCATCTGCCCCCAGGATGGATTCGGAGGAATCACCGATAAGCCAAGAAAGCTAAGTGAAGCTTCTGCCAGTATTCCTTTTCCGATATCCAGTGATACAAGAACTATTACCGTGTCTTTAATATTTGGAATAATATGTTTTAAAATTATTCCCAGGTCGTTTTCACCCATTATCCTGGCTTGTGCAACATAGTTTGTTGTCTTTAAGACCTTAACCTGTGTTCTGATCGTCCTTGTGTACTGAGCCCACATGGAAAAAGCTATTGAGATTATCGCTGCCTTTACCCCTGGACCAATTGTCAGTGAAAGAAGAAGTGCCAGGAGGATGCTTGGAAATGCTATTGATGCATCCGTAAATCTCATAATGAAAGCATCGACTGTCCCTCCGAAGTATCCGGAGATAATCCCCAGAACGGATCCTGTGATCCCTCCTATAAGGATTGCCAGAACGCAGACAATAAGAGCAATTCTTCCTCCAAGCATTATTCTGCTCAAAATATCTCTGCCAAGAGCATCTGTTCCCAGAGGGAACTCCCAGGTGCCTCCCATAAATACCGGGGGTGTAAACTTTTTTATCAGGTTTGCCTCTACTGCATCATGAGGCGCAAGAAGCGTACAGAAAAGTCCATTCAGAACAAAGATCACTATAAAGATAAGAGATATGACCGGTATTCTTTTTGACTTAGTTTTCATTTCTCTTACCCCTTAGTTCTTACTCTTGGATCAATTAATGCAATGAGAATATCAACCACCAGTGACAATCCCACTGTAAAAAGCGAATATATCAGTACAATTCCCTGTACCACCGGAAAGTCTCTTGCCAGTATTGAGCTGTAAGAAAGTGTTCCTATTCCAGGCCAGGAAAAAATGGATTCCACAACCACACTTCCTGCGACCAGATGTGCAAAGGTCAATGCGCTTAATGAAAGCACTGAGGACACTGAACTTCTTAGAGCGTGCTTCAGGATTACTATGTATTCAGAAACACCATTTAGCCTTGTGAACTTTATAAAATCACTTTTCAGGACATCTATCATGTTGTTTCTAAGAAGCATTACCATTCCTCCGGCAATCCCCATTGCAAGAAGCAGTGACGGAAGTATCAGATTTTTTACCGTTCCTGCCCCTGATACCGGAAGGAGCCTCAGTTTTACACATATCAGCTGTATAGCGATTATTGCTATAAAGAAGATCGGAATTGCCTGGAAGAAAGCACAAACCTTACAGATGATAAAGTCTATTACACTTCCCTCATAAACAGCTGCTATGCTTCCGAATATTACGGTGATAATAAAGGCGATAACAATAGATGCTACAGAAAGCTGCAATGTATATGGAAACTTTTCAGCAATCATTTCCGTCACAGGTCTTTTGCTAACATAACTGTTTCCAAGATTGCCCCCAAGCATGTCCTTTATGAATATCCCAAATTGGACAAGCAAAGGCTTGTCCAATCCGAGTTGTTCTATCATCTGTTGTTTCTGCTCTGCTGTTGCAGAATCACTTATAAGATTCTCAACAGGATCGCCACTGGCATGAAGTGCCAGAAATACTACAACCGCTATGATAAGTACTGTAATTATTGCCTGTGCAATATTTCTCAATAAGTATTTCAAGTCTCATTACCCGCTGACTTCTTAAAGTAGTAATACCAGTTACCAATGTGTCCGCCTGCATTCTCATCAAATGAGCCAACCTTGTCGCTTACAATGTAAACACTTCCGGGATAAAGCAGTGGAACACTTATGTGCTCTTTGTCGATCTCTTCAAGAGCTTCGACCACCTTATCTTTTCTCTCCTGACCATCAGCACTAAGAAGGCCTTTGATTGCTGCGTCAAGCTTATCGTTCCCCTGAACCAGTCCGTATACATGATCTGATGCGTAGAACTGAAGCGAATCATATGCGCTGTACTTCTTAGGTGGTCCAAAGATTCCAAGGCTTCCTGCGAAATCTTCTGATACAGGCTTTTCCTTGATCTTGGCTGTAAGTTCAACACCATCAATCGGAACTATCTCTGCCTGGAGGCCAACTGCCTGCCAGTATGAAACAAGTGCCTGGGCAAGATCATCAATGTAAACCTCAGAATTGCCCTTTATATAAAGCTTGATGACAGGCTTTGAGAAGTTATCAGGATATCCTGCTTCTGCCAAAAGTTCTTTTGCCTTATCTACGTTGTATTCTGCAATGCTTCCATCATCTGTGTAGCCAACTGTGAATGGGAATACTACAGGCTCGCCCGCTGCAATTGCATCTCCTTCGAAGATCGCATCTACAAGTTCCTGTCTGTTAACTGCCAGTGAAAGAGCTTCTCTTACTCTTACATCCTGAAGTGCTGCACCTGTATTCTCATATCCGCCATAAACAAAAAGTGTAAGTGAATTCGAATATGAGGTATGCTCAACCCTCAGTCCACTGATTCCATCAAAGATTGATGAACTTGAGAAGTTAACCGGAGCAAAATCCAGATCTCCTGCCTGGAGTGCTGCAATCCTTGTGCTCTCCTCTGGATATGATTTAAGGATAAGCTTGCCAAACTCAGGCTTTTCTCCCCAATAATTCTCATTAACCGTGTATACGATTTCCTCACCGGGAGTAACGCTCTCAAGAATGTATGGGCCTGTACCAATTGGGTTCTGGCCGAAGGCTTCATATCCAACCTCTGCAAAATAATCTGATGGATAGATGTAACCGGCTCCTGTTCCGTTTGTGGAAAGCCAGTATTCAAACTCTGTGCAAGGAGCCTTGAAGTTTATCACGGCTGTGTAATCATCAGGTGTCTCGATGTTGTCGATGTACTTTAAGAGATTTGGCTTATCACCCTGATTTGATTCATCACTTAAGTAGTATTCAAGGGTGAACTTTACATCTTCACTTGTGAAATCGCTTCCGTCTGAGAACTTTACGCCTTCCCTAAGCTTAAGGGTCATTGCTGTCTTGTCTTCATTCAGATCCCAGGAAGTAGCAAGTCCGGGTGTATAGTTTCCGTTTCCGTCCCCAACAATAAGAGCATCGTAAATCTCACCGATCTGATCAATTCCTGCAGTTCCTCCCTGTGCAGAATCAAATGGAAGATCCTTAACTGATACGACTCCAACTCTGAGTGTGTCGTTACCCTCATCAGACGCAGCTGCTTCAGTTGAAGTTGTAGATGACTGTGCCGAACCCTGACTATTGTCTGTTTCAGGAACTGCACCGGTAGGATTTGTCCCGCCACATCCTGTGGCACCTACTGTAAGAATTGTTGCCAGTGCCAATGATGTGAATAATCTTGTTTTTTTCATAACGTCCTCCTCTTTTTTGTCTGTGACTTGTCTTTTGTTATTTGAAATTATGCGATAGCCACGGGGTTTTGTAAAAGACAGTAAACTTATAGGCAGATATAAGAATTACTTTTAGCCCCTCATTAATATCTCTATAAGTTCCTTCGTCTTTATCATCTCATCCACAGTTGTGAATTCATTAACTGTATGGATATCATGCATGGGGTTATAGATGCACAGTCCGTCAATCCCATTCCGGACCAGTACATTGTTATCACTTCCGCCAAATGATTTCTTCGAAATTGCCCTAATATTCTGTTTATCAAGCGCATCTTTATACCTCCCCAGTGCCGTATTATCTTTTCCCGTATCTTCTTTCCTGTATGCCACAAGTCTTATATCACTGTTAAAAGAGCTTTCTGCTCCGCTATCTGAAGCCGCCTTTTCAAACACCTCAACAACTCTCTGCCAGGTTGAAACAGCATCCTCATGGACTGCGCTCCTGATCTCTCCGGTAATCGTCACATTCTCAGGCACTGCATTGCTCACTGTCCCTCCGGAGATTGTTCCAAAATTGAGTGTTGTGTGATCATCAGTCCAGCCTTGTTTTATTCTGCTTATAGCTGCTGCCGCAATAGCTATTGCGTTGATACCTTTTTCAGGTTCAAAGCCTGCGTGAGAAGCTCGTCCCTTAATGGATATCTCAAAATAAATAAGTGTTGGCTCCTGGCAAGAGTACACCCCGTATTCACCGCTACAATCCGGAACAAAGGCAACCTTTGACTTTATTCTGCTGTAATCAAATGCTGATGCTCCAACTGTATAGACTTCTTCACATGGCGTGAACAAAAGCTCGATAGGCGGATGGTCAGCCCTCTCATCAACGAGTTCTCTGTAAGACTCATAAATAAGCGCCAGTGCAGCCCTGTCATCCGCTCCAAGAACTGTTGTCCCATCGCTTGTGATCCTTCCATCCTCATTCACCTTAATTTTCTTGTTTTGTCCCGGAGAAACCGTATCCATATGAGCACAGAACAGTACCGGTTCCGAATTCTTTTTGTCTCCTGTACCTTCAATGAATCCGTATAGATTACCGGTATCCCCGCCAATCTTAGGTGCTATATCATCCTCTGAAAGCTCAACTCCCAGTTCATTCCAGATTCTCTTCAGATGGTCAGCAACCTTCCTCTCACAATAAGAGACGCCATCAATCTTCGCCAGACTCACAAAAGTCTCAACAATACGATTTTCACCAGAATTTGTGCTCATCTTTTCTCCTTATGCAGCAATATGATCAGGATATCTTTTTCTCCAAAAGTACACAGCTAAATCCAAGTTCATTTTTCTTTGGAACATAACCTCTTGGAATATCATCAAAGCCGACACTTAGTTTTGACTCAAATGGATGGGGATCCACTCCCGGGACAAGGCTGTAACCAACCTTTTCATAAAAGCCCTGAGCCCTGTCCTGCGAGTTAATGACAATCCTTGATACATTATGTTCAAGTATCCACTTCTCAGCCTCTTTGATAAGCAGGCTTCCGACTCCCTTTTTCTGGTAACTTCTGGTAACACATACTCTCCCTATCTTGCCAATATCATCACTTGGAAACTGTATTCTGCAGCCGGCAACAGGTTTACCATCGTCCACAAGGATTATGGCTTTATAGTCGTCACTTAAAGGTGCATCATGTGAGTATTCAAAATCAATGGGAATCCCCTGTCCAAAAACAAATGCGTCAGTTCTGGCATATTCATATGCTCTGTGCTGCCAATCAGGCGAATCCTTTGTTATTCTGTATGCTTCCATACTTCCTCCTTAAATAGCCTTCAATCAGTTTATCTGCGGTCCTCTGAACACCAGATGATACGGATTTCTTTCATCCTCAAGTTCAAGGAACGCCTCTTCTCTTTCCTTCACAATATCTATTGAATTTCTTATATCCTCAATTTTGGAAAGCTCATCGATATATCTTTTTATATTGGGATAATCAAAGCTCTTTGCGAAATTGAGCTTATACAAGTAATAGTAGATATGATCGTGGCGAAGCAGTGTCTGGTAAAAGAGCTTGTCCGCCTCTGTAACTTCATCACCGGTAAGATACTTTCTTGCTGCAAGCCTCTTATCAATATCTTTTAGTGCATCTTCTTCCTGATGTGCCCAGCGCTCCAGCTCATTTTGATAAGTGGCCTTTGATGCCCTCTCTATAGGTGTAAGCAGCGCATATTCGAGATACTCTTTTTCCTTATCCGCATCTGTATGGTCGGAATACTTGTTATTGACCTGCCTTTTAATAAACTTATGATCAGGATCCTTTGAGATTTTCTCCCTTCCTGTTGGTTCAAGCAGCTGCCTATTATCAGGCCCCGGCCCCATAAGTCCATACACATTTCCAAGCTTTGCTCTCATGTGGGGTGACAGCTGGTAATGCCTCTTTATCAGGTCAAGCTTGGTATATTCATAAAAGCCTTCAGTCTGGTATACATCCCTGGTATATCCCCAGAGATTTGGATAATCCTGAAGCCTCTTTTTATTCACGCCAAATACAAGATGATAATTGATGTGGAATCTTATAAGAGCAACATACAAATGTATATCTGAAAGCGTTATATAGTCGCCATTTATGAATCTTCTCTCAGACAATCTCTTTTCGATGGTATCCAGAACGTCAAAGTATTTATCAAATGCCTCGTCGTATGTCTCCTGGTCCCTTGCAAATCCGCAGCCATAAGCATTAACGCCTTTTATAAATTCAATCCACTCATCGATCTCCTCCCTAAGGTCCTGCGGATAAAGATCCGGCGCATTCTCCTTATGGAACTTTTCCCAGTCAACGATTAGATATTTGGGAATATCAATCGGATTGTTCTCCACAACTTCTCCGGACTTTATATCGATAATTGCAGGTACTGTTGATCTTCCAACAAAAGTTGGGTCAGCCTTAAGGTATGCATCATCGAGATAATGGATCTTTAAAACAGGATCAACCTCGCCAATATCCTCGGAAAAGACCCATCCCCTGGGATCTCGTAAAACTCCGCACTCTCCCACACTTATGACCCTGTCCAGTCCAAGCAGACGAAGTGTGATAACAGCCTTGTTTGAGTGCGGGCATCCCGGCATCCAAATGAGCCTGTACTTGTCAGCTTCCACAGGCAGCTTATCTTCTCCCTCACCAAAGAGCTTGTCAAAGATATATTTCCGTGTTTCTACTTTTCCTGTTGTCTTGTTGATCTGCCTCTTAAAGGTGTTTTCAAATAATTCCACAGTCTGAAACGGCACAATATAAGACATATCCATCCTCCCCTGATTCTTTTTTTATTAAGGATTATGATTTAACCTATACCAAATGTAAAAGACACAAGTCTTATAGGTAGTCATAAGTATTTCTTTACCCACCTTATGCGATGATAGGCTCAAGGTGCTTGTACACTGCATCTGCGAAGATCCGGTGACCTTCTTCGTCCATGTGCTCATCGTCCACAGCGCTGGCACTTACGTAGTCAGAAGCTGCTAAAAAAGCTGTTCCTCTCCTTGCAGCTATTTCCCTGTAAACCTCCTTAAGTTCCTTGCTGATAGCAACGGATTCTCCTCCGAACTCAGGATCCTTCTCAGGGCGCCACACATCATCGCCCAGATGTAGCGGGGATATCAAAAGAATCTTCTCCGGAGATATATACTTTTCCAGGATGTCCAGGCACTTTTCCATCCCCTTCCCTATCACGTAGGGGGAGGCATTGTAGAAAGTCTTGCAGTCATTGGTCCCAAGCATCAGTATTGCTCCGTCCAGAGGATACTGACTCTCTAAAAGAGGATCCAGTGAATTGACAGCCTTTCTTCCCGGCCTTAAACCATCCTCAAAAATTGTTGTCCTGCCGCAAAGTCCCTCTTCTGCAACCCTGAGGTTCTCATCCTTCTCCTGCAAAAGACTTGTCCACCTTACGCCCCAGGGATATCTCTTTTGAGGATGCGATCCGGGAACAAGTCCCCATGTATTGGAATCTCCAAATGCTAATATCTGTTTCATATGTCACCTGCCTATGAATCTGATAAACGTTCTTACAATTACTATTATCATCGATGGGAGCTCCTTTGTATAAGACAGCAAAGTTATAGGCAGGTATAAGTAATCCTTAGGCGGATATAAACATTTCTTATTGCACGATATTTAGTGTATAATCTTCTTATATAAGCGAGGATAACTACATGGACAAAAACAAGACTATATGTAATGACCTTTCAGCGATAATCCCAAACGACCAGGACATATCTGCTGTTGAGTGGCTTGCCGAGCAGATGCCAGGTGGTTTCTTTATATACAATGCCAACGGTAACATGGAGCTCTTGTATGTGAACAAAGCTGTATGTGATATTTTTGGCTGCAACAACGTGGAGGAATTCAGGGAACTGACTGGGAATACCTTCAAAGGAATGGTGCACCCTGATGATTTTGAGGCAATACAAAGCTCCATCGATGACCAGATTGCAAGTAAGGATAACACCCGTGCTGTGGATTACGTTGTATATCGCATCATCAGGAAAGACGGGTCTGTAAGATGGGTTGATGACTATGGACATTTTGCTTATCTTCCCGGCCATGGTGAGGTTTACTATGTTTTCATCGAGGATATAACCGATACAAGAGTTGCCGCAGAGGAAAAAGAAAAGTCCAAGATCCTTGCTGAGGCTCTTGAACATGCAGAGCAGGCCAGCGCAGCCAAAAGTTCCTTTCTTTCAAATATGAGTCATGAGATAAGGACGCCCATCACTGCTATTCTTGGAATGAACGAGATGATTCAGCGCGAGACTGAGGATTCAGTTATTCTTGAATATTCTGAAAACATAAGAAAAGCCGGTGTAAGTCTTCTAGGAATTATCAGCGATATTCTTGATTTTTCAAAGATCGAAACCGGACGCATGGAACTGGAAAATGAGGAGTATCAGATAACGTCTCTTATAATCGATCTCTACAACCTTGTTCAGCTTCGTACAGAGGCAAAGGGACTCAATCTGAAATTCACGATTGATCCCTCCATCCCCTCGAAGCTTTATGGTGACGAGATCCGCCTAAAGCAGGTAATCACCAACCTGCTTACAAACGCCGTCAAATACACGGAAAAGGGCGATGTTGAATTTGAGCTAAAGCTTGAAGAGAAGCTTGAGGACTGCGTGCGTCTGCAGGTCTCTGTCACAGACACCGGAATTGGCATAAGAAAAGAGGATATGGCCCGCCTTTTCGAGCCATTTGACAGACTTGATCCCAATAAAACAAGGACTATTGAGGGTTCCGGACTTGGCCTTGCAATAACCAGGCAGATACTTGCTCTTATGGACAGCAGTCTGGAAGTTAAAAGTGTCTATGGAGAAGGTTCAAAATTCTGGTGTTCCTTCGTTCAGAAAGTATCTGACTGGGAAGAAATAGGTGAATTTGATCCTGTTGAACATATTCACAGCGAATCTCACTCAAGAAGAAAGCATACTCTTTTTACCGCACCAGGTCTCAAACTTCTTGTAGTCGATGATACGCCAATGAACCTCCAGGTTGTAACAGGTCTTTTAAAGCGTACAAAAATACACATAGATGTTGCTTCAAGCGGCATGGAATGCATAGAAAAATTTGGCAAAGAGAATTACAATCTTGTTTTCCTGGATTACAGAATGCCTCAAATGAACGGAATAGAAACCATTCAAGAGATCAGACGTCTCTATCCCGACAAGTTTGAAAAGACTCCCATCATCTCCCTGACCGCCAGTGCTGTATCCGGCGATAAGGAAAAAATGATGAAAGCCGGATTTACCGACTATCTCACCAAACCGGTAAACGTGGATGAGATGGAGCACATGATGGTAAAGTATCTACCGGCTGATTCCGTAATCCTTGGTGAAAGTGCTCCCGAGGAAGAAGTTGATGAACTTGACAAGCTTCCAGATATTATATTTGACTTCCCGGAGCTTGATCCTGCAAAGGGCGTTGAATACTGTGGAGATGCTGACGATTACATCTACGCAATTGAAACCTTTGAGAAGAGCATTGATGCTAGGGCAGCTTCTATCGAAGAAGACTTTACCAGCAAAAACTATGAGTCTTACACAATAAACGTTCACTCCCTTAAGAGTACTTCCGGAGCAATTGGCGCAACAGCCCTTTCCGAGAAAGCAAAAGCCTTGGAACAGGCCGCCAAAAATAGTGATTATGAAACAGTAAACCGGGATACTCCGGGACTAATTGATGATTGCAGAAAGCTTAAGGATATTCTAGGGACAGTTCTTTCACATCACGAAGCTGCTATTGCCCTGACTTCCTACAACTGGGATGAAATAATAAAAGAAGCTTTAGATGCCGGAACAGATTCATTTTTGGAAAAACCGGTTTTTGCAGAGAGTATCAAAGAAGAACTTGGCAAAATGCTCGAAGAAAGGAAACTGCAGCTTAAAGAGCGCAAAAAGCTTACAAGTCTCTCCGGATGCCGTATTCTCCTTGCTGAAGACATGGAAATCAACTCCCAGATAATGAAGCAGGTTCTTGGCCTTAAAGATATAATCGCTGATATTGCTGTTGATGGTGAAGATGTTTTAAATAAGTTTATGGCCAGTGCCGAATGGTACTATAGTGCAATACTCATGGACATCCGCATGCCTAAGATGAACGGTCTTGACGCCACAAGGCATATTCGTTCTCTTGAAAGGGAAGATGCCATGGCAGTTCCGATCATAGCTCTTACAGTAAATGAATCTGATGAAGATATCCGACTTTCAATGGAAGCCGGCATGAACGATCACCTCTCAAAGCCCGTTGAACCAGATGCACTGTTTGCATCTCTTGAGAAGTTTATTGATAAAAGAAAGGGGATAGACACATGAGTAAAATTTTACTTATCGACGACGATGAAGATATGCTCGCCATGACTTCAAGATGGCTTAGCAAAGCCGGTTATGATGTAACAGAAGCCACCTCAGGGAAAGCTGCACTGGACATCCTGAAGGGCGAAAAACCGGATCTTATACTCCTTGACTATGCAATGCCTGAAATGGACGGCCCCGCAGTGCTTTCAGCAATTCGCTCCGATGAAAGCACAAAAAACATCCCCGTCCTTTACAGAACAGGGATGGAAGATGGAACTATTGAGACCGGCGGCGCCGGACAGGCAAACGGAATCGTGCCAAAGTCCGACGGCAAACCAGGTCTTATGAGGGCGGTCGAAAATCTACTCTAATGTCATCACGATGCATCCTGGCCGGATTCCGGAAGACTCGCAAGAAGAGTATTTACGGGAACCGGCCTGTAGTCAATCCCCATCACTTCCATTGAATCATAATCCACAAACATATCATAGAGCATCCACTCTGTAGAAAACTCAATCTCATAAAAGCCGTCCTTATATGTAATAATGATGTCTTTCATTTCCTTTTCAGTGACACCGGCTTCCTTTGCTGCTGCCCAGATAACCATGTTTTTCTTGTTGTTCATAGTAAACCTCCTTTATCATCTCCCAAACATACTGCTCAGGGTACTGATACCGTATAAGGTATCTCCTATGACAGAGTCAACCTGGCCAAGGGTTGTATCCACCACATCAATTGTTTCACCTACCACTTCACCTACTACTTCATCATCGAATTCGTCAAATACTTCGTCCATCACCTCATCTGCAGCTTCCGCGATTGCTTCATCCACATATTTTGAGTAAACCGGTTTTGAATAATTGCTATTATTTGCGCTTGCATTTGCACTTGTGCTTGGCGCAGCTGCTACAGCGCTTGTGTTGTTATCTACATTTGAATCTGTACTAACGCTTACACTTACGCTCTCATCTGAGTCTTCCTCAACACTCACACCAACGTTATCTTCAGATACTGAGACAGCAACCTTGACATCTCCTGTCTGGCCTGCCACTACAGATATCTTTTCAACATCCGCAGCAGGAGTTTCATCTAATGACATCTTTACATCTGCGTAAGCCGTTCTTCTTATAGCTGCGTTAGTAGCGTCGTCTTTATCCGCAAGATTTGTCTTTACCTTTGATTCATAATTCCCGCCGTAAGTGCCTTTTTCCACAACCACCTTTTTAGGTGTGACAACCACTTTCTCTGCAGCTTTTGTAAAAGAGCTTGTGGTGAGAGCAAGGGCGAGCACAAAGAATCCTGTCAAAAGATATGCTGATGGCTTTTTGTAATTAAATACCTGCTTCACCCTGGTCTTCACTGATACTTCCGCAAAAGCGACAGGATACACGGTCATCAGCCTCTTTCTGGAACTGCAGTCAAGAAGCGAATGCGCATAGGATTTCTTTTCCTCAAGAGACATCTCTTTTACCGCGCGCTCATCACATGCAAGTTCTATATCCTTACAAAACAGCGAGTATGAAAGCCACACAAGCGGGTTAAACCAATGTATTGCAACAACCAGGAATCCTATCTGTTTCCTTACATGGTCTAGCCTGTAAATGTGGGCTCTCTCATGGGAGAGGACGTTTTCTGTCGTTTCATGAGACAGCCCAGAGGGTAGAAAGATTACAGGCCTGAGGATTCCAAAAATGAAAGGTGAATCTATCTCATCGCACACATAAACTGCGTCTTTTGAATTAAATCTGATGGAAGCTGAAACTTTCTTTTTTACCGCGAAATAATTGTAGGCAGCATAGGCAAGGACCATCAGCATTCCGCATATCCAAAGCCCCACAAGCGCATCTATGTTTCTATCTCCTGCACTTGTAGCTGTGTCTGTCTTTTCTGCAGGCACATACAATCCAGAATCTGTAGTGGCTTCAACTGTTACTCCTGCCGGCATTCCCACCATGTCCTGACTCTCATCTTCAGCAATAGCCTTGGACATACTCTTTGTAATATTCGCAAAATCCGGCAAAAAGCCTATATGCGACTCTATCTGCACCGGAACAAGCAGCCTTATAGCAACAATAATCCACAAAAAGGTCATAAACCATTTGGGTGCCTGTTTAAGCGGAAACCTTATTATTGCCACAACAACGATCAGAAGCGTTGCTGCCATACTCATTTCTACAACTTTTGAAAATATTATCCCCATTAACATACCTCTTTTATACTTAAAAGCGTTTTACTTCATGTCGTCTATCATTTTACGGATTGTCTCTATGTCCATGTCCGAAAGCTTATTATGGGACGTGAATGCTGCAAGGAATGCAGGAAGCGATCCTCCAAAAGCTTCATCCACAAACTCCTCACTCTTTTTGGTATAAAAGTCTTCCTTGGAAATCTTTGATACCACGACCCCGTCTGTGTTTTCGAACAGCCCCTTTTCACACAGCTTCTTAAGAACCGTATATGTAGTCGACTTCTTCCATCCAAATTTCTCTGCGCAGAGCTTAACAAGTTCGCCGGATCCAACGGGCTCCATCTCCCATATCAGTTCCGCAAATTTCATTTGTACTTCACCAAATTCAAGTGTCATAACTGTACCTTTCAAATACTATAGTAAAAAGGTCTATCGCGTATAGACTTTATAAAGCAAGTTTATACTCAATAGACCAAGTTGTCAAGCAATAATATTTTAATCACAAAGTCATTCTGAAAAGCTGTTCCGAGAAGAACCTGTGAAGTGCATCCAAAAGCGCATCTTTTCTGGAACTTTTCAGAAGATATCCGTCAGGCTTATACTCCAAAATATGGAATACGTGATCCCTGTCGTTCTTGCCCGTAAGGAAAACAATCGGGATTTTTTCTGTACCTTCTGTGGTTCGGATATTGCGCATAAGAGCACATCCATCCATTACAGGCATCTCATAGTCCATGAGTATAAGGTCCGGCATAGCAGCCTTTAATCCCTCAAGAATTCCTTCTCCGCTGTTAAAGCATGAAACCTGATAATCTGCAGAGAGCCATTTCTCAATAACAGATAGATATTCCGGGTCATCGTCGACTACATAGATCATCTTTTTGCGATGATACTCATGCTCAAGCCACGCAAAGCGCTCCATGTCCTTGAGAAACTCCGCAATGTCCACAGGTCTTTGATAGCACTTTGAAACGCGCTGTGCACCTCCTGCAGCCATAGCATATTCAATATCTGCAGCATTTCCCGTAAGACAGAACACCTTGGCATCATCCTGGCAAATCTCTCCGATGAAATTGGTCGTAAGACTTATGTGGGACTTATCAGTCATGTCAGGAACATAGATTATGGTGTCCGCTTCAAACCTGTGCGTGATGATCTGATCCGGCTCATCAGGGATCGATATAACATGGAAGTTCCTTGCCTCCAGCTGAGTCTCCAATCCCTTTTGAACAATGCCATGACTTGTATGTACCAGAAGTATGCAGCGGCTGTGATCCTCTTCCACCTGCATAACAGGTGTATCCTCATTACTCTGAGCCTTGGACTGCTTTAGATTTCTGACCTCCGCCTCTTTTTCAATAGGCAAAAGAACTCCATCCAGCACCCTATATGTTTCCAAAAACGAGGGCATCGCATTCTTGATAAAAGCATATTCCTGCTCTTTTACCGCGCCTTCCATAGCCGCAGCGATTTCTCCAAGCTTTCTGGCACCAATAAGCCTTGCCATACTCTTTAAAGAATGCACTCTAAGCCCCAAAAGCGACCAGTCTTCATCGTAAAAGAGCTTTTCCAGCTCAGCTGCTTTACTATTAATTGACGAATGGAATATCTGCAGAGCCTCAATATATTCATCTGCGGATCCGCAGTTGTTGATTCCCGCCACCAGATCAATATAAGGAACCGTCTTCATCCAAAGGGGAAGCCTGTCTATTTCATCCAGATCCGAGTCGTCCACTTCCGGCTCCTGCTGCGTCTGCCCGGAAATATCTTCCTCAGAAGCAGCCTCTTTTCCCTCATCCTCGTCATCCACAGGTAGATATGTCAAAAGAACTTTCGACAAAAGCGCAGGTTCAATCGGCTTAATAAGAACATCCGAAAACCCCGCTGCCTTATACAGGTTAATGTTCTGTTGCCCCTCTGCTGTAGTGTGACAGATAACCGGAATCTCTTTTCCCCGAGCCTCAAAGAGCTCCCTCAGCTTAACAAAAGTATCAACGCCATCCATTTCAGGCATACGATGATCCATAAGTATCAGGTCATAGCTCTTTTCCCTGCAACGCTCAAGGCATTCCCATCCGCTTTCAACCTGATCAGAAAGAACCCCATTACTGGCCAGCATCGAAGACAATATCATCCTATTAATTTGCATATCATCCACTATCAAAACAATAGGGGCTCGTTTGCTCATTTTAGTTCCTTTCTAAACCGTCCCCATGGCAGGTGTCCTTCTTACCAAACGATCAGTCTATCTTCTGGTGCAAGATACATACCGTCGCCTGGCTGAACATCGTATGTCTCATAGAATTCTTCAAACTGCTGCACAGGAACATTCGTCCTGGAATATTCAAGAGGATGTTCGTTCTGCAAAAGCTGTGATAATTCGCCGTTGTATACGCTAAGCCTGCAGTTCATCTGGGCATACTTGGTAAAGAACTTGTCATAGTCAAAGCCATCAACCTTGGATGCCATTTTGAGCGCGCACTGAAGTCCTGTCATATCCGCAATCATCTCTGTGTCAATATTGGTGCCGATGAAGTGATAATCTCCAAATGCCACAATAGTATCCAGGTAATCGTCCATCTTCCTTGTGCGTCTCTCAAACTCTTCTTTGTCTTCTTTCGTCCACCAATCTTTGAATTCTCCATTAGCATCAAACTGGGATCCCCCATTGTCAAAGGCATGTGAGATTTCATGGCCAACCCAGAACGCTCCTATAGACGCATACAGTTCCTCAACACTCATATCGCTGGAATAAAATGGCTCTCCCATCATTCCAATGATCATGTTTATTGTGTTCTCAGTAAATGAATAGAAGGCATTGCAATCAAGGATATTGAACCCTTCTGCCCACATTTCCTTATCTCTTTTCTTGCCCAAAAGACTGATGGAATATGCATGCTCAGCCTCCATAATGCGCTTGTTAGCTTCAATCAGCGTACAGTCTGTCAGATCAAGTTTGGAAGTATCTCTGAATTTATCAGGATATGCAGCGTGGATCTCCATCTTGTCAAGTTTTTCAATAGCATTTTTCTTAACCTCTTCCGATGCCCAGGTGTTTTCTTCCAGCATTTCCCGATAGGTATCTATTACCTGCTGGCACAGATCCTCCATCTTTTTCTTGTCTTCGTCGCTACCATATTTTGCAATATACACTTTCTGCATAGAGCACGGAAGCGCTTCAACCACCTTATTATATGCATTTTCCTCGTCGGACAACCTGCCAGTGGTTCCAAAATATTCATTTGAAAGATCATTGAGAAAACCGTAGATATCCTCATCAAGGTATCTGGAATATTCCAATATATAAGAATTCAGCATAAGGCCTTTAATTCCCTCGATGTTGCTGTCATTATATAGTTCATCCAGCAGTCCAAAATAATCCGGTGTAGTAACCAAATAAACACCATCAAACTTATACCCAACCATAGTCAGGATATCCTTAAGGGGAAATACCTTTGAAAGAGATGTCAGCTCATCAAAGCTCATCTCGTTATTTATCTTTTCATAGTAATCATCACTATTTCTGTCTCTTGTGGTGTATATTGCAGGAGCCATTTTTGTTTCTAAGTCTATTGCAGCATCATAGTATTTTTCTGCATCCTCATTGGACATGCCCAGCTTACCCGCAATAAACTTAAAGCGTTCTTTGAAAGAATTATAGTAAATGTCTCCAAGCTCAGTTCTTTCGGTGTACTCTGCAGAATCCTGGAGTATAACACCAGGCGTATCAACGTACACAATATATGTCTCGGGATCATTCAGTCCTGTGTCTACGCCATACCCAACAAAATCATAAAATGTATTGTTGTACGCCTTATCAGTAATGAGCTTTGTCACATCATCTATACAGCTTATATTTACAATCTTATCAAAGCCTTCCTGTATTTCAGAAACACCAAGCTTGTTTCTTGCATCCCAGTCAAGCATAAGCTTGTTATAGGTTCTTATAAGATCCGCATCATGGCCCTCTATGGTCTCGTCCTTAAGCAGTTCCATACACTGCTTCTTAACCTCAAGACCGCGCTCGGAGTAATGTGACCAGCTACTGTATCCGTCGGGAATTTCATTCTCCAGGATCCAGTCCTTATTTGCATAAAGATGGAAATCATCCTTAGGGTTAATCTCTGTATCCGCAGTAATATTTTCTTTTAAATCAGAATCTATCCAGGGTGTTCCGCCGGTAGTTACAGCCTCTTCTTCGGTCTCAGCTTCCTCCGCAGAAGCTTCTTCCGCCGTTGAAGCTTCTGCTGCTGGCGCTTCCTGCTGCGCCGGCGCCTCGATCGCTTCCTGGACCTGCGTTGTATCAGCGGGTACACTTGCGCTCTTACCACAACCAAATAGTGTTGTTAAAAGAGCTATCGACAACAACAAAGATAGTGTTCTTCTCTTCATGCTTTTCTCCTTATTCATATGTGCCAAGGTCGTGTGTCCTGCCACGGACCTGCCATGGGGACGGTATTTTTCAGTGCTCGTAAAGAGCTGCAACTTTTTTAAGGTTCTCGATGATTGGCAGGTGCTGAGGGCATACTCCCTCGCACTGGCCACAAGCTACGCAATCGCTGGCTTTGCCAAAGCTCTTTCCGAGAGTTCCATAAGTTGAGAAATTTATGGTCCAGCCCTTGTGCTCCAGGTCGTCACGCATGTCTGCGTTGTACAGGCTGAAGTACTTAGGAATGCATATGTTCATTGGACAGCCACCTGTGCAATATGAGCAGGCTGTGCAGGGAATCGCAATCTGATTGTTGATGATGTCTCCCGCTTTCAGGCAAAGGCTCTTTTCCTCCTCGGTAAGAGGTTTGAAGTCCTGCATGTAGCTTGTGTTGTCATCGATCTGCTCAAGGCTGCTCATACCGGAGAGAACCAGCATGACGTTGTCGAGACTTGCCACAAACCTTATAGCCCAGCTTGGAATACTCATTGAAGCATCGCGATCGTTAAAGAGCTTTACCACCTCGTCAGGCAGCTTATTGGCAAGTGTTCCGCCTTTTACAGGCTCCATTACAATAACGGGCTTACCGTGCTTTGTTGCAACTTCATAGCAGGCCTTTGATTGAATCCACTCGCTGTTCCAGTCCATGTAGTTGACCTGAAGCTGAACAAACTCCATTTCGGGATGGTCTGTAAGTATCTTATCAAGGAGTTCCGGGGTGTCGTGGAACGAGAATCCCACATGCTTAATAAGCCCTTCCTTTTTCTTTTCCAGGGCAAAGTTAAAGCAGTCGAGCCTCTCATATTTCTCAAGCATATCACCCTCTATGCCATGGATCAGATAATAGTCAAAGTACCCGGCTCCGGTCTTTTCAAGCTGCTGCTCAAATACCTTGTCCCTCTCCTCTATTGAGTTGAAGAATGCACTATGGAGCTTAGTTGCAAGTGTAAACGACTCCCTTGGATGCCTGTCCACGAGAGCCTTCTTTACCACGCTTTCGCTTTGGCAGGAGTGATACATAAGAGCCGTGTCAAAATAGGTAAATCCCCTCTCCAGGAATAAATCCACCATTTTGCAGACCTGTTCAATATCCACATCCGCATCGTTGTGAGCATCATTAAGGGGCATTCGCATGAGTCCGAATCCCAGTTTCTTAGCCGGCACAAAATCCATAGTCATTCCTCCTATTGAAAGCCTGTTAACTGATGTATATTTAATTGTACCATTTTGTACGCTATCTTGATATAGTCATCTGGAAATTTAAGGGAGGTTCATTTGTTTTGTTGATTGCTGGATAAACAACTGAATACCCCGGCATTTTGTGCTATAATATTCATAAGAGGCAAAGACGCTTTCAAACCAAAGGCGTACTTTGCCTTTTTGATTTGGAAGTATCCACGTCCTCGTAAGGAGGTGTTCTTATGGCAGCATTTGATCGCATAGAATCCGGGATTCCGGAGATGGATAAAGCTCTTGATAATATAAGACTCGGAGACAATGTCGTGTTCAGAGTTTCTGATCTTTCTGAATTCAGGCTGTTCGTAGATCCTTACGTTGAGCAGGCAAAGAGGGATAAAAGAAATATCATCTACTTCAGGTTTGCAACCCACGAGCCCTTGGTGGAAGACTGCCCTGAAGTAAAGACAATACAAGTTCCACTGTCTCATCGCTTTGAGACATTCACCGTGGAAATTCATAACATTATAGACAGGGAAGGCAAGGATGCGTTCTATGTTTTTGACTGCCTGTCAGAGCTTCAGATAGCATGGGCAACGGACCTTATGATGGGAAATTTCTTCAGGGTAACATGTCCATTTCTTTTCATACTTGATACAGTAGCTTTTTTCCCAATTATCAGAGGTAAACATTCTTTCCATGCTGTGAATAAAATCCTTAACACAACACAGCTCTTTCTTGATGTGTACTCCGATTCAAAAAATGTTTACGTCAGGCCGGAGAAGGTCTGGAACCGTGATTCTGAAACCATGTTCCTTCCTCACATTTACAAGAAGGATGAAGGAACCTTCAGACCGATTCTCGATGGTGTGCAGTCAAGTCGCTTTTATCAGGTGCTGGACAACTTCCAGAGGCCGGGCGAGGATCAGTACATAGATTTCTGGGACAGGTTTTTTAACACCGCAAAGATGCAGTACGACAGCCATATGGACATAGAGGAGTCCTGCAATATCATGTGCAATGTCATGATGACAAGGGATGAACAGATGCGACTTATGGTTAAAAAACATTTCAGGCCCGAGGACTATTTCAGCGTAAGAAGTCATATGATCGGAACGGGACTCGTTGGTGGAAAAGCCTGTGGAATGTTGCTGGCAAGAGCAATTATCAGAAACATGGTACCGGAGATAAACGAAGTTTTAGAGCCTCATGATTCGTTCTTCATAGGCTCTGATATCTACTATACCTACATTGTTGACAATGAGTTTTGGGACCTTCGAGTAAGGCAAAGGACCGAGGAAGAGTACTTCTCTCTTGCAGAAGAGTTTGCTGACAGATTGAAAAAGGGTGTCTTTTCAGAAGAACTGCGGACCCAGTTCAGGCACATCCTGGAATACTATGGCCAGGATCCGTTTATCGTGCGCTCAAGCAGTATTCTGGAGGATGGATTCGGAAACGCTTTTGCGGGAAAATACGAGTCGGTGTTCTGCGCAAATAGGGGGACACTAGAGGAGAGACTTGAGGAATTTGAAAATGCCATAAGGACTGTTTATGCCAGCACCATGAGCCTGTCTGCTCTTGATTACAGAAAGAGGCGCGGACTTGAGAAAAGAGATGAGCAGATGGCGCTGCTTGTTCAAAGAGTTTCGGGTTCGTACTATGGCCCTTACTATATGCCATGCGCTGCCGGTGTGGGATATTCCTACAGCCCGTATAAGTTTTTGTCGGGGATTGATCCAAAGGCCGGAATGCTTCGTCTTGTAATGGGACTTGGAACCTCAGCTGTTGACAGGACCATGGGATCGTATCCTCGCCTTGTAAGCCTTGATATGCCTGAAGCCACCTCGTCTGTGACTGTTGCAGAAAAGCACCAGTTCTCTCAGAGAGCAGTTGAAGCCATGGATGTGGGCGAGCACGCTTTAAAGCGCCTGGAGCTTAAGAATATCGAGGGCAAGCTCCCAAGATATCTGATCAACACTCTTCTTGAGCATGATTATGAAGTTGAGGATTCGCTTAAAGAACGGGGAATTTATCGCGACGTAATGTTCATCTCCTGCAGAGGACTAGTTAAAAAGCAGGTGATAATGAGTCAGATGCAGCAGCTGATGCAGGTTATCCAGGAAGAATACCAGCATCCTGTTGACATAGAATTTACCATAAATCTGTCAGAGAACAATGAGTATTCCATAAACCTCCTTCAGTGCAGGCCGCTCCAGGTCTTCAAAGACACTGCAGCTGTGGCAGTTCCTGAAGATGTTCCTGAGGATGAGATTGTTCTAGAAAGTGTCGGAGCCTCTATGGGGCTTTCCAGGAGTGTGCCAATTGACCTTATAGTTTACGTTGATCCAAAGGCATATTACAACATGCCCTATGCAGACAAACCTCAGGTTGCAGGAATTATCGGGAAAGTAAACTGGACACTGCGCGGCCAGGGACGACATATGATGCTTATGGTTCCGGGACGAATTGGTACTTCATCTCCTGAACTTGGCGTTCCAACTACTTTCGCAGACATAAGCGAGTTTGAAGCTGTGTGTGAAATGGAAGAAAGAGAAGCCGGCTACAATCCTGAACTGTCCTACGGAAGTCACATCTTCCAGGACTTGGTTGAAGCCGACATTCTTTATACTGCGATATTTGCTGATGAGAAGACAAAAGTATTCAAGCCGGAGAAGCTTATGGATCAGGCTGAGATCACCTCAGAGTTCACAGATGTTATCAGTCTTAAAAATATCATTAAAGTATTTGATTTAAGCGGTTCTGAGTGCACTTTGTATTATGATTTGGAAAAGAGCCATCTGATGCTACGGAAATAACTGAAACCATTGTAATTGAGCACATTCGCTTAATTGCAAGGCTTCACTCAAATAGCTCTTTGTTATTCTCTATAAACCCATAAACCGCTTTCCTCGTGATCTCTTTTTCTATTACATCTCCGATCTCATGCGAATGCTTTTGGATATTACAACAATGCAGGTCATCACTCCGCCGTAATATCAGCGCCAAAGTACTTAATAGAAATCTCGGAGAGCTTACCCTCGGCCCTCAGTTCCTCGATCGCCTTGTTGATGGCTTCGCGAAGGGAGTCGTTGTCCTCGCCCTTCTTAAGAGGGATCGCGTACTTGGTTACCTCAGGATCAACTGCTGCCACTTTAAGCTCTGTAGTACCTGTTGTATTGAAGTAGTCCTGAGCTGATGTGTTGGCATTGATCGTCGCATCAACAGTTCCATTAAGAACCAGTGTCATGGTCTCTCCCAGTGTGTCAACATTTGAGACTGTTGCGCCACGCTCTTTTCCCATTGCTTCATAGGTTGATCCTGCTGAATTAGCTGTGGTCTTGCCATTAAGGTCGTTAAAAGATGTGATCGTATCATTTGAAGCAAGTGTCACAACCACCGCGTGGTCATAGGCATAAGCCTCAGTAAAATCGTAAGTCTGTGATCTTTCTTCAGTAACATCCACGCCATTAGCCATCATGTCAAAAGTGCCTGTGGAAACGCCGGTTAAGCCTCCATCAAAAGCAACCTCCTGGAAATCCGCCTCAACACCCAGCTTCTGCGCGATAGCTGCAGCAACCTCAACATCAAATCCCACAAGCTCATCTGTGGTCTCGTCATGATATGTGAATGGTGCCCAAACACCCTCAGTTGCAACTGTGATCTTACCTGCTTCCTTGATCCTTGCAAGGTGGTCGCCATCAGCACCTGCACCCGAAGCTCCTTTAGCCCCACAGCCTGCAAGAGCAGAAACAGCAAGTATACCGGCCAACATTACTCCAATTCTCTTTCGCATAATTATTATCCTTTCATCAATTCAATTGCATCAAATTCATTTTAAGTCATCATACATCATTTTTCAGTCAAACGCAAGAACTCTTTGGTCCTTGTTTCCTTTGGATTGTCGAAGATCATATCGCTGCTACCCTCTTCAACAACATTTCCGTCCGCCATGAATATCACCTTGGTAGAAACCTCTTTTGCAAAAGAGATCTCGTGAGTCACCACTATCATGGTCATTCCTTCAGCTGCAAGCGCCCTCATAACCTCCAGTACCTCAGCCGTAAGCTGCGGGTCAAGGGCAGATGTGGGCTCGTCAAAATAAATGATTTCAGGGTCAGTTGCAAGCGCCCTTGCAATGGCAACTCTCTGCTGCTGTCCACCGGAAAGCTGGCTCGGATAATAGTCCGCAAACTCTTCCATTCCAACCTTTTTAAGCACCGATAAAGCCTTCTCCCTGGCCTGTGCCCCTGCCATATGCCTTGCAGAAGTAAGCCCCAGAGTGACATTCTGAAGGACCGTCTTATTTGCAAAAAGGTTGTAATTTTGGAACACAAACCCGGTCTTCTTCCTTATCGCCGCAATTTCATCCCTGTGAATGTGCCCAAGGTCATAGCTCTTTTCATCAAAAATAAGCTCTCCCTCATCGGCCTTTTCAAGAAAATTTATGCACCGAAGAAGCGTGGTCTTACCGGATCCCGACGGCCCCAGCACGGAAACAACGTCCCCCTTATCAACCTCAAGGGAAACTCCCGAGAGCACCTCTTTGCCGTCAAAAGCTTTATGCAGATTTAAAACCTTAAGTAATGCCATAAAAATCCCTTACTTTCTAACTCCATAACTTCCAAGCACCTTCTCACCCTTCTTTTGCGCGAAGGTCAGAACGGTACAGAAGATCAGATAAATAAGCGCAACCTCAATATACAATGGGAAATAATTATAAGACTGTCCGGCGATCTGCTTGGTTCTTGTAAACATCTCAACCACGGTAATGCTGGACGCGAGGGACGTGTCTTTTACCATGCTGATTAGCGCGTTGAAAAGAGACGGAAACGCCGTGCGAAAAGCCTGAGGAAGTATGATGTGCCACATGATCTGCATGTAATTCATGCCCACACAGTACCCGGCCTCCAGCTGCCCCGCAGGAACCGCTTCCATCGCAGCCCTTATGGTCTCTGAGCTGTACGCACCTTCGTTGATGGTAAACACGATGACCGCCATAACAAAGGGATTTGCCCTGATGCCGATGAGTGGAAGCCCGTAGAAAGCCACCATCAGCTGCACCAGGAGAGGTGTCCCCCTGATCACCCAGATGTAAAAGCGGCAGATTTGCTTAACCACCGGCACCTTTGCGAACTCAGCCATCGCAACAAACACCGCAAGAATGGTGGATAGAATGAATGCGATCGTCGCCAGGGGAATTGTGACCTTAAGGCCAAACTCCAGTATTTTGGGAAAAGAGCTGACTAGCAGCTCCATAGTTTTGTCGTTGAACATAAGCTTTCCTTATCTGAATTTGCGAAGCTCGCTGATAGCCATTGGCAGGGCTATGAACAGCGAAAGGACATCTGCGCAGGCCTGAGTCATCTCAACGCCCTGAATGCCAAGAAACTGCGGAAGAATGAGGATCAGCGGAATAAAGCAGATCCCGTTCCTTGCAGATGCTGTAATAGATGCCTTAACTCCTTTTCCAATGGACTGGAGCATCATATTGCTGATGACGATCGCCCCGGACAAAGGAAGTGACATTGACATGTAACGAAGGGCCGCAACACCCACCTCAACTGCGTTTGGATCCTTTGAGAAAAGAGCTATGATCCGCGGCGCAAAAGCATAGCACACCGCACCGATTCCAATCAGGAACACAGTTGACCACTTAACGCAGAATATGAAGCCCTCCCGGACTCTCTTTGTAAGCCCCGCGCCGTAGTTAAAGGAGCATACCGGCTGGTAGCCCTGACCAAATCCAATAAGCGCCGAAGCCATCATCATCATGATCCTTCCGGCAACGCTCATGCCTGCAATTGCAGCATCTGAGCCAATGGCGCCCGCTGTCCTGTTAAGCAGAAGCGTAGATATCGCAGCAAGTCCCTGACGGAAAAGAGATGGCGCACCACCGTTAATAACTTCAAGAATGTAGTGCCCGTTAATATGAACATTTTTTATGCTCATCTTGATATTCTCGCCCTTGCTGGTTCCAATAAGAAGCACAACAAAGCTTGTTGCCTGTCCCATAATAGTGGCAATGGCCGCGCCCCTTACCTGCATGTGGAATCCCAGAATAAGAAGGGGATCGAGAATAATGTTCATCACAGCTCCGCACATAAGGCCCACCATGGCGTACATGGCGCTTCCCTGGAACCTGAGCTGGTTATTGATAACAAACTGGGCCATCATGAAAGGCGCCCCGAAGAGTATTATCCTCATGTAGTCCAGCGTGAACTGCATTGTAGTGTCAGTCGCCCCCAGGAAAAGAGCTATAGGCCTCGCAAAGATATTTCCCACAATCGCAAAAACGACTCCGGTAATAACCGCCATGGCAAATCCGGTTGAAGCCATCTCATTGGCTTCCTTGTGATTGCCTGCACCGAGCATTCTTGAGAGGAAGTTTCCTGAGCCATGTCCAAAGAAAAATCCAAAGGCCTGAATAATTGCCATCACCGTGAACACAAGTCCAACTGATGCCGTAGCCGCGGTATTGATTGCCGGATCATGAGACACCCTTGCGACAAAGAATGTGTCCGCTGTGTTGTAGATAGCCGTTACCAGCATGCTGATGATAGTAGGTACCGACAACGATAGTATTAACTTAGGTATCGGCGTAGTCGTCATATACTCACGCCTGTTAGTAGTTTCTTTCATTTATAAATATTCTCTTTTGTACAATTTATTTGCATATAGTAATAATATCACACCACGTCAAGTGTCCTTATTAAGGCTTTCGAATTTCTCCCTCATGGTGGGGTTATCCTTGGTGAGCTTCTTAACGCTCACATCCTCCACCTTTTTATTGGCGATGCGAAGCTGATTGTCGGAGCCAAGAAGCTCTTTTTTCACCTTCTCAAGGTGCTGGATTGTCTTGTCGATCTCCTCGATCGCTGTGTCAAAATGCTTGTGGGCAATATCATAATTTCTTGAGAAATCGTCCTTGAACTTCATCAGGCTGTCCTCAAAGTTGGAGATATCAATATCCTGATTGCGCACCACAGCAAGCTCCTGCTTATAAGCAAGGGCATTCATCGCAGCATTTCTAAGCACAGTGATTATCGGAATAAAGCACTGAGGCCTTACAACATACATCTTGTCATACTTATAGGAAACATCCACAATTCCGGCATTGTAGAGCTCTGACTCACTCTCGAGCAGGGACACAAGAACAGCATATTCACAGTTCTTTTCCTTCCTGTCCTTATCAAGTTCCTTAAAGAAATCCTCATTCTTGTGCTTGGTCGCGGTCTCGTCCATCTCATTCTTCATCTCAAACATAATGGAGATGATCTCAACGCCGTTCTCATCGCACTCCCTGTAAATATAATCTCCCTTGCTGCCGGAGCGGGAATCGTTGTCTTTTTCAAAATATGCATTCCTGAAAGCCGTGGCGCGAAGCTGGTTAAACTGGATCTCGCAGTGCTGCTCCAGCGTCTCTCCCACCATCTTGGTGGACATGCGGGTCTTAAGGTCCTTGTAGAACTCAACCTCCCTCTCCTTCTGCTCAAGAAGGATCTTGCCCTTTTCTTTTTCCTGCAAAAGAGCTGCTTCCAGGTCGTGATTCTTCTCATTAAAACTGGACTCCAGAGCGTGCTTCTCATCCTCAACTTTCTTGACAGCCTCAAGCACAGCAAGTTTTGTCTTTTCCTGACTGCTGCCAACTTCCATGGAAAGCCTGGTGCTGCGCTCCTTCTCTTCGCGAAGCTGGTCCTTCAAGGCCTCTATCTCTCTGTCCTTGTCCTCCCGGATCTTCTGGACATCCTTCGCCCTCTCCTCAAGCTCTTTTTCATACTGCTGCCTT
>JAEEGH010002143.1_pt1 | contig 54066 bp, 43 predicted proteins | sample 9134181 | NCBI WGS metagenome assembly JAEEGH01 (sample SAMN16246544, study PRJNA631951) | gut metagenome | biome: gut microbiome; feature: rumen; material: DP-attached | host: Bos | place: Iran: Karaj | collected 2018-10 | reverse complement strand
CCGCTGCTCCGAAGGCCGCTCCGGACGAAGAGACAGAAACTACCCTTTTCCCATATGCGATCTACAGCAACAGAAGCTTTACCTTCAAGGGCTGGAAGAGCACGATCTCCGGTGATGTATATACCGGAAGCAACTTCGATTATCAGGGCTCGGAACTGAGCCTTCTCGGAAATCTTGATGCAGTCGGTAAAATCAATGCCAACGGCTATAAGATCAATATCGGAAAGAAAAACGAAAAAGTATCTCCGGTCCCGATGCCGGACTTTTCTGCTGCTATCCTGGGACTTTCCTCCAGAATGGAAACAGTAGATGCTTCTTTATTTAAATCCTCTAAACAGATCGTTGCCAACGGATTCTATTCCACCAATGGCAGCCTGACCATCAACGGCACGAAGTTCTCCGGTGACTGCGTTATCGTAGCCGATGGAGACATCAGCTATAACGTAGATACTCTTTCCGGAGAGGGAAGAGTAGTTCTCTACTCCAAGAACGGTAACGTTACCTTAAGAGGTACCAACATCACCGTCAACGGTATTATCTATGCCCCGAAGGGCACAGTCAGCATCCATGCGAACGAGACGTCCTTCAACGGAAGAATCATCGCGAACCGCTTCAACTACGAAGGTTCCATCTTTAACTGCACCGCAAGTGCAAGTGACCTTGAGCTCCTCTACGAACTGCCGGTCATCCACATCACGGCAGATCCGGAAGAGATCTATACCAATGAGACCTCCACATATACCATCGAATCCGAAGAGATCGAAACTCCTTATGTAGTAAAATTCCGTCTGAACGGGGAAGACGTAGAGATCAACGAAGACTGGACATACGTCATCACTCCTGACCAGCCGGGTGAATATACACTGGAAGGATATGTTGTCCTGAGCACAGGCGAAGTCGTTCTTGACTCTGCAACAGTAATTGTAACTGTACCGCCAACGCCTACCCCGACTCCTACAAATACACCTACACCTACACCGACAAACACACCTACACCTACGAATACTCCTACGCCGACAAATACGCCGACGCCTACGAATACTCCTACACCTACGCCGACGAACACGCCGACACCTACCCCGACGGAAACTCCGACTCCGACAAATACTCCTACACCGACGGAGACACCTACTCCGACAGAAACCCCTACACCTACTGAGACTCCGACACCGACCGATACGCCTACACCGACGGCAACGGCAACACCGAGTCCGACACCTACGCCGGATGAGCCGCAGGAATATTGGTCCATCTCTCAGGGTGATCCGAAATACAACTATGAGATCCTGTTCCAGGAAGAAGACTGGAACTATGGCAATAGTGCATCCTTCGATCCATATGTAATTGAAGTCTGTCCGAATGTCACGTGGAAGAACGGTTATGCTTTCTTTATGACCTACCGTGCATTTGATGAGGATCTCTCTTTTGATGCACGTTATACGGTTCGTATTGACCACACATCTTCTCTTGCGGATGGTATTGCATTTGTTTTGAGCCCGAAAACGGTAAATAACAATACAAACGGCCAAAGCATCGGTTACGGCAGTATCTCGCCGTCTTTGATCGTTGAATTGGATAACTACCAGAACGGTGGACGTCACAAGAACGAGACCGGTACAGGTGACTGGATCGGTGGTGAAAACGGAAGTCACGTAGCTGTTATGTTGGATGGTAACTCGGATTACCACTATGCATATAAAGAATGGCCGTCTCTTAGAACTTCCGGTGTGGTTCGTGATGTATGGGTATCCTACGATGGAAAAGCAAAGGAACTCTATGTGTACGTAGCCGATTACGATGAAGAAGGTAATGTCGAAAAGCCGACCGAGCCGACACTTGTCTGCCCTATCGATTTGGAAGAGCATTTTGCAGGTGTTTCAGATCTGTACATGGGATTCACATCTGCAACTGGCATTTGCTGTGCGAGCCATAACCTCCTCGGATTCGAACTCGATCCGATGCCGGGTATGCATGGTGGTCCTACGGTAACGCCTACTCCGACAGAAACACCTACACCAACTGTAACACCGACACCTTCTGTCTCCCCGACACCGACCCCGGTACCGCTGACAGAACAGGAGAGATATTTCATCTTCTCGCAGGGTGATGCAAAGTATGACTATCAGACGAATTTTGTAGAAGAAGACTGGCAGTTCCAGTCTCACACTACCTATAGTCCTGAACTTATCACTTTGGCTGAATATGCAAACTATATCGAAACAAGAGTTATTGGTAAAACAAAGAGAGAATTCAGCCCTGACTATTCCTTTAAGGCCAGATTTACGCTTGGAATGGAATATAACAACACGTCTCCAACTAACACGATTGAACTCCATATCGTTTCTGACTCTGGTAAGTCGATCATCCTCGAGATGGACTTCTCCAGAGACTCTGGCAGAAGATGGAGAACTAATGACGGAGAATGGCATTCTGGTTCCACACCGTACGAAAGTGCACTGACGATCGATATCAATGGCAACTATTCCGTCAATTACGGTATTATGGACTTCGCGCAGCTTCTCGATAATGGAAGTGTAAATGAAGTATGGTTCGAATACGATGGCGTGGAAGAGATCCTCTATCTCTACACAGCACAGTATGACGAAGAAGGAAATATCGATAAGAATGTTGCTCCGGCCATCATCTGCCCGATTAGCTTCAATGAGGTGTTCGGAGGAGCACACGATCTGCACTTCGAATGGATGGCAGACACATATGGAAATGCACCTATTTTCAATGTTTATGGTATCGAGATCGATCCGTATCCGGACATTCATTCTCTGCACGATAATTCCATTGAACTGATCGAGCCTACAGAAGGACAGATCTACGAAAAGGGTGAGAAGATCAACGTCAATGGTAAGGTAAGCACGCAGTTTGAAGTAAAGGACGCAAAAGTACGTGTTGCCGATTCCAACGGAACAGTTGTCTATGAGAACGATATCGATCCGCAGACAACATATACCGTAATGGATAAAATCAGCACAGCTGATTTCGAACTGGGCGATTATGTAGTAACTGTTGATGTTACTGATAAAGAAGGCCTCAAGTATGTTAAAGATGTAAATATTTCTGTTGTTCAGAACAGTAATATTCGTGCTGACTTTACAACCATTGTCTTGAGTGGCGATGATCTAAAGATCAATGGTACGGCAATCGCTGATGTTGAGGCAACGTATGTATTGAAGTACCGCTTTAACGGTGACGAATGGAGAACTATTTCTGAAGGTGAGGCAACTATCGAAGATGGCCTTCTCGGAACTATGCCGTTTGCCGATGTTCCTGGTGATACTCTCCACCTGTCACTTGGTGTAACAACAGTAACAGGTAGAACCTTCTTTGTTGATAGAACATTCTCCTTAAAGGTAACTCCTACACCTGTTCCGACAGGGGATCCTACGCCTACACCAGTCGTTACAGGCGATCCAACTCCTACACCGATTCCTGGCGATTTTACAGACGATCAGTTGTTCGTTGATATTCACCATGGCAAGGATGACCTCGAACAGGACGGCATGGAAGTTTCATATATTACAGATATCATCGGTACAGTAACCGGTTCGCTTCTTGACAACTATATCTTCGAAGTATATCCGGTAGATTCTGATGTTGCAGTAAGCACTAAGGCAGGAACGAATGCTATAACTAAGGACGCAGTAGGTCAGCTTGACCCGACCCTGCTTATGAACGGCTACTATCAGGTCAAACTGACTGCATATACAGCTGCCGGTACTGGTCTCTATGATGAGATTACTGTACTTGTTACTGGTCAGGCAAAGGTTGGTAATTACAGCATTTCCTTCCTGGATATGACACTTCCTGTTGCAGGACTTCCTGTAGAAATCTATAGAACATACGATAGTAGACAGAGAACACAGTTAGGTGACTTTGGCTATGGCTGGACAATGTCTGTTGGTGGGCCGACTGTATCTCTTACTAAAGATATAAATGCTGGTTGGGAACAACCTAATCGAAGAATCTTGGGTGTGATTCCGCAATATTACTGGGAGGAAACATGTCCTCATGAGATTTATGTTGACTGGGGTAATGGCCATAGCGAGACCTTTGCGTTAAAGCTTTCCCCAGAGACTAATAACGGATACAAGATGGAATTGGGTATCTCCGCATATTGCGAAAGCAAGAATGGAAAATCCACGCTTGAGATCCTTGATCCTCATGAAGACCTCATGTATTCAAGCGATGGTAAACTCTACTTATTCGATTTTAATCTGGCAGAGTTTGCGCCGAAGAATTTTCTCCTTACTAGATACGATGGAATGAAGTTCTATCTTAACGCAGATACCGGTCTTACAAAGATTGAGGATGCTGAAGGTAGAACGATCGAGATCACTAATCAGGGCATCGTCTATTCTGAAGGTGGATCCATCAACTTTACAAGGGATGCTGAAGGCAAGATTACATCCATTTCTGATGGAACTTATTCGGTCGCTTATACTTATGATGCAAATGGTGACCTTGTAAGTGTAGTTGATAAATCTGGCAGGGAATCTGGTTTTACATACAATAATCATTACTTGACCGAAATCGCTAATGCTGACGGAAAAACAGTTGCGAGAAATGAGTATGATAAAGACGGAAGACTCATAGCTACAATTGATGCTGACGGCAACAGGGTCTCCTATGAGCATGACCTTGATGGAAAAACAGAGGTTACGACCAACCGGTTAGGTTATAAAACAACTTATACTTATGATGAAAACGGTAATATTCTTTCGGTAAAAGATGCGCGTGGAAATACGACATCGTATACCTATGATGAGAACAACAATAAGCTGACAGAGAAAGATGCTTTAGACCATGTAACCGAATATGCCTACGACGAGAACAACAACCTTGTATCTGTAAAAAACAGTGAAGGTGTAACTTCCAGTATGGGATATTCTACAAAGGGTGAGGTCACTTCATTAACACGTGGTGATGTAATAGCTCTGAGCATGACTTATGATTCGCGCGGAAACCTGGAATCTACTACAGACAGTTTAGGAAATACTCAAACATACTCCTACACGAAAGATGGAAAGCTTACGGGTCTTTCTGACAGCATTGGCGAAATCGTGACCATGACCTACGATGGAGATGGTAACGTAGAAAGTATAACTAGCGCTTCTGGAATGGTGACGACATTCACATATGACGGATTTGGAAGACCCATTACTTCTTCAATCACGTATCAGGGAAAGACGGTAACTGATAAGTATTTCTATGATGCCAACGACAATATAACAAAAGTAATTAGAGCTGATGGCATTGTACTGGAGTATACGTATGATGTTTATGGAAACACGACGTCTGAGACTGGTCCCTTTGGTACAACAAACTTTTCATATGATATTTATGGAAATATCATAAGCGTGTCTTACCCGGATGGCACATCGGAAAGCTTTACCTATGATGCAGAAAACCAGGTAAAGACTTCGACTAACAGGTACAGAAAAACCTGCGAGTTTACTTATGATGCCGTAGGAAATCTTACAAAGATAGCTTATTCCAATGGTACTACATCAACCTATGTGTATGATAAGTGCAACAGAGTGATATCCAATACCAGTGTGCTCGGAACTACCACGTCCTATGACTATGACTCAATAGGAAGAAATACGTCTGTTACTGACGATGAAGGTAACACGTCGCTCTTTTCATACAACGATCAGAACTTGTTAACTTCGATGACGGACGATAATAAAAACGTATATAGTTTTTCATACGACAGCGAAGGACATCAGACGGAAATCAAATATCCGAATGGGGGCACATATTCCGCGGTATATGATTTAAGAGGAAGGTTAACTATAAGCAGAGATGCTTTAGGGAATGAGACGTCCTATAACTATGACGATTCTGACAATCTTGCAAGTGTTACTGATAGTCTGGGAAATACAACAAAGTATACTTATGACAATGTGGGAAATCTTAAGACGGTAACTGATGCAAAGGGGAATGTGACTACTTATTCCTATGATGAATATGGAAGAAATGTATCACAGACAAATGCTCTTAATCAGACATCGGGCGTATCATACACCGCGAAAGGACAGATTGCTTCTACAAGTGATTTTGGAGGCAACACAATTAACTATTCATACGATAGTCTGGGTAGAGTCACAGCAGCTGTTTGGGGCGATAAAGAGATTGCCTATACATACGACAGTTATGGCAATATTCTTTCTGTTGGAAATGTAAATTACAGCTATAACGAATATGGTCTTGTTACATCGAGAACAGATGGAAAAAACAATCAAGTAACCTATTGTTACGATAACAATTATCTGCTTACAGAGGTCGATACATCCGGAGTGACTGTATCTTACGGATACGATAAGTTCGGAAGAATCGAGACCGTTACGGATGCAGAAGGTAACGTTACTACGTATTCGTATGACAATGTAGGGAATCTCAAAACTATTTCTTATCCTAATGGAGTAGTAACTACATACGGGTATGACTGTACCAATCTCATTGTTTCAATTTACACAGTAAATGCGGATGGTGACGAACTTCAGCACTATACTTATACCAGAAATCTTAATGGGAATATTACTGTAGCAGAAGAGGGCTCAAGAACTGTAAACTACGAATACGATGCACTTGGAAGACTTGCAAAAGAATCTGTTGAAGACGCAACGGGTAAGCATATTACTGAATATACCTATGATGCAAATTCAAATAGAAGCACAAAGACTGTAGATGGCGTAGTTACTTATTACACATATAACAAGATAAATCAGCTTATACAGGCTGGTGATACAACTTATACTTATGATAATGCAGGTAATCTGGTTTCTCAGAGTGTAAACGGAGCACTTGCCGTTACTTACGAATACGATGACTTTAACAGACTTGTTCGAGTTAACGGGCTTGCCGCTGGTGATCAGATAAATGCTTCCTTTACATATGATGATGATGGTACAAGAACAAGTAAGACAATAAACGGAGTAACTACTAATTTCGTTACAGACTATTCTTCAGGATATAGTCAGGTGCTGAAGGCTGTAACAGGTAGTGAGGTTATCTCGTATGTAAGAGGATTTGACCTAATATCTCGAAATGATGGAACGGATACGCTCTATTATCTTACTGATGTCACTGGAACAGTCCGCGGACTGACTGACGAAACGGGTAATCTAATCGATTCATATATATATGATAGTTTTGGTAATCTGACAGAATCAACAGGAACAACGCTAGATAATTATGGATTCCAAGGCGAGGAACAAGATGAGACAGGACTTGTATACTTAAGAGCACGATATATGGATCCTGAGACGGGAAGATTCCTGTCTATGGACACATACGGAGGAAATATTGCTAATCCTACAAGTCAGAATAGATACTTATTTGCCAATTCTAATCCTGTTAAGTATTCGGATCCGAGCGGACATACTACACTTGGGGAATTGATGACATCGATGGCAATCATGTCCATCATATCAGCCACAACAAGCGCCATTATTGCTGGGTTCTTATATGAGGATAGTGTCGATGCTTCCGAATTCTCGTATGGCGAATTGTTCAAAGAAATGGGAATTGCCTTCTTAGGTGGTCTGATTATTGGCGCGATGTCCATTTTTGCAACTTTCCTAGTATATGCTTTGGCTTTGACAGCCCTTGAATGCATACTATGCATGGTAATCTGCGGACTTTTGGGATTCCTTACAGGTGCTATTGCAGATGATTTTTGCAAAGATAATGAGTTCCTTTATAGGATACTTAAATATGTTTCTAAAGGATTCTACGGAGCAGGCGTAACATTTGGCATGGCAGGAGCAGCCGGTGGAGCAAATGGATTTGGAAATGGTAATAGTGATGGTAATGAAAGTGGCCTCCGCAGTGGTGATGGCGGAGGTGGCGGATTTGATGATCCTGATCCAGATGAGACATTTTTCCCAGGTCATGATGGTCCTCTTGATAAGAGTAAAGCTGATACTTTTACTGGTGGAGTATATACACGTAGAACACTTACAGAAGATACAACTTTTTACAGAGTTTATTCGGATGAAAGTAATAGAATTGGTGGATATATGACGAGAACACCACAAAACGGAGGAATGCAGTCTCAATTTGATTTAGCACTAAATCCTGATTGGGGCAATAGTGCACTATATGTCGAAACAGTGACAGTTCCCAAAGGTACAGTTATTTATGAGGGTACAGCGGCACCGCAAGTGATTAATGGCGGAGCTGGTATGCTGCCAGGCGGTGGAAACCAGGTGTATATCCCTACTGTTGAGGAGGGGTGGTTTCATTGATAAAGTGCGATTGCTTTGAAAGAATAGGGACTATAATCAACACTCGGAAATGTTACCAAGAGATTGAATCTTTTTTCCTCGGGCAGGTACAAGCTGGAGTATTTGAAGAAATCTCATCAGGTGATCAGAGTCAATCAACCTTTGAAGTGTATAAAAACGGTGAGGTTAAGACATACTGGCACCCTGCTAACAAGTGGTTTAGATGTAGGTCCTGCAATTGTGTTTGGGAGTTTCAATATCCTGACTTTCCTGCACCTGGGTATGTGAAGAAGTACATTGAAGAAAAGTAAGATTAGCGATTGATATGTTTTCAAAGAGAAAACTTAGTTCGAATTACATGCTCATAAATGAGAAGAGAACCTTGAGCAACAGAAAACGTAAACATATTAGCTAATCAGACAATTGTTAGTATTATTCAAGAGCAAGTGTTTGTGCTCTATTTCAGATAATACTGTTGAACAACAAAGAGGGACTGCTTATCTAAGTAGTCCCTCTTTGTTTAAACTGATTTAAGGGTTTTCTGCTTGTCAGTATGGTATGCTGCGAAAAAAGATTAATAGTATTCTATACGTTTCGAAAAAAGAGAATAACCTTCTCTCATTCCGATGAGGATGCATCATGTTTACGAAAGCACGAAGTGCACTTATGGAGACAGCTGATGTTCTCCTGTACTCTCAATCTTCTTTCCTAGTCAGAGGAATAGATATCCGTACGCAAAGAGTCACTTGCGTTTTCCAGATAGTTAGCATATCTTTCGCAGAATTCATCATAGTTGTAGCCTCTCTTATTGTATTTATGTGTATGCAGCTGAGCTATTGAGAAATGTATTTCGTCTTGCTCAAAGCTAAGTGACTATTTTGTAAGGTTGTTAAGGACCTTTTATTGTTATATTCTTCTTAGATGGCAAACAACTAAATAATTTGTTAATTGATCAGCAAGACTGAAATTTTGGGCGGAAGCAAGGTATTGGTGTTATGGATCGTGTGTGTTTTGTTTCTATGGCAGCAGTGTTTCTTATTTCAGTGATGACATGCAGAAAATGCGTGTCGTCTAGTTCTGATGTGAGAACTATTTCTAAAGAAGGTATATTGGGAAAATACCTGTCTTTGTTGTTCCAAGACTAACGATTTGAAACTGAATAATGTGTTGTTTTCTTCAGTGATTCACTAAGCCCGCAAAGGTATGCGGCTAGGTGAAGCGGGTATTTCTATGCTTTTTTACTGGCGGAAGAAGAGATCCCTTAAGGATCTGATTCATAAACAAATGAAGACAAGGAGGTGGAATGATTGAAGCAACAATTTAACAACACAGAATGAAGAACTTTATAGGGTCGAAGAATTTTATAAAATCAAGGGAGTATTAATATGAGGTATAAAACTAATAACTTATGGAAAAGAATCATTGCAGCAGTTTTACTGCTTGCAACCCTGGCAGGAACCACTACTTTGCTGGGAAATAAGGTACAAGCGGCTTGTAGCCATAGTAGCTATACAACAATAACTGTCGTATCCCAACCGAGCTGTTCAAGAGAAGGAAGTGCATATTGCAAGTGCAACTCTTGTGGACAGTATTTTTACAAGACTCTTTCTGCAACAGGACATAAACCATATGTAAAAGATGTTAATGGATATACACAGTTGCGATGTGCCATCTGTGAGACACGCTTTTATTACACGACCACCCCGAAGACTCTGGATGATTTTGCGGGATATCTCTACGGCAAAAAGTTCAGTCAGCTTTCCGGGAGCCTTACAAGCGGTCAAAAACAAAACGTAGCGGCAAATTGGATCAGTTATGCTTATGGGTGTGCCAAAAGCAAGGGCATGAATCTTTCTAATAAAGCTTCTAAACTGTTTCGTGTAGAGGTAAAAGATGTTAGCAAGTACATAGATTTTATTGGAAAATGTGAAAATCTGGCGTCGAGATACAATTATGATGAGGCATCAGCCGTAGTAGCTATCTTAACAAAATCGTCTTTGGCAGATTATCTGCTGAATCCCGCAATCGTATCAAAGAGTGATATTATTTTGAAAATGGTCAAAAAAATCAATTCTCCTGCAGGATCTATACTTAAGTCGTATAAAACTATCACTGAAGCATTGATTGCAATAACGCTATTCTCTACCTGGGATGTGATGGCTACAGAATTTGGAATTTATTGCAGTAATTATGGAATAACTTTTGATCCTCCGACGAAAAAGGGTGGAGATCCTGTGAGAACACCAACGTATGAGCAACTGTTTAACACTACGAACGGAAAAACAAATCTTGATAGATTCATTGGTTATTTACTAAACGATTCTAGCAAGGGATTTAAAGAACTCTGCAATACAAAGAATGTCAACAGAGTTTACTATTCATATGTTATTCTCTGGTTGGTCAGACCTGCTCTCAATAAAAAACTCGCTGAATGTACAAATTACAAAACAGTGACATCTCTTATTGAGGCTGCCAAAAAATATACTAGCATAATCTTCTGAACCAAACATTTACCCAGACATTGAAACTGTACCCGCTATGCAGGAAACTGCATAGCGGGTATTTCATTCATCACCAAAGAGAGCTCATTCCTGCCGGCATAATGAGAGTTTTGAACGAGTTCTTAACGTGGCTATCAGGTGTTTCTGAAATAAATACCGATAGAAGCTCCTCTGGATGTTTTTAATGTATCTATTTTCCAAAGGCCTGAATTATCAATATGGATCTTGCCTGTAAGTTTGCTCATATTGTTTCCGCCGTGTGTACTGGCCATGGACTGAATATTATAGAATTCATAGTACTCAGATCCTTCTACATAGGTGAGGGTGATCTTCGCGCCTTCCTTCATGGAAGAGATAGCAAAGATATACTGAGTACCGGCATCGATCCCGGTATTTGCCCAGGTCACGTCACCATTGAATGTGATCGTGCCCATCAGATTGGCCCATGAAAATGTAGTAATGGTGACAGAACCAATCTCGGCATATGTACCGCTTCGTCTGACCTTAAATGTTCTCGTACTTCCTGCAGCTGATACCGTGGAAAGTGAGAATGATAGAATGATCATCACTGTCATAAACAGTGACAAACATTTTCTAGTAGTTTTCCCCATATAAATACCTCCAAAATGATTAGCTTGTTGTGATTCCATTATGCCGATCTCAGTATAACAGGCGTAGTCTTAATTGAATACGGATAATGAGTTTTCGAATGCTAACTAATTCAGTTGACAAGGCTTTTTTCCTGCCTTACAATTTCTTTAGGGATGGTTTAGTGGAGTTGGATTTGATAGATCCTTCGATTTAATGCGTCCTTTTTCTTTTTCCGTTTTGTGCTTGTTGCGTATTCGGATTTCTACTGTTTTTCCGGCAATCTTGATTTGAAAGATAGTTATAAGAATAAAGGTGAGAACTAGGCTTTGAAACGTGGATCCTCCGTCTGTGGGGGACGGATCTTTTCGCGGATATATAGAGCTGTATAAGTAAAACAGAATCAATTCTTTCAAAGGAGGTAAGTGAGAAATGAAGAACGACTCTCTATATGTGTTCGTTCGGAATTCCGAAAGGAAGCGATCCTGACAGGAGTAAGTAACGAATCAATCAAATTACGTGTCAAATCAACAAGGAGAAATGAATTATGACTATTGTTAGTAGTAAAAAGTTTAAAATGCTGGCTGCAGTTTTGCTTGTTTTCGCAATCGTAGCAGGTGCTTCCACCACGATGAGCAAAACAGTTGAAGCAACGTGTTCCCATCGCTTTGCTACTCGAACTCCGTTAACCTATCCGACATGTTCCTCGGCAGGAATCAATAGATGCTACTGTCCGGAATGTCATTATACGTGGTACGAATCCGTTCCAAAGACCGCTCACAACTATTTACGGAACATTATCAGATATCCTACCTGCTATCAGACAGGTACGGCCATTTACACCTGTTCGTCGTGTGGGCACTCTTATTCTGAGACTCTTCCGAAAACGAGTCATCAGATGTATTCGATCTATAGAAACGGACATACAGAGTGGTATTGCTCAATCTGCAACCACAGATTCTCTTAATAGTTTTTTGTGTATTTTTGCGAACTAGTGTAAGACACAAACGTATTATCACGCTGTGTTTTCCTTGAATACTTTTTGCATTATGAACATTTTAGAAATATGTTGTCCTCATTTAAATATGTTCGAGGGATGACAATTGAATTATGGAGGTATTTCTATGAAATTGAAAAAAATTCTTGCAGTTGGTTTAACAGTTGCAGCTATTGCGTCTTGCGTAGTTGTTCCTACAGTAATGGCTGGTACTATCACACGTCATGAAGGTGGAGTATATACGGTACGTCCGAAGGGATATATTCTCACACAGATGCAGGGGTATGTTACAGCAACAGTGTCCGGGTATCAGGAGGTTGACTGCTATATGATCCAGGATAGGTATCCAGCGACTGTTGCCCGCAAAACATACAATGCTTATAACGGCAGAAGAGCTTATTACAGCAAATATGCAAATAAAAGCTCGCACATCTACGAAGCCGGCATTTCGGGACATTCCGGACAATGGTATTATTGAAAACATTTGTTGTGCCAATAGTATTTGATATACAAAATGAGTCGATTCCTATTAATCTGAATGAGGGATAGCATATTTAATATGGAGGTATTTCTATGAAACTTAAAAGAATTCTTGCAGCTGGTTTGACAGTTGCAGCTATTGCATCTTGCGTAGTTGTTCCTACAGCGCTGGCCGGTATTACAGTTCATAATGGCGGAGTATATACGGTGAAACGGGAAGGGGATGTATTCGAAAAGATGCAGGGCTATGTAACAGCAACAGTAACCGGTTATTCGAAAGTTGATTGCTATTTGGTTCAGGATTTACCGCCAGTTTATACTGTTGCGCGCAAAACGTATAAAGCCTACTACGGCAGAAGAGCATATTATACTGGTTATGCTCTTAAGAGTCCCTATATCAAGGCTGCCGGTATCACAGGATACTCTTCGTAATAACGAAGATCCATTTCCCGGAGAATAATAACTGATATGCAAAAAGTGCTTTGCTGAATATGCAAGAAAACTAGATGAAGAGAAGAGACGCAGCCGAAGAGATTCGGCTGCGTTTTTTGCGCTCTATTTGAAAGATTTTTGCTTATTTGAGGACGATTTTTATAGAAAGAAAAAGTCGTTTCCTTAAAAATATAATCAGGGGATGGAATATTTTATGGAGGTGGTTTCAATGAAACTCAAAAGAATTCTTGCGGTTGGTTTGACAGTAGCAGCTATTGCATCTTGCGTAGTTGTTCCCACGGTGGTGGCTGGTAACATTCGTGTTTATGAATACGGAGTGTATACGGTGCGCCCGAAGGGGTATATCCTCACAAAGATGCAGGGTTATGTTACTGCAACAGTAACAGGCTTTCAGACTGTTGACTGCTTTCTGCTCCAGGATCGAGATCCTGTGATTATTGCCCGAAAATCATACAAAGCCTATAACGGCAGGAGAGCATATTATACACAATATGCTAACAAAAGCGACCATATCAAAGATGTTTCTATTTCAGCACATTCCGGACAATATGTTAATTGAGAAAAAAGTATCTGATTTGCAAAAAGTTCTTTGCTGATTTTGCAAGAAGATAGATGAAGAGAAGAGACGCATCGGGTGCTCCTGTTGCGTCTCTTTTTCATGAAGTGGCATACAGTGGCAGCGAGTATCAAGCGTGTATTTTCAGGCGTTTGACTGATGATTGCTGGTTGACACTACTTCGATGTTGTCATAGAATTTTCTTGGGGGATGTCTGTTGGATCGGAGGTATTATGTTTCTTGATGGGACACGAGGAACGATATAAGAAAACTACCGTTGTAGGGTTGGCTATTTTTCTTTTCTTCTTTGCAGTCATTGTGATTGGTTACGTGTTTATCTGTACGGATGAAGAATACAATTTCAACCAGCAGATCGCGAGAGGTTATATCACGCGGGATTCTCTCTTTTTTAATATCTATGATCCATCATTACCAATTGCCAGATACGGATCAGTCACGACTTCTAAAGATGGAACAGCAACGATTTCCGGTAATCTGGCGTATGTTTTAGATGATGATGGATGTCTGAACTTAGACTTTACTCCTATCGAGGCCGAGGATCCGGATTTTGTACTGATGAATCCTGTTTTGGAGAATGGATGGACAGCAATCGAGACCGTGCTGAGTGCAGGGACAGATAATTATTTTGCATCCCTTCATCAGGGAACACTGCGCGGGGTCTTTTACCGCGGAACAAAAAGTGTGAATGTTCCGCTGATCCGCGGTCGTTTCTTCACGGAAGAAGAGTGCTTGTCTGACTCGCCGCTTGCTGTCGTGGGACAGGATATCTATAAAACGTGCTACGAAGAAAACGGGCATGACTATCTTGATTATCTCGGGAAAAAGTACGAAATCATCGGGGTCGCAGCGCTGTCCGGACAGTCACCTCTTGACTCGCTTGTGTTTCTGAATCTTGGTAGCCTTTCGCCTGAAGAACAGATCAAGGGAATATTCTATATTGATAATACATCTTCCGCGGAATCGGTCTTCCGGGAAATGAATGCGAAGAGCGAAGAAGTGCTCCATACGACGCTTGAGCGCCGGAATACACCGACGGCACTGATCGATGTGGTTTCCGGCGGAATGTACCTAAAGGACTATCTGAAGATCTTCATGGTCCTGCTGCTCGCTTTTTTCTATGGAAGCATCCTTCTGATGGCTATCCGCTACCATAAAGTAAAAGCAGCAGTTTTAAGACTGTGCGGAGTGTCTTTTAAAAGATTCATCGTAATATTCTGCAGAAGTTATATTTTCTGGGCCATTGCCGGTGTGATAATAGCAGCTCTGATCACGATCTGCTCGATCTTCCTCGGATTGTTCTCGTTACCATTTTCGCTTCTTTGGGGAGTCTTCAGCAAGCTACTTTTCCTGGACATTTCTCTTCTGATTTTATTTGTGGTCATATCGGGTATCGCTGAATACCGGATCGATCCCGGAAGTGTGGTGAGCAGAATATGAGTACAGTGATTATCAATACTTATCGGAATATGTTTAAGAGCGTAAAGAGGAATCTGACGATTCTTCTTAATATGGTGATCTGCACGTCCGTGATATTTATTCTTTTGCAGAATTATTATTATCTAAAGGACCGCCATGACGATTACTTCACATCTGGAAATATCGCCTCGCATTTTGAAATCTCATTCGCTGATGAGGATGACGGGGGATTGTACTACAGTGACCAATTGAATAAAACTCCCATGTACTATGTGGGACAAGACTTGTTAAAGACAATGGAAAGTGATCCCCGGATAATGCTATATGGCCTCACATATTCCAATTTCCTGCCTGAAGATTATGTCGATGGCGTGAATATGACCCCATACGCTATCGAGGGAGTGAATGAAATACTGATTGAGCAATACCATTTTTCTAAAAATACACAGGATGCATTTGAGTTGAAATGTGATTCAGGCAGGTTTTTCCAAGAGGAAGATTTTAACGTAGATACCGACGATCCGGTACCGGTTGTGCTGGGATATAATCTTCAGGAGGTCTTTAAGATCGGAGATACTATCCATCTGAAAAATGAGTATTATGACGATCGTGCTGTGGTGATCGGATTCCTTGAAAAGTATTCATCTATCAATGCATGGGAGACCGTGAATTATATGGATGATGCGATCGTCGTGCCGGGAGATTTCCCGCGGGATTTCGAGGAACTGGAGAAAAACAAAGAGCGCAAACTCGGGCTAAGCAGTGATGAGGAGTTTACAAGCATCACTTCTCCGTGCATTTACGTAATGGATGAAACCATGGATCTTCAGAAATATGTAAACTCTCTAACGGCGAAGAATGGCTTTTATACATTATGTGTGCAGGCGACCGACGGCGTTGAGGTCACGGAGACAAAGAGCATTTCCGAGAAGAATGTCATGCTGATTGCAGTTGTCACAGCGGTCACAGGTATTATCTGTCTGATCACACTCGGTATGGTGCTGTATAACCGGGCTCTGGAAGATCTGTCAACAAACTGTATCTACCTTCTCTGTGGCATTCCGCTTTGGAAGATCAACACATCGATCATTCTGGAAATGTTGATATGGGCGGCACTATCCTGTATCCCGGCCTGTATGATCTCCCAGCTGGAGTATAAGAAGTTAATGGTCTCACCAGTTCTGCTCTTTGCATTTTCGGCAATCGTAGCCCTGATTGCGCTTATTCCAACGCTCCGCGTCATGAAGAAAGTGAATCTGGATGTGTTTGTGCGAAACCGCATTATCGTCTAAAAGCAACTGTATGGAGGAAAAGAGATGTCCTTTATTGAATTGAAAAACATTAATAAGTCATTTGGAAAAAAGAATTCAAAGGTTGATGTCCTGGAAGATCTGAATCTTTCGATCGAGAAGGGAGAACTGGTCGCGATCATGGGAAAGAGTGGTTCCGGAAAGACCACACTGCTGAATATTCTTGCCGGTATAGATACACCGGACAGCGGAGAATATCTTTTCGATGAGAAGCCCATGAAGATCAGGAATGCTGCAGATGGTGTGAAATTCAGAAGGAACAACATCGGCATCGTACTTCAGCATTTTGCCCTTATCAACGACTTTACCGTGTCGGAAAACATCGAGGTCGGGCTTTGGGAATCCGGTCTGTCTATAGTCGAAAAGAATAAACGCATTATTGAGGTCATGGAGCAGCTTCAGATCTCGGATCTGAAGGATAAGTACCCCGGGAAACTGTCTGGCGGTGAAAAGCAGCGTGTAGCTATTGGCCGTGCAATCATCTGCAGACCTTCACTGCTTCTTGCAGACGAGCCGACCGGATCTCTGGACTCTTCAACAGAAGAAAACATAATAAAAATCATTCAGGATCTGAACAAGACGAATGGAACAACGGTCATTGTGGTTACTCATGATGATGAAGTGGCGAAAAGCTGTATGCGCACGATCCATTTGGAAAAGCATTGACCGTGAATGCCGTTGACGGCAGGCTTCTGCTGTCTTAAAATTGTTTCTAGGGTTGGTTTATTATGGAGGTGGATCTATGAGATTTCACGGAATAACTGTGCCCGGATTTTTTTGCATTCCTGCTTTGACGAAACAAATGAATTTATAACGTGTTCTGGCATCTAAAGGAGCGTCATCTTTCTTGAGATGTTTCTTTTTGCGCGCCAAAAACGTTGTGAATTTTATAAATAGATTCAGTTTTATCAAAGGAGGTATTTGGGGAAATGAAGAACGACTCTCTATTTATGTTCATTCGGAATTTCGAAAGGAAGCGGTCCTAAAAGTAGCAAGTAACGAATCAATTAAAAATGTGTCAAATTAACAAGGAGAAATGAATTATGACTATTGTTAGAAGTAGAAAAATTAAGATGTTAGCTGCGGTTTTGCTTGTATTCGCTATCGTAGCTGGTGTTTCCACAACGATGAACAAAAAAGTTGAGGCTGCGTGCTCTCATAGCTTCTATGTTCAGGTTCCGACGGTTTATCCGACATGTACCTCAACAGGATCAGCGGTTCGCGTCTGCGCGGATTGTGGTTACGCGTGGAGTGTGACTCTTCCAAAGACCGCTCATAACTACGTTCGGGTAACTGTGTGCTCGCCGGCCTCCTGTACACGAACAGGAACGGAATACTGCAGATGCAGCTACTGCTCGGCTACCTGCTATAGAACGATCCCTGCAACTGGTCACCAGCTGTATTCGGTCTATAGAAACGGACATACTGAGTGGTATTGTGCAATCTGTAACCAGAGATTCTCCTGATAGAATTTTAAGGGCTATTTTTAGAACACATCTATATAGATTCTGAATTAGCTATAAATGAAAGGGTCTTCTCCCGAGGGATCGGGGAAGATCCTTTTTGATTTTTGAGGGGAGAGGGTTTACTTTAAAATTTGATTTGACACTGGCCCCTTCCTGTCATAAAATCTGCTTAGGGTTGGCATTACTGGAGGTGGATTTATGAAACTTCGCGTCTATGCGCCCTATTTTTTTCGTGCACGTGTCACGTGCACGGGTATTTGCCGTTCTTCAGGCATCCCTTTTTTAGAAAGCTATAACGAATAAGGTGAGATCCGATCTCTACTTTGCGCATCTTCCGTCTTTGGGGGGATGGATCTTTTCGCGCGGAAAAAGAGAGTTTAGGGGCACCTGAAGCGAATCTTGGCAAAGGAGGTAATGAGAAATGAAGAAGGAGCGGGTTTTGTTGTTCATTCGGCATTTCGAAAGAAAGAGACCGTAAAGCAGATCAATTTATTTCTTAGAAACGGAAAAATAGATGGCAAACAATTGGAGGTGTTTCTATGAAAGTAAAGAGAGTGATTGCAATTTGTTTAACTATGGCTGCTGTAGCTTCGTGTGTGGTCGTTCCGACAGTTATGGCAGGAGATCCGATATGTGCAAGTAAAGGAAGGGGCAAGTATCAATTTTACCAGAGTGGCAGCTCGACCATGAGCGTTCAGGGATGGTGTGGTATTGATGTCACTAACCGGAACGGTAGTAAAAAGATTGATGTGTTTATAACTACAACTAGTGGAAGATTAGATGCCTTCAAAGAATATGATCTGAAAGTGGGCTTCAAAAAATATCTGTCCAGAATTGCTGATAAGACCAGTGATCAAAGATGTGAAGGTGTTTTATATAAATGAGTAAACGTGGGGACAAATCCGGTAATTCAGTCGTTTTGGGGCTGGCTATATTCTTTTTCTTTTTTTCTGTGATGATGATCGGTTTCGTCTTCATCTGTACGGATGAAGAGTATAACTTTAACCAGCAGATCGCTCGTGGATATATAACCCGGGACGCTCTGTTTTTCAACATCTATGACCCTTCGGCTGCCATTGCCAGATTCGGAGGATGGATGAGTTACGGGGAAGATCCGGAAGACGTAGTTTTCTTCGGGAATGTCGATTTCAATGTCAATGAAGAAGGCATGATAAGCCCCGACAGTTCACCTATTGAAGCGGCCGATCCGGATTTTGTCCTGACCAATCCTGTCTTAGAGGATGGTCGTACCGCGATGGAAACTGTACTCGGTGCGGGGAGTGGAAGTTATTTCGCTTCCCTGCATCGGGGCACGCTTCGCGGGGTCTTTTACCATGGGAAAAGAAGTGTAGATGTGCCGCTTATTTCGGGGCGCTTCTTCACGGAGGAAGAGTGTTTAGCTGAGGAACCGCTGGCCGTGGTGGGACAGGATGTATATAAATCATGTTACGAAGAGAACGGGCACGACTATCTCGATTATATGGATAAGAAATACGAAGTTATCGGGGTAACGGCTATATCAGGCGCATCTGCAATGGACTCTCTTGTGTTCATAAATCTGGGAAGTATTCCTGCGGAGGAGCAGATCAAGGGGATCTTTTATATCGATAATGCATCTTCGGCTGAATCGGTTTTCGAGGAAATGAACCGGAAGAGTGAGGAGGTGCTCCGTACGACGCTTACCCGTCGGCACACGCCGGTCGCGCTGATCGATGTTGTCTCCGGAGGCATGTATCTGAAGAACTATTTAAAAGTCTTCATGGTTTTTCTGCTGGTTTTCTTCTATGGAAGTATCCTCCTTCTGGCGATACGTTCCCATAAAGTGAAATCAGCGGTGCTGCGCCTGTGTGGGGTCTCCTTCAAAAAGTTTATGGATATCTTCTGTCGAAGGTCTGTTCTTTGGGCAGTAGCGGGTATCATTCTGGCCGTGTTGCTTTCGGTGTTTGCGATATTCTTCGGAATGTTTTCTCTTCCGTTTGCCCTGCTTTGGAAGATATTCGGAGAGTTTTTGATTCTGGATATTCTCCTTCTTATAGTGTTTGTGGTCATTTCGGGGATCGTTGAATATCGGATCGATCCCGGAAAGGTGGTGACCAGAATATGAAGACCGTGATGGTAAACACGTACCGGAATATGTTTAAGAGCATAAGGAGAAATCTGACGATCTTTCTCAATATGGTCATCTGCACGTCTGTGATCTTTATTCTTCTGCAGAATTACTACTTTCTTAAGGACCGTCATGATCAATACTTTAAGTCTGGTGCGATTGCATCTCATTATAGTATCGTTTTTGCGGATATGGATGAGTCCGCTATTTACAGAAGTGATATATTGAACAAAACTTCCATGTTCTATGTCGGCCAGGAAGTATTAAAAGAGCTGGAGAGTGATCCGAACATCATCATTTATAGCGATATCTATTCGGATTTTGCGCCGAATGATTTCGTGGATGGACCGGATCTTTCACCGTATGCGATCGAGGTGGACCGTGAAGGTACACTAATGATCGAACAGATCTTTGTCACTCTTCATGCGCAGGACGCATTTCATCTTAAATGCGCTTCCGGAAGACTTTTTCGTGAGGAGGACTACGGAATCGACATAGATACACCGGTTCCGGTCGTGCTGGGGTATAACTATCAGGAAGTATATGATATTGGTGATATCATTCATCTGAAGAATGAAAATTACGATGACAAAGCCGTTGTGATCGGTTTTCTGGAAAAATATTCAGCCTTGTATGAATGGGGCAATATGATCTCTCTGGATAATTCAATGATATGCGCCGGCGTGTTTGGACGCCGACCGCAAGATTCCGATTATCAGGCATCAAAGGCGATAAACTACGATTGCGTGGATGACGTAAGGATCTATGTAGCTGATGAGACTTTAGATCTTCAGAAACTGGTCAATTCGATTACGGCCAAGAATGGTTTTTATACTCTCAGAGTCCAGGCGAGCGATGGTGTTGAGGTTACGGAAACAAAGAGCATATCCGAGAAAAACGTCATGCTGATCGCCGTCATGACGGCAGTTACGGGCATCATCTGCCTTATTACGCTCGGTATGGTCCTTTATAACCGTGCAATCGAAGATCTGTCGACGAACTGTATATATCTGCTTTGCGGGGTCCCGCTATGGAAGATCAATGCATCGATCATTCTGGAGATGCTGATCTGGGCGGCGCTGTCATGTGTTCCTGCGATAGTGATTTCGCAACTCGAATATAAGAAATTCCTGGTTTCGCCGATACTGCTGTTTGCGTTTGCGGCTGTCGTATCCTTTATCGCACTGATCCCGACGCTCCGCGTCCTGAAGAAAGTCAATCTGGATATGTTCGTACGAGACCGGATCATCGTCTAATCATTCATTCTGGAGGAAAAGAAATGTCTTTTATCGAATTGAAAAACATCAATAAATCATTTGGGAAGAAGAGTTCAAAGGTCGACGTACTGGAAGACCTGAACCTCTCGATCGACAAGGGAGAGCTTGTCGCGATCATGGGAAAGAGCGGATCCGGGAAAACGACGCTTCTGAACATCCTTGCAGGGATCGACACGCAGGACAGCGGAGAGTATCTTTTCGATGAGAAAGAGATGAATATCAAAAGCGCGGCTGACGGTGTGAAATTCCGGCGAAACAACATCGGTATCGTGCTCCAGCATTTCGCGCTGATCAATGACTTTACCGTGTATGAGAATGTTGAGGTCGGACTTTGGGAATCGTCCCTTTCTTCCGGCGAAAAGCGCAAGCGCATCCTGGAGGTCCTGGAGCAGCTCGAGATCTCGGATCTGAAGGATAAGTACCCGGGCAAGCTCTCGGGCGGTGAGAAGCAGCGTGTAGCCATCGGCCGCGCGATCATCTGCGAGCCGAAGCTCCTTCTGGCGGACGAGCCGACGGGATCTCTGGATTCGACCACAGAGGAGCACATCATAAAGATCATACAGGATCTGAATAAGACGAATGGAACGACGGTCGTTGTGGTTACACACGACGATGAAGTTGCGAAGAGCTGCATGCGCACGATCAGGTTAGAGAAGCATTGATCGGACCATGAATGGAATAGGGAAAAGGATCTTCCCCGATTCCTCGCGGGAAGATCCTTTTCCTTTTTTTTCTCAATAGTGTTGGGAAGAAGAATGATTACGTGCCTCTTGTGATACCCCAGCCATTGCAGATGTTTTCGAATTCTTTCGAGGCAATGAACTCATTTACGATCGTTGAACGAGGAGCTCCGTTATTGAGGCAGTTTAGCCAGTGCTCAAAGCCGCCTTGATCATAAGTTCTGCCAAGTATGGCGTTATAAAGTCGTTTTACGAATTCAGCATTGCTCAACTTGTTAAGAGAACTATTTCCTGTGTACGAACGGATAAGTGCTGCTGCTGTTTTTGTACCGACGGACACCTGATAAGCATTGTCCCATGCTGCAGATGCCGGTGATGTTTTCAGCAGTTCCGTATACATTCTTTTAGCCAGCGTAGCCGCTCCTTCTTTAATGACGGAGAAGTAAACTGTACGGTTTGCAGGCTTGTAGCCGCTCTTGGTTACTTTGATCTCCAGTTTATACTGACCGCAGGAAAGGGTTTTTACGGAGAGGGCATTCTGAAGACTTTGAACAGACGAAAGATTCAGTGTCTTTGAACTTGAATTGTATGCTGTACTAAAATCTCTGACCACTGTTTTGCTTTTAATGTTAGTTACTTTTACTGTGAAAGAGATCTTGCCCTTTGCGTCATCCAGATTTCCCTGCAGCTTGTAATCTTTGCCTTTATAAAGTACGGTAGCGTGAGTCTGGTTATTGGTGTTGACCGCGTTAGCAAAGTTTACAGAGCCCAAAGGGAGGTTTTCTGTCGGATTCGGCTGAGGATCCACATAAAACGGTTCCAGATATCCGTTATCGACATACTCATGCAGATCTACAAACTGACAATCTGACGGAGTGCCCATCTTATCGAGTATGACGATAGCACCCGGTTTCTTTTCATATACTACCTGAAAGCATCCACCGGTATCCGAAGTGTAGACTTCGGTGATCAGTTTAACTACTTTGTAGGATCCGCTATATGAATCTCTGGCGGCTGCGGATACATCATTGCTCGGAAGCAGAGTGGTGCCTGCAGGAGCAAATGTGTAAAAACCGGCGAATATACATAAGACTAAAATAATGCTCAAAAACTTCTTTGTCATAATTTCTCTCCATATATTTGTATTTGCTGCAGCAATTTCAGTATAACAATGGCATACTTCGGAACGTGGGAAAATCAACCTTAAATCTATAACAATCGTGTGATGGGGAATAGTTTCTTCGAAAAGAATACAATCTATGAAATCGCCTTGTTTCAATGAGCTAAGCGATCGGAAGATATCTTTTGACACATCGCATAGATCGATATTCGGAGAAGTTTTTCGGACGATATTCGGAGGTTTGCTAAAAGATGTGTGTAGCAAAAAAAAGGAAGAAGTGGTAAATATATAATTCGTAAAAAAGATCTCCCGGACCGTGTTCGATCCAGGAGATCTTATTAATGATTATCTGTTCATTCAATAAATGACAGTGCCTGTTTTTCGGGCGTTAGTTCTGCTTGTTGTACTGTCTGATGATGCCCATGTCGCTGCATCTGTTACGGAATTCGTCGGACTTGATGACGCCTCTGAAGACACCCTCTCTGCCCTGGCTGCCGATAACACTTAACCAGTAGTTCTTGCCGTTGGCATCCGCGTTTCTTCCGAGAAGACCCTTATAGAGACAGTCGATGTATGCCGAGTCAGAGATACTCTTGTTCTTGAACTCGTTGGAGCAGAAGAACTCCCAAGCGACTTCGGTAACAGTCTTGTTCGGGTTGCCGGAAGTTAATGTGTTGATCCAGGAATTGAATCCGCCGGCATCCGGATTTCTTCCGAGAATTCCGGAATAAAGGCCGGTAACGAAAGAGTTGTACTTGTTGTTCGGATCTGCGTCAAATGTCGCTCTGCCGTAACCCTTGATCTTCGAAGAACCAAGAGGATAGTCTCTTTTGCCGACAGACTTGGAAACATTACCTTCGATGGTATAGACTCTGCCGCCATAGACTGCATATACCAGACCGGTATGTGTCATATTGTTGCTACTGTCTTTGAAGAAGATCTGATCACCCGGCTGAGGATAGGACGGATGGTTGGAGTAATAGCTGTAGGAATACTTTACGCCTGCACCGCAATCGTGACCCTGAGTCTGGCCTGTCATCTGACGCGCAGCATCGAAGCCGTATGCCTGGATAAAGCACCAGTCTACGAAGATATCGCACCACTCGGCAGCACCATTCTTATAGCCGTTATAGAAGTACTGACCATTTCTTCTCATGTTGTCAATGTCTTCCGAATATTTGCACTTGTTGTTGGCATATTCGCGATAGCCTTCTTCTGCCAGAGCGATGTTGACGACGGCTGCGGCGTACTTTTTGTTGCTGGCAGCACTTACCTTCTTCTGTGTCATCACAGAGGAGCCGGCAGTAAGAATACTGGCGACTGTGACTACTACTGACAATGATTTAATAATGCCTGTTTTTTTCATTGTTCACACACTCCTTGATTTCATTTTTCACTTGTTGGATTTCGTTTGCTGCAGCAATTTCAGTATAGCAGGCGGGCATTTGCGGCAAGGTCAAAATCAAACCGAAAAGCATAACTATCGTACGAATATCAAAGAGCATTTTTCACGATTGCCGGAAGAGGAAAAGTGGCGAAAAAGCACTTAAAAATATTTACTTCCTATTACGCCGAAAACACGATTCATTAATTTTCACTGACCAGGGGTGCTTTTCGGAAAATAATGTGCGGATTCCTAAAAGATGTGTGTAGAACAATGGCGGAAAACGTGGTAAAAATATAAACTATCTAAAGATGTCTTTTGGCGATGGAGATGTAGTTATTCAGGCATAGACAGATGCGCCTTTTCGATGCATTTCTGATTCGAAACTTACCGAATAGTCACGTAACTTTTCCTGAGGAAACTATAATGAAAAGTGGAATTGCACCGGGAATGGGATGGGTTCTTACCGGTGTGTGTTGAGGTGATAGGACATCATGAAGAAGTATGTGAAATACACAGTAGTTATGCTGCTGGTCGTTCTTTTCAGCGGCATTTTGAATACAGGCTGTCTGTTCTCGGGCAAGAAGTTTTCCGTGGACGACACGATCAAGTACATGAAGGGCAGATACGGTGAGGAATTCACGTATGTGTCTGACTTCGACGATCATCAGCCGACGGCATCCTCCTACGAGCTTTATCTCAGGTGCGACAAGTACCCGGAGCAGAATATCTATGTCAAGGTCATGCGTTCGGGCGAGGATTTCCGCTATGTGGACAGTTTTATCTCGGTAAAGTACGAAAAGCAGACGTTCGATCTTCTTGACGGAATGGCAAAGGAGGTCTATGGACCGGACTGCCGCGTGATCTATAATTGCGGGAAGAATGCGGAACTTTCGGAGAATATCGATCCGAACATTTCTTTTGAAGATTTCCTTCAGATCCGTGAGATGGATCTGTCGTGCTGCCTGAAGATCGCGCCGGGTCATCCGATCGAAAACAAGGATCAGGACCTCGATAAGCTCGAGCAGTCGATCAAGGATAAGCGGTTCTATGTCCGCTATTCGATCTACTATGCAGCTGACACAGAGACATACGAAAGTAACGATAAGAATCCGCCGGCGGATAAGGTCAGAAATCACGGAGTCCTCGGTATCGGCGACGGCTATGAGACGCAGATCAAGAGCTGGAGCCAGGAGGTCGACGGGCCTCTTCTGGAGGATGTGAAGCCGACCGTTCCGACGGATGACGATGCGCCGGGTGGCGATGTTTCCGATGGAAAAGATCCGTCCGAGGCAACTTCGGAGGAGAGTTCTTCCGAGAGCTCTGAGGCGACGGAAAGCACGACCGAGGCTCCGACAGAGACCACGGCGGCTCCGGAGACGACGGAAGAGCCTACGAAAGCTACGGCGGCTCCGACCAAGTCTGATCTTCCGAAGGAAAGAGACGAGGACTATCTTGCGTATCTTAAGGAACTTCGGAGAAGTATCGTGGCAAATGCTTCCTACTACGATTCTCTCGACAATGTCATGAAGGAATCCTGGTGCTTCAAGAGAGTGGAGGACCATTCCCAGTCTCCTTCCTACGAGTTCTTCAAGATCGCCGACTATAACGGGGCCTATGTGAATAAGAACGTCTCCGACGACGATAAGGTGATCTACCTGACGTTTGACTGCGGCTATCCGTCCGACAAGACCGTGTCGATCCTGGACACGCTTGCCAAGCATGGCGCAAAGGCCAGCTTCTTCGTCACGAAGATGTATCTGGAGAAGTGCTCGGACTATGCAGTCCGCATGAAGCAGGAAGGTCACATGGTATGTAACCACACCGTGACCCACACGGATCTTGTGCCGAAGAGCGTCGATGAGATCGCCGGCGAGATCTTCGATGTGGCCGAGTATTTCTACGAGAAGACCGGATATAAGCTGGATCCGTATTTCAGAACACCGAAGGGAACCTACACGCCGCGTCTCATGACGATCATCTCGGACTGCGGATATAAGACCGTGTTCTGGAGTATCGCGTATAACGACTATGAGCCGAGCGCCCAGCCGGAGCCGGGTTTCGTCACGAACCACTTTGCGACATATCACCATAACGGTGCGATCGCGCTGATGCATAATGACTCGCAGTCGAATGTAAATGAGCTGGATGCCGTGCTGACGCTTCTGGAAAACGAAGGTTACCGTTTCGGTCTTTTAAACGAACTGGACTGATCCCTTTTTACTTTCAATCGATGTCGCTGCTCGAAATCAATGACGTTACTCGAAATCGATGACGCGGTCACAGGCGTCGATCACAGCTTTCCTGTGCGTGACGATCACGACGGTCTTATCCGTCATGGTGCGCAGGTTGTGAAGAAGTGCCTTCTCCGTCTCTTCGTCGAGGCCGCTGGTCGCTTCATCGAGAAGCAGTATCGGGCGGTCGGAGAAGATGGCGCGCGCGATGGCGATGCGCTGCATCTGTCCTTCCGACAGTCCCGTGCCTCTTTCGCCGAGGAGCGTATCTTCTTTGTCGTCGAGTTCTTCGATAAAAGAATCGGCACAGGCGATCTTCAGTGCGGAGCGGATCCTACTGGTGTCTCCCGATGCTTTTGGATCGGAAAAAGAGACGATCTCCCGGATCGTGCCGCTCATTAAGTAATTTCCCTGCGGAACATATGCGAAAAGACTTCTCGTTGCGTCTGTGAGCGCTTTTTTCTCCGCGGATGTCTCGTAATAGGTCTCGCCCTGATCCGGCGTATAAAGGCTCATCAGGAGTTTTAAGACAGTGGACTTACCGCAGCCGCTGTGTCCGGCAAATGCGAGGAATTCGCCTTTCCCGATAGAGAGGGAAAAGTCCTTAAGGACCTGCGGCATTTTCTCTTTTCCGGAAGGGGCTTCGGCCGCGCCCTTCGCGGGTGCGGTGGAAGCATCGGAGGACGCCGCATCCGGTCCGGCGGCGCACGTTCTATACGGTGCCGGGTAGGTGAAGCTAACGTTCGAAAGACCGATGCTTTTCAATTCGGAATAAGAGACCGGGCAATCCTTTCCGGTCTCTTCGGAAGAGCTGCTTTCGATCTCCATCAGGCGCTCGGCGGAAGCCGTGACCGTGAAGATCTTCGGGATGAGTCCGGTCATGTTGACGATCGGATTCTGCAGCTGCGTGATGAGCTGGGTCATGGCCATGAGCGAGCCGTAGGACATGGAGCCCGTGAGGATCCCGTAACCGCCGTAGCAGATGCCGAGGATATACATGCCGTTCATGGTGAGCATATAGCCGATATTCGCAAATACCGAGAAGGTGTTCCTTCTCATTCTGGACTTCTTATGGGCGTCGAGTTTTCCGGAGGCCCCGGTGAGAGTATCCTCTTCGGCGCCGAATGTTTTGATGATCATCAGGCTCTCGATCCTCTCCTGCATGAAGATCCGGAGTTGCCCGTCCTTTTCCTGCACGTCCTTATGCATTCTCTTAAGCTTTTTGCGCATCAGGAAGGTGAGAAGTCCGAGGACGACGGCGGCGGGGAGCATGATGAGTGCGATCCTCGTATCGAGGAACAGAAGCATTCCGAGGGCGCCGGCCATCTTGACGAACATGCCGAGGAACGTCGGCAGGATCTCCACGATGCCGTTGGCGATCAGGACCGCGTCATTGGTCAGGCGGTTCAGCCATTCGCCCGAGTGCGTGGCGGATACCCGCGAGAAATCCCCGTAGAGGATCTTCCGCAGAAGGTGGGACTTAAACTTGTTTTCGAGGATCGATTTCGTGTATTCCGTGAGGCGACGGTTGATGGCCGATATAATGATACGAAATACTTCGAGGAGCACGAAGAGAAGGATATAGCGGAGGAATGCGTCCTTATCGGAGACGACGGCGCTGTCGACGATGGCCTTCAGAAGCAGCGCATAAAAAACGCCGATCGAGCCCATCACGATCTGAACGAGGCACAGCAGCAGGACGAGCGCGCGGCTCCTGCCGGCTATTTTATTGATCCATCGTAGCGTCCGGTCCATTGATCCCCTCGTAAGCGGTCTTCGCCGCATCTATCTTCATATTACACTTCAAATCGTATAGTCTCACGTGTTCGAGCATTCCGTCAAGAAGCGTCAGTGTTTTTTGCAGGACCATCGGGTCCTTTGAGCGGTATGTCTGCGCGAAAAGAACCGGATATGCTTTTTTGCCGGTGATCTTTTCGATGTGATTTTCTTTTCCTCTAGACAGCAGGCAGATCGCCTTAAGCGGCACGCACAGATCGCTGCCGCGTCTGTGTTTTCCGTTATATGGAGTGCCGTAGATGAATACCCCGTCCTTTTCGACGCGGATCAGGGGCTTGTCGTCGTTGACCATGACGGCGCGGTCCGAAAAAAGATCGCACCAGAGCTTGGCGTGGGTGGATTTTCCGACGCCGCTTCTGGCAGTGAAGAGATATCCTTTCCCATCGACAGCTACACAGGAGCCGTGGAAGAGGAAGGTGTTAAAGGAAGGCGCAAGTTCGGCGATCTTCCTATAGACGGCCAGTTCTTCGAGATATCCGTCCGGAAAAGTCTTATCTGCTGCCGACATAGCCCGCTCATATTCGATATCTTCGGGCGTGACACGAAGGGTGAACTCGGACGGCTCCTCCGTCCGGTAGTCCCGGCAGTATTTGTGGACATCGGGGTAGATCGATTCGACGGAGAAAACGTGGCCGGCGATCTTATAGGACTCGATCATGGCGTCTCCCTCCGGGTGGATCTTTTCAAAAAGCGGAAGATCCGGCGTGCGGCCGACCTTGCGCGCATGAAGAGGTAGCGCACAGGGAAGAGGTAGTGCCAGATCCGCGAATACAGTTTATAAGAAAAGGAAGACACGGAGATGGTCTTGCCGCCCGATCGGATGACTCCGGTCAGGACGCCGACGATCTCGTCTTCCCGTACATTTTCCTCGCAGGCGATGCGGTTATCGCCGCGAAGAGTATAAAGGCCGTCCCTGACCCTGATGATGCGGTGAAGGACGTATTTTCCGTGAAACGGTTCCGGCTTATAAAGCGGAACATCGTATTTTCTGAGAGGAAAGGAGGGGCGTTCTAAGATGAGCATGTCCTTGCCCTCCCGGATCAGGGGGAGCATGCTGGTCCCGCGGTTCGTGTAGATCAGCTTTCCTTTTTCACTGATTTCTGCTTCGATAGAGGAATTACTCATCTATGGCACCGATCTGCGTAAGTTTTGAAATCGTAGTCTGAACGTCCGAGCGCGCCATGTCCTCGGGGGCTCCGATGGAGACGAGCTCCTGGATCATCTCTTCTTCCGAAGCGCCCCTTTCCAGTCCTTTGAGGATCAGATAGAAGGTGCGGTTCCCGCGTACGACGCCCGAAAAGCTCGCGGTCGAGACGGGGACCAGAAGGTACTCGTTCTTATCTTCCTGCGCGTGGATCAGAAATTTCGATGAAAGTTTCAATGGTTTTCCTCCTTAGAGATCGTCGATCGGGACGAAGGGCAGTTCGACTACGCCATCGCCATCGCGCTTAGAGGATGGCTTTTCTGTCGGCCTCTCCGTCGGTTTTTCAGACGGCTCTGTCGGCTTCGGTGTCGGTGTCGGCGTGTCGTCCGGACCTCTGGTCGGTTCCGGTGCCGGGGTAGGTGTCGGCGTCGGTGTCGGTTCTTTTACGAGTTCGCCGTCGCCTGTCGATGTCTCGACCGGCTTATCCGGCGCCTTTGTCGGTGTCGGCGCAGGTGTCGGAGTGGGTGTTGCATCCGTCGGGTCTTTTTCCGTCTCGGAAGAAGACGGGTCCGTCGGCTTCGGAGTCGGCGTCGGCGTCGGGGTGTTGCCCGTTACCGGGTCTTTTGTAGTTTCTGCAGGTTCAGTAGAGGATTCGGATCCTTTTCCCGAAGTATCGGAAGACTTGGAAGATCCGGATGAGGAAGACGTATCTTTATTCTTCGTGGAGCCGTCGGTGCCATCGCCCGGAGTCTCGGAAGAGCCGGCCGATGAGCCTGAAGAGGCAGGATCGGAAGGATCTTTTTCCGTATCGGAAAGATCCGCCGAACCTTCTTTAGTGCCTTCGGAGGAAGAGTCCGAGGTTTGGGAAGAGTTCGAGACGGCCGAAGCGCTCGAGGAACTGTCCGGGGTAGAAGGGTCCTTGGAAGAACTGCATCCGCGGAGGATCAGGAACAGCGCAATGCCCAGAATGACTGCCGCTGCCGCTGCTGCGATGATGATGTTACGCCTTTTTTTACTCATATTTATGTAATCTCTCCGTCAAAGTCGTCTTCACTGGTGAGGATCACGTCCTCACTATCAAAGTATATCACTTCGATCTTTAATGGTTCATATATATTATTTTCTTTATTCTCCATATATAATACTCGTCCTCGCTTTCTTTGGGAATAGATCAATGACTCAGTATATGCTCGATGCGAAATTGTAATAGGCTTTCGCAAGGTTCTTCATGCTCTGGGATGTGCTGCTGCTTGCCATGACGGATTCCAGATATCTTACTATGGAGTAGCAGCCCGGATACTCGGTCGTACCGATACGGATCGAGAAGCCCTGGGAGTAGGTCGTGGCCGGGAAGCCGATGCCATAAGGACCGTCCAGAATATAGACATAGTATCCTCCGGACTTTTTCGGCGTGATCTCTTTCCAGATTCCGTCGTCCTCGTACTGTACTGCGAAATCCACAGCTTCGGTAAAGTAGAACTTGACCTTGTTGGTGGTCAGGAATACGACCGATGCCCCGACGTAGAGATCTTTATGCGCCGGATCAGTAAAACCGCCAAACGGTGCGTCGACGAGATAGGAAGAAGGACCGGAAGGATCGTAAGAGACACCATTTCCGGAAGGCAGTTCCGAAAGGTTGATCTCGAACTGCTTCTGGGCATAAAGTCCGTAGATAAGGAGTTTCTTAAGTGTCTCCTTATCCGAAGATGAGGTCGATGTCTTACCGATCAGGGTGTTCGCATAATTGTTGACCGTGGTTGTATATGTATCCGGCAGTTCCTCCCCGTCGTAGGTGAGCGTGAAGGTGATCTCCGATGTCATACAGGCGGATTCTACCGGGACAGAGATCTTATATCCGTGGTCCGGATCGAGGACCATGTCGCCGGAGGTAAAACTGAAAGTGTTTGTCTCCGTCTTGTTCTTGCCATTCTTTTCGACCAGGTAGGAATAGGTCGCAGAAACGGAAAGCTTCTCCACGTCTTTATCTTCCGGTACGGTGATATACGCATTCAGAGCGATATCGCCGCCGAGACTGACGTTATAACCGGAAATGCCGAGTGTGACTTCCTGCTGCTGCTGCTGGGAATTGTCCTTCAGGATGAGCTCGCCATTTTCATTTTCCACGAACGAGAATTCTGCACGGTCGCATGTGAAACTTGCGGCTGTGCCGTTTCCGCTAAGACCGCTCGTATATGTTGCTGCATCTTCTCCCATGCCGGAGACGAGGGTCGAATCCGCTCTGTCGAAATGGATATCCGCGCCGCTTCCCAGAGATCCGCTGATCGTAAGTACTGCAGCCGGCAAGGTAAAATAGAGGTTGTTTCTGGGATCTGTCGGGGAATACCCGCATGTATTATCGCTGATCCGGACATTGCCGCTGACGGATATGTTGTTACTGAAAACCGCGCAGATACCTCCGCCTGCCGCAGAAGCATTTTTCTGCGGACTTATTGCATCGATCGGATAGACGTGATTACAGGTGTTTTCGTAGATAGCTGCATTTCCGGATAATCTGAGAGTGCCCGGAGTTCCCGACCCACCGATACAGATGGCGCCACCGGCACTGACGGCGGTATTGAGCTGCAGCTCTCCGCCGGACATGTTGAATGTACCCGCCTGAGGAACGAAGACCGCACCGCCTGCTTCTGCCCGGCAGCCTTTGATGCTGCCACCGGTCATGTTAAAGGTTCCTGCGCAATAGACGGCGCCGCCAAGTCCTTTCGGGTTAGTGAGGACAGAGGCCTGGGATTCCGTCACTTTTCCGGAAAGAAGACTTCCGCTTTGAAGATTCAGGATTCCGCCGGACTTTACAAGGAAGATACCGCCGTTTTCGCCGGACGGGATGCTGCTGTTGCCGATAAAGCATCCGGCCTCCTGGGCGGATGTATCTTTGACCGTCAGCGTTCCTTCGATCGTGTAAAAACGGAAAGAGTCGCCCATATGAAGCGTATTTCCGTTTAAGTCGATCACGACGCTCTCGCCGGATGGGATCACCGCCTCCTTTGTAACTTCGATGGATTCGCCCAGAACATAGGTGCCGGATGTGGCCGGAAGCTCATCGCCTGCGACCAGAGTGGCATCGGCCCTTGATCTGGCACCGGGCATTATGGTGACCACGCCGAGAAGCATAGTAAAGGCGCAGACCATAGACAGATTCTTTTTCAGTGTACTTTTCATACTATTTCCCCCATAGTTTTCAGATAAAACACGAGACAAGACGGGACCACCCCGTTTACTCCATATCTTAAACTCCTATAGGTATATAATTGGTAACTCATTGATTACTGATTAGTGACGATTCGAAGATAAAAGAGCCTTTCGGAAGAAATATTTCGGGAGACCGTTTCTTTTCGGACTGAAAAAACATAAGAGACTTTTTAGTGAAATCTGTCCAAAATAACGCTTATATCATATAGCGGGGGGAAAAGGGCTGCGCTATAATATTCTTGTCGGATGGCGGATCCCGCCGAGGTGATGCGGTGAACCGCCCCGGAAAACAGACATTTTTCAGCCCGCAGGGCGGAGAAACGGGACATGGTTTTTCGAAAATGGGCTATGAGGCTTGACCGTCCGTATTACATGTGATATCCTATCACGTGCTGCGAAGGATGCAGATACATATATAGTGTGTAAGAATTATCCTCGCTCTCATCGATAGGGTATGAGAGCCGTTCTAGTCCAGGAGGAGGTGAAAAATCATGGCGAACAAGTATGAGATGATGGTAGTTCTGAGCCCGGTACTCGGTGACGAAGGTATTACTTCGACCACAGATGCAATCAAGGCGAAGATCGAATCCGGTGCGACGATCGATTCGATGGAGTCCCTTGGCATGAAGCGTATGGCTTACGAGATCCAGGACCAGAAAGACGGTTTCTATCTTCTGTTCAACTTCACATCTGAAGCGGATTTCCCGAAGGAGATCGAGCGTGTGTTGAAGATCACAGAAGGCGTACTGCGTTTCCTTGTTATCCGCATTGAGGAGTAATTAGGTAAAAGGGAGTAACGACTATGAACAAAGTAATTTTAATGGGTAGATTGACCAAAGATCCGGAAGTGAAGCAGACTCCGAGCAATATCGCGGTTTGTTCTTTCACGATCGCCTGTGACAGACGTTTTAAGAGCCAGAACGGCGAGCGCCAGTCCGATTTCATCAACTGTGTTGCATGGCGTCAGCAGGCTACTCTTCTCGGAAACTATTTCCACAAGGGTTCCCGTATCGCAGTGGTCGGTTCCCTGCAGTCCAGAAGCTATGACGATCAGAATGGTCAGAAGAGATACGTGACAGAAGTGGTCGTAGATGAGATCGAATTCGTCGACACCAGAAATGAGTCACAGGGATCTTCCGCCCAGCCCGCACAGAGTGCTCCGGCACCGTCTTCTACGGCATCTGTCGTAACACAGACACCTCCGCCGGCCCAGCAGATCGATCCGGGCTTTGAGGCTTCCATGGATTCGGACGATAGTTCACAGCTTCCTTTTGACGTAATGGGTTATTAAGGAGAGGACACAAAGCGTGTCCGGTATTTTTCGAAAGGAGATTACACTACCATGGCTGAAAATAGAGCACCTAAGGCAGCCGGACGTGAGTTCGGTGACCGCGGCATGAAGCAGAGACGTTCCAGAAGAAAGGTCTGTGCTTTCTGCGCTGATAAGATCGATGTGATCGATTACAAGGACGTTGCTCGTCTTCGCAAGTTCGTTTCTGAGCGCGGCAAGATCCTGCCGAAGCGTATGACAGGTAACTGCGCTAAGCACCAGAGAGAGCTCACGATCGCTATCAAGCGTGCAAGACATGTAGCACTTCTGCCGTTTGTAGCAGAGTAATGGATCGAAGTTCCCTGTAGTTTATACTACAAAGCTTCCCTCTCATTTTTCGTTTACATAACTGCTTGAACAGTTTATAATAATAAGCACTCGTATCGGACAGATCCGGGTGCTTATTTTTTGCCGAAAACGGCGGAAAACACGGAAAAAAGGAAACTTGGAGGAAGAAAACATGAAGTGCATTTTATTATCGGATGTCAAAGGTCTGGGCAAGAAAGACGATATTGTCGAGGTAAATGACGGGTATGCCAGAAACTTCCTTCTGAAGAAGAAACTGGCGGTAGAAGCTAACGCCGATAACATGAATAAAAACAAGCTCAAGAAGGGCTCTGAAGCCGAGCACGCACGCCGTCAGCTCGAAGAGGCAAAAGCCAACGGTAAGCTCCTCGACGGCAAGACCGTTACGCTTTCCGTCAAGACAGGTGAGGGCGGACGTCTCTACGGTGCCGTTACGGCTATGGACGTAGCCGATGCCATCAAGAAGGCCGGTTTTGACGTAGATAAGAAGAACGTCGTGATCAAGAACCCGATCAAGACCCTCGGCACCTACGAAGTGACCGCCAAGCTGCACACACAGGTCAGCGTAAAGGTCAATGTGGAAGTAGTCGCAGCTGAGTAATAGTATAACTTTCCGGATATACGAGGAGTAGCAGATGGCACAGACGGATAGTAGATCGATCATGACCCGTGTCCCCCCGCAGAATAACGAAGCGGAGGTGGCGATCCTGTGCTGCTGTCTGGATTCGGACCAGTATCTGACGCAGATCACGTCCCGTCTCCTGGCGGATGATTTCTATTCTCCTGCACACCAGAAGATCTACGAGACGATCTATCACCTCTACTCCGAGAGTAAGTCCATCGATCTCATTACCGTCGGCGACGAACTGAAGAAGCAGGGCGAACTGGAAAAGGTCGGCGGCATGGAGTACTTAAGCTCCATCGTTGATGCGCATGCCCTGATCTCCAACTACGAGGAATATATCAAGATCGTTCGGGAAAAGGCTCTTTCCCGAAAACTCATCAAGTCCATGGAGGATCTGACCCGCCAGACCTACGAAGGCGAGACGGAGCCCGGAAACCTCATCGAGATCGCGATCTCCCGCCTGGCGGAGCTTCGTGACCACAATACTTCGGATGAAGCGCTCAAATCCTTAAAAGAGATCCTCGTCAGCACCATAGATAACATTGTTAAACCGCAGAATGAGAACGTGGTAAGAAGCCATTTTACACAGCTCGACCACGTTACCAACGGATTTAGGCCCGGTACGCTCACCATCGTGGCGGCCCGTCCTTCCATGGGTAAATCGGCTTTCGTTATTAACGTCGCCATTAATGTCGCCCTGAAGGATAAGGTGCCGGTCGCTTTCTTCAGCCTCGAGATGAACGCGCAGGAGATCGCGAACCGTATCCTCGCGTCCCGCTGCGATATCTCGATCTCTAACCTGCAGAATTCCAAGAGGCTTACCTCTGACGATCTCGAGAAGATCCGCGGCTCCATGCCGACCTTAGGTAAGACCCCGCTTTATATCGACGAGCACTCGGGCTTAAATACCGCCGAGATCCTGACACGCTGCAGAGAACTGCAGAACCGCCTCGGAAGAAAGCTCGGACTGATCTGTATCGACTATCTCCAGCTCATGCAGCCGGCGACCACGAGAACGAATTCCAGCCGTCAGCAGGAAGTATCGGATATTTCCCGTGCCTTGAAGCTCATGGCCAAGGAACTCGCGGTTCCGGTCATCGCTCTCGCACAGCTCTCCCGTGAATCGGAGCGCCGTGACGACCATAGACCGGTTCTTTCCGACCTTCGTGACTCCGGTGCGATCGAGCAGGACGCCGATATGGTCATGTTCATTCACCGTCCGGATTACTATAAGCACAAGGAAGCGCCGGACGATGAGGAAGAGAACAATAATCAGAGCAAGTTCAAGAAGAACGACGAGGAAGAGATCCAGAGAGCCATGATCATCGTGGCGAAGAACCGTCAGGGTCCGACCAAAGACGTATTCCTCTCCTGGAACGGCTCGCGTACGACCTTCTTCGAAAGAGAAAAGAACGATCCGTATGCGCCGAAGGGTCCTTCGGATCAGGATGCACCGCCGCCGAGCGCGTACGACAATATCGCGATCCCGGACGAACTCTTCACCGAACCGGGCCTCGATATACCGAATGATTTTATCGAGCAGAGAAAGGAAGAGGGCCCGAAGGCCGCGCCTTCTCCGAAGAATAACGAATCCATGGCGCTGGATGCCGCTTTTATGGGAGGCGATTCCTCCATGGAGATGGTCGAACTCGATGAGATCGACTGGGCAAAGGACAATTACGGAGATGAGGGTTCCTCTGAACCCGGTTTCTTCGATGATCCGGGACAGTTCCCGGGCGGGAGTGAATAAGTGGAAGACCTGATCACTTTGGTCGAAAACTATATCGAAAAACATGGATTGCTGACGGGAAGCCGCCTGGTAGTCGGTGTATCCGGGGGCGCCGATTCGATGGCGCTTCTGTTCGTTTTAAAGGAGATCCGTGACCAAAAATACCCGGACCTTCCTATCCTTTGTGCGCATGTGCACCACGGGATCCGCAAAGAAGCGGATGCCGACGAAAAGACCGTCAGAGATTTCTGTGAAGATCTTGAGGTCCCTTTCTTTTCCAGACACCTGGATATCCCGAAGATCGCGGAAAACCGCGGGCTGAGCCTGGAGACCGCAGGCCGGATCGAAAGATATTCCTATTTTCAGAGCCTTTCGGAAGAAGACGGCACGATCGCCGTGGCCCACCATATGGAGGACCAGGCGGAGAGCGTGGCGATGCATATCTTCCGTGGCTCCGGCATGGAGGGTCTTTCCGGGATCCGCCCGAAAAACGGGAACATCATCCACCCGTTCCTGTGCCTTCGGAAAGAAGATATCCTCGGATTCTGTAAAGAGAAGGACATCCCTTACTGCCACGATATCACGAACGACGATCCGTCCTACGACAGAAACTTCTTCCGCCACGAGGTCTTCCCGAAGATCGAAGAGGGGACGAAAAGAGATCCGGTCGCCTCGCTGGTCGGGCTTTCCGAGCGGACAAGGGAAGAAAACGACTATCTTGATGAATTGGCGGGGAATGCCCTGGAAGATGCACTTTCTTCCGGCGGGGACGGGGAAGATGCGATCTCAGTTGAAGAGGTAAGGAAGATCCCGGAAGCGCTTCGAAGAAGGGCCTTAAGGCTATTCGCGATCTCCTGCTTCGGAGATGTGGTCGATCTGGAAGAAGCCCACTATAAAGCCATCTTAAGCCTTTGTGAGAAGAATGAGGGGACCGCATATATCGACCTTCCCGGTGATCGCAGGGCCGCAAGAGAAGGCGGGAAGATCCGCTTTCTTTCCGGGAAAGGATCTTTTCCCGAAGAAAAAGGCGGGATCATCGAGGGGATCGGTGTCATCGTGCCGGAAGAACTGGCGGGCGAGGAGTTAGCGCTGGAGAACCTCCCTATAGGGGAAATGATTAATTTTTTCCAAAGTTTTCTGCAAATCAGGCTCCGTTTTGTTGAGAAAGAAGCGGAGGTAGTTTATAATAATTTGACGTGGTTTTTTCCGTCTTCGGCCTTAAAGGGTGCGGTCATCAGGACCCGAAGGACGGGCGATACCATAAGCCGGGCCGGATCTTCGATCCGAAAGGAGCTTCGCCGATTCATGAATGAGGCCAAGATCCCGCCGAGGTTTCGGGACCGGATGCTCCTGATTGCCAGGGAGCAGGAGACCTTATGGCTTCCGGGTCTGGCGCATGCCGTGGGATTTACGGACGCGCTTTCGGAAGAAAGGTTTAAGGGGATGAGTTCGGAAGACCGGGAAGAAAAGCTGATGGCTTTAGAGTTTTCCGACATGAATGAAACGGAAAAGGAGATCGGATAGATGGAACGTATTACTGAAGTTATGATCGACCGTAATGAAATCGCAGAAGCCGTGGAGCGCCTGGGACGCCAGATATCCGAAGACTACAAGGACAGTGAGATCGTCGTGATCGGTATCTTAAAGGGTGCCTCGGTGTTCCTGGCCGACCTGATCCGCAAGATCGACTGCCCGCTCATCATGGACTTTATGCAGGTCTCCAGCTATTACAACAGTACCGTCTCGTCCGGGAACGTACAGATCCGCAAGGACCTCGACTACGATATCTCGGGCAAGGACGTCCTGATCGTGGAAGATATCATCGACTCCGGTGTCACGATGCAGTGCCTAAAGAGGGAGCTTTTCGCGAGGAATCCGAAGAGCATCAAGGTTTGCGCGGCATTTGACAAGCCTTCCAGAAGAAAGGTGGAGTTCACGGCGGACTACATCGGCATCGAGGTGCCGGATGAGTTCATCGTCGGGTATGGACTCGATTACGCGGGAAAATACAGAAATCTTCCGGACGTATGTGTGCTTGAAGTTGACGGAGGTGACAAATGAGTCAAACAGAAAAAAGACCCAAGAGATCATTTAGCGGTTTACCGTTTTATCTCATACTGATCGTGATCCTGATCGCGGCGTCGTTCTTCTTCCTGAATGATAATTCCGGGAAGAACGCTTCTCTTTCCGAGGCCCTGACCATGATCTCGGACAAGGAGATCACGAAGGAAGACGTAGTGCTTTACGGAAACTCCCTTCAGTTTAAGTATGTGGACAAGGAGACCGGCAAGAAGAAGGAAGTGAGCAAGAAGGTCCCGTACGATTCGGAAGACCACGTGCTGACGATCCTCATAGAAGCCGAGAAGTCCGGCGCGATCGAGAGCTTCGAGTATAAGCAGCCGACGGATGTATCCGCCATTATGTCGGGCATCATGATCGTTCTTATGGTCGGCGCCATGATCTTCTTCGTATGGATCAATTTCAGCAGAAACCAGGGCGACGGCAGATCTGCCATGAACTTCGGCAGAAGCAAGGCCAAGCTCCACGATCCTTCCAAGAACAAGGTCACCTTTGCCGATGTGGCAGGTGCAGATGAAGAAAAAGAAGAACTGGCGGAAGTCGTTGACTTCTTAAAGAACCCGAAGAAATACTCGGCGCTCGGCGCGAAGATCCCGAAGGGCATCCTCCTTCACGGTGCACCGGGTACAGGTAAAACGCTCCTGGCCAAGGCGGTTGCCGGTGAGGCGGGCGTTCCGTTCTTCTCCATCTCCGGTTCCGACTTCGTAGAAATGTTCGTCGGTGTCGGTGCAAGCCGCGTAAGAGATCTTTTCGATAATGCCAAGAAGAATTCTCCCTGTATCGTGTTCATCGATGAGATCGATGCTGTCGGTCGTCACCGTGGTGCCGGTATGGGCGGTGGCCACGATGAGCGTGAGCAGACATTGAACCAGCTCCTCGTTGAGATGGACGGTTTCGGACCGAATGAGGGCGTTATCGTTATCGCAGCGACGAACCGTATCGATATCCTTGACCCGGCGCTCCTGCGTCCAGGCCGTTTTGACCGCCGTGTCGCGGTTGCCCGTCCGGACATCAAGGGCCGTGCGGATATCCTGAAAGTACATGCCAAGAATAAGCCTCTCGAGGACGACGTCGATCTTAAGGAGATCGCGAAGATCACCCCCGGCTACACCGGTGCGGATCTGGCGAACCTCTTAAACGAAGCAGCTCTCCTGGCGGCCAGAAGAAACGCCAAGAAGATCAGCAAGGCAGATGTGTCCGAAGCGGTCTTCAAGGTCATGATCGGACCGGAGAAGAAGAGCCGCGTTATTACCGACAAGGAGAAGCGCCTGACGGCTTTCCACGAGGCAGGACACGCGATCGTTCTGCGTACGGTTTCCGAAACAGAGCACGTCGAGCGTGTTTCCATCATCCCGGCAGGCGGTGCCGGCGGTTATACTGCCCACAAGCCGGATGAGGATATCTACTACACCACAAAGAAGCAGCTGATCGATTCCATCATGATCTCCCTAGGCGGACGTGCCGCAGAGCAGATCATCCTCGGCGAGATCAGCACAGGTGCTTCCTCTGACCTGCAGCACTGCAACAGCATCGCCAGAGAGATGATCACCCGCTATGGTATGTCCGAGAAGTTCCCGAACGTGATCTTTGACGATGACGACGAGGTATTCATCGGTAAGAGCTACGGCCATACGAGAGTATATTCCGAGCAGTCCGCAGCTTCGATCGACGAAGAAATCGCCCGCATCATCTCCAAGGCATATAACGATGTACTCGATCTTCTCAACGATAAGATGGCGATCCTCAATGCCGTTGCCCAGAGACTTCTTGATAAAGAGAAGATCGAAGGACCGGAGTTCGAGCAGATCTATGTCAGCGGTGGTGTGATCCCGGCTTCGGAAGAGCCTTCCGAGTCTTCTTCTGAAGAAGCTTCTGCATCCTCTGACTCTGAGAGCAAGACGGAGTCTGTCGGCCTTACTGCTGAGGATATGCTCGCAGATAGCACTTCTCTTGACAAGGCTGTCGAGCAGATCGAATCGGCCTCTGAAAAGGACAGCTCGATCCCGACGCTGATCCCTTCTGAGAAGGATGGAAAAAAGGACGACAAGTAAGCAAGGTCCTTTTGAAAACGAGAATGAAACGAGGAGCTGTCCCGTGCGGGGCAGCTCCTTTTTTGTGCTGATGGGGTGGGGAAGGGCGGATCTTAAGATATCCCATGCCATATTCTGACCCGGAGTATATGCTGAAATCATGGGGGGAGTGTGTTTCGATAAAAACCCATGCCTTATTCTGGCCTGGTGCATAAGCAGAAAGCATGGGGAAAGTGTGTTTCAATAAATCCCCATGCCCCAAAAGCGAAGATTCTTCATGGGAAATCCAGGAATATATAAATCCCCATGCTACAGAGGTCATGGGGAACCGCTGATTTTTCACATTCCCATGCTTTTTGAACTAAAAACAGGCATGGGGAAATGCGGATTCTTCAACCCCCCATGCTTTTCGTATTTAAGACGCTCATGGGGAATCACAGATTCTTCAAAACCCCATGCTCTTCATATATGTAACAGTCATGGGAATCTTCCATTTAGAAAAAAGATTACCGCCCGGGATGCGGATTATCGCGCCCCGGGCGGTAAATGGATTTTCATTGAATTGATCGCTGCCGGATCCGTCATCGCAGATCCGCTCAGCTATTACCTATAGGATCTTATCCGGCGTAGAAGATGCCCTGGAAGAGGTCATTCTGATCAATGCCGTTGTACTTGAGGCTCCAGTCGTCTTCGCCCGAAGCCGGATCAACTGTGAGCTGGAAGTAGAAGTTCTTGGATGCATCAGCATCAAGGTACTCGCAGAGAAGTGTTCTGCTCTCAAGATCGATGCCGCGAACGACGAATACAGTGTTGGCAGGAAGAGTAGCCTTACCGTCCGGTGCACCCTTGCTGTTGAACTTGTCTACAGAAAGCTCCTGCTTTGTAGCGGCGATCGTGTATCTGCCGCCCAGATTCTGTGTCTTCTGCGGGAATCCGTTATTGCCCTTGGTGGAAACGTTTTCGATTACATAACCAGTGCCCATGATGTCGGTGGAAGAAACGATCGTAAAGTTTTCCGGATCGAAGAAGAAGCCGTCGATATGAATGCTCGGCAGGCTATTATTGAAGTAATTCTGGAACTTAAAGGAAGAACCGTCAAATTTGAAAACGGCAACAGTTGGAAATGCGTCTTCCGAGTACATATCGGCATAAGCATAGAAACCGTCGTCAGTCTTCAGCAGATAGATCTTATCCAGCATCAGACCGGAGATCTCAAGTCCGTCTTCCGGAATGCTCTCGACCTTGTCATTAAAAGCGATACCAAAGTTGATAAGGCAGCCGTATTCATCTGTTTCGGAAGTGGCGATGATCTTATCCATCTTGCCGTCACCGTCGACATCCCAGATGATGTGATCATATACATCAGACTGGAGAGCATAGGTTTCCGGAGTAGTTCCGAAAAGGCTCATGTCGATGTAATCACCGGCATAGCAGGCCGGGATCTTGAACATATTAAATTCATAATCATCTGTATAGATAATGAAGAGGCCGTCATAGGTGATAAGGAAGGGAACTTCAGCGTTCGGATCACTGATCTTACCTGCCAGATACTCCACTTCCTGCATTAAGTGCGGGTTCTCCTGCATAGACTTTGCACCATCGAGGTATTCAGCGAAGAAATTGGCAAATCCGGGTCTGTCGGAAACGATGTCGTTCAGGTTGTATTCCATCGAGTCGCCGGAACGGTAGTTCCATACTTTATAAGTAGTTTTATCGGAACTGGATGCGAGATCATATGTGTTCTGATATGTTATGAAGGAGAATATATCGCTGTCAGAACGGACGACATATGTATGGCTCGTTGCAGCGAACGAACCGGTTGCGGAGCCGTCAACATAGCTCGGGAGCTTCTGATCGTAGAGATCATCGTAATTGGTGTTCAAAGCCGGGTAGATGCCGTCGAGGGAATTCCAAAGCTGAGAGTAGTTGTCCTCGTCTTTGATCGTAAGAACATCCACGTCCTTGGTTACCGAATAGATCTTGTTGTCCTCGGTGGAGGCAACAAAGCCGTAAGCGCGGTATTCTTTCGTCTTGATGTAATCCAGTTTCTTCAGATCCGAGCGGATGGCAAAATCCGGAGAGATGGTATAGTCAGAAAGGCCGGAGGAACCGGACTTGGAAGGCTTTGTGGATTCTTCTGTTTCAGAAGAGGTCGGTTCTTCCGTTTCTTCTGTCTCAGTTTCTGTTTCTTCTGTATCTGATTCCGGCGGAAGAGTCTCTTCGGTCTCGGTTTCAGATGTTTTCTTTGTTTTTGTCTTTTTGGTTGTTTCTTCACTCTTCTTCGAGCATCCCGCAAGGGAGATGACCATAGTAAGCGTGAGAAGGATCGATACTAATCGTTTCATACTACTTCCTCCTTAAAATTTCTTTTATTATATTCCAACAGGGGGGTGGTTGTCGAATGAGCGCAATAGACAAAAAAGACCGGATGTATGTCCGGTCTTCTTGTTTTTTATGTTTATTCTTCTCGAAAAGATCCGTTCTCTTCTACGGATCTTCTTTCCCTTCCCGGAGGATCAGACCTCGGAAAGCGGTGCGATGTCTGCTACCTGCTGGGAGAGCTGCTCGATGGCTTCCTTGTACTTGGCCAGGACCTGCGCCGAGATCTGGTCACGGAATGCCGAGTTGATCGGATGAACGATATCCTTGTATTCGCCTTCCGGAGTGCGGCGGGACGGCATCGCGATGAAAAGACCGTGATTGCCTTCGATGACCTTGACATCATGTACGACGAACTGCTGATCGAATGTAATAGAAACGATTGCCTTCATCTTGCTTTCCAAAGATAATTTGCGAATAACGATGTCTGAGATCTCCATAAATGCCTCCATGTATGCCACTTAATATCTTCTACCCAATGTGCCCACTAGTATGTAGCATATCATATTTTTTATGGATAATCATCATATTATTCCGGAAAAAGGGTATAATAATAGGGCAAATGCAGGTCATTTGACACGGGGTAATCTTTTTTATTTTAGATTTCCCCGAAATATCATCATAGTTGGAGCGAAATAGTATGACTACGGGAATGAAAGACTTGCCTTCCGGTAAGCGCGTTTTTTTTGTGGGGATCGGTGGCATCAGCATGAGCGGTCTGGCAAGGATCGCATGTAACTACGGCTTGATCGTCGGCGGATCGGATATGCATCCGTCCGAGCGCACAAAGGAACTGGAAGGTATCGGCGTGAAGGTCTATGACCATCACAGTGAAGAGAATATAAAGGAGTTTGCTCCGGATATCGTCGTGCACACGGCGGCGATCCTGCCCGGAAATCCGGAACTGGAGTATTCGAGGAAAAACGGCCTTACGGTCATGGAGAGATCCGTGTTCCTGGGCCTGATCACGAGAAACTTTGCCAACGTTATCAATATCTCGGGAACCCACGGCAAGACCACGACGACATCGATGGTCTCCCTGATCCTTTTAAAGAGCGGGGCGAACCCGACCGTGCATCTGGGCGCGGAGCTCGATGCTTTCGGCGGTTCGGTATATCTCGGCTCGAAGGACCAGCTCCTCGTTTCCGAAGCATGTGAGTACCACAGATCTTTCCTGGAATTCTATTCCACGATCGCGGCAATCACGAATATCGACTACGACCACGTCGACTGCTACAGCTCGATCGACGAGGTCATCGACGTGTTTGCACAGTTTACCGAGAAGCTCTCTCCGGAAGGCACGCTCGTCATCCCGGCCGGGGATAAGAACGTACAGGAGTGCGTCAAGCGCATCCCTTCCGTACGCGCCAAACTTGGCCTGGAAGAGCCGAGGATCCTGACGACCGGTCTTTCCGGCGAAGGCGTGGACTTCTTCGGAAGAGAACCGGATTTCTGTGCGGCAAATGTCGTATATACCGATGGAAAAGCGGGCTTCGACGTGCTCTTTAAGGGCCGCCCGTACACACATATCCAGCTGGCGATCCCGGGCACGCATAATGTCTATAACGCCCTGACAGCAATCGCCTGTGCATCTTTGGCCGGCGGCAATCAGGAAGCGGCGCAGAAAGCCCTTGCTGAGTTTACCGGCGCGGAAGGACGATTCACCATTAAGGGTACCTATAAGGGCGCGATGGTCGTAACTGACTATGCCCACCACCCGAGTGCCGCGAGAGCGACCCTCGATGCGGCCTCCCATGTTCCGCACAATAAGACCTGGGTCGTTTTCCAGCCGCTTACCTACAGCCGTACGAAAGTCCTCTTTGAAGACTATGTCACTTCGCTGCTTCCGTGCGAAGACGTCTTCTTCGATGAGATCTTCTCCGACAGAGAAGTCAATCCCGGCGATATCTCCTCGAAGGACATCGCTGATGAGATCAACAGAAGAGGCGGCCACGCCATCTTCTTCAACTCGAAGGAAGAGATCATCGATAAGCTTTCTGAAGTCGTCGGAAAAGACGACATGATCCTGATCTTAGGTCCGGAGGACATCCGTTCTCTCGGTGACCGCCTCGTTGCTCTGGAGTGATCCATGGATAAGAAAAAGAAGCTTCGTATCGTCTGCGTCTGCCTTCTTGCCGCGCTTTTGATCTTCATGTCCCTGGACATTCTTCTGCCGCGCCGAAACGACGGCTCGACGGGACATGCCGCGATCATGTTCGTGCATGAGGGAAGGCTCTTCCCGCAGATGGACTACCAGCAGTTTTTCTCCGATCTCGACATCACCTCGTACTATGTGATCGAGGATTCCGTTTCCCTCGAAAAGATGAAGGAGAAGGTCGAAAAGATCTCGAAAAAGAACCGTTCCGTGCTCCTTCTCTGTGAAGGGGACTACGCACTTTCCGGCCTTTCTGTTGCTACGGAAAACACCTCTGTTTCCGGCCTGATCCTCATCGCGCCGAAGCTCGATGAATCCGCTGAACTCGGAGAATTCGGCGCAGGCGCACCTTCCTGCCGCGTGGCGATCTTCTCGACGTCCTCGAAGACATCGGACAATCTCTATGAGCGGCTGTCGGGTGAGGATACCCGCTTTACGAGAGGCGCGAAGGCGGATTCCGGCGCGCCGGAACTCTTTCTTTCCGCGGATGCCTCGAGATACTATGCGAAAAAAGGATCCTGGAAGGATGACCAGATCGCTTCGGCCTCGGTACTAAACAGCCCGGTCATGCAGACATATCTGGCCAACTATATTAAGAACTACACGCTCGGAGAAAAGGGCGTTTCGCGTGCGCCGCTCCACACGTGGATCGTGAAATCTGTCTGCACGATCCTCCTGATCGCGACGTTTTTCCTTTACGCCTCCACACTTCCTATGGGGAAAAAAGTTGTCCCTGCGGGCGAGTTTAAAGAGAAGAAGGGAAGATCTATTGCCGATAAGTATCGGAGCCGCTATAACCATCTCATCGCACTGCAGATCTTCCTGGGATTTCTTTTCGTGATCCCGTCCGGGATCTTCGTTATCCGGAAGAGCGATTCTTTCCGGATCGTCCTTCTTGTATGGATCTGTGTGTCTGTTTTGACCTCCGCCTTTTTCATGCTTCCTTTTATCAGGAAGATCAAAGGGAGAAAGGTCAGATCGAGCCGGAGGATGTGGCTCCTTCACACCGGATTCACGGCGCTTCTGATCGCTGACATCTTTATGCTGACGCTCCTTTGGAAGGGCGCGGGTTTCTTAAAGCCGGACATTCTTTTAGCCGTGGCACTTCTCCTTTCCGTAATGCTCGGAGTAGCCATGACGATGCTGCAGCTGACGGATGCTTTTTTCGGAAATCTGACCGAGGAACCGCATTTGATCCTCGATTCGGTAAAATTTTCCACGATACGTTTCGTTCCGATGGTGATAGTTTTCATTTTCTCGATTATAATGAAAAGAGAACTATGTGCGGTGCAGGTCCTTATACTGATCGCTTCTTTGGCGGGTGCCTCGTTTATCCGGAGGATGATCCGCCGCGGCGCATTCGGAGAGACTCTCTCAGTGGTCCTGTTTTCCTGCCTCTACTGGATGCTGTTTTGATATGACTTAAGGAGGAGAAGGCTTATGTCATCAACGATCAAAGATGTAGCAAAAATGGCGGGGGTATCGATATCGACAGTTTCGAAGTTTATCAACGGCGGCAATGTCCTTGAGGAGAACCGCCAGCAGATCGAAAATGCGATCTCTACCTTAAACTACCAGGTCAATACCGTGGCTCGCGGCATGAAGACCAGGAAGACCATGTCGGTCGGTGTCCTGATCCCGAGCCTTGCTGACTACTACGGCGTTTCCATTCTCTCCTATATCGACCAGGAGCTTTATGCTTCCGGCTACAGCACCATCATCTGCGACTACTCCCAGACGGATCCGCTCGGCGCGTCCGACAAGATCAACTTTCTGATCAATAAGCAGATCGACGGCATCATCATGCAGCCCATGAACGTCCGCCAGGAAGATATCGACCGCGCGGCCAAGGCCGACGTGCCGATCGTCTTTGTGGACATGGAATATCCGACGGTCTCCTGCGATTCCGTCACCATCGACAATGTGGACATCGCGTACCGCATCACCAAACACCTGATCGAGAACGGTCATACCCGTATCGGCTTCATCGGCGGTGCTACGGGCTTTAACACGACGGACGACCGCGTCCTCGGATATAAGAAGGCTCACGAAGAAGCGAAGATACCGGTCGATAAGGACCTTCTGTATCTCGAGAACGTTTCCGAAGAGAGCGGCTATATGGGCATGCTCAAATTCATGCAGAAAAAGGACCGTCCGACGGCCGTCTTTGCCAGCGGTAACGACCTGACCTGCGGCGCGGTGATGTATCTGAACGAAAAGAACCTGAAGGTCCCGGATGACATCTCTTTCGTCGGCTTTGAGAACCAGACGATCGCGCATGTATATAACCCGACGCTCACGATCGGCATCCAGCCGATCCGCAAGATCGGACAGACCGCTGTACGGATGCTCCTCGAGCGCATGAAGGAAGAGTACACGGGCGAGCCGAGAAACGTACGCCTGAAGGCTGTCATCGATTTCGGCGCCTCGGTAAAGAAACTGAAGTAAGTGCCGCTCACATATATATAGTATTTATACTTGACGTACCCCCAAACGCATGGTATTCTATTGCGGTGACCGCATGTGCCGGGCTTCTAAATCTGTGCCGTTTTTCGGATCGTAAGAAACGGGAAAGGCTACAGTGCCTAGGATGAGACAGCGAGACTGGATGAACAGGAGGGAAACGTTTTTATGCAGTATGCAGTTATTCTGACAGGCGGCAAGCAGTACAAGGTTGCCGAGGGCGACGAGATCTTCGTAGAGAAGCTCGCTGGCGAAGCTGGTGAGAAGATCACATTTGATCAGGTCATCGCTGTTGCTGACGATAACGGTATCAAGGCCGGAGCTGATGTTAAGGCTTCCGTTGAGGGCGAGATCGTTAAGCAGGGCAAGAACAAGAAGATCGTCGTATTCAAGATGAAGGCTAAGAAGGGCTATAGAAGAACAAATGGCCACAGACAGCCGTATACACGCGTCCGCATCACCGGCATCAATGCCTGATATCGGATAAACTTAGAAGGTTGTACCTGTATCATGATACGAATCGTCATATGGAAAAATCCGGAAGGTGACATCCTCGGGTTTTCAACGGAAGGCCACGCAGGATACGAGGAAGAAGGAAAAGATATCATCTGCGCTTCGATCTCGACACTGTTCACCACAGCAGTAAATGCCCTGGAAGAGCAGCTTTCCTGGAAAGATTTCTATATGGTCACAGGAAACGAAAAGAATTTCTGTGAGGTATGGACACCGGAAGGTATCACGGAAAAAGAGCGGGAGACCGCGAATGTGATCCTTAAGACCATCGTGCGGGGGCTCCTCGACGTGGAAGAGAGTGTCAGAGAGAATTACGGTAAGGATTACTTACAGGTGACAACAAAGAGAAAATGAGAAAATGGAGGGCTTGACCATGTTAAAGATGAATTTGCAACTCTTCGCTCATAAAAAGGGTATGGGTTCGACCAAAAACGGTCGTGACTCTGAATCTAAGCGTCTCGGTGCTAAGAAGGGTGACGGACAGCTGGTAGTTGCCGGTAACATCCTCGTAAGACAGCGCGGCACAAAGATCCACCCGGGTACAAACGTTGGCATCGGTTCCGACGATACACTTTATGCTCGTATCGACGGCCATGTTAAGTATGAGCGTATGGGCAAGGACAAGAAGAAGGTCAGCGTATATCCGGCAGAGTAATCTCTACCAGATATTTCGGGGACATTCCCTTGTGATTGGATAAGAATTGATCAAAGGTCTGACCTGAGAAATGTCCGGTCAGACCTTTTTTTCCCGCTCAGCGGGTGCGAAAAGAAAGAAGGAGGCAGAAAGCCATGTTTATCGATCATGCGAAGATCCACATCAAGGCCGGCGACGGCGGAAACGGGATGGTTTCTTTTCATACCGAAAAATACATTACCAACGGCGGACCGGACGGTGGCGACGGTGGTAAGGGCGGTGACGTGATCTTTTACGCCTCCGAGGAATTGACGACGCTTTCGAATTTCCGCTTCAAGCACAAGTTCGTCGCCGAGAACGGCAGCAACGGCATGAACCGGAAAATGTACGGAAAAGGCGGCGAAGACCTTCGCATAGCGGTTCCTGTCGGGACCATCATGAAGGACTTAGAGACCGGAAAAGTCATCGCGGACTTTACCGAGCCCGGCCAGGAAGAGATCGTCTGCAAAGGCGGCCGCGGCGGGCAGGGAAATATCCATTTCAGTAATGCCATCCGGCAGGCGCCGAAGTTCGCCCGTGCGGGTGTTCCAGGCGAGGAGAAGGACGTCTCTATTGAGCTCAAACTCATCGCGGATGTCGGACTTGTCGGATTCCCGAATGCGGGAAAATCCACACTTCTTTCCGTCATCACTTCCGCCAGACCGAAGATCGCAGACTATCCGTTTACGACGCTCGAACCGATGCTCGGTGTCGTTACTGTCGATGACACAAGTTTCGTTGTCGCAGATATCCCGGGTCTCATCGAAGGTGCTTCCGAAGGAAACGGCCTCGGTCATGACTTCCTCCGTCACATCGAGAGAACGCGCCTTCTGATCCATGTCGTGGATGTTTCCGCACAGGACGGAAGAGAGCCGATCTCCGATTTTGATCAGATCAATGAGGAACTCTTTAAGTTCAATCCGCTTCTGGAGACCCGTCCGCAGGTCGTAGTCGGAAACAAGATCGACCAGGCCGATGAAGAGGTCGTCAAGGCCTTTAAAGACGAGATGGAGAGCCGTGGCTACAAGGTCTTCCTCATGAGTGCGGCCATCGCGGAAGGCACGAAGGAACTGGTGAATTATGTAGCTTCAGAGATCCAGAAGCTCCCGCCGACGATCCTCGTCGAGGCGGCCAAGGAAGAGACGATCTATGAGTTCAAGCCGGAAGAGAAGTTCACCATCGAGATCGAAGACGGCGTATACTGTGTGCTCGGTGACTGGATCCGTGTGGTCCTGGAATCCACAAACTTCGACGATCCGGAGTCTCTGGCATATTTCCAGAGAACGATCAGAAAGAACGGCGTGATCGATGCACTGGAAAAAGCCGGCTGTAAAGAAGGAGATCCGGTCCGTATCTACGATCTGGAATTCGATTTTATCGAATAATCTTTCTTCCGTGTTATAATACTTCTTGAGGGTAATTTAAGAGGCTGATTGTACACGGGGGGAGAGATCATGCTTTTCTACTATGAGTTCCTTTTGGGACTGTCCATCTGTTTTACATTGATTTATGCATATATCTGGCACAAGAGGTTCGATGTGAATATCACATTGATCTTCCTTCTTGTCCCGTTAAGCAATCTGGCCAATGTGGCCGTGGCCAGATCCGAGAACATCAATGAGGCGATCCTCGGAACGAAGATCACCTATATCACGGGATGTTTTACGATCCTCTTTATCATGTTCACGATCCTCGAACTTTGCCACTTTACGATCCCCAAAGCCCTTCAGGGAACACTCGTTGCCGTTTCGATGCTCCTTTACCTTCCTGTACTTACGATCGGAGATTCGGATATCTTCTATAAGAGTGTGGATTACACGACAAAAAACGGCGTATCCATGCTGACCGGAAAGGAATACGGTGTCTTCCATACGATCCTTTATGTCTGGATCTTCATATGCTTTGCCGTATGTATCATCTCCCTGATCTACAGCCATATAAGAAGAAACGACGTTTCTCATAAGATCATCTATCTTCTTATGGTGCCCGTCATCGTGGCGATGGTCTCTTTCTTCGGCGGACGAATGATCACCAAGGAGATCGAACTGATCCCCGTCGCATATGTATTCGCCCAGATCTTTTACCTTTTGATCGCGTATAAACTCGAGCTTTACGATATCAACGACTCGGGGCTCGAATCGCTTGTGCAGAAGGGAGATACGGGCTTCATCTCGATCGACTTCCGGCTCCGCTACCTCGGCTCGAATGAGACGGCGAAAGAATGGCTGCCGTTCCTTAAGGACCTCCATGTGGATTCTTTTATCAACAAAGATCCGAAGCACAGAGAGACGATCCTTTCCTGGATCCAGCAGTTCAATGAAGGCAAGATCGATAAGGACAATCAGATCCACTATAGAAGTCAGGACGGGGAGAGGGTATTCCTCGTGGATGTCAACCATCTCTATGATGCCCAGCGCCGGCAGGGATATCAGATCTTCATCACGGATGACACGGCGGACGTAAAGTACATCGAGTTCCAGGAGAAATTTACGACCGTCCTTCGTTTCGAAGTGGACCAGAAGACCGAGCGGATCCGCCAGATGAACGACCACCTGCTTTTCAGTATGGCGACCATGGTTGAAAGCAGAGACCCCTTCACGGGCGGCCACATCCGCCGCACGAGCGAGGGCGTCCGCATGCTCATCGAACAGATGGAGAAAGACAATGTTCTAAATCTGTCGAAGAAATTCGGCGGCTATGTCATCAAGGCGGCGCCGATGCACGATATTGGAAAGATCGCAGTTCCGGATTCGGTGCTTCTTAAACCTGGACGATATGAACCAGAGGAGTATGAAATCATGAAGTCACACTCCGCAGAAGGTGCGCGAGTCGTCTCTGAGATCTTAAAGGATACGGACGATGAGGACTTCAAGCGTATTGCGATCAATGTCGCTCATTACCATCACGAGAGATGGGACGGTAACGGCTACCCGGACAAACTTTCAGGCCACGACATCCCGCTCGAGGCCAGGATCATGGCGATCGCCGATGTCTATGACGCACTCGTAAGTAAACGAGTATATAAAGCGAAGATGCCTTTTGAGAAGGCCGATGCGATCATCATGGAAGGTATGGGCACGCAGTTCGACCCGTCGCTGGAGAAGTACTACGTGGCGGCCCGCCCGCAGTTTGAAGCGTATTACGAGAGCCAGCTCAACGAAGATGCAACGCAGCATGGCGAGCATCCGGAGGTCACAGGGGAGAAGGAACCAGGAGAGGAGAAGCCTGCTGAGGAAGAAAAATAAGATAGGGTGAACAGATCTTTTCACAAAGTAGAGAGATCCTTCTTATTTTGTTAACAAATGTGCCATAGTCCATACACTTTTCTTCTTTAGAATAAAGCCATAGAAAGAAACAAAGGAGGACAGACCGATGCAGGATGAACATACAACTCAGGCAATTGGTTTTGGCGAATCCTCCGGTTGCTTGAGTGAAGAATCAGAAAGAGTTTCTCTTTAAGTTTTATGAGTTTGTAAAGCGTCTGAAAATGACGAAAGAATATACCCTGAAGCGAAAAACTTCAGGGTTTTCTTTTTGCGAAAACAAAAAAGCAAAACAGCAAATCAAATTGACACCTGTCCTGAATACCCATATACTCAAAATTGGAATTGGTAAAGGATCTGTTTGGGTGGGGGACTTTCAGAAAACTAACCGCTTCTGAATCATAAAGAACAGATGGGCCTATGTGGGGATGAGAAGGATTTCAGAGGTGATTATTCATGAGAAAAACAATATCTGCGGTTATACTGACCGCAGCCGTAGCCGTGTCCGCTGTGGCACTTGCAAAACTTCCGGCACTTCGTGCAGACGAATCTAAAGTATACGTTGAGAACTCCTATGCCGTACCATCGGGAGATGTAGCGATCAATTCTACAAACTTCCCGGATGCAAATTTCAGAACTTATGTATCTCAGTTCGATAAAGACAACAGCGGCGGATTGAGTACAAGTGAGATCAGTGCAGTAACCGAGATCGACTGCAGTTCCAAATCTATATCTGATCTGAAAGGTATCGAATATTTCACAGCACTTTTAGAGTTAGATTGCTCTTACAACCAACTCACATCGCTTGATGTGCGTAGTAACACACAACTTATTTATTTATGTTGTATCTACAACCAATTGACCATCCTGGACGTGAGCAAGAATACGGCTCTTGGGTACTTGGTCTGTGACAACAACCAATTGACAACCCTTGATACTAGCAAGAATACGGAACTTGTAGATTTGTTTTGTAGTTTCAACAATCTGACTGCTCTTAATCTAAGCAAAAATACAGAACTTGAGTGGTTGAATTGTGGTTGTAATGAACTGACATATTTGGACGTAAGTAAGAACACGGAACTGTACGGTCTGTATTGCGTGCGGAATCAATTGACTTCGCTGGATGTGACCAGAAATAAAAGGCTTACTTACTTTACTTGTGAAGGGAATCAGATAAAGAAACTCGATATTCATCTTTGCCCGAATCTTCTTGAACTAATCACTAAGGAAACAAGGAAGGAACAAAAGACGGATTTCTATGATTCCTACAGTTACGGGTCTTTCCGCGATGGTTATTTAGAATACGATAAAAGTGTTACTCTTATCACAAAAGGTCCTTCTGTAGGAAAAGTGACCGGCCTCAAAGCTGTTTCTGCCGGAGGAAATAAAGTGAAACTGACCTGGAATGCCGTCGATGGTGCAGAAGGTTATCTGGTATATGCCCAGAAGGATAAGAAGTACGGGTATGTCGGCATGACTACTCAGGGCACGACTTTTACGGATACGAAAGCTCTGGATACAGACTATAACTACTATT
>JAEEGH010002142.1_pt1 | contig 54125 bp, 42 predicted proteins | sample 9134181 | NCBI WGS metagenome assembly JAEEGH01 (sample SAMN16246544, study PRJNA631951) | gut metagenome | biome: gut microbiome; feature: rumen; material: DP-attached | host: Bos | place: Iran: Karaj | collected 2018-10 | reverse complement strand
GCTGTTGACCATCAATAACATCCTTTGTATCCTTTTTCACATTATCAAATAAAATAATAGTACCTATTCTGTATTTATATGCGTCGTATTTTTTGCTTTCTTGAATAGCAATATATATATCCTCTAATAATTCAATAACATTTCTATTCTGCCATTTATAAGGTCTTTGAAAACTTGGGATGTCTAAGTTTAATTGGAGAATGTCTTTGATACTCATTATATAAGCCATATATTTCTCTTTTGCCTCTTTATAATTGCTTATTCATATCTCTTATTTGCGTTCTCTATGTTTTGCTTAATTCTTTCGCGTAATTCTGTGGGAGTAAGAATTTCTACGGAATTAAGATATTGCATCGCCCAGTATTCCATAGCGTTGGGGCTTGCAGTTACCGTTACTTTAACCTTGTCGTCCGCCGCCTTTTCAAACTTCGCACCCGTGCCGAACCAGTCTATAACGTGGTCTACCATCCATTCTTCGGCAAGAAACTCTATTTTTTCTATTTTATCCGTAAACATATACGGTAGTGAAGACGCTATCTTTTTATAATCGACGCCGTTTTTATAACCTTCTACCGAACGCAGCGGAGTTATGGGCGTATCTTCTAAAATTTCGACGTTGGTAATTTTATCAAGTCTGAAATACCCCATATTTTTCCACTTCTCGCTTAAAGACATAAGGTAGTATCTTTGATTATGTAAAATCAACTGATATGGGCTTACGACGTGTGTTGCGGATTTATGCAATTTTTTATCCGTGCCGAATTTATTGTAATCGAACCTTATCTGCCGTCCCTTTTCTATCGCCGCGTCAATCGTTTCTATATTATAAAAGAGAGATTTGTTATCCGTTTTATCCCAGTCCTTAACGGAACAAATATGTTTGACGTGCGATAAAAAATACTTGTTAGAAAGCATACACAGTTTTTCGATTAAATCCGCCGAATACTTTTCGGAAATATGCTTACTCGCTAAAACACTGTCTATAAGTAGGCGTATTTCCGCATCTTCAAACAGCCTTTTATCGAAATAAGTGCCTCTGCGCTTGTTGGATTCTAAAACTATTGCGCTCGAAGGACTTTTAAGCACAGAATCTTTATCAAACATATCTTGCAAAATGGCAATCGTTTTGCCGACTGCCTTTCTTTCAAGTTCTATGCCGTAAAGACTTGCTAGTTTGTCTAAAATTTCATCTTGCGTTAATGGGTGGTCGAAATCGCTGTATTGTTCTAAAATCTGCAATATCCTTACTATTGCAAGTTTTTTAGGTTCGACGTCTTTCACGATAAAATACCGCCTTAAATTCAATGAATATATTTTATCATAAATTTTTTGTCGGCGCAATAATTTTAACAAAACAAATGCGACAAAAAAAGGACAATCATACTTGGCAACACACCTATTAAACCTATAATAAATAATTTTTTTCTGAACGATATATATTTTATAAATACCATACTCAACGCACCTTTTTCGGGACATAAAAAGAATTATCATATAAAGCGAACTGACAAATTAGTTGACTTAAAATTTTAAATATAATAAAATTGATTTATAAAAAGGAGTACGCATGTTTTTCAGCAAATCCAAATATTGCAGTTTTTGGCAATGCCCCAAAATCACTTGGCTTGATAAATTCAAACCCGAAGAAAAAGAGATTGACACTTCCCTTGCCGCAAGACTATCGACAGGCAACGAAGTAGGCGACCTTGCAATGACGCTGTTCGGCAATTTTGTTGAAACTACCACGCTGTCAGAAGACAACCATCTCGATTATTCGGCTATGATACAAAAGACGGCTGACGAAGTGGCAAAAGGCACGGAAAATATCTGCGAAGCGGCTTTTTCTTATAACGGATTATATTGCGCGGTAGATATACTGCACAAAGAAAAAGGCGGCTACGCTATTTATGAAATAAAAAGCAGTACCCACCTGAACTATATTTATTTAGTGGACGTTGCGTATCAGAAATACGTGCTTGAAAAAAGCGGCATTACGGTTACCGGCACGTACCTTGTAAACATTAATAATAAATACGTAAGGCACGGCGATATAAACGTTAAAGAATTGTTTTTCATTCAGGACGTCAGCGGATTATTACAGGAAGAATATGACAAAATCGAAGAAAACCTGAAATGTGCAGACGAAATCTTAAATAACGAAACTGAACCGAATATAGACATATCAGATAAATGCACGTCGCCTTATTCTTGCGCATACTGGAAATACTGCACCAAGCATCTACCTACGCCGAACGTTTTTGACGTTTACCGCTTGGGAATAGGTAAAAAATTCAAGTACTATAACGACGGCATTATTTCTTTTGAAGAATTAGAAAAACACGGGCATTTGGATTATAAGCAAACGCGACAAATCGACTACTATCTACACGATAAGGGAACGTATATAAAGAAAGACGGTATAAAAAAGTTTTTAGACACCTTGTCGTATCCCTTATATTTCCTTGATTTTGAAACGATGCAATCGGTTATTCCGCAATTCGACGGAACAAGACCGTATCAACAGATACCGTTCCAGTACTCTTTGCATTATATCGAAAGCGAAGGCGCGCCCTTAAAGCATAAAGAATTTTTAGCAGAATCCGGTGAAAATCCTTTGCGTGCTATTGCGGAAAGCCTGTGTGCAAATATTCCTATGAACGTCTGCACTCTTGCATACAACAAAAAATTTGAATGCGGAAGGATAAAAGAACTTGCCGAGATATTCCCCGACCTGTCCAAGCATTTACTTAATATCGAAAGAAACATAAAAGACCTGTTAGTCCCCTTTCAAAAAGGATATTACTATAATAAGGCTATGGGTGGTTCTTTCTCGATTAAAAGCGTCTTACCCGCCATATTCCCCGACGATCCGTCGCTTAACTATCATAATTTAGACGGGGTACATAACGGCTCGGAAGCGATGACAATTTTCCCACTTATAAAAGACATGCCGAAAGAAGAACAGTCTATCGCCCGCAAAAACCTGCTGAAATACTGCGAACTCGACACGTTTGCGATGGTAAAAATTTGGCAAAAATTAATAAGCTTAATATAATAAACAAACTATCATCGTTTTTCATCCAAATCCCCGCAACATTAAATGTAAAACGATTATTTATAAGAAAATTGATTAAAACAATTATTCCTTAAAGTATTATAATTGCTTTTTCCTTCTTTACTTTATTTATAAAATCTAACACAATTGCTAGTGGTAAAGCAAAGTTCATTCCTGCGGCAATATTTGCACCGCCTACCGTTACTCCGCAAACTTCACCTTTATCATTAAACACAGGTCCGCCAGAACAGCCATGAGTTACAAGCGCATTGAAAAGAAATGCGGTAGTGGCTTTGAATTTTCTGTTTACGTCGCCCACTATGCCGTCAAGCAAATTAAGTCCGTCTCCAAGGCTATTACCGATTGCAAAAATCTTGTCGCCTATCTCTACATTCTTTCTTGCAAAAGAGACGCAATTATATTTGTTTTTTTCTAAAATCTTTAATAATGCTAAATCGTTTTTTGCATCAAGATAAACTATTTCGGCATCATAAAAATCGGTTGAGCGGCTTTTGCAAACGGAAACCCCGTCGCACAAGACCGGCTTACCGTTTTTAACGTTTATCACAACGTGTGCGTTAGTTATCATATAGCCGTTTGGAGAAACAAAAAAACCTGTTCCGCTTGTTTCATCTTCCCCGAAAGAAGCAGTAACTTCCATAATGCTATCTATATTTTTGTTATAAATGTCTTTTGCGGAATAATTTTCGTTAACAACCTTTTCAATCTGCTTTTCAACGACGGTATGTATAACTTCCTTTACGACAGGTTTTTCTTCAAGGGTAAACGTTTCATCACAGGATAAGCAATTATATCTTCTTGCTTTTTCATCAATAATCTTTAAGTTTTTGCTACCGCAAACAGGACAAATCTCTTGCATATTATCTCCTTTAGTCTATCGAACCGCTTTGGCGAAATTTTTCAAATTTCTCGATATCTTCCGCTGTTATCATATTATGCGAAGATACTAAAACACCGTTGCAATCTTCACGAGTAATATTCTGCGGTGTCCCAACCTTCAATGAACGCATATACGCCGAAAGTTTAATTTTCCCGCAAATTGCCGTAATATCGCCGCCGCCGTAACCTTCCAAAGCCCACGCAAGTTTAGATAAATCAACGTCTTCGTCCATAGGTAAGCCTTTTAACACCTTGTTAACCAAAAACTCACGTGCCGTTTGGTCGGGAACTCCGACGTAAATATGCGTATCGAAACGCCCGCCACGGAGCATTGCGCTGTCTAACGCCCACGGACGGTTTGTTGCCGCAATAAGCAAAAGCATTTTGTTTGTTTCACTCTTCTTAAAGCCGTCAACCTTGGTTAAAAAAGTCGCTACAAAACGCGCCATTTCCGCATCAACGCCGTCGCCACCGTCACCACGCTTACTTGCTACCGAATCGAACTCGTCAAAAAAGATGATAGCGCGCTCGTTCTTCTGCGCCTCGTCGAATAGTTCGTCCAACTTTTTACTACTATCGCCCATATATTTTGAAATAAGGTCTTGACAGTTCACGACGTAAAACTCTGCGTCCACTTCGCCTGCGATTGCACGGGCAATAAAGGTCTTGCCCGTTCCGGGAGGACCGTAAAGAAGAATCTTCGCGCCCGGCTCGATTTTATACATTTCGGCAAGCTCGGGATTCTTAAGTGGCTCTAAAACCTTGTAGCGTATCTGGTCTTTTACGTCTTCAAGCCCCGCAACATCGGCAAAAGTAATACCGCTTTTTTTCTCTGCTTTTACAGCTTGCGGCTTTTCTTCCTGCTCGCCGTTCTGACTATTTGGTGTAACGGCTTGCGGTGGCGTTTTTACACAAGATTTTTTGACAAAATCAAGTATTTTAACCGCCGTTTTATGATATTCCATGCGCACGTCGTAGGAGTTTGCATTTACGGAAATATCGTTGGCAAGTTCCGCCGCCTTTATAAGCGCATCTCTTGCGGAAGATATATCGCCCGCATTATATAAATCTTTTCCTTGTTGGTAGAAGCTCTTAAACGCTTCAATTTTAGGTTGATTATTCATAGGTTATTCCTTACGAATTCATATTTCGCTTTTTTGGCTATTTTTTCCAAATCATTTATTATAAGTGATTCGATTCCTTTATCCTTTTCGCTTAAATTAATAATGAACAGTTTTTTATTAAAACAATTTAAAATATAAATTGTATCAAACATCAAACTGTTAGTTTTATTGTCTTTGATTATTTTTAAAAATGTCTGGCACATATCCTGATCAATATTTTGTAATTCGTTAATAAAAAACAATTCGTTTCGTTCAAAAATTTTATAACCATTATTTAATTTTTGACTTTTCTTGTTATATGAATCTACCAGTATTCCTTCAATATCAATTAAACTATAATTTTCAATAATAAACCCATTCCCATAATCTACTAATTGTTGTATTCTGGAAATTTTCTTTGTTTTTTTATTATCACATATTTCATTTAATTGAGAAAAAATGGTCGAAGCCTCAATATATTCCTGCTTACATATTAATGTCACCTCTACCCCGACATTAGATATAATGCTTTGTAAATCAGGTTTATCCTGTCCAACAGGCATTCTTTTAAGTCCAGAATATTTATTTTTAAAATACTTTTTTAATATGTAAGTTGCAATATTTTCAAAAAAATTTTTATTATTAATTTGCAAATTCATTTGTAATCCTAAAATTATTTTCTTATTTATTCACAATATCATTCATTTTTTTAATAAAACTATTTCTTAAAACAAGCTCTTTCTCATCTAAAAGCCTGTTTTTATATAATGTATAATATTCTTTTAATCGTTGAACGAATGGTACAACCGCCACCTGTAACATCCCATTTACATTTTGCACCACTCTATCTCCTATATCAACAAGAATCGCATCATTTTTAGTTTGAGCAGAGTGCAAAATGCCACATCTAATTGACTTGTAAAACACTCTGGCAGAATAATTGTCAAAAACATCATTTAATTCATGTTGCAGAAAAAACTCATATTTAGATTCATTTCCCCTATTTTTATAATTAGGATTAGACGTTAATTCCCCATCCATAAATTGTTTAAAAGTATCAATTAAAAGACAACATATAGCCATAATTGAAAAACCATTTTTGAAAACATTATCTGATAATAAATCTATTGAATTAAAATACCATCCCATTATTCTATCGTCAAAAATTTTAATAGCCTTCTTCCAAGTGTTAAAATCACTTTGTCTTGTTAAATGCAATTTTTTCCAATCTTCTCTTGTATAATTTGAAGATAAATGTATTACCCCTTGTTTCATATTAAATTCTCCTTTGCTGTTCATTGTTTGTTTCAAATCATTTTCCAAATCGCATATAACGTATAGGTACTGCTTGTTCCTACAGAAAAGGACGAACAGTCAGTATAATCTGCGTTCCCGTTAGGATCTTCTGACCAGCCTGCGAAATAATACCCTGTCGGTGCGGTGAAAGTGCATTGATTAAGCGTGACAACGGTATCGGTCAACGCCTGTTGATTTGCCATTGTTCCACTACCTTTGGTGGCGTTAAAGATGATCTCGTTAGTGTTTTGCTCCCAAACGGCATACAGCGTGTAAGACGCGTTTGTCCCCATTGTGTAAGACGCGCCGTTTTCATAAACCACTGTACCGTTAGCGGAAGTTGCCCAACCTATAAAATGATAGCCCATTTTAGTAAATGTGTTTGCATTAAGGTCTGTGGTTACGTCGGTTTGCATTTGTTGACTTGCCATTGTTCCGTTACCGCCGTTTGCATTAAATATCACTTCATTGGTGTTTGCTTGCCAAACGGGATAAAGTGTTATATTAGATTTACCTATTGGGATATAAAATTCGTCTCCCGCATGATATTTTACCACCCCACCGTCAGACAATGTCCAACCGATAAACGTATAGCCGAGTTTTTCAAACATACATTGTTTTAGTTCAACTATTTCGTGCGAATTGATTTTTTGAACACGGAAATCATTGTTATATATGTATAACATATAATTACCATAAGAATTATCATCTGAACACATTATTGATTTATCAATGATAATTGCACTCGTGTTGTCTATTAATTCATCACACCTATTTATTATGTAACAATTTTCGCCAGACACAATACCAACATAAAGATAATATTTATATGTTGTGGTATATTTTTTTTCAGTTCTAGGATATGAAGAACTCGAAGAATAGCCATTATATTCTATTGATAAATTTTTAACATTACCTTGATAAAACAAATCTAAATAATACGACAACTCATAAACGGGATAACCATAACCATCCTGACCAAATTTTGTTATTACTTTTGGACTAACAATATTAAGATTGTAAACAGCCTTACCATTACCATCTAAAATCCCACTAAAATTCGCTATCGTTTCCCAATTATATCCATTTAAGTCAATATCTTTTGTTAAATAATATTTTTTTGTTGTATCATTTCTTATGTTGATAAATTCTTCAGCAGTTGATATTGCTATCCAATCTGTTCGGTCTTCCCACACGGCAAATAAGTTATAATTTTCGTTTTCTCCGACGAAAAATAAATCTCTATCGTAATATTCGACTTCCCCGAATTGAGATGAGCTCCACCCCTTAAATTCATAATCATCCTTAGTAAAAGTATTAGCAGGTAGCCTACAATAAGAATTTCCACAACCTTTTACTGTTACGGACTCATTCCCATTATCGGTAATATTTAACAAAACAATATTTTTATCATTTTTACCGAAATTAGCATAATAATTTCTATTGCCGACTGAGCCTTGTTCAATTGTAACATTAAATGATTTATCAACAATATCAGTACCGCTCCACCCTAAAAATGTATAGCCGTCTTTTGTCGGATTATTTAAAATAAATGTTGCTGAATAAATTGTATAACCATATGGATTCCCACTTACAATGCCCCCATCAAGATTATAGGTTATATCATAAATTTCAATTTCCCATACAGCGTAAAGCGTGTACTCCGGGTTATTCCCCATTTTATAAGAAGCACCATTATTGTAAACTTTTGTTCCGTTTTCGCTTACTGCCCAGCCCTTGAAAACATAACCGCTTCGCGTAAAAGTGTTAGTCGGTAGTGTTGTTGTGGCGTCAGTCTTAACCGTTTTATCAACCATCGTACCGCTACCGCCGTTGGCGTCGAAATGCAAAATGTTTTCATTTGCTTGCCAATTTGCAATATATTTTTTATTACCAGAAGAACCTTTCATAATAACAACATTTTTCTGCGGAACATCACTATTCGCCCATGTCCAGCCAATAAAACTATACCCTTCTTTTGCAAGTTCAGGCAACGCAAAAGTTTCTGTTTCTATCGTATAGGTTGTTATAATTTGATCACTCGTTTCCCATTCACAGATGAATCGTCTATTTGTTCCGCCATTTGAAACATCGTTCCATTTTTTATTTGTCCAAAATTCTAATTTATCTTCAATACCGTTTTGGTTACTCGGTTCACCAGAATTCCAGTTAGTATAATTCCATTCTTCTCCTGTAACCCATTTCCACTTTGAACCATCTTTATATCCGCCTATGTAATAATAATTTGAACCTAAATAAGTAGCAATGAAATTGTTTTCTGCGCTACTTGTAATAGTTGCTAAATGCCCGCCTAAACTTTCACAATACGATTTTGCTTCTTCCCATGTTTTATTTGTATTATAAATATAGTAATAATGATTATTATATAAAAGCGCGTCACTGGGAATTTGTGCTTCTTTAACTGTTCCACCACCAAAATTATAAGAGATAGCATACTCTATAGTGTTGCCCCATACAGCTTTTACAGTTCCGCCGTCCTGATAATGCCAAACATTAAGCGATAAACCGTTATTGTCTGTTAATTTTACGTCGCCAAAATACCAACCAACAAATGAATAGCCTGTTTTTGTAGGCACAGGAAAAGAATACGTTTTGCCAAAAACAACGAATTGTTGGGAGTTTATTATTGTTTCTACGTCTGCACCATTATAGTTAAAAAATACACGGAACGAATATTTTACTTTCGTCTCATTCCCTTTATTCCAATCCGTATCCCAAGTCTGCAAGATTTGATCTTTATCGCCAACTTCGATATTGACTAAATCTTTACAGTTTTCAAAAGCGGCTTTGCCAACAAATGCAACTGTATTAGGAATAGTAACTTCTTTTAATCCCGTCCCTGCAAATGCCTCATCTCCGATTGTTTTAAGACCGTAATTTAATTCAAAGGTCTGTAATTTCTCACACCCCTTAAACGCTTTTGCTCCGATTACGGAAAGTTTAATACTATCAGTAGTGTTGACAGTTGCAAAACTCACGGTGTTAAATGTTTGTGGCGAAAACAGACTTATGCCGTTATTTCCATTAGCATTTGCCTGTGTGTTCGCACTCGCTTCCAATATATCCTTAAATTCAACGCTTTCTAAATTTACGCAACCTTCAAAAGCTCCGTCGCCTATTTTTGTTATCGCCATAGGCAAAATTACTTTCTTTATCTCTGTATGGTTTTTAAACGCATACGCCTTTATTTCAATTACGAACTTATTATCGACTTTATAGGGGATAACAAGCGTTTCTTCCGCAGTATAATATTTGCCTGCACGAACAGAAAGTCCCCCATCAACTGAATTATATCTTAATTTACTTTCGTTGCGGTTATAACTTTGAACGCCCCAAAAGACACAGGTGCAAGCAATTATAATTCCAACAATTACACCTATTGCTATAATAATATTGCGTTTTTTTGCCCTGCGTTTTTTTAACTCATTTTTAACTTGTAATTCTTCTTGTTCTTCAATCCACTTAATTTGTTCGTGTTGGATATTTGTATAATGCTTTAACGCATCCGAATTTATTTTTGCCGATACAACAAGCGCATTTTGGAACTCTTGGAAGTCTGAAATAAGATTATATTGCTTTATAACCGAGTTTTCATCCTTACAACGAAGTTTTGCTTGCAACATTTCCCAATATGCAACGTGGTTTTCCGCATCGTAATTTATAATTATTGCATACAGTTTTTCTGCTAAATCAAACTCGTCGTTATTTTTTAAGAACCGTGCAAACTTAAACAGCCACTCGATAATTTTATCGTCAAAGTCTTTCGGAACGTAAGAAAGCAAATTCTCAAAAACGGCAACAAGTTTTGCCGTGTCCGTTTTAGACGTTTTTAGTGCAGAATAAACGTATCCTATAATACGGCTTAAAAACTCGTAACGCTTGCCGTCGTTTTCCGACAAAGACAAAATATTCTCTATAATCTTAAAGTCGGTTAAGTTTTGTATATTAGCCGAGTATTCTATATCGTTTTTGACTTTTAAACGGCATTTCAATTTCCCTTCCCAAGAAAGAGCCGTTTCGTGCAGTTCGTTTACTTTGTCGTAATACTTATCGGCAAGGTCAAAATCACCGTTCTTTAATGAATTGTCAGCAAATTTTAAAGTGTAAAGGCTGTATTCTTCCGTATTAAAGTCTGAAAGAGAAAGTAAGAGATCGAATACGGAAGCGAATTCTTTTGACGGTTTATTCGCAATAAAAGTTAAAAACTGTTTTATCTTTTCTGATCTACCGTTAATGTTGTATCGGAAGAACTTGTCTATGTAGGCATATACCTGCTTTGCGAAATTATCGGCACTTAAAAGAGTATTTACTCTGTCGCAAATATCCTTAAAGCATGCCGCCGCCGATTCTTCATTTAAACAATGTAAAATCTCGTCTATTTCTGAATAGGCGTTATTGCTTTCTGTTTTGGTAAATAACTCTGTTAGCGTTTTTACTTTATATTTGATTTTAAGAGCGGAATAATTTGCCGATAAGTCGTAGTTTTCATATTTCAGCCAGTCTTCGGAATACTTTTTCGCAAAGTTAAAATCGCCTTTTTCAATAGAAATGCCAACGATGTTTCTAATTTGAGACAAAAACTTGTCTTCGTCTTGTTCGTATAAAAGATACCCGTCTATAAAGTATTTTGCCGTATCGTCGTTTTTACCTATAAGTCCCTTTGCTAAATCACAAACGGATTTACGCATTTCGGTAACTGCGCTATCTTCGTAAGCCGACACCTGCGAATATATGTCTCTTGCACGACCATAATCGCCCGTGTTAAATGAGCGTAAAATCTCGTCGCACAGCGATTTTAATATTTTCCCTGAAACGCTTTTTTCGGAGAATAATAAAACTTGTTCCAACAGTTTCCATTCGGCAAAATTTTGAACACCTACACTCGAAAACCCGTCCAAATCCTTGCTTTTGTTTTCGGCAAGAAGTTTGCCGGTAAGCGCACGTCCGTTTTTCGGATTTTTTAATAAGAACGTGTTAAATCGCTTTCCCGCTTCGTCAAAGTTAGCGGTAGATAATTGCATTTCGGCTATTTTAAGCTCGTTTTGTGCGTTAGCGGTAAGTTTAGAAACGGTGTAGTTTCCTATCTCACGCTTTTCGACTTCTTCTCTTACTATTTCGGTTTTTTGTACGGTTCTGCTGTTTAATTCTACTGCCTCTATTTTAACAATCTTACCGACTTTGCCTTGTTTTGCTTTTACTTCCACACGCTCGATTTTAGGAAGAACGGTGGTTGCCGCTTTAATAACGCGCTTGCAATAACTTTCCAACTCTCTCGAAAAATCAATACGGTTTCTATCAAGATTTTGCATTTTGGAAAGTGGAGAGGGAAGTTCGGCAGGATTAAAACCGTTGTTTATTACGAGCAACGCATTAGGCTGTTTTTTGCCGAGTTTGATACGCTTATAAAATCTCATCCACTCGTTTTTAATCCAAGTAGATTCTATGTATTCGGGTTTGCTACCGTAAACTATCATTATGTGTGCGGTATTAAGCGCATTGAATATGTACGGCTCATATTTTTCGCCCGTTTTATCCTTCAAGGATTCTCTGCTGTAAAACACTCTATAACCAAGTTTAGACAGCATTGTGTAAAGTTCTAATGCGTCGTAACTGTCTTTGGTTCTTTCCGTGCCGTTCTCTTTCTCGGTGTCTTTATATGAAATAAAAATATCGTAAGGCTCTTCTTTGCTTGCCTTATTTATCCACTCTCTGCGGATTTTCTCTATCTTGTTTGCTTGTTCCTCGTAATACTTGCGATTATCTTTATCTGCGAGTTCTATCGCTTTAAGATAATTCTTATCGGTTAAAACACTTTCATAACTTGCGGCGTAACAGGACGGGATCATTTTACCGTCGTAATCCTGTTCGTATTTGATACCGTATTTTGCAAGCACAAGTCCCCAATAACCGTCAGGGTTATCAGGGTATTTCGATACAATGTCTTTATACTGTTCTTCCGCGTCGTCAAACAGCGCGAGCCTTATTTTTTGCGACGCATTATATAAAAGCGTAACTTCTTCGTTAGAAAGTTCTTCGGGCTTATACGCTCCGCAAGCGGGACACACCCATTTACCGTTTTTATATTCATAATTCGCTCCGCAAATATTACATATATTTTGTGCCATAATTTACGTCCGTTAGTTTATTTTTTAGTGTTTTTATCCGTTTTGTTCCCGCCACTCGTTAAGTCTTTGCAAATCTTTTACTTGTGCGGAAGACGTTATTTTATTAAGTGCTGTTTCAAAGTCAGCCATAGTCAAAGTTTTGTTACCGCCCGTTGCCGCCCGCATTATTGATATTTCCTGAACTTCGTCAATAAGATTAGTAACGTCAGCACCGTTAAATCCGTTAGTACGTTTGACTATCTCATCATAATTTATCTCGCCGACTATTACTTTCCCCGCCGATTTTATTCGCTCTATACGGGATTTAACCATATAAAGCCTTGCGTCTTCATCGGGAAGTCCGACGTATATTCTCGTTCCGAATCTGCCGGGGCGTATAAACGCCGGATCGATTTCCCACGGTTTATTCGTTGCGGCAATTAGAAAAAGAATTTTATCGCTGTTAGCGCCGTAAGAGTCAAGCCCCTGCATTTGCCTTAACAGTTCGGAACGAATTTGCCTTGCGTGTTGTGCGTGAGTCGTTACGGGACATAGACTTTCTATTTCATCAAAGAATATGACAGCACAATCGAAACTCCTTGCTTCCTTAAAAAGCGTTTCTATCGCCTTTTCGGAATTACCTATGCCGCTCGTTATAATATCCGCAGCCCCTATTGAACAAAACTTTGCGCCTATTTCGTTGGCGATAGCCGCCGCTATCATTGTCTTTCCCGTCCCCGGCGGGCCGTATAAAAGCAAGCCGCCGCCGTTTTTCTTATCATATCCTTCGTAAAGTTCGGGATGAATAAGTGGCAAAAGCACTTTATTCAGTACCGCGTCTTTTACGTCTTTTAGTCCTGCAACGTCGTCAAAAGAAACGGCGGGCTTTACGTCCCAATTAAAAGAATATTCCGCGGGTGTAGGAAGTGCTTCTTTTTTTGGTTTTTCTTTTAATAGGTCTTTTACTATTTCCGTTTCTTGTACCTTTGGCGTTTCTTGCGATTTAACGGGCGTTAGCATCTTACCCGTTAAAAAATAATAAACGGAAGAATAGTCTTCACCCGCACGCAGCCTTTTACTTGCGTCCAAAAGTTTACGGGCATTTTTTTCGCTCTTTTCTTTATCTACGGGACTTATTTTACCAATTTCAACAAGAAAGGTTGCCGCATCCAACAGTTTACGGCAAACTTCGTTCTTATCCCCGTTTTTCTCTAAAAGATCTATCGCCACAAAATAAATGGCGTTGCATTGTACTTTTAAGTCGTTAATTTGCATAAAATTTTATTATTCGTCATCTTGTATGTCGTCAAGATATCCGTTATCAGTTTTTTCATTGTCATCTCCAACATCAAACCAATAATCTTGTTCTGCTTCGTCAATGTCATATTTGTCTCGATTATGTGAACTAATAACAGGTATATTACTATCTTTGGGACGTTGGTGTATATTTTTGCAAGCCCAACAAGTTTCTTCATTCTCCTTTATAAACTTTGTTTTACATATAGGACAAAGCTTATATCTCGTTTTTTTATTTTTATAAATTTTTATCCAAGTACAATCATAGTGCTTTTTAAAATAATCGGTCATCTGTTCGATAGTAAATTCGTTTGTATTTATCGTATCAAAGAGTGATTTGTTATCATTATTGTCTTTAAATAATTGCCACACACTATTATCTGTATCGCTAAATTCTACGCGCCTTAGGTTATCACAAGTAAAAAATGCAAAAGGCTCAATCTTATTTACATCTTTGCCAACAACAACTTTTTCTAACTGTCTAAAATTTTCAAACGCACCACAAGGTATATCGGTTGATATTAATAATTCCTTTACAATTTCTCCATTCAATAATAGTTGAAAAGGCTCATCATAGTCTGAATTAAGTTTAATAAGCGGTTCTTTAAGCCATCCCTCTATACTGCCAATAAAATTTACAATTTTTATCTTTGGATAATCATTGTCATAATTATAATAGGGGTTATCAAAATCTATATCAAAATCATGTTTGAAATTAGCATAATATTCAATATGTGTACCTTCATAATAAGTAATTTTTTTTAAATTTACACATCCCTCAAATGTACCGCTCGGTATTTTTTTTATGCCAGAACCTATTTGAATCTCTTCTAAATTCGCGCAACCATAAAATACTCCGAATTTGTCTCCGTCCTCCCATAAATCTTGTGCCTCACCAAACTGTATTACACTGTTAGGAATATCTATTTTTGTTAAATTATGACAATTACAAAATGCCATACTACCTATCGCCTTAACCGTATCTGGGATATAAACACTTGTAATATCACTACCGATAATCTCTGGGGGGGCATCATGATAATATTCAATATTTACAAAAGCACCATCACCAATCTCCGACACTCCGTTAGGAATGGTTATCTCTTTAGCAGTACAAGTTCCCAATCCCCTCAAAACGCCATCTACAATTTCAAGTCCTTCGGAATATTTAACTTGCTCATTACTCGACAATATAACTTTATTTTCTATTCTTTCGGTACAATCGCTTAATTCTGGAAATATAAGTTCTGCGACACGTTTTTTTATGTCATTATAATTTTCACCTTTTATCCATTTACACCCATCAAAAAAATCTTTAAAAAATGCCGTATGTTCGCTATCGTCGATTTTTACTTCCAAACGGCGTTTATTAAGATCTTTGGCGTACGCCATTTCTTTTTTAACGTCTGTGGATAACATAGCATCCCAACTTGATACAACTAAAAAAACACGACAGGACTTTATAGCTCTTTTAATATTATCCCAATAATTTTCGTTATCATTCGGACGCAAGTTCCTTGAAGAAATCCAGCATTTATTGCCGTCATCTTCAAGAGTTTTTACAATTTTTTCTGCTACCTTACAGTCAATACTTCTATGACAAATAAAAACATCACGGGCAATATCATCATAAAGTTCTTCCGTTTGAAATTTAACTAAAAAAATCTCTTTATAATATGAAATATACTTTCCAGCTGAATATTGCAAATGTCGCAGATATTCTTCAATAAACTTATTATCGCGAAGGTCGCCGTTTGCTATAACGTGTTCGGCAACCCTTGTCGCCGACTCTTCGGTATAAACCTTTTCGGTATCTTTATAAAAATCGTAAAGATAACTACTGTCGCCGAGTTTAGATAGTGCGTATGCGTAAAAATATCCGCCTTCGTAATCGTCGGGCAGAATATCCAAAATATTTTCCGCAAGCCGCTTTATTTCTTTTACGTTGTTCTTTTCAACCGCAATGGATAAATTAGTGCGATAGTTCTTTATATCTTTCGATTTATCGACTTCAACTTTTGCAAAGTTTTCCGCTTGCTCGATTACAAAAGTTTCGTCGCAAGACGAACATTTTGCTATTTTACGGGTAAAATCTATTTTATTTACGTCAACACTTGCGCCGCATACGGGACATTTAAGGCTTTTAAGTTCCATTTAAGGTCTTTTCTCCGAAAGTAAAAAGTTTATAAATTATATAATTCTATTCTTCTCTGCTTCTATTTCAGCCGAAATATCTATACCGGAAGCCTGTGGCATTGAAACACCGCCGAGTTTCGCTCTCGCCGCGTCTATCATCGGACGAACTGCCGCAATCTCTGCGTCGCTTCTTGCCCTATTTGCGGGGTTAGACGTTTTCATAACGCCAGACATAGCCTTTTGCGAAATATTGATGTTACGCATATATTTGCTTATCTTGACGTTGGCTTTCTGTATCTTTCTTATGTTCGGCATTTTGGCTTTATTGCCTGCCATTTTATCAAGCGCGTTCATAGCCATAGCCATATTAACAGCAATAGAATTAGAAACGTTGATTATATCGAAGTTGGCTTTCGTCTGCATTAAACTTGAAATAACGTCGTTAAGTTCCATAAGCGCGTTTATTGCAACGTCGTAAGTTCCCGTATCGCCGTTAATCTCTGCTTCCGCGGCGATTTTTGCATATTCTTCGCGTTTGGTTTTAAGTTCGTTGATTTGGTCGTTAAAGACCTGCATTTGTTCGTCGCGCTCCATTTGCGCCATTATTTGTTTTTCCTGTTTTGTTTTAAAAAACGCCATTTTAGTTATTCTCCTTTACGGTTTTAGATTCTTTTTTAACTTCCTGCGAAACGTTTTCTTCTATACTCTCGCTTAAACCTTCTTTTTCGCGTTTCTTTCTCATAAGTTCTTCTTTATATTTAAGTGCGTCTTCGTTAACAGTCGCCGTACCTTTATCGAAATCAAATACCTTTTCGTCGATAGTTGCAGTCTTTGCCGCTATTTCCTTTACGTCTTTATCCATACGTTTTAATATGGCTATCGCTTTATCAGGCTCGCTTACGACCTGCTTTAACTTTCCGATATTCAAAAGGACTTTGGCTTTCGCTATTTCTTCCGCCGCAAAATCGGTGGCGTTTAATATCTCTTTTGCGTTTGCATATATCATATCCAGAAGATTATAACAAGCGGAATAATTGCTTTTGCGGACCGAAAGCATATCGATCTTGCTCTTTACCGCTTTTATCTTACGATAAATTTCGTTTATTTTACGCTCGTTATCTTCTTTAATTATCTGTTCTTCAAGTTCGGCAAGGTCTTTCTCCTCCGCTTGAATATCTTTATCAAGGCGTTTTGCATTTACGGAAAAACTTTCTTTTATTTCGTCGAGTTCATTTAACCTGTTATCAAGTTTCTTTCTGCTTCTTGATACTTTGGCTTTTTTAACGTCTTCTTCCGTTTCCAAAACAGCGTTACCATCCGTCACGTCTTTCCAAAGCGTCAAAGTATAGACAAGTTCGTCAGCCGCACTTTCAATTCTTCCCGTAAGTTCTTGCTCGGTCTGTTTTTTGAAAGCCTTTATCTGCTTTTTTGCATCTTCCGCAATGGCGTACACGTTTTCGTCGCCCGTGCCTATCGAATATTCAAGCCCTTCCGTTGCGGATTTTATATCCTTGATTATGTTTTCAACGGTTTCTTTATCAAGGCTATCGTCAAACTTGCCTTTTTCAAGTTTGTAGATTATAGCCTTTAACTCTTTTACTGCTTCTTCCTTTAATTCATTATTTGCCTTTACCGACGGTTTATATTTTTTACTCATCTTTTTTATCCTCACTTTTCAATATATAATTCTTTTTCTTTCAAAAACTCTAACGCGTTAATCAAAAACTCTTTCTTCTTCTGCTTTTCTCTTGCAAAAAACCTTTGCAAAAAATTTTTATTTTCAGGCGACGGATGACGGATTTTATTTATTACCACGCTTATTTTTTCCGCACGTTTCGCATCAATAGGAGATAATCCCGCTTTTAAGAACCTAACAATAGGGAACATTTCCACAAGTTTTGGCGTTCCATCATTATAAGTTTCTTCCACGTTCGATTGCAAAGGTTCGTATCCGTTTACAGTTTTCCGCTTTAATATGTATTCGCCGTTTATCGTTGCGGTATCGGCAAGTTCAAGATATTCCGTATAAGGTATTACAAATTTTTTGTTTTGGTGTTGCAAGTGAAATACGTTTATAAGCCTATCTTCCACGCAAGAATAGATCATCGACGCGGCAAGCAAATAATCCGTTTCCTTTTGTGCGTTGGTTATAAGCGATTCCGCCGTATATTCAGTATTATAAACCTGCGGTCTTTCGCTCTTTTCCGCATTTTGTAATCTTTCGTCAAGTCCCGCAAGCAGCGTATCTTTCCAAAGCGCCGCTTCTTCGCTGACCTTTTCGGTAATCACGCTTTCTATTTTTTCTTGAAAGTCTGCGGAATTTTCTGCAAACCTTTCTGCAAGCGCTTCTTCTATTTCTTGTTTAATAGCCGTAAAGTCGCTTTTATTATCGCCTAACGTTTCACCGTATTTTTTAACGCTTTCTTCCAAAGAATTCAGTTTTTCGGTTATTTTTAATATTGCATCGTCGAAATCCGAATTATCATTATGTACTTGCGCCGCCTTAGACGAACCGCCGTTTATACGACTTTTAATAAGTTCAAGGTCTTCTTCCGGTATATGTACACCATCGACTGTAAGATCGTGAAGTTTAAGCCCAAGCGTATTAAACGCGGTTTCGTTTTTTAACGCGGCTATCATTTCTTTACGAATTTCTGCCGTATGCGCCGAAATCTCGAATATGGACGTATCGGTATTTGCAAAATATTTCGCCAAAACCGCAGTCCCTATATTCTTTACGGTCGCTATCGTTTTTTCTCTTATTATATCGGTTGTAACGTTTTCTTCGCCGCTGAAACCGTTTAAGAGTTTGCCAACTTCGGTAATTTCTACGGAATATTTGCCGTTTGCTCCGACCGTGTAGGCTTCTTGCAATCTTTCGTTATTTACCCTTATATTACCGAAACCCCAAGCCATATCGGAAGAAACTTGACTACGAACAAACGCAACACGGGCTTTTTTATTAAGCCATTGTTTGCCATATTCTATTATTTTCTTCTCCGCACCAGACGAGACTCTCGCTATCGCTTTTTCGTCAACGATAACGACCGCCTGATATCCTTTCGGGGCTTTAACCGATACGTGTTTATCTACCGATATTTCGGCAGTAAACTGAACTAACACCTTTTCGTCCGCAATCGTCGGCTCTAAAACAATACCTTTCATTATTTGTCTCCTTTTTTTGCATTTACCATTTTGCAAATTTCTTCCATAACGTCGTCGTCGATTTCGTCTTGCGCAAGAGCAAGAATAACCCTTCTCTTTTTCTCTGCGAGTTCCGTTAGATCTATCTTTACTTTGTCTTTTGAAGTCACTACCGCTTCTTTAATATTCTTTTGGTCTTTTTCAGATAAAGCATATACATTTATAACTTTATCCGTTAGATCCGACGGAATATCCCGCCTTCCGTTTTCGATAGCATTAAGATACGGAACGGATATACCGAGTTTATCCGCCATTGTCTTTGCCGTATCCCCAGAATTTATTCGGATTATTCTTAAAATCTTTCCAAATTCAGTTGCCATTTTGCACCTCCGTTTTATCTTACCTTGATATTGTATCAAATTGACAACAATAAGTCAATACAATTTTGTAAATTTTCAAAAAATTTTTATGTATTTTTTTAATACAGTTTTGTAAATAGTGTTTTGCAAAAAATAAACCCGAAGCAGTTTTTTGATTTCTACTTCGGGTGATTTACTTATAAATATTAAGTTTTCTCATATTATTTGCCTTTTTTATGCTTTTCTTCATTTAGATTAAATCCATTTTCAGAAACAAACTTATATGCAAAACAAAGTTCTGGGATTTCAGGAAATTTTTGCCGGCTTTTGAAAAGCATTTTCGCAAACTCATAGGTTTTATGTGGAAAAAATTCGGATGAAATCTGCAAGCCATAAACACAATGCTCTTTCAAGATTATGATTTGAATTTCGCCATTTTATCAAAGCCGATTTAAAATTGAAATTAATAATACTCCAATGATATTCTGTTAATCTGATTTTTGGGGAAATTCTGGGGAAAAGAAATCACGAAATCGTTAGGATTTTACTTGTTATTTTGGGTTTTGCTTTTGTGGTTCGAATCCAGCTACCCCTGCCAAAGAAACAGACAACCTTTTGGTTGTCTGTTTCTTTGTATAGTGGGTAGAGTTAGTCGAACCAAGGTTCGGTCGCCCTTGAGACGCTCCCCTGACAGGCAAAGTCCTGCCGAGGGAGCCCTTTTAAGGGTTTCGGCAGTATCCAGCTACCCCTGCCAAACAAAACGGCACCCGAAGGGGTGCCGCTGTTTTTATATCGTAATTCGTTATTAAAATTCGAATTCGCCTTTGTACACGAGTACCGTGTCGCCGGAAAGCGTTATCCCGTCTTCGGAATAGTTTACCGTAAGGTCCCCGCCTTTGACTTTTACCGTTACGTCGCGGTTTTTCTTTATAAGTCCCTTCTCCGTCGCCGCGACTACCGCCGCGCACGCCCCCGAACCGCAGGCGTAAGTTTCCCCGTTGCCGCGTTCGTAGACGCGCATTTTAAGGGTGTTTTCGTTGATAACTCGCACAAACTCGGTGTTCGTTCTCTCGGGGAAAATGTCGGCGTTTTCAAACTTCGGTCCGACTTTTTCCATATCCACGCCGTCGGTGGACGGCACGAACACGACGCAATGCGGGTTGCCGAGAGAAAGACAGGTTATCCCGTATTCTTCTCCCCCCACCTTATACGGCACGTCGATTATTTTATCGCCAGAAAGGGTACACGGTATCTTTGCGGACGAAAATTCGGGCTTGCCCATATGCGCCGAAACGTAATTGACTTTGCCGAAACGGGTATAAAGAGTAAGCCTTTTTACCCCCGCAGCGGTCTCCACAGTCATATTTTCTTTATCGACGATCTTTTCGTCGTAGACGAACTTTCCGACCGAACGTATGGAATTGCCCGCCACCACGCCTTCGCTGCCGTCTTTGTTGAAAACGCGCATCTTTATATCGCAAGTTTCGGAATTTTCTATCAGAACTATGCCGTACCCGCCTATTCCGTAATGCCGACTGCAAAGATCTATGCAAAGGGATTCGGGACAGGTGATCTTGCCGTCTCTGTTATCTATGAAAATATAGTCGTCGCCCGTCGCCTGCATCTTTGAAAACTTTACCTTTACCCGTTCTTTGCGCATGTGGTTGATATCGACGAGTTCGGTATTGAAAAGATTGTACCTTGCTTTTATAACGTCGGCAAGCGCGTTCGCCGTATCGAGCGAAGTAAAGCACGGCACGGACAGCGCAAGCGCTTTTCTCGACAGCGCGATATAGTCTTCCGTCGTTTCGTCCGACAGCGCGCCCGTATACACGACGTAGGAAATTTTCCTGTTCTCCATAAGTTCGTACGCGCCGCCCTTTTCCTTTATGGATTTTATAACGCTTACTTCCATGCCGAGACTTGCGACGGTGTCGGCGGTCTCGGGCGTTGCGTAAATGTCGAAACCGAGATCTTCGAATTTCTTGGCAAGCCCCACTATCTCTCTTTGGTCGTGCGTGTCCGCGCTGATAAGCACGCCTTGTTTTTTGTTCCTTTCCGTCCTGACTACCATACCCGCCGAAGTAAGCCCTTTGAAAAGCGCTTCTTCCAAGGTCCTGCCGAGCCCTAAAACTTCGCCCGTGGACTTCATTTCGGGCCCTAAATACGAGTTTACGTCGGTGAGTTTCTCAAACGAAAACACAGGCACTTTCACGGCGTAGTACGGCGGCGTTTTATAAAGCCCCGTTCCGTACGGCAGTTCCGTAAGTTTTTTACCCAGCATAACTTCCGAAGCGACGTCCGCCATAGGCACGCCCGTTATTTTGCTTATGTAAGGCACGGTGCGCGACGCTCTCGGATTGACTTCTATAACGTAAAGTTCGCCGCCGTATATAAGATATTGTATGTTTACGAGTCCTTTCGTTCCCAAAGACTTCGCAAGCGACACCGAAGAATCCACTATAGTTTTCGTCATCTTGTCGTTTAGATTGAACGGCGGATACACCGCGATGGAATCTCCGCTGTGAACGCCAGCACGTTCAACGTGTTCCATTACGCCGGGGATAAGCACGTTTTCACCGTCGGAAATGACGTCCACTTCCAACTCCGTTCCGCTCATATACTTATCTATCAGCACGGAATTTTTAACGCCTTCGGCAAAGATACGGCGCATATACCTTTCGGTTTCTTCCCGCGAATAGACGATACGCATATTCTGCCCGCCTATGACGTAGGACGGGCGTAAAAGCACGGGATAGCCGAGTTTTTCCGCCACTTCCACCGCTTCCTTTTCGGTATGCGCGGCAAAGCCTTTCGGGCGTTTTATGCCGAGTTTTTCAAGGAGTGCGTCGAACTTTTCCCTGTCTTCCGCAAGGTCTATACCTTCCGCGCTCGTGCCGAGTATCTTTATTCCCTTTTTATCCAGAAATTCGGTAAGTTTTATCGCCGTCTGCCCGCCGAACGCCACCACCACGCCGACGGGGTTTTCAACGTCTATTACCCCCATCACATCTTCGGGCGTCAACGGTTCGAAATACAGCCTGTCCGCGGTGTCGTAATCGGTGGAAACGGTTTCGGGATTGTTGTTGATTATGACGACTTCGTAACCGAGTTTTTTAAGCGTCCAAACGGAGTGTACCGAAGAATAGTCGAATTCTATCCCCTGTCCTATCCTTATCGGTCCCGAACCCAGCACCAAAACGACGGGACGCCCGGACCTTTTATGCGCGCGCGCTTCGCACACGTCGTCCGCCGTCGAATAGAAATACGGCGTTTCCGCAGCAAATTCCGCTGCGCAGGTGTCGACGGTCTTATACACCGGCTTTTTGGTCGGCAGATCGCGTCTTCCCGATATGCGGGAAAGGGCGCAGTCGGTAAAACCGAGTTTTTTGCCCAGATAATAGTCTTCGTCCGAAAGTCCTTTTTCTATCTTCTTTTCAAAGTCGGCAAGATTTTTTATCTTATACAAAAACCACTCGTCTATCTTCGTTATTTCGTGTATCTCGTCTATTCCGACGCCCTTTTTTATCGCTTCAAATACCGTGAATATCCTGCGGTCGTCCTGATCTTTCAGCCTTTCGCGAACGTCCCTGCCGTCCACGGGAGTGGCGGATAAAGTGTCGAGCGATATTTCCGCTCCCCTTACCGCTTTCATGAGCGCCGCTTCGAAAGACCTTGCTATCGACATAACTTCGCCCGTCGCCTTCATCTGCGTGCCGAGTTGTCTCGACGCGCCCTGGAATTTATCGAACGGCCACTTGGGGAATTTAAGGGCGATATAGTCGAGCGCGGGTTCGAAACACGCACACGTCTTGCCCGTTATTTCGTTTTTCAGTTCGCCCAAAGTGTAGCCGAGCGCGATCTTCGTCGTTATCTTTGCGATAGGATACCCGCTCGCCTTACTTGCAAGCGCGGAAGAACGCGAAACCCTTGGGTTCACTTCTATAACCGCGTACTCGAAACTTTTCGGATCGAGCGCGAACTGACAGTTACAGCCGCCCACGATCCCTATCGCCGAAATGATATCGAGCGCGGCGGAACGCAATTTCTGATATTCTTTATCCGAAAGCGTGAGCGCGGGCGCGACTACCACCGAGTCCCCCGTATGAACGCCCACGGGATCTACGTTTTCCATAGAACACACGCTTATAACGTTGCCTACGGAGTCCCGCATGGTCTCGAACTCTATCTCTTTCCAGCCCGCTACCGAGCGTTCGACGAGTATCTGCGTAATGGGCGATATTTCCAGCCCGTTTTTGGCTATGGCGGTGAGTTCTTCTTCCGTGTCCGCTATTCCGCCGCCCGAACCGCCCAGCGTATAGGCGGGGCGTATTATAACGGGATAACCTATCTTTTTCGCGGCGTTCACCGCTTCTTTTACTGTCGTCGCTATTTCGGAAGGTATTACGGGCTGACCTATTTCACGCATCTTATTGCGGAAAGATTCCCTGTCTTCGGCGGTTTTTATGGCGGACATCTGCGTCCCTAAAAGTTTTACGCCGTATTTTTTAAGCGTACCCCTTTTTTCGAGTTGCATGGCGATAGTAAGCGCGGTCTGTCCGCCCAGCCCCGCCAAGATCCCGTCGGGACGCTCTTTTTCTATTATCCTTTCCACCGTTTCGACGTTAAGGGGTTCGAGATACACTTCGCTCGCCATAGTCTTATCGGTCATTATTGTGGCGGGGTTGGAATTTACCAGCACCACGTCCACGTTTTCTTCCTTTAACACCCTGCACGCCTGCGCGCCCGCGTAATCGAATTCCGCCGCCTGACCTATCACTATCGGTCCGCTGCCTATCATCAGTACTTTTTTGATGGAATTATTTTTCGGCATACTCTTTTCCTTCCGTCATATCGATAAACTTATCGAATAAAAAACCCGTGTCCAAAGGTCCCGCCGCCGCTTCCGGATGAAACTGCACGGTAAAACATTTCTTATCGGGGTAAAACATACCTTCGTTGCTGCCGTCGTTGGCGTTGACGAATATCTCTTCTCCCACGCCTTTAATAGAATCGGCGAGTACCGCGTACCCGTGGTTCTGGCTGGTTATGAACGTCCTTACCCCCTTGACGTCCCTGACGGGCTGATTGCCGCCCCTGTGCCCGTATTTCAGTTTCACCGTTTTCCCGCCCATGGCGAGCGCGGTGAGTTGATGCCCCAAACATATCCCGAACACGGGGATTTTGCCTATTATCTTTTTTATTTCGGCTATGGCGGAAACGTTTTCTTCGGGGTCGCCCGGTCCGTTGGACAGCATGACGCCGTCGTAACCTTTATTAAGTAATTCTTCCGCTTTTACCGAGTACGGATAGACCGCAACCCGACATCCGCGCCGTAAAAGACTTCTTACAATATTTCCTTTCGCGCCGAAGTCCACGAGCGCGATATTCTTTTTTATCTTGCCCTGCGGCAAAAACTCTTCCGAAATATGCGCGGAAACGCTTTTTACGGCGTCTTTGACGGCGTAATCTTTTATCGCGGCGAAACTTTTGGGCACTTCGTCGAATATTCCTGCGTTGATAACTCCGTTCTCACGTATAATTCTCGTTATCGCGCGGGTGTCCACGCCCTTTATTCCCGCAATTCCCTTATCTTTCAGAAACTTTTCAAGCGGGTATTCCGAACGGAAATTAGACGGCGTTTCGCATAGTTCGCCGGCGACGTAGCCGAAAAGCGCGGGAGCACCTTCAAAATCTTCTTCGATAACTCCGTAATTGCCGATAAGCGGAAAGGTCTGCACTACTATCTGCCCGTAATAACTGGGATCCGTAAGCGTTTCGAGATACCCTTCCATACCCGTGGTGAAAACGAGTTCGCCTATAACGTTTTTATCCGCGCCTACCCTTACGCCTTCGAATACCGTTCCGTCGCTTAAAACGAGATACGCTTTTTTCATAAATTCTCCTTAAAGCGTCGCGAGCATGACCGCTTTTATGGTATGCATCCTGTTTTCCGCTTCGTCGAAAACGACCGACTTTTCGCCGTTGAACACTTCGTCGGTAACTTCCATTTCCGTCCTGCCGAACTTTTCGCCCATTTCCTTGCCGATAGAAGTTTTAAGGTCGTGGAAAGACGGCAGACAATGCATGAATACCGCGTTATTATTCGCCGCGTCCATTACCTTTTTATTCACCTGATAGCCCGAAAGGTCGTTTATCCTTTCTTCCCACACCGAAAGCGGTTCGCCCATGGACACCCATACGTCGGTATAGATAACGTCCGCACCCGCCGCCGCTTTTAAGGGGTCTTCCGAAAAGGTTATCTTTCCGCCCGAATTTTTTGCTATTTGTTCGCAGGTTTTAACGAGATTTTCGTCGGGGAAATACTTTTTCGGCGCACAGGCGGTAAAGTTCATACCCACTTTCGCCGCGCCGACCATTAAGGAATTGCCCATATTGTAGCGGGCGTCCCCGAAATATACGAGGTTTATACCGCGTACACGCCCGAATTTTTCCTTTATCGTCAGAAAATCCGCAAGTATCTGCGTCGGGTGAAACTCGTCGGTAAGTCCGTTCCACACCGGAACGGCGGAATATTCGGCGAGTTCTTCGACGATACTCTGCCCGAAACCGCGGTATTCTATCCCGTCGTACATCGAAGAAAGCACCCTTGCGGTGTCCGCAATGCTTTCTTTTTTGCCTATCTGCGAACCCGAAGGATCGAGATGCGTCGTGCCCATGCCAAGATCCCGCGCGGCGACTTCAAACGAACAACGCGTGCGGGTACTCGTCTTTTCGAAAATCAAAGCGACGTTCTTCCCTTTTAAGTATTCGTGCTTTTTGCCGCGTTTTTTCTTGTCTTTAAGGACCGCCGCAAGATCCACGAGTTTTTCTATCTCTTCGCCCGTAAAATCCAGAAGTTTAAGAAAATTCCTGCCCTTTAAAAAGTCGTATTTCATAAGTTTTCCTCTATCGCTTCTTTTATCGCCGAAACGCCCTTTTCAAGCGCGTCCCACGGGATATTCAAAGCCGGCAACAGCCGTATCTTGTTTTTAGCTTTTATCGGCAACACGCCTTTACCTATACAGGTATTTATGACTTTACCCGCGTCGCAAGTCGTTTCCACGCCCAGCATAAGTCCCATACCGCTGACCGAAACGACGCCTTTCGCGCTCGATAATTCTTTTACTATATATTCCGATTTTTCGCGGACTTCTTTTAACAGCGCGTCGTCGATACGGTCTATTACCGAAAGCGCGGCGGCGCAGCACACGGGGTTTCCCCCGAAAGTCGAGCCGTGCAGTCCCGCTTTTAACGTACCCGCGGCTTTACCGAAAAATAAGGTCGCGCCCAACGGAAGTCCGCCCGCAAGCCCCTTTGCCGTCGTCATAATATCGGGAACTATCCCGAACTGACTGAACGCGTAAAGCGTTCCCGTCCTGCCGTTGCCCGTCTGTACTTCGTCGGCGATAAACAGGATGTTTTCTTCTTCGCAAAGACTTTTAAGGTCTTTCACGAAGCCCTTGTCCATCGGCACGACGCCGCCTTCGCCCTGAATAAATTCCAGCATAACGGCGGCGCACCCGTTTTCTTTTACGAGTTTTTTAACCCCCGCTATATCACCCGCGTCCGCATAGTAAAACCCTTCGGTAAAGGGATAAAAATGCCGGTGAAACGACTCCTGCGCCGTCGCGGCGAGCGTCGTTACCGTCCTGCCGTGAAACCCGTTTTTAAATACCACTATGCCGTAATTGTCTTTCCCCTTATTTATCTCGCCCCAAAGCCGTGCGGTCTTTATCGCGCATTCGTTGGCTTCCGCGCCCGAGTTGGAAAAAAAGACCTTTTTCGCGCCCGTACGTTCGCACAGCGTTTTGGCAAGAAGGGCGCACGGTTCGGTGTAATAAAGGTTCGACGAGTGCTGTATCAGGTTTATCTGCTTTTCGACGGCGAATTTCCAGCCGTCGTCCGAAACCCCGAAGGTGTTTACCGCTATCCCCGAGTTAAAGTCGATATATTCTTTACCGTTTTCGTCGTATACGTAAGAACCTTTTCCCCTTACCAGCGACAGGTCGAAACGGGAATAGGTGTTTTCGACGTAAAGGTCGTCGTAATATTTAAAATCCCGCATTTTTCTTCAAATCGGAAACGACCATCGTTCCCGCTCCTTCGTCGGTAAGAGTTTCTATCAGTATCGCGTGCGGCACTCTGCCGTCTAATATGATGACTTTATGCACTCCGCACTTTATCGCGTCAATGCAGCATTCGACTTTCGGTATCATACCGCCCGTTATCACGCCTTGTGCGATAAGGTCTTCTATATCGTTAAGATCGACTTTGCGTATGAGAGAATCTGCGTCGTCTTTATTCTTCATTATCCCCGCTATGTCGGTAAGGGTTATAAGCCTGGACGCTTTCATTTCACCCGCGATATGCGCCGCCGCCGTGTCGGCGTTTATGTTGTAAACGTTGCCTTTCTTGTCGCAACCCACCGTCGAAACGACGGGAATATAGCCCTGTTCCAAAAGATCGGTAACGGGACTGACGTCGACTTTTTTTATTTTTCCGACGTAGCCTAATTTCTCGTCTTTCATCTCGCAGTCTATCATATGTCCGTCGATACCCGATATCCCTATCGCTTTACCGCCTTTCGCCTGCAAAAGATTTACGAGATTTTTGTTTATCTTGCCCGCAAGCACCATAAGTGCGACTTCGGCGGTCTCCTTGTCCGTTACCCGAAGCCCGTCGTAAAATACCGACTCTTTGCCTATTTTTTTGAGCGTTTCGGTCATCTCCGGTCCGCCGCCGTGAACTAACACGACCTTTACGCCGATAAGGTGCAGTAAAACGACGTCTTCCATCACCTGCTGTTTGAGTTCGTCGTTTATCATGGCGTTGCCGCCGTATTTTACCACTACTATCTTGCCGTTGTACTTCTGTATATACGGAAGTGCCTGCGTCAAAACTTCCGCGCGCTGGGCGTTGGTTATTTCTAACATATCTTTCACCTTGCCTTTTTTAAGTCCTGTAATCTCCGTTTATTTTGACGTAGTCGTACGTAAGGTCGCAACCCCACGCCGTCGCCGAAAATCTGCCCTGATTCAGTTTCACTATTATGTCTATATCGTCTTCTGAAAGTATCTCTTTCGCTATCTCTTCCGAAAACGGCACGCCCGCGCCGTCCTGACATACGGTTATCATGCCTTTCGCCGAAAAGAACGCGACGTCCACGTCCTTTACGTCCACGTCCGCGCCCGAATAGCCTATGGCGCAAAGTATCCTGCCCCAGTTGGCGTCCGCGCCGAACATAGCCGCCTTTACGAGCGAAGAACATATAACGCTCTTTGCAACGGTTTTCGCGTCTTCTACCGTCTTCGCGCCGCTTACTTTACACTCCAAAAGTTTGGTCGCGCCTTCGCCGTCCGCGGCGATAGCGCGGCACAGATACACGTTTACGGTGTTCAAGGCCGTCATAAACGCCTTGAAATCTTCGCCGTCTTCCGTTATCGTATTATTACCCGCCATGCCGTTCGCCATAACGCACACCATATCGTTGGTCGAAGTGTCGCCGTCCACGCTTACCATATTGAAAGTATTCTTTATATCGCTTTTAAGCGCAACGCTCAGCATTTCGGGAGAAACGCTTACGTCGGTGGTGATAAATACCAGCATAGTCGCCATATTCGGGTGTATCATGCCCGAACCTTTGGCTATCCCGCCGACAACGCAACGCTTGCCGCCCGCCGTAAATTCGACGGCTATCTCCTTTATCTGGGTGTCGGTAGTCATGATGCCGAGAGCGGCTTCCTTGCTTTTATCGTCCGCAAGACCGCCTATAAGTTCGCTTAAACCGTTCTTAATGGGCGTTATATCGAGCGGCTGACCGATAACTCCCGTGGAAGCGACCACGACGTCTTCCTTACTTATTCCGAGCCCTTCCGCTAACGCCGCGCAGGTGTCTTTCGCCACCTTTTCGCCGCCCGCGTTGCAGGTGTTGGCGTTTCCGCTGTTGCAGATTATAGCCTGTGCGTAGCCGTCCTTTACGTTTTCTTTCGTTACGGCTATCGGCGCGCCCTGAACGAGATTAGTCGTGTAAACGCACGCTACCGCCGCTCTTTTTTCGGAATAAATGAGAGATAGGTCGTTTTTGTCCTTATTCTTCCTTATCCCGCAATGGATACCGTTCGCCTTGAATCCTTTGGGTGCGCACACGCCGCCGCTTATTATTCCGCTCTGTGAGTTTTCTTTCATAATATAAGACTCTCTTCCTTGTTTTTTCCGTTCATTATATTGAAACACTCTATCGCCGCGCCGCTCGCCCCTTTGCCGAGATTGTCGTACCTTGCGGTAAGCAATAGCCTGTCGCCGTTTCCGAAAACGCTTATTTCCATAGAATCTTTGCCGGCAAGTTTTACCGCGGACAAAAACCCGTCTTCGTTTTCTTCGGTATATTTTACGATATTTCCGCAGTACAGTTCTTTATATATCGCCTTTACCGCGGCGGCGTCGCCCTTTTTCATCTGCGACTTAAAAAGCGGAACAACCACTTCCATCCCCGAGTAAAAATCGCACACCACGGGAACGAACGCGGGCGTAACGTTAAGCCCCGATATTTGCGTCATTTCGGGAAGGTGCTTGTGCGCCTGCGCGATACCGTAAACTCTCGGCGCAACGTAAAGCGGGTTTTTCTCTCCGCTTTCGTATTCCGCTATCATTTTCTTGCCGCCGCCCGAATAGCCCGTAAGAGAAGTACACGTTAAAGCCGTATCTTTCCCTATTATCCCGTTTTTCACGAGCGGGTACATAAGCGCGATAAATCCGCCGGCGTGGCAGCCCGGTACGGCTACCCTTTTGCCGTTCTTTATATTTTCTTCAAACTTTTCGGAAAGTTCCGCAAAACCGTACGCCCAACCCGCCGCCGTTCTGTGCGCGGTCGACGCGTCTATTACCCGCACCCGCTCGTTTTCGATAAGCGAAACCGACTCTTTCGCCGCGTCGTCGGGAAGACACAGTATCGCCACGTCCGCGGAATTCAACGCTTCCCTTCTTGCCTTTATATCTTTCCTTTTTTCTTCGGGCAGAGTTATTACTTTCACGTCGCTTTTCACGGAAAGCCTTTCTTCTATTTTAAGCCCCGTAGTGCCGTTCTTTCCGTCGATAAAAACGTTAATCATCTAAAAATTCCCTGACCTTTTTTATCTGTTCTTTAACCGAGACAAAACCCGTCGAACCCTTGGATATCCTTTTTTCGACGCAGGTTTTAAGGTCTATCGCGGAATAAAGGTCGCTATCTAATACTTCCGAAAAAGTTTTGTATTCGCCGACCGTTATTTCGTCTAACGTTTTGCCCTTTTCAACGGCGTAAGCGACGATACTTCCGACGATCTTATACGCCGTCCTGAACGGAACGCCTTTTTTCGCCATATAGTCGGCAAGGTCCGTCGCGTTTATAAAGCCCTTTTTGCACGCCGCAAACGCGTTGTCTTTCAAGACCGTTAAGGTGTCTATCATAGGCGCGGCGACGGAAAGACATTTTATAACCGTTTCCGCCCCGTCGAAAACGCTTTCCTTATCTTCCTGCATATCCTTGTTATACGCAAGCGGCAAGCCTTTCAGCATGGTGAGCGTTCCCATAAGGTCGCCGTACACCCTGCCCGTCTTGCCCCGTATAAGTTCCGCCATATCGGGGTTTTTCTTCTGCGGCATTATAGATGATCCCGTCGAAAACGCGTCGGAAAGTTCTATATACTTAAATTCCCAACTCGCCCACAGTATTATTTCTTCCGAAAGCCTTGAAAGATGCGTCATTATAAGCGAAAAAGCCGCTAAAAGTTCCACGCAGTAATCCCTGTCGGATACGCCGTCAACGGAATTTTCACACGCACCGTCGAACCCTAAAAGTTTCGCTTCGTATTCCCTGTCGGTGGGGTACGTCGTACCCGCGAGAGCGCAACTGCCGAGCGGCGAAACGTTCATACGCCCGACGGCGTCTTTTATCCTGCCGTGATCCCGTATGAACATCTGCGCGTACGCGAGAAGATGCTGCGCCATAGTTATAGGCTGGGCGCGTTGCATATGCGTATAACCGCACATTATTACGTCCTGATTTTCTTCCGCCTTGTCGGTAAGCGATAAAATAAGCGTTTTAAGTCCCGCGCTTATCTCTTCGCAACGTTTTTTCATATACAGGCGAAGATCCGTCGCGACCTGATCGTTACGACTCCTTGCGGTGTGCAGTTTCTTGCCCGTTTCGCCTATCCTTTCCGTCAAAACGCTCTCGATAAAGGTATGCACGTCTTCCGCCGAAGGGTCGAAAACGAGTTTTCCGTTCTTTATATCTTCCTTTATTGATATAAGTCCTTTTTCTATCGCGGAAAAGTCCTTATCCGATATTATACCGCATTTGCGGAGCATTTCGGCGTGCGCGAGACTCCCTTCGATGTCTTCCCGATACATTTTACTGTCGAAAGATATCGAAGAGTTGAATCCGTCAGCCGTTTCGTCGAGCGTCCCGCAGGACCGCCCCGCCCATAATTTATCCATCGTTCACCTTTTTATTTTTTATCGGCGTTTTTCGCGTCGACCTGCGCTTTTACCTTTATCGGCAGCCCGTAAAGATTGATAAATCCCGCGGCGTCCGCCTGATTGTAAACGTGGTCTTCACCGAAAGTCGCTATCTCTTCGGAGTAAAGCGAATAATCGCTCTTCGCTCCCGCCTTTATCATATTGCCTTTATATAGTTTTATCCTGACCGTACCGGTTACCGTTTCCTGCGTTTTGGTAACGAACGCCGAAAGCGCTTCGCGAAGCGGAGTGAACCACTGCCCGTTATATACGAGTTCGGCAAAAGTTACGGCAAGTTCTTCTTTTTTATGCATGGTCATCTTGTCGAGACACAGCGTTTCGAGATACGAGTGCGCAAAGTAAAGTATCGCGCCGCCGGGGGTTTCGTACACGCCGCGGCATTTCATACCCACGAGCCTGTTTTCCACTATATCGAGAAGCCCTATCCCGTTTTTGCCGCCGAGTTCGTTGAGTTTAAGCACGATATCTTTGGCTTTCATCTTAACGCCGTCCACCGCCACGGGAACGCCTTTTACGAATTCTATCTCTACGTAGGTCGGAACGTCGGGTGCGTCTATCGGCGAAACGCCCATCTCCAAAAAGCCTTTCTTTTCGTACTGCGGCTCGTTCCAGGCGTCTTCCAAGTCCAGACCTTCGTGGCTTAAATGCCAAAGGTTTTTATCCTTCGAGTAGTTGGTTTCCCTGTTGATTTTCAGCGGAATATTATGCGCTTCGGCGTAGTCTATCTCTTCGTCGCGCGATTTTATGTTCCACTCTCTCCACGGCGCGATAACGGGCATATCGGGTGCGAAAGCCTTTATCGTGAGTTCGAAACGCACCTGATCGTTTCCCTTTCCCGTACAGCCGTGGCAGATGGCGTCCGCGCCTTCCTTCTTCGCGATTTCCACTATCCTTTTGGCGATTATGGGGCGCGCGAACGACGTACCTAACATATACTCTTCGTATTTCGCCCCCGCCTGTACCGTCGGAATTATGTAGTCTTCTACGAATTCGTCGGAAAGATCTTCTATATAGCACTTGCTCGCGCCCGTCTTCAACGCCTTTTCGGTAAGCCCTTCGAGTTCGTCCGCCTGCCCAACGTTGCCCGATACCGCGATAACTTCACAGTTATTGTAATTCTCTTTAAGCCACGGAATTATTATCGACGTGTCAAGCCCCCCCGAATATGCGAGTACGACTTTTTTGATTTTTGATTTATCCATAAAATTTCTCCTTTGACCTTGGTTTTCGTCTATATTTCAATGATACGATTTTCGCAAAGATTTGTCAAACGTTTTTATTGAATATTTTCAATTTTTATCGAATATTTTTGCTTTTTTATGGGTTTTTTGTATTTTTTTATGCATAATTTTATTTTTATTCTTTTTACAAGCAAAGGCTTACGTTCGCTTTATATACCGTGTTAAAAATACTGAACGCCCGTTCGGCAAATGCCGAACGGGCGCAGTTTTTTATAATTTTCGGTCGTGCGCTTTTGAGTCGCGCAAGATCGTCAAGCAAGTTCTCCGATAAAACTAATTAAATTCAATGTTATCTATCCAAGCACCGTCTAAATTCACAGACTGTCCGTTATCCTTTAATTTGACGAGTTTACTGGGGGTTCCGCTGCCGCCCGCAAGTTCAGAAAGAACGAACGTGACGTGGATAATATTATCGGCCGAGACTGTCGTTACGGAATAGCCCGAAGCGTTTGCCGCCTGTTTGCCGGCGTAGGTTACTCTGTAATAGCCGAAGTAATTATTGTCTGCATCGCAAAGATTCCAATAGACCTTCGCGTAAGCCGAACGTTCCTCGGTGACGTATACGTCAAATTCGAGCGTGATTGCGGTCGCGGGATTGTAATCGGGAAGCCTTATATCAAAGCCGCTTTCCAACATTACTTTGCCGGCCGGTTCGCAGAACTGTATATTATCTATCCAGCAACCGTCTAAATTCACAGACTGTCCGTTATCCTTTAATTTGACGAGTTTCCCGGGAGTGCCGCTACCGCCCGCAAGATCTTTAAGAAAGAGCGTGACGTGGAAGGTATCCGTACCTATACTCTCGATGGAATAGCCCGAAGTGTTCGTCGCCTGTTTGCCGGAGTAAGTTACTCTGTAATAGCCGAAATAGTTATCGCTTGCGTCGTAAAGATTCCATATGACCTTCGTGTAAGGCGAACGTGCGTCAGTGACGTAAAGATCGAATTCGAGAGTTACCGCCACGTTTTCGTCATAGTCGGGAAGACTTATATCGAAACCAGTATTGAGCATTACTTTAGAGGCTACCGTTTTTTCGGTAGCGCAAACAACGGTGCCGGTTTCGACCAGATCGCCGTTATCTCTGTCGCCAACTCTTGCGTAAGCTTGGAAAGACACGTCATAATACTTGTCGTATTCCACTTCCCACACGATCATACCGGTATAGCCGGGGAATAAATCTTGTGCCGTCCAAACGCCGCTATTGAGCGATATGGAAGTATAATATTTATGGGTATCGTAGGTAACCGCTGTAGCCCCTTCTATCTCGTAGCCGAGTTCATAACAGTCCTGATAGTTATTGATACCCGTCGCAACTATCATCATCGTTTCGTCCGTGGATTTTAAGTATTTCGTGGACGAAAAGGTAGGCGTAGCACCCGGAACGACGTCCGCTTTTGCCACGCTCGCGTTTGTCATAAGCATTACGCCGAACGCCATGCACGCTATCGCTATTGCCGTAAATAAAGTATATAATGTTTTTTTCATAAAATTTTCCCCTTCCTTAATTCGGATAACGGTCATAAACCGTTTGCCGTCAATCGTTCCAGTCGTTACCGTATTGACCCGTACCGCTGAACTCGGACATAACTATTACGTCCGTTTGCGCAAAAACCGTTATCGCTATTTCCGGCTTTTCATAACTTCTTACACCTCTCATCTTCATTCTCCTTTTTATTTTTCATATATTTCGATACAAAACAAACACGTCGCTTATTCAGATAATATTTCCTGCTTACGACGTCTTACGTCCGGGTAACACCTTTTTATCGGACACACTGTTTTTTGCCAACACTCCCGATAATAAAATACCCTGCCATTACAAATAATACTCCGTTTTTTTTGCTTTGTCAAGGGGTTGTCAAAAATTTTTTGAGTTTTTTACGCAGGCGGAAAACGAAGGCGCAAAAAGTGAAAAATTTCGGGTTTCGGAGATTTATGCTCCGAAACCCGAAATCGTGATTTAAGTTTTTTCGGCGGCGTGCCCTTACTTCGGCTCCACCGCACTGATTTTATAAGAACACGAAATATCAGTCTTTAACAAGATCTTTTACGTATTCCGCAAAGGTCTCGCCCCACATTTTTTGCGCAGAGAAAAACGGGTGCCCCGCGCTGCCGGACGTGTTCATGGTATAATCGTCAAAGACGACTACGCGATCGTCGTTTGCGGCGTTCATATCCGAAACCGCTTGCCGTATCCCCGCCAAAACAGTTGCGTCCGCGCCCATCATACCGTGGATACACACTATATAGGCGTTGGGGTTTTTCTCCCGTACAAACTGCAAAAATTCGTAGTACTCCGAGGGAAAACGTTCAGCGTACGACGCGTCTTTCTCCCTTATGTACGTCGCGTCGTTGCCGCCGAGATTTATCACCACGACGTCGGGATCGAAATCAAAGGCGTATTCTTCGTCGTTATGTACCGAAACTTTACCGTAAACGTCGTCCATACTTCTCTGATACATAACGACTTTCGTGCATATTCCCGACACCGCCACTACCGAATAGTCGGCGTTAAGCCTGCTTGCCGCAACGTACGCGTAAGTTAAGGTGGCGTCGGAATTTTCCAGCGTTTTTGCGGTGGACTTCGAACCCGTTATGCCGTACCCCGCCGTTATGGAATCCCCTATGAATTCTATCTTTAAATCGGATTTTTTAGGAACGGCGGCGAATTTGTCGGCGAAAAGTTGAAGCACCCCCGTTTCTCCGTCTATCGCTTCCGAAGACTTGACTATCCTTATTTTATGATAGCCGTCTTCCAGACCGTTGAAAAGAGAATACTTGTTCGCTGCGGTTTTAAGACGGATACGGCGACACGATTCCGCGTCGTCGTCCACGAAGGCGCAGACGTAAGTTTCTCTGGGGCTGTAAAGCGTCGCCTGCACGCTTTTACCGTATATCCCGAATTCGATCGCCGTCGCGGCGTGATCCAATATCAGCATACCGTCTTTTATGTAAGTCCTGCCGTAAAGATTCACAAACTCTTCGCTGAAAGAATTGACTTCTTCCGCCGAAAGTTTTACAGGCGTTTCGGTTTCCCGCTCTTCTCCGCCGCACGCGGCGACGCCGAACGCCAAAACGAAAGCAAAGAAAACCGCAACCAATCGTACACGAATACCAAACCTTTTCATAAATTCTCCCCTGCCTTTTCCCTTACAGTTCCTTTTCGTATAGAGAAAAACCGAACGTAAGGTCTTCCTTTCTATGACTGTCGGACGACAGTATGAATTTGCCGCCCCGCTCTTTTATGAATTCTCTTATTTTTGCCGCGGGATACGCGTCTTTTCTTAATCCTTTTCTCAACGCGCCGGTGTTTATCTCGAACATCTTCCCTGCCGCTACAAGCCTTTTTACGGCGGAAATACAGGCTTTTACGTACCTTTCGTTCTCTTCGTCGAAAAGGTCGCCCTGCCCGTTGAATTTGGTTACAAGGTCGAAGTGCCCTATTATGCCGACTTTTTCATAAGAAGCGAATTTCGCCACCGTGGCGAAATACTCTTCGCAGGCGGCGTAAAAGTCCCCGCCGAAAACTTCTTCCACGGCGTTTACGAATTTTTCACGGCTCTCGTCGATGGGGTAATACTTATCGCCCCTTTTAAAATAGTGCACCGAACCTATCGCGTAATCGTAACGACTTAAATCAACGTCCGAAAATGCGTCGAGTTCCGTGCCGCAAAGCACCTTTATTTCCCTTGCGTACTTCTCCTTTAACCTTTTCACTTCGGCGACGTATTCTTTTTCTTTGCCTTTTTTGATGCAACAGGTATTATCGAAAGAAGTGTACGAGTGGTCGGATATCCCTATCTCGGTAAGCCCCTTTTCTATCGCGGTTAAAATTATGCTTTCCACGTCGTCTTTGCCGTCGCTGAATACGGAGTGAACGTGATAATCCGCAAGTAGCATCAGGTCATTTTCTCCTGTTTTACTTTTTTATCTATAACGTGGCGGGATTTGAGTTCGTTGAAAATATCCGCCGTCGTTATTCCCATATCCGCCATCAGTACGAAAACGTGGTAGAAAAGGTCGGCTATCTCGTAGACGGTTTCTTTTTTGTCGTCGGCTTTGCCGGCGATAATGACTTCCGTACTCTCTTCTCCCACCTTTTTAAGTATCTTGTCTCTGCCTTTTTCGAAAAGATACGTGGTGTAAGAACCTTCCTTTTTGTCGGTCTTTCTGCCCTTTATCAGTTCCATCAGTTCTTCGTACGAAAAATCCTGATCATCTTCCGAAATATACACGGCGTCGTTAAAACACGACGTCGTGCCGAGATGACACGCGGGACCTTCGGGACGGACGGAAATAACCAGCGCGTCCCTGTCGCAGTCGGCGGTAACCGATACGACGTGCTGATAATTGCCGCTGGTTTCGCCTTTCAGCCACAGTTCCTTTCTCGAACGGCTGTAAAAGCAGGTAAGCCCCTTTTCCATCGTAACTTTAAGGCTTTCGGCGTTCATGTACGCCAGGGTCAGAACTCTTTTCGACACCGAATCCACCACTATCGCGGGGACGAGTCCGTTTTCGTCGAATTTTATGTCTTCGATTTTCAGCATAATTTCTCCTTATATTCTCGCGGGAATACCGTTTTTCGCCATTTCCCGTTTTAATTCCTTTATATTTATCTCGCCGAAGTGAAACACCGACGCGGCAAGACCCGCGTCCACTTTCGGCAGCGTTTTAAAAAGCGTTATGAAATCTTCCGTCTTTCCCGCGCCGCCCGACGCTATGACGGGTACGGATACCGCGTCGCACACGGCTTTTAACATTTCCAGATCGAAACCGCCTTTCACCCCGTCGGTGTCTATGGAATTTACCACCACTTCCCCCGCTCCAGAGTCCACGCAGCGTTTTATCCACTCCACGGCGTCCATACCGGTGTTTTCCCTGCCGCCTTTCGCAAACACCGTGAACTTGCCGTTCACCCTTTTTACGTCCGCGGACAGCACCACGCATTGATCACCGTATAATTTCGCGGCGTTATTAACGAGCGACGGATCTTTTATCGCCCCCGAATTGACGCTGACTTTATCCGCGCCGCACTTTAACACCCTGTCGAAATCGTCGAGCGTGTTTATTCCGCCGCCGACGGTAAGGGGTATAAAGACCTTTTCGGCGGTCTTTTTCAGTACTTCGGTAAAAAGCGCCCTGCCTTCCGCAGACGCCGTTATGTCGTAAAACACCAGCTCGTCCGCACCGCTTTTACTGTAAAAATCCGCAAGTTCCACGGGCGAAGAAACGTCCTTTAAACCCGTGAAATTAACGCCCTTTACCACCTTTCCGTCTTTGACGTCGAGACAGGGTATTATCCTTTTTGTTATCACCTTGCCACCTCTATCGCGCGTAAAATCGATATCTTGCCGCTGTAATACGCCTTTCCCACTATCGCGCCGTAAAGTCCGAGATTTTTAAGCGCGATTATATCGTCTATATCCGAAACCCCGCCCGACGCTATTATATCGAGAGAAAAACGGGAAGTCAGTTTTTCGTAAAGTTCGATATTTGCGCCCCGCATAACGCCGTCTTTGGATACGTCGGTGCAGATAACGGTCTTTACCCCCGCGCCCTCCATTTTACGAAGAAACGAAAAAACGTCTTCTTCCGAACTTTCCGTCCAGCCGTTTACGGCGATATATCCGTTTTTTATATCCGCGCCGACGGCTATCTTTTCACCGAAAGTTCTGACCGCGGTTTCGAGAAACTTTACGTCGCGTATTGCGGATGTTCCGAGTATTACCCTGTCTATTCCCGCGTTTATATAGTTTTCCGCGGTTTTCATTTCCCTTATGCCGCCGCCCACTTCCACGAAAAGCCCCGTCGTCTTTTTGACGTTTACTATCGTGTCGAAGTTTACGGGAAAACCCGCTTTCGCCCCGTCCAAATCTACGGTATGAATATGCGTCGCGCCCTGTTTTTTGAATTCTTCGGCGAAAAACGCAGGATCGCCGTATTCCGTCTTTTTGTCGTATTCGCCCTTAAAAAGCCTTACCGCCTTTTTATTCAGGACGTCTATCGCGGGAAAAATTATCATAGCGTACCCCTTTTTATTTCGCAGAAGGCTTTGAGTATTTTAAGCCCCGTATCCCCGCTCTTTTCGGGATGAAACTGACAGCCCATAACGTTTTTATGCGCCGCCGCGGCTGTTACGGGACGGTTGTATTCCGTTTCGGCTATAACGCTTTCTTCGCAACCCGTCGCCGCAAAAGAGTGTACGAAGTAGACGTACTCCCCTTCCTTTACGTACTTAAACAACGGGTGGGGCTTGGTAAACCGCAGAAAATTCCACCCGATATGCGGTATCTTCAATCTCCCGCCGTCGTTATCAACGGCGGTTATCTCCCCTTTTATAAGTTTCAACCCGTCGTGCACGCCGTACTCGAAACTTCTGTCGAATAAAAGTTGCATACCGAGACATATTCCCAAAACGGGCGTGCCCTTTTCGGCGGCGAAAACGACCGCTTCTTCAAGCCCCGTCTTCTTTAACTTTTCGGCGGCGTCGGAAAACGCGCCCACCCCCGGTAGTATCACCCTTTCGGCGTTTGCGATATCTTCTTTCGACTTGGTAACGAAAGCCCTTTCCCCTATCGCCGCGAAGGAAGATTTAAGCGAAAACAGGTTTCCTACGCCGTAATCCACGATAACGGTGCTCATAAAACTCCTTTTGTAGACGGGATATCTCCCGCAAATTTCTCGTCCGTCTTCACGGCGTCCCGAAGACTTCTCGCCGCAGACTTGAACGCCCCTTCTATTATGTGGTGCGAATTCTTGCCCGAAAGCGTTTTTAAGTGCATGGAAACGGTTGCGTTTCTCGCAAAGCCGTAGAAAAATTCTTCCGTAAGTTCGGTGTCGAAATCCCCCACTTTCTGCGCGGGGATTTTAAGGTCGCAATTAAGGAACACCCTGCCCGAAAAGTCCACGCAGGTCATAACCACCGCTTCGTCCATAACTATAATACTGTCGCCGTAACGGGTTATTCCCCTTTTGTCGCCGAGCGCCTTGCAAAACGCCTGCCCGAGCGCGATTCCGACGTCTTCCGTCGTGTGGTGATAATCGACGTAAGTATCGCCTGTGCAGGTTACTTTTAAGTCGAATCTTCCGTGCGCCGCAAAAAGTTCCAGCATGTGATCCAAAAACCCGCAACCCGTGTTTATTTCTCTTTTCCCCGTACCGTCAAGGTTAAGATACAAAGATATATCCGTTTCGGCGGTCTTTCTCTTTATAGTGGCGGTTCTCATAATTTCTCCTTTACTATCTCTCCGGTCGCGGTAAGAAGGGCGTTTACTTCTTCGTCGTTTCCCACCGTTATCCTGACGTAATCTTCTATCCCGCGCTTATTGAAATACCTTACCAAAACGCCCTTTTCTTTAAGCGCAAGGTACAGTTTTTCTCCGCTTATGCCGTCGCGTTTCGCAAATACGAAATTCGCCGCCGAATCGGTAACCGAAAACCCCTGACGGACAAGTTCTTTTTTCATCTTTTCCCTGTTTGCGATTATTTTCGCACACGTAAAAAGAAAGTATTCTTCGTCGAGAAGCGCGCCTATCCCCGCGTATACCCCCGCTCCCGACACGTTATAGGGGTTAGTCGAGTATTTAACGAGTTTAAGGTCTTTTATAAGTTTTTCGTCCGCTATCGCCATACCGAGCCGTATTCCCGCCAGAGATCTCGACTTGGAAAACGTCCTGACTACGATAAGATTATCGTATTTTTTTATAAGCGGTACGGCGCTTTGCCCGCCGAAATCGATATACGCTTCGTCCACTACCACGACGTTATCGAGGTTGTCTTGCAATACGGTCTCTATTTCTTCCGTCGTTAAAAGCAGTCCCGTCGGGGCGTTGGGGTTAGCGATAAACACCGTGCCGCCCGCGTTTTTATAGTCGTTCACGCACAGCGTAAAATCTTTCTTTAAGGGTATTATCTTCTTTTTCGCACCGTAAAAATCCGCGAAAACTTCGTAAAATCCGTAGGTGATGTCGGCGAAAACCGCGGTTTTGCCCGCGCAGTATGCCGCGTAAGCAAAACTTAACGCTTCGTCCGAACCGTTGGTGAAAAGAACGTTTTCCTTTCCGACGCCGAGTTTTTCGGCGGCGACGTCCCTTATCGCCGTGTATTCGGGATCGGGATAAAGATTGTTGCCTTCCGCCGATTCCCTTAACAGTTTAAGGGCGAAAGGCGACGGCGGAAACGGCGATTCGTTGGTGTTCAGTTTGACGTACACCCTGTCCTTCGGCTGTTCGCCGGGAACGTAGGGCGAAAGTTCTTTATATTCCGCTTTCAAAAACTTACTCATCTTTTTTTCTCCTTACGGTAACGCTCTCGGCGTGGGCGGTAAGCCCTTCGCTTTCCGCAAAAAGCGCGACCGAGTCGGCTACTTTATTCTCCGCACTCTCGTCGTAATAAACGTACTGCGTTTTCTTTATAAAATCGTCCACCGAAAGCGGGCTGGAAAATTTCGCCGCACCGCCCGTCGGCAGAGTATGGTTCGGTCCCGCCATATAGTCGCCGAGTGCTTCCGGCGTGTACCTGCCGAGAAATACCGAGCCCGCGTTCTTTACGAGTTTTAAGTACTCGAAAGGCTCGCTTAAACACAGTTCCAGATGTTCCGGGGCTATCTCGTTGGATATTTCTATCGCTTTTTTTATATCCTTTGTTACTATTATCTTGCCGTTGTCGTCTATGGAAGCGCGGGCGATATCGCGCCTTTTAAGCGATACTATCCGTTTTTCTATCTCGTCTTTTACCTTTTCCGCAAACTGACAGTCGTCGGTGATAAGCACCGCGCTCGCCATTTTGTCGTGTTCCGCCTGCGATAAAAGGTCGGCGGCGATATGCGACGGATTGCTTTTGCCGTCGGAAACGACGAGTATTTCGCTGGGTCCCGCGATAGTGTCTATCGCCACTTTGCCGAAGACCTGTCTTTTGGCTTCGGCGACGAAGGCGTTGCCCGGTCCCACTATCTTATCGACTTTTTCCACGCTCTCCGTACCGTAGGCAAGCGCCGCGATCGCCTGTGCGCCGCCTATTTTATATATCTCGTTCACCCCCGCTACCTTCGCCGCGGCAAGGATAACCGGCGATATCACGCCGCCTTTCGACGGGGTTACCATAACTATCCTTTTTACTCCCGCGATCTTTGCCGGAATAACATCCATAAGCACGGTGGAAGGATACGCCGCCGTTCCACCGGGAACGTACACCCCCACGCTTTCTATCGGCGTTATTTTCTGTCCGACGACTCCGCCGTCGGGATTGACGAATTCGAACCCCGTCCTTACCTGCTTTTCGTGAAAGGCGCGGATATTGTCGGCGGCGCGTTTTATAACCGCCAAAAGCCCCTGATCTACGACTTTTATCGCGTCGTTTATTTCTTCGTCCGAAACTTTCAAAGACGAAAGGCTTGCGCCGTCGAATTTTTCGCAATACTTTTTAAGCGCGGCGTCCTTATTTACCGTAACGTCCGCAATTATTTCCGACACGGTCTTTTCTACGTCGACTTTCGCCGTCGCCCGCGAAAAAATATCTTTTTTATCGACTTCGTCGAATTTCAGTATTTTTATCATGATTTTTCCTTCGCGTCCACCGCTTTTTTAAGGTTTTCGAGCATTTCTTCAACTATTTTGCCTTTGAATTTGCTTGCGGACTTGTTGGCTATCAGTCTTGCGCTTATCGGGCATATCGTTTCCACTACCGAAAGGTTATTCTCCCGTAGCGTCGCGCCCGTTTCCACTATATCCACTATCACGTCCGAAAGCCCTAAAATAGGCGCGATCTCTATCGAACCGTTAAGGCGTATGACGTCTATGTCTCTGCCCTTTGTCATATAGAAGTTTTTGGCTACGTTGGAAAACTTGGTGGCGACGCGAAGAGTTTTGCTCTCGTCGTCGGTAAACCCGTTTACACCCGCTACCGCCATACGGCATTTGCCTTCTTTTAAGTCGAGAAGTTCATACACGTCCGGCTCGTATTCCAAAATAGTGTCTTTCCCCGCTACGCCGATATCCGCCGCGCCGCGCTCGACGTAGATCGTTACGTCGGAAGGTTTTACCCAGAAATACCGCACCTTTTTGTCGGCGTTTTCCAGAATAAGTTTGCGGTTGGGATTTAACACCGCGGGGCACTCGTACCCCGCCGCCGCGAATATTTCGTAAACCTTTTCGCCGAGTCTCCCTTTCGGCAGCGCGATATTTACGAAGCCGTCTTCCCCTTCCGTTTGAAGGTTCGCGCCCGAGTTTTCCAGCGTATCGAGATACACGGCGAACCCTATCGCCTTGCCGCTTCTTTGCAATTTTTTCATAAGGTTGTCGTACTGCCCGCCCGAAAGCACCGGCGCGGGTACTCCTTTTACGAAACCTTTAAATACTATACCGTTATAGTAATTCACGTCCCCCACGACGGAAAAATCTACGTTTATCACGTCGGCGTTTTCGTCCTTTGCGACTATTTTCAGCACGCTTAAAAACTCGTCGAAGGACGCGTCGCCCATCTTCTCGCAAACAGCGATAAGTTTCGGCATAACGTCCTTTATCCTGCCGTTTATTCCGATAAGTTCCGAAAACGCGGAAAGTTTTTCGTTACCCGACTCCTTTGCCATGCGCGAAAGTTCGTCGAAATTCTTTTCCCCTACGCACTTTATTATCTCGTCCGCGGAAAAACTGCCGTCCGTCAATTCCGCCGCTATTCTTTTAATTACCGAAATATCCGAAACGTCCAGAACGCAGTCGGCGGAAACGGTCTTTAAACTCTTTGCGGCAAGGCATATAACTTCCGTTATCTCATCTTTTTTTATGTCGCCGAAACATTCCAGCCCCGTCTGCATTATCTCCTTGAAGGAATTTGCGCCCGATACCGCCCTGTAAACGTTTTCGCCGTAAAATATCTTCTTTATCTCGCCCGCCGCGCAGGCGTTGTTCTTTATCACCGAAAGCGTAACGTCCGGCTTTAACGCCATAAGTTTCCCGTCGCCGTCGGTAAACGTTATTACGTTTTCCGACACGAGAAATTCCTTGTTCTTGGAATACAGGTCGTATTCTTCGAACTTTCCCATGCGGTATCCCCTGTACCCGTAAGAAAAATACAGTTCGCGCAATAAAAGCGATACCCTTTCCGCCTTTCCTATGACTTTATCGTTGATCTTCATTTCCGTCTTTTTCTCCCGTTGCGTCGCCGATGACCGCCCTGTAACCGCCCGCGCCGTAGTTTAAGCACCTGCTTACCCTGCTTATCGTCGCGCTGCTTACCCCGACTTTCGCCGAAATCGCCTGATAGTTTTCGCCGTCGTTCAAAAGTATAGCCGTTTCAAGACGTTGCGCCATATCCCGTATCTCTTTTATCGTGCAAAGGTCGGCGAAAAAATCTTCGCACTCCTTTTCCGTCTTTAAGTTCGCTATCGCCGAAAACAGCCTTTTTACCGACTCGCTCCCGAAAATATTCATAATTTCTCCTTTATCGCTTTATCATTTTATCACATCACCGTAGTAAAGTCAACGAAAAAACGGGCGAAAAACAAAAATTTTTTACCGAAAGTTTTTGCGGGCGAACGGGCAGGTTAAAAAAGCCCCCGAAAACGCGTAAAAATACGTTTTCGGGGGGACTGTACAAAACTTCTTTTAGTTGTGCTCTTCCAAAATATCCGTTACCCGATCAACAACATATTGTTCATGATTTGGATAATCACTATAAAATGTAATCAACTTTATGTTTGCTTGCTTTAGGATGTCCCTTACTTTTAAATCCCTTATGTATCTTTCTTTGCTTTTGTGCGAAGAGTCATTGATTTCTATTAACAATAGTGGTTCCAGGGTGTATTTGTCAAAAATACCGAAATCAATATTCCTAAATAATTCGTTTTGATATCTGGAAGTATCTATTTTATTTATTATGCTCGCTAAATTCACTTGTGCTTGAACTTTGTATATGCCGCCAAAATGTGTTTCGAGTATTTTATAAAAATATCCTTCATAATTTGTTATTAAACTTTTTTTCTGTTGATATCTTACTTGTGTAGTGTTTTCTAATTGTTCAGAATCATCAACATAATACTCGTCTTCTGTATCAAATCTTTCTATTCTTTCAATATTTTGTTTACTCTTTTTACGGCTTATAATTTTTCGAATTACGAGTACTATAAATTTAATTAAAAAATAAACGCACAAGAAAGGAAGTACGAATAGCCATGCTAATACCTCAAATAACGAAATTTTGCTACTTCTTCTCCTATAATGCCTTCTATATCCCATAAAGATGTCCCCTAACAATCACAATTATAACACAATTTTTTGCATAAATCAACAACTGCTATAAAGTACTGCTTAATGTAAATAGAGTTTTAACTTTGCACAAAAAACGCGTTTTTACGCGTTTTCGGGGGGTATGATTTATTATAGATTGCAGGCAGATACCTTTCCGTTTATAATACTTTGGACAAAAACTCTTTCAATCTGTCGTCCTTGGGGTTAGCAAAGAATTCCTTCGGCGAGTTTTCTTCCCTTATCAAACCGTCGTCCATAAACAGAATACGGGAAGCGACTTCTTTTGCAAAGCCCATTTCGTGGGTAACCACTACCATCGTCATACCGTCGTCAGCCAATTCTTTCATAAGTTCCAACACTTCCCCGACCATTTCGGGATCGAGCGCGGAAGTCGGTTCGTCGAAAAGCATTACGTCGGGTTCCATCGCGAGTGCGCGTACTATCGCTATTCTCTGTTTCTGCCCGCCCGAAAGAGTGGACGGATAAGCGCCCGCCTTGTCGGCAAGTCCTATGCGTTCCAAAAGTTCCATGCCCCGCTCTTCCGCCTGAAACTTGTTTTTCAGTTTGAGTTGGACGGGCGCAAGCATTAAGTTCTGCATAACGGTAAGGTTATTGAACAGATTAAAATGCTGAAACACCATACCTATTTTCTGTCGGGTCACGTTGATATCGGAAAAATTCGCTCTGTAAAGATTTCTTATCGCCGAAAAATATTCCTTGCCTTCATGCTTTTTAAGAAGGTCGTTCCGCTTTATATCGGCGATTATCCTTGCGTCGGTCTCTTCTCTCGAAACGTCGGTAGAAAGTGACGCTTCCAGCATTTTTTTATAGGTCTTCGAATACCGTATTACGTCGAAATGAAGATACGGGTCTATGGGAGTCAAAAGTTTCCCTTCGAACCATATTTCGCCGTAGGTCGGCGTTTCCAACAGATTCATACACCTTAAAAACGTCGATTTGCCGCTGCCCGAAGGTCCTATTATAACAACCTTTTCACCCTTCTTTATTTCCGCGGAAACGCCCTTTAATACCTGCAATTTCCCGAAATTCTTGTACAGCCCTTTGATTTGGATAAGCGAGTCCTGAACCGCAGACGCGTTACGTTCTGTGTCTTTCACCTTTTGCAAGCCTCCTTTCCATCATTTTCAAAAGTTTGGTAAGCGCTATGACCACCACGAGATACATAAGCGCTATCATAACGTAAGGAACGAAAGGTTCGTAAGTCCTTGCCACGATACGGGCGGCGACTTTCGTCAAGTCAACCTCCCCTATCGTTCCTACTATCGACGTTTCTTTGACCAACGCTATAAACTCGTTGAATAATGGCGGCAACGCCACTCTGAAACCTTGCGGCAGAACGATTTTCACCATTACCTGCAATTTGTTGAGTCCTAACGCCCTGCCCGCTTCTATCTGCCCGTCGTCCACGCTTTCGAGCCCGCCGCGGATGATTTCCGCAACATATGCGCCGGAATTTATACCGAAAGTGATTATCGCCACCCAGACGGTCGGCAAAAAGATCAGCACTATCAGATACATTATAAGTAACTGAACGTACACCGGCGTGCCGCGGAAAATAGCAAGATATAAGTCGCATACTCCGTTGCCTATTTTAAAATTGCCGAACTTTTTGTAGGTGTATTTCGTAAGCGCAACGATGATACCGAGTATCACGCCGATAAGAATCGCACCGAGCGAAATTAAAAGCGTTTTGCCGAGCCCCGAAAGATACCATTGCCACCTGTCCTGATATATAACCGCTTCGTAAAATTTGTCGAAAATGTTCACTTTGATTTTCTCCGTTTTACGCACGAAAGCAGGGCTCTACGGCTCTGCTTTCGACAAATAAAGTTTTTATTTAAGATTTAGCCGACTAATTTGAGAGCGGGCAATTCGTCGATAACTACGTTATCGCATTTACCCTGTTTCATTGCCGTAAACGCAACCGCACCCGTGTCGTATTCCAGAATAGTAGCGCCCGTCCCTTTAAGAACGCCGTTATCTATCGCTTCCTGAATAAGATTGCACCCGGTAGTGCCTTTCTGTACGCCGATCTTCTTGCCCGCAAGTTTATCTATCGAAGTAAAAGCATCGGATTCCAGACTTATGATATACTGTACCGACGAATAGTAAGCGTCGGAAAAATCGACCGATTTCTTCCTGCCTTCGGTTATGGTGATGCCCGCCGCGCCGATAGCGTTATCTTTCGTTGCAATAGACCCTACTATGCCGTCAAAGTCAACGTCGTGAACGGTAATCTTCATGTTGAGTTTTTCCGCTACGAGTTCCATCATATAAATATCTACCCCGATAACCGTGCTTCCGTCAGCATCTACGAACTCGTACGGCTCGAATCCCGAACAGGTGTAAATATCCAACGTTCCGGCGGTGTTGTCGGACAAGTCCGCAAACTGTAACGTTACGCTCGGTGTTTCGTCTTTGGATTTCGCCGTGTAATACGCAACTACTTCATCTATATTCGCTTCGTTTATAACTTCGTTTATCGCGTTCATGATAGCGTCGTGATCGGTCGCCGTTTTGGAAATACAATATCCGTATTCTTCAACTTCTATCCCGCCGATGGCCTTCGCCACGTATTTTTCGTCTCCGCAGGCGGAAAGAGTCGCGCAAGCCCCGACGATAAGTAATCCCGTCATCAAAATTGCCAAAAGTTTCTTCATTTTTATTTTCTCCTTTACCGCCCGAAATTCGGGCGAGTTCGTTTTTACGTTCCCCATTTTAGACTTTTTATACCCGTTTGTCAAACATTTTTATGTAATTTTTTAATTTTTTCAATTTATTTTGAATATTTTTTATTTTTTTGAATAATTTTACGAATAATATTTATATTTATGCGGTTTTACACCGTAAGGCAAAGGACGCCCAAAGCGGCGAAAAGCGTTGGAATACTTATTATAACGCCGTATTTTATAAATTCTTTGAACCCGTAATCTACGCCGTGTTTTTTGTTGAGTGCCGTAAACATTATGCCCGCAAGCGCGCCGATAGGCGTTAAAAACGCTCCGATATTACTGCCGATAACCGATGCGTACACGGCTTTTAGATAAACTGCGCCCGAAAGGTGCGATATAAGATTTCCGTAAAGGATACTCATAGGTATATTGTTTATTACGTTTGCGGCGGCAAAAGAAGACGCGCCGTAAACGAGCACGGGGGCGTTTTCTCCCAAAAACTCCGAAATTTTATCGGAAACGCCGTTATATTCCAGTCCCGAAACTATAACGAACATAGAGAGAACGAAAGGTATTATCTGCCACGGCAAAGCCGCAAGGGATACTTTTATCTGCTTTGCCCCGTCCTTTTTTACCGCGGATATCACTAACGCCGAAATTAAAAGACACGCGGCGGAACAGGAAGACACCGCCCACATTTCGATATTTAAGTACCCCGAAAGCACCAAAAAGATAAGACACACCGAAAAGACGGTGATCCCCGCCGCCGTTTCCGCACGGTTTTCACGCGGTACCGTAATATCTTCCGCGGTAAGCGGCGTTTTAAGGAATTTACGGAAAAGAAGGAATATAATCAGAAACTCCGTCGCTCCCGCCGAAAGAGTCGGAAGCGCCATAACTTTTAAATATTCCGTAAAGGTAACGCCTGCGACCAAGCCCAGATACACGTTGGTGGGGTTGCCTATAATAAGCCCCATGGACCAGGTGTTCGCCGCGGCGAATTCCGCGGCGAGATACGGCACGGGATTGACCTTCGCGTTCTTGCAGAAATAACAGATAAAAGGCGTTATGGTGAGTATGACTATATCGTTGGAAGTAAACAGAGTGAGCGCGGCTATAAGAAAATACAGCGTGCAAAAAAGTCGCGTCTGACTGCTTTTCACCCTTCTTACGGCGAGCGCGGCAAGACGGCGGAAAAATCCCGCCGCATCTAAAAACACCGAAAGAAATGTCATAGAGAAAAACAGCGCGAGAATTTTAAGGGGGTTTACCGAAGAGTTTTCGGTGAGCGCGGAAAAAACCGTTCCGATATCGGCGCAGAATATAAGAATAAGTATCGCGCCCGCAAGCGCGATAATCACGTAAGTTCCTATCTTTATCCCGAAAATTTTTATTTCGGGGAAAAATATCACCGAAAGGGTAAGCGCGACGAACGTCGCGCAGGCAATTATCAGAGTTAAAGTCATAAGTTCGCCCGAAAACCGAAACGGCGCGACGCGCCGTTTCGGAGATGGTTACAAGTTTTATCTTATCGTTATTCGGAAACTTCTTCGGTTTCTTCGGTCTCTTCGCCGTCTTCTTCCGATCTCGGTGTAACGGCTATCCTGCTTACCTTGGAGCCTTCTATCTTCATTACTCTGACTCCTTGCGTCGCCCTGCCTATCTTGCTTATATCCGAAGAATCTACCCTGATTATCGTGCCGTTTTCGGTGATTATCATAATGTTTTCTTCGGGAGAAACGAGTTTTAAGCTGACGAGTTTACCCGTCTTTTCGTTGAATTCGCCCGCTTTTATCCCCTTGCCCGCTCTCGATTGCAGTCTGTAATCTTCGGGATCGGAACGCTTGCCGTAGCCGTTTTCCGTCATGGTGATAAATTCGCAATCCGGTTTTATCACCGCCATGTCCACGAGTCTGTCGCCGTCTTCCAACTCTATACCGCGGACGCCCTGCGTGCCCCTGCCGGTGGGCCTTACGTCGGTTTCCAAAAACCTTATGCACTTGCCGCCAAACGACGCCATTATTATTTCGCTGCTGCCCGTGGTCAGTCCCACGTTTATGAGCGCGTCGCCGTCTAAAATATTTATGGCGATCTTGCCGACCTTACGGATGTTCGCGAACTCGGAAAGCGCGGTCTTTTTGATAAGTCCGTTTTCCGTTGCCATTACGAGATAACCTTCGGAGTTTTCTTTCAACGGCAACATGGCGCAGACCTTTTCGCCGTCGGAAAGTTGCAACAGATTGACTATCGCCCTGCCCCTTGCCGTCCTTTGCGCTTCGGGAATAAAGAAACATTTAAGGCTGTACACCCTGCCCTTGTCGGTAAAGAACAGTATATCGTCGTGGGTGGACGTAACGAACATATTTTCCACGAAGTCTTCTTCCTTGGGACGGTGCGCCGTAACGCCCCTGCCGCCGCGGCGTTGCGTCCTGTATTCCGATACGGGCACTCTCTTGACGTAACCGAAATGCGTAAGGCTTACCACCACGTCTTCCACCGGTATCATGTCGGCTATGTCTATGTCGCCGTAATCGTAGGAAAGTTCCGTCTTTCTCGGCGAAGGATACTTTTCCTTTATCTCTTCCATATCCGACTTGATTATGGCGTTCACACGCCACTCGTTGGCGAGAATATCCTTTAAGTCGGCTATCGTTTTATCCAGCATAACGAGTTCTTCGTTGAGTTTTGCGACTTCCATACTCGTCAGCCTTTGCAGTCTCATTTCGAGTATCGCGTTGGCCTGCTTGTCGGAAAGCAGGAATTCGTCCATCAAAGCCTGCGCGGCGGCGTTTTTATCCGCCGACTGCTTTATTATCTCTATCACCCTGTCTATGTTGTTGAGAGCGATAACGAGCCCTTTTACTATATGTTCCCTTTCTTCGGTCTTGGCAAGGTCGTATTTCGTGCGCCTTACTATGACTTCCTTCTGGTGCGCTATATAGTACGAAAGTATGTCTTTAAGTCCTAATACCTTGGGTTCGCCGTCGACGAGCGCGAGAAGGGTTATGCCGTCTTTTACCTGCAAGTTGGTGTGCTTGAAAAGAGTGTTCATTACGACCTGCGCGTTGGCGTCCTTTTTAAGGTCGATAACGATACGCATACCGTGTCTGTCGGACTCGTCCTTTACGTCGCTTATGCCTTCTATCCGTTTATCCCTGACCATATCGGCTATGGTCTTTATAAGCACGGCTTTATTGACCTGATACGGAAGTTCCGTTACGACTATCCTTTCTCTCGTGCCGCCGTTGAATTCTTCTATATCGGTTTTGGCGCGCAGTACGAAACCGCCCCTGCCCGTGGCGTAAGCCTGTTTTATGCCGCTCCTGCCCATCAGAACGCCGCCGGTGGGATAATCGGGCGCGGGAATATATTCCATAAGTTCTTCGACGGTTATTTCGGGATTGTCGAGAACGGCGATACACGCGTTAAGACACTCCGCAAGGTTGTGCGGCGGAATATTCGTCGCCATACCGACCGCTATGCCGTCCGAACCGTTGACCAAAATATTCGGAAATCTCGACGGCAGTACCACGGGTTGCATTTCGGTATCGTCGAAGTTGGGATAGAAATCGACCGTGTCCTTGTCTATTTCTTTCAGCATTTCGTCCGAAAGGCGCGAAAGCCTTGCTTCGGTATACCTGTACGCGGCGGCGGGGTCTCCGTCCACCGAACCGAAGTTACCGTGCCCGTCCACGAGCGGGAAGTTTATCGAAAAATCCTGCGCCATACGAACCAGCGCATCGTACACCGAACTGTCGCCGTGCGGGTGGTATTTACCAAGAACGTCGCCGACAATCTTGGCGCACTTTCTGTACGCCTTGTCGCTGGTGAGCCCCGCTTCGTGCATGGCGTAAAGAATACGCCTGTGCACGGGCTTCATACCGTCCCTTACGTCGGGGATGGCTCTCGACACGTTTACCGCCATCGCGTAAGCGATAAAACTCTTTTTCACTTCCGCATTGACTTCTACGTTGATAAGTTTGGTTTTGGATAACGTTTCCTTAAATTCAGCCGTCAATTCCTGACTTAAATCTTTCTTACTCATTTTTCTTCCCCCGTTATACGTCGAGATCGGTAACTAACTTCGCGTTGTTCTCTATGAACTCTCTGCGCAGTTCGGGATCTCCGCCCATCAGCCGCGTGAAAGTTTCGTTTGCCTCCACGGCGTCTTCCATAGTTACCTGTAACATCGTTCTGGTTTCGGGATTCATGGTAGTGTTCCAGAGTTGTTCGGGGTCCATTTCGCCTAAACCTTTGTAACGCTGTACTTCGCACTTCCCGACTTCCGCGAGATATTCCTGCAATTCCTTGTCGGAATAAAGGTATTTGTCCACTTTGTTCTTGGTCGCCTTGTAAAGCGGCGGTTGCGCGATATAAACGTGCCCGTGCTCCACCAAAGGACGCATGAACCTGAAAAAGAAAGTAAGTAACAGTATTCTTATATGACTGCCGTCAACGTCGGCGTCGGTCATGCATATTATTCTGTCGTAACGGAGTTTGCTTTCGTCGAAATCGTCCTGTATGCCGCCGCCGAAAGCCGTTATCATGCTCTTTATCTCTTCGTTTTCCAAAACGTGGTTAAGCCTTGCCTTTTCCACGTTCAATATCTTGCCCCTTAACGGCAGTATCGCCTGAAAACGCCTGTCTCTCCCTTGTTTCGCGCTACCGCCTGCGGAATCCCCTTCCACGATAAATATCTCGCAGAAAGCGGGGTTACGGTCGGAGCAGTCGGCAAGTTTGCCGGGAAGAGTCGTAGATTCCAGCGCGCCTTTTCTTCTGGTGCTTTCGCGGGCGAGCCGCGCCGCTTCCCTTGCCCTTTGCGCCGTAAGACATTTTAAGAGTATTTCTTTCGCCTTGGCGGGGTTTTCTTCGAAGAAACTGCCGAGATATTCGTTCATGGCTTTGGCGACCAAATTACGCATCTCGGAATTGCCGAGTTTGGTCTTCGTTTGCCCCTCGAACTGCGGATCGGTGAGTTTCACCGATATTACCGCCACGAGCCCTTCTCTCGTGTCTTCCGAAGAGACCTTTTCGTCGCCCTTAAAGGCGTTTATCTTCTTGCCCGCGTCGTTGATGATTCTCGTCAGCGCGGTCTTAAAGCCTTCCAAATGCGTGCCGCCTTCTTCGGTATTTATGTTGTTTGCAAAGGCGTACAGCGTTTCGTTGTAGGTATCTGTGTACTGCAACGCTATCTCCACTTCGGTATCGCCGTAAAACACGTCGAAATAAACCGGTTCGTCGAAAATAGCGCCCTTATTCTTGCTTAGATCCTGTACGAAATGCGCGATACCGCCTTCGTAGCAGAAAGAATCTTCCTTCTCCCGCTCCGCACGTGCGTCGCGAAGTTTTATGGTAAGTCCTTTATTGAGATACGCGAGTTCGCGAAGACGCGTCTTTACGGTGTCGTAATTGAAGTCCGTAGTCTCGAATATTTCCCTGTCGGGCATAAAGGTAACCCAAGTACCCGTAAAGTCCGCGTCGCCAACTTCTTTGAGCCTGTCCTCAGGAATACCCCTTTCGTATTTCTGGAAGAACTTCTTGCCTTTCTGATAGACTTCCACCGTCAGCCACTCGGAAAGCGCGTTGACGACCGAAAGCCCGACGCCGTGAAGCCCGCCGGATATCTTGTAGCCGCCGCCGCCGAATTTGCCGCCGGCGTGAAGTTTGGTCAAAACCACTTCCACCGCGGAAATCCCTTCCGTGTGGTGTATGTCGGTGGGTATTCCCCTGCCGTTATCGGTCACCGTACAAGACCCGTCGCCGTTTAACGTAACGGTTATGGTGTTGCAGAATCCCGAAAGCGCTTCGTCTATCGAGTTGTCCACTATTTCCTGTACAAGATGATGCAGTCCCCTTGCATCGGTAGACCCGATATACATGCCGGGACGCTTGCGGACGGGGTCCAACCCTTCCAGCACCTGTATCTGTTCCTCGCCGTAGTTTGCGCGAGGTTTAGCGGTTTCTTCCATCGTTACTCCTTATTTAAATAAAGTCTACGTAAATTATACCACGT
>JAEEGH010002140.1_pt1 | contig 54225 bp, 69 predicted proteins | sample 9134181 | NCBI WGS metagenome assembly JAEEGH01 (sample SAMN16246544, study PRJNA631951) | gut metagenome | biome: gut microbiome; feature: rumen; material: DP-attached | host: Bos | place: Iran: Karaj | collected 2018-10 | reverse complement strand
GTAAGAGCTCACGACGCCGGTAGTGATATTCGGCGGGGGTAAACCTCATGGGTTGAAAAACCAAATAAACCGGGGCTTGAGGGTGGCTCGCCCGATCCCGGAGGGTAGGTTGATTGAGCATTATGGCAACATAATGCCTAGATAAATGACAGAAGATTACAGAACCCGGCTTATAGGTCACCGTTATTTTATTTCCAAATACGAGATTGTAAACAAGCGTCCCTACAAGATTTATCGGGTAAATACGTATTGGATGATGTTGGCACCCATTTGCAAGGCTTTGGTGCGGGTAGCCTCGCTATCGCCATGCACAATGGCATCCTCCCAGCCATCACCCAAGTCGCATTCGTAAGAGAAGAAACACACCAGACGTCCTTCCCAAATCAAGCCAAAGCCTTGTGCTGGCTTGCCGTCATGCTCGTGAATCTTCGGCAAGCCCCTTGGAAAATCGTATTTCTGGTGATAAATGGGGTGATTATAGGGTAATTCCACAAAATCCAACTCCGGAAATACCGCTTTCATCTGTGTTCTAATGAAATTATTCAGACCATAATTGTCATCTATATGCAGAAAACCGCCAGAAATCAAATACATCCGCAGATTCTGTGCTTCTTCCTCACTGAAAACCACATTGCCATGGCCCGTCATGTGGATGAAAGGATACTGGAAAATATCAGCACTCCCCACCTCAACCGTAGCAGGTTCCTTGTCGATGGAAGTACCCAGATTTTTGTTGCAAAAGGCAATCAAATTGGGCAAAGAGGTAGGATTACCATACCAGTCGCCACCCCCACGGTATTTCAGCAGGGCGATTTTCTGACCTTGGGCAGTACATGCCATCATCAACACCAAGGCCAACACTAATATATTCTTTATTTTCAGCATATTAGATTCCTCCGTTCCATTTTCTCAAGAACCACTCTATAGCCAAAAGCAGCATAATACAAGCAAAATAGACCCATGAGCTCAACAAAAGATTATACTTCTTACTGTAATTGGCAATAGGCTTGATATTATCATTATTCTTGATTTCCTGTTCAATCTGCTGCATATCTTCTGGCAAGAAGAACTTTGCATTGGTAGCTGTGGCAATACTCTGCAGCATACCATGGTCAGCCACCAAATTCGTGGATTCCAGCAGCACCTCATCTACTGAGAATACACCCGACTTGGAATAACTGTTCTTGCCATATTTCGTGGAACAAAGCCAGCTATACTCACCAACTGGCAGTTCACCCATATTCAGCACATACTGGTTATTCTGCTTAGACAGCTGCTGCTCGTATTTTTTGCCATCCTCGGCAGTGATAACAATCGACACATCGGCATCATTTACCAACTCATAGCTTTCGTTGTACAGCTCCGCCGTAATCACTACGGGTTTATACTCCTCATACACATTTCTCGCCGACACACGGAACAAGCTCTTATCGGCCTTAACTGACAAATACGTGGCTATCTTATTGATAATCTCATCAAACTCACGATGGCTCTGGGTGTAGAGATAATCATACAACTTCCATTGCCATATACCCGTACCGCAAATAACACCGGTTTTCACCCCATTATGGTCGTTGAACAGAATCAAAGGATACTGTGTATTGACACTATTAATCTTCTGATACAGAAATATATTGGAAGAAACCGAAGCCTTATAATCTCCAAAGATGGTACTGATGGGAGGCAATTTCGGCAACAACTGGCGAGCCTCTTCAGAAAAAGTGAATGTTGTGAAATTCTCATTGTACAAAGGCATCGCATTGTTAAACAGATTCTTATTCTGCTGAATACTCACCCCTGTATTTTGATTGCTGAATGCCGCCAAATTGGTCTGACCACCCACGATATACAAGGCGGAAGTACCTGTTTTCTCTATCTGAGCCAACAAATTGGCCGCAGGCTGTCCCACCGACGGCAACTGATGCAGAATCACCAAAGAATAGTCATCCACGTTAGCTCGGAAATCCTGTGCAGAAGAAACAGTAACATCGTAATTCTCGGCATTTTCCAAAGCGGATTTGATAGCTGCCACATCGGGATGCGGACCACTATACACAATTGCTATTTTTTCACGGGAGTCAATCACTTCCACATAGAAATAAGCCACATTGTTCTTATGCGTTATCTCCCCATCCAATTCTGTAAGCGTCACTTTATATTTATGCAAACCCTTTGTCGTAGCCTGAAGATTAGCGGAAACCGTCTCAAAGAATTTACGGCTGTTAATGTTCAGATTTTTAGTCATCAACACCTCCTTACCCTCTTCAAGTGTAAGGGTTACATGATTGTTTGCCAGCTGGTTAGCAGCCACCTTAATCTCTACGGGGAAATAATTACCCTTTAAGGCCTGCTTATTGTGATTAATACCCGCAACATACAAATCAGTGGTTGTTTCCGTACTACCCAACCCCACCGTATAAACTGGATATTCCACCGATGAAGCCTTGTAATAAGGATTACTGCCCGTGTTGACAATGCCATCACTCAACAGAATCATCGAACCGATATTTCGATTGCCATACAGCGTAGCCACCTCGTTAAAGATGGAGGAGAGATCAGTAGATTTTTCTGTAAAATTCAGAAAATCAGTATTTTTCTCTTCTTGCAGTTGATTTTTCTCTCCTACTGAATACAATCTTACATCATATTTATCCCCGAAAGAATTCACCAACTGTTCCACCTGCTTCGGATAATCATGGCGATAATAGGCTGAGTCCTTAGCCAACACGACAGACTCAGAATTATCCACCGCAAAGATAATCAGCGGTTTATCCAGGTCCTTCACCACCATTTTCAGCATGGGAGCCAGCAAAAGGAAGCAAATCAAAGAGACTGCCAATCCACGCAGGCAAGACATGATGATGCGGCTTTTCTTATCCAGGTCGAGGGTAGTGGATTTATAGTACAGCAACACAGCGCAGCCGGCACCAACCAAGAGGCAAAGAGGAATAAACCACAGCGAATACTGAGAGAGTAACGACATAGTTCAGTTTTTAGAAATGCTTGATACCTATGATTTCACGGACATCCTTGATAGTTTTATCGGCACTAGCGCGGGCTTTTTCAGCACCCATACGAGCCACTTTGGCAATATAATCGTCATTCTTACGCAGCTCCTGAATCTTCTCATAAATCGGGGCAGTGAACTGCACAATATCCTCTGCCAGTTGTTTTTTCATGTCGCCGTATCTAATCTGGCACTTATTGTACTGTTCCTCAAAGAATGCCACCGTTTCAGGGGCGGAAACGGCCTCCATCAGGGTAAAGAGATTCTCGATAGCCTGGGGTTTCGGCTGGTTGGGTTCCGTGGGACCGGAATCAGACACAGCTCTCATCACTTTCTTGCGGATGACAGCGGGGTCATCTGACAAGTAAATGCAAGAAGCCTCATTGTCGGACTTGGACATCTTGGTGGAGCCGTCAAGGCCAGGTATTTTCACCAACTGCTTGCCGAAATTGTATGCGACAGGCAATTTGAAATAGTCAACACCATAGATGTGATTGAAACGTTGGGCAAAATCGCGTGTCAGCTCAAGATGCTGTTCCTGGTCTTTGCCAACAGGAACTTTGTCGGCACGATGCAAGAGAATATCCGCAGCCATCAGGACCGGATAGTTCAGCAAGCCAGCATTCACATTATCGGGCTGGCGGCGCACTTTCTCTTTAAAGGATGCCACACGTTGCAACTCGCCTACATATACATTCATTGACAGCAGTGTCGTCAACTCACACACCTGCGGCACATCGCTCTGCACATAGATGGTAGATTTCTCAGGATCGATACCTGCAGCAAGGTAATCGATTAGTACATTTTTAATGTTCTCATGCAAATCAGCTGGATGCGGATGAGTTGTAAGAGAATGATAATCAGCTATAAAGAAGAAGCAGTTATTATCAAACTGCATTCTGGTAAAATTCTGTAACGCACCAAAATAATTGCCGAGGTGCAGGAAGCCCGTCGGTCTGATGCCACTTAAAACAGTATCCATAGTAATATTTTTCTATATTAAAATTTAACTTGCAAAGATACGGATTTTTTTCATATTTTTGCAATTCAAATTGAAATCAAGAATCAATATATTCCGTTAAATCAAAAACAAATTATCATGAAAAAAATCTTTTCAATTCTTTTGATCGCATGCGTCGCCATGCTGTTCAGTGCATGCCACAAAGAAGGTGTTTACAACCCCAACAAGAAAATCAGCAAAATTTGGTTTACCGATGCCAATGGAACCCGCACTCTGCAAGAGGCTTGGACATGGAACAAAGACAACACCCTCGAGAAAATCGACTATTATTCAGCCAATGGTGCCCTTGCATACACCATGAACTTCACATACGAGAAGAAAAGACTCACCCGTATGAATGTTTATTCCAACAATGTTTATATTGACTACAAATATGAAGGCAAAAATCTGAAAGAAGTTGCATTATATAGCAACGGCACTCTGATTGACCAATACACCTTCACCTATAAGAATGGTAAAATCAGCAATTTTACTGATACTTATTTTGGTGCAAAAGCAGATGTTGATGTGATGATAAGCCCCCTGCAGTACATTCTTCCCGATGAAATATATAGTCCTATTGAGACCATTTGCAAGAAAAATCACGAAGATAGTAAAGCAACCACAACATCCAATTACGAACTGACCTGGGAGAAAAACAATCTCGTAAAATTATTAAGAACATCAACCACTTCTGACCAGACTGTTGAAATGAAAGCCGAATATGACAAGAAAAACAATCCTTTCTACGGAGCTTTCACAGAACTCTTCTTTGAAAATAATGTCATCAATGGATATGAATCTCAGAATAATGTGACAAGAGCTGAAATAATCTCCAACAATGGTGGTCAAGTCACAACCAACATTATCAATTATGAATACAGCTATGACGGCAAATATCCGAAAAGCCGCAAGCTCTTAGAAAACAATCAAACTACAGTAACAGAATTTGAATACACGAAATAATTATTCAATTAGCAAATTAGTTAATTAGTTAATTGATGAAAAACTTCAATTTGCTAATTTGCACATTTGCTAATTTGCTAATTACAAAGTCTTGGCTTCTTGCCAAATGGCTTCCATCTCATCGAGGGTCAGGTCACCGATAAAGCGGCCTGACTCTTTTGCTTTTTGTTCGATGTACTGGAAACGCTTGATAAACTTGCGATTGGTCTTTTCCAAAGCGTCTTCAGGATTAACCTTGATAAAGCGAGCGTAGTTGATGAGGGCAAAGAGCACATCGCCGAATTCATCCTCTACCCTATCAGAGTTTTGAGCCACCTCAGTTTTCAGTTCATCCAATTCTTCTTCCACCTTTGCCCATACCTCTTGGGTGTTGTTCCAGTCGAAGCCTACACCACGGGCTTTTTCTTGGATACGGTAAGATTTGACCATGGCGGGCAAGGCGGAGGGCACACCGCCCAGAACCGAACGGTTCCCTTCCTTTTTCAACTTGATTTTTTCCCAATTATTGCGGACATCCTCGGCGGTGGCGGCATGTTCATCACCAAAAATATGAGGGTGTCTCAGTATCAGCTTCTCACAAATGCCATTGGCCACATCGGCAATGTCGAAATGCTTGTCCTCCGAGGCGATTTTGGAATAAAAAACAATATGCAAGAGCAAATCACCCAGCTCTTTTTTCAGGTCATTATAATCTTTTTCAATGATAGCATCCGACAGCTCGTAAGTCTCCTCAATGGTAAGGTATCTAAGGCTGTCGATGGTTTGTGTGCTATCCCACGGACACTTTGCCCGCAATTCATCCATAATATCCAATAAGCGCTTGAAAGCGACTAATCTCTGATCTTCCATCATGTACAAATTTTGAGGCTGCAAATTTACGAAAATTTGTGCCAATTTCGTTTTTTCATACTACCCTCGGCTGCCATAATAAGACAGCCCTACATTTTTGGGATGCAAGCATCGCGTCACTACCCCGCCCTTCGGACACCCCTTCTATTAGAAGGGGAATTTATAGCTGGTCTCGTGCGTTGTCAAACAACTCCTTCATCGTCGGGTTACCGCGAGTGAGTTTTTTGATGGTTAAGTCCTCAGCTTTGTCGTTCGCTAAACGCAGATTGTTTTCGGAACCTATCAAGGCATCTTTAATTTTCTGCAAGTGTTCAATAGATTTATCAATTTCATCTATGGCTTTTTGGAATTTCTCGCTGGCAATACGATAATTACGGCCGAACTTATCCTTGAAATCTAGTAACTGCTGCTCAAAATTCTTCACATCAATCGACTGGTTCTGGGCAACAATCAGCTTTTTCTTATACTCGACACTCTTTTTGGAAGTTTGCACCAGTAGGGTAATCAGCGGGATAAAGAACTGTGGACGAATGACATACATTTTCGGATACTTGTAAGAAACATCCACAATACCCGTGTTATACAATTCACTATCGGGTTCGAGCAAGCTAACGAGTACCGCGAACTCACAATTCTTGGCGGTACGGTCAGCATCCAGTTTTTTGAAAAAGTCCTCATTTTTATGCTTTGTAGCGGTCTCATCCAGCTCATTCTTCATCTCGAACATGATAGACACGTATTCAATGCCATCTTCATAATCCCTGAAGATGAAGTCGCCTTTGCTACCGCCGCTCGCGTCATTATCCTTTTCAAAATAGGCATTGGGAAAGAGCGGCCGCACACGGTTAAACTCCGTACTGCAGTGGATTTCCAGCGTTTCACCCACCATTTTGGTGGACAACTTCGATTTCAAATCCTTGTAGTAATCGACCTGTTCCTGAGCCATCTTCAGCTTAATCTCATAATCCTCACGGATGCTTTTCTCATGCAAAGCTGCCTCTGATTTTGCCAACTGGAGTTTCCCCTCCAACTCGGAGCGGATGCCATTTTCACGAAGAGAAGCTTCGGAAGCTGCCAATTGGGCTTGTGATTTCAGGGCTGCAATCTCCGCGTCTTTTGCCTGTGCGGCTTCCTTAGCCTGCTGGCGCTCTTTGAGTACCGCAATCTGCAAGGCCTGGTCTTTCTGGCCAAGACTTGCCTGGAGTTCAGCTATCAGTTTGTCTTTGTCGGCCACAGCGGTACCCACAGCAAGTTTTTTACGGTCATCCTCGGAAGCAATCTGTGCTTTCAGTCGAGCAATCTCACTTTCCTTTTCACCAATGACCTTATCCTTTTCTGACAATTCCTTTTGATGAGCCTGACCCACCTGTGCGACTCGTGCCTGCTCTTCCACTTGCTGTTGTTTATGCAGCTCTGCAATACGGGATTTCAATTCAGCATCAAACTCCGAAGTTCTGACCTGGCTGACAATGGAGGCGTAGTCGGCTTCGTCCACTTGAAATACATTTCCACACTTAGGGCATTTCAATTCTTTCATATTATTTTGTTTTATTCTGATTTACATTGATATCTAAAGCATCAACCCATAGCGGAATTGACACAGCAAAGATAATCAATTTTTGTTCATACTTTTTGCAATACAACTATGTATAACAAAAAAGCATTCTGTTTGAAGGATATACATCAACTATAATTTCCGACCGATTTTCTTAAGCATTCGCTTTACCTTGCGATACCTACTTTCCAACCAGTCCTCTATCATCTGATCTTCCACTTCGGGAGTTTCCACAAGCTCCTTCTTACGCTTTCTGGTGTTGGAAAAGCGAAGGAATGCTCCTATGTGACGTCTCTTCTTTTCATGATATATAGCATCGAAAGGAATCAACACACAGGTATCCTCAATGTTGTGCATCAAACGGTTTACCGCCGTGCCGAACATCAGCATTTCGGAAGTAATGGAAATATATGCGGTCACATTCGGTGGAACATTTACTCCCCTCATTTTGGCTGCAGCCCTAAGCATGAGGTAATCTTCTGTCAGGTCTTCCTTATTCACAATCAGATTCATCAATTCGGGGTCAGAATCAGGCATTATTGCCTGGTCTTCCCATGGGCGAACAAGTTCGTCCTTGTCGCCAAAATGCTTCCAAAGGAAATGGTAAATCAAATCCCTGACAATATGGTCGTATGAAGGATATATGGTTATTTTGCCGAAGAAATAAAGCAAGTTTGGATTCTTCATGATAATAGCCACCAAACCATCCCATAGATTGTCCATGACAAAGATGGACTTTGCGCCATTCTTAGTACTTTGATATGCCGGAGCCACGAAATTGCGACCCAATTCCAAAACATGCGGCAGGTACTCATTGATAAACTTCTGGGAGAAATGGAACTGATGGGAACTGGCAATAACCGGTTGGCCTTTTTCATCAAAAACAGCATCTGAGCCGAAGAAAAAGCGATAGCCTCCGACAATCGCCTCATTGTCTGGATCCCATACTATCAGCTGCTTATAAGGCTTTTCCATCTTGTCATATTCATCCAGATCCACTGCATTGCCTGTAGAGCCACCGGCTTCACGGAAAGTAAGTTCCCGCAGTCTTCCAATCTCCTTGACCACATTGGGAGAATCATGCCAGGTAACGATATATAGCTCGTTATGACCTTTGTTCGTATCTTCCAACTTCTTGGCTTTGGTAAGTTCCGCTTTGAGCAGTTCTACTGGTACAGGATCAATTATTGTTTTCATTGGGATAGTTATTATCAATCAATATTGGATGGCCAGGGATTGGAAACAATACCCGCCATATCAAGCATAGTTTTATGTGCCAAATCACATATCCGTGACACCTCTTCCTTTCGGGGTGCATTAAGGTCGGGCACAATCGGATCTCCCACATGAATGGTAATCAAAGGTTCGCCTTTACCGAAGAACCTGCGCCAACCGGTACGAGGCCTGAACGAAATCACCATCGGGATTATAGGGAGGGAATATTTGTATGCTATATTGAATGCACCCGTTTTGAAAGGTCTGAGCGGAGCATAGAAAGGCCAGCTGCAACTTTCAGGGAAAATATGTATCCATTGCTTGCGGGTGTGCAGTTCATCCAAGGCCTGGTCAAACTTCCTGAGTCCTTTGTAGTTATCAGGAATGGCAATGCCCCCTATATGTTTCATAAGGAATCCGTCCTTCCCATTGAAAGGCTCTGACCACATGGGAATCCATGCTTTACGGAAACGCATTGCCTGAAGAACGCAAATCATATCCCATCGGTGAACGTGATTGCATACGGTCATCACTCCATTGGCAAAAAGCTTACGGTTTTGGCGTATTTTCTCACGACCTTCAATCCTGAGACCAAAACGGATACGGTTTACAGGAAAAGCTGCAATCCAAGTGGTAAGATATATGAGAAAATGCCATATTATGAATTTCAACGATTTGTCAAGATAAGGGTATGTTTCATCAAATTTCAGATCCTGGAACTTCCCACGTATGGGAGCCATCCTCGTAAACGGATTATCGCCAGAAAATTCAGCTACTGGCTCAGGAACATACACGCCTTCTTTGACCTTGAAGTTGCGATACGCCGGCCCCAATGATGAATAATCCTTTGCTGAATAATCCTCTGACATACTAAGTTTCTAAAGGTGATGGTGGATATTCCAAATACCCACAACAGATTTGCAAAATTAGCAAAGTTTTTTGAATAACAACATGTCGGTATATATTTTTTCAGCGATAGAAACCTATCTATCTATGGGGCTTAAAACAAAGTGTACTTATATTTTTGCCTGAGATTTGCCTGTTTTTTGGCTGATTTATAGTGGTTTATATGGATTTTGGGCGAGGAGGTGATATAAAACAAACTGTACCAAAACTTTAATTTTGGTTTAATTTTTGACGGGCGGAAGGCCCGTTTTTTGTTGCAAAAGTTTAATTGGGGGTTGCTGAGGTTGTATTTTGCCCGCAAAATGGTCTTAAATGGCTTGTTTTGCGGGCTTTTTGTGTGTTTGGGATGAGGTGACACGGGTGCGCTGCGGCACTATTCTAACAGGCTTTTTGCCCCCTTGAAAGGGCGTTGCAAACACATGCGTTTTTTGACCGATTTTGGCAACAGGATTACAATGGGGTGACAAACAGGGTGACAACAGGGTTACAATTTTTGTGTCGTAAAAAACGGATTGAATGGGGTGTTTTATCCAAATTTTTCGTGTAAAACGGCAAAAACGAGGAAATGAACGGGGTATTTTTTACCACTTTTTTGCCATTTCATTTCTTATTTATAGTATTGAAAACCAACAATATAAGTGATTTTTCACACTTTTTCCCGTGTGTGCGTGTCCAAACGTTTATTCTGATATAATCATGCGTATGTTATTTACATTGTATAATTCGTGTCTGATTATAGTCTATTTTTGTAGAAAAAAACGAGTAATTATGGGATTAATAGAATTTTGGGTGCAGACAAAAGGCACTGAGCGTACGGCTGAAAGATTAGAGATTATGATTTCTCACACCAAAGTGGCCATGGAAAAAGTAGATAGAGACACAGCGTCCGTTTTAGACGATGTTGTTGATTTTATGGAAGCAATAAGAAAAGAGGTGTTAAACGGAGAACATTAGAGACCTTCCGGCAATGCGACGCAAATATTTCTGCTTATTGGGTCTACAAAACCGATGGAAACCCGTTTGATATAGTCGCCGATTTTTGAGTATGGAACACTAATGTCCTTAGTGGTGAGTTCTATATCACCAGCATATTGAGAAATCTCATTAAAACTTTGGCCATAGGTTGCTTTATCAATAAGGAATACCTTTATTCTGAAACAACCTAAAGTGCCAACGGGTTCGCTGTCGTAAAACTCCATTCCATAGAGAAAGTATTGGTCAATGTCAATACCGTGGTCTTTACACATGGAGAACAAATTGCGGCTGTCTCCGTGCTGATCAATAGCCACAAAGCCTCTGTAATCGTTGTACTGCGTTGACACAACCCCGTCAATCGCATCTAAATTGAATTTGTTTTGCATAATAATAAGGTTTAGTGAATGATTATATGAAGCCCCATTAGGGATTTTTTCATTCCAGACGGATCACGCCGACGACGATGCTATCTTTATAGTTGATTGATTTGCCAATAAGAGCCTAAATCATTTTGCTTTTTTGTGGTGTTCTTTAGTAGATGCCTATAGTACAATATTTCTTCTTTGGTCGTTTTACCGTACTGATCCATTTCAACAATAGTATAAGGCTTAAAAGTTTTATTTATAATACGAACATCTCCTATTGGAAAAGTATCTATCATTGTTTTTAGAAATTGATAGCGTCCATTTCTTTGATCATAATTGTCAGAATCAATGACTATTCTGCCATTACGTTTCCTCTCAAACACTGTTTTCATTGCCTTACCTTTGAAATAATCAAAGATTCTATAACACCTTATCTCGGACGAATCGTTAAATTCATTTAATGCGTTTATGCAATCTGTTTCACTCAGATGACAATCTTTGTTAATCAAAACTTCTGCGTGTGCGGCTCCATCTGTTTGTTTTGCATTTTCATACAATGCCATCAATAACTTGACTTTATTAATCTCAGTAATATCGAAAATCATATCTGTTTGTTATTTGTGTTGGAACTAATTCTATTAATAATCTTTAAAAGTTGATCTATCTGTTTGTCTTTCTCCGCAAGAGTGTCTTGTAAAATCGTGATTAGACGGGAAACTTTGTCATCATTAGCTTGGTTATTAGCAGTAGTTGTATTTCGCAACATTTCGCCTTTACCGAGCAAAAGCCATTCGGGAGAAATTTCGCCATACTGTGATAAAATTTCCGATATTTGTTCACCTCCTATTTCGGAAAAAAGTGATTTTCCACGCATATTTGCGTATGAAATTTTGGTTTTATCACAAAAATCCTTCTTTGTAATTTCTTGATTTTCTATAAATTGTAAAATTCTTTCTTTGATTGGAGAAATTTTATCACTCATATCGTATAAATGTATGAAATTTTATACTATCTTTGCAGCGTGTTTCTATTATAGAAAGAGTTTTCAAAAATACAACAAAAATCAATACAAACCGAAATGGAAAAATCACCGAGAAAAGTTTGGACGAAGAAGGGTACAGGCCTAATGCTGGCACAACGCTTCAGCGTATCGCCAAGATTCGTCAGCATGGCACTGATGGGACAGTGCGATAGCCAGACAGCCAAAAATATCAGGGCAATAGCCGTGAAGGAATATGGAGGTGTGCCTATTAACGAGTAATGTAGAAATTGGTAATGAATACATTGTTATCATATAACGGAAGGATGGGCTTTGAGGCGAGGTTCCTATGGGACAACGGCTTGATGACTGTGAGTGCGTATAAACAGAACGTGGCACGGCAGCGCATTGAGGTGCTGCATCGTTCTGCACCGGGCATCCCGGCCGTGGTGGCATACGATAGTCTGCCAGTGAACATCAGGACGAAGGTGGACCGGGTGTTGTCGGATCGTGGAGAGACTTGCCAACAAAAGGACGGGACGGCAACGGTGTCGGTGTTCGAGAGCCTGATACGCGAGGATGCCTCCGCCCGTAGCTTCTATGCAGACTACCAGTTGGCTGACGGCAGACCATTGCCCGCCGCCGTTCAGACTGAATACTACAATAATGCCATCGTGCTGAACGCAGTGCGCGAAATGCTGACCATCCGCAAGGGCCGCCGCGATGCCTGCAACATCAGCGGCAACCGCAAGAACGGCCTCTTCGCCAGCGTGAGCGCTGACGTGAACAGTGTGAACCGGGAGCGTTTTCCCCACACATTGCCATCGAATGTGCGCCGTCTGAGAGAGCGTTACAACGCCTACTTCCACAACGGCACTCCCGACTATGAGAGTCTTATACACAAGAATTACTGCAACCAGAACAGCCGGAAGGTGACGGAGGCGGTGAAGTGGATGATTCTTTCGCTCTACTGCCAGAAAAACAACCCGTATGCCGACTGGGTACACGCACAGTATATGCAGTTTCTTGCTGGTGTGATTGATGTGGTTGACGGACGCACTGGACTGGTTTTTGACCGGAAGGATTTCAACGATGAGAAAGGCGCACCCGTGACCATCAGCGAAAGCACGGTATGGAATATTGTGAACGCACCTGAAAACAAAGTGCTGATTGACGGTATCAGGATGAGCTATCACAAGTTCGGTGCTTTGAGCCGTCCGCATTACCACCGCCACAATGCAATGTTCAGTCTCAGCAAGGTGAGTCTCGACGACCGCGACCTGCCTCGCAAGATGCACGATGGAAACCGTGTGAAGGCTTATTATGCATACGATGTGTGCAGCGGTGCGCTGATAGGTGCCGCCTACAGCCGGAAAAAGAATACCGACCTGTATATAGGTTGCTTGCGTGACATGTTCCGTTTCCTTGATCGTCATGGTTTAGGGCTTCCGTTGGAGATGGAGGTGGAGAACCACTTGGTGAACCAGTTTGAGGATGACCTGATGCGTGCGGGCAATGTATTCCCGTTCGTGCGCTGGTGTGCTCCCACAAACTCGCAGGAGAAACACGCTGAGCAGTTCAACCGTCAGAAGAAATACGGCTACGAGAAACGCTATCAGGACGGTATTGGCCGCTGGTACCTGCGCTTAGCCACCAATCAAACGGAGGGCGAACGTTTCTACAACGAGCAGACCGACCGCTACGAGATCAAGGAGAAAACCTACAGCTACGAGCAGTTGGTGGCTGACGATCTGAAGATGATCGAGGCCTACAACAATGGTCTGCACCGCGACCAGAAACACTATCCAGGGAAGACCAGGATGGAGGTGTTTATGGAGAATATGAATCCTGATTTGGCACCGATGAACAGAGCCGTTCTACTTCGCTATATCGGCCATCGCACCGACACCACTGTGCAGCGCAACCAGTATGTGCAGGTGCAGTATGCCGACTATCAGTTGGAGAATCTGTCGGTGTTGAAACGGTTAAAACCTGGCAACTACAGTGTGGAGGCTTATTGGTTGGAGGATGAGAGCGGCTGCATCGGCGAGGTGTATTTGTACCAGAACGGCCAGTATGTGGGCAAAGCCGCACAGATAGCCACCTTCACCACGGCAAAGGCCGAATGGACGGAAGCCGACACTGCCGCGATGACAGAGCAGAGCAAGTACATCAGCAAGTTCGACAAGTTTGTGCGTGATAACAAGAAAAATATATCGGATATACGAGTATTGCCAACCGGGATGCCGGAGGGTGTTCCACAAAGACCTGCCACGGGAGTCCGCGAAGAAACCCTGCAAGGGCCTGCTGACAACGGGGAGGATGCCCACAGCGCCTCCCCCGCGCCGGCGGGTGACGACATCGAGGCGCTGATGGAGCGGTACGCAGTGGCCGACTATGCCGAGTACGCCATTGAAAGCATATAGCAACGACAATTCAAAACACTTAAAACACCAATAAAATGAACATCAGTAAGGAAATCAAAGAAAAGGTTGTGGAGGCGATGAAAGAACGCCGTCCGCACTACGCCAGCGACGCGAAGTTCGCCGTGGCATTAGGAATCAGCAGCAGCCAGTACAGCCGTGTGATGCGCGGTGACTGGGAGCGTGTGTTGAGCGACAGCAACTGGATCAGCATCGCACGCAAGCTGGAGGTGACATTGAACGCTCTTCCGGAGTGGAAGACTGCAGCCACACCTGTTTATGAATTTGTGACAGGCCAGCTGCAGTTCTGCCAGGACAACGGCAGCAGCCGAATGTTGTGCGATGTGGCTGACATCGGCAAGACCTACACAGCCCGTTGCTATGTGCGCAGTCACGCCAATGCAGTGTATGTTGACTGTTCGCAAGTGAAGAGCAAACAGAGACTTATTCGCCAAATCGCCAGGGAGTTCGGGGTGGGAAGCTTCGGCAGATACAGCGACGTGTACGCGGATTTGGTGTTTTATCTGCGGAGCCTGCCCCGTCCGCTGGTGATATTGGACGAAGCCGGCGACCTCGACTATGCCGCCTTTCTGGAGCTGAAAGCCCTGTGGAACGCCACCGAGCGTTGCTGCGGGTGGTATATGATGGGCGCTGACGGTCTCCGTGAGAAGATCCGCCGCAACATTGAGTACAAGAAGGTGGGTTACGAGGAGATTTTCAGCCGCTACGGCAGCCGCTACCAGCGCGCCACTCCGGAGAGCGAGAAGGAGACACAGGAGTTCAAACGGTTGCACGCCGCCCTCATCGCCAAGGCCAACGCCGGCGCGGGCGTGAACATCCAGCGGCTAATCGCCCAGTGCGACTGCTCGCCACGCCGCATCTATGACGAACTGATGAAAGCCAACCGCTAAACGCACGAAACCATGAGAAAAGCGCTGTCAGTAACAGATATATGCAGAAAGAGCTATGACACCCTGCCTTTTGAGGGTGCGTGGCTGGACGCTTTCGGTTGTCCCGAGCGTGTGGGCACCTGGATTGTATGGGGTGGCTCCGGCAGCGGCAAGAGCACCTTTGCTGTTCAGCTATGCCGGGAACTGAGCCGCTTTGGGAAGGTGCTGTATGACAGTCTGGAAGAGGGTGTTTCGCTGACCTTCCGCAACAAGATAGACCAATTGAAAGACATTGAGCGTGGCCGTCTGCAGGTAGTGAGTGAAAGCACTGACGCTTTGGCGCAACGGCTTGCCAAGCGACGTAGCGCAGATTTTGTGATTATTGACAGCTTCCAGTACACCGGGCTTGATTACCGTTCATATCTGGAGTTCAGGCGGATGTATCCTGGAAAGCTGCTCATCTTCATTTCGCACGCTGACGGCAAATTTCCGTCGGGGCGTGCGGCCAAAAGCGTGATGTATGATGCCGCCCTGAAGATATGGGTAGAAGGTTACAGAGCCTTCAGCAAGGGCCGTTTCATCGGCGAGAACGGCGGGGTATATACCATCTGGGAAGAGGGTGCGCAAGTAGTTGGAGTGAAAAATTAGAATCATTTTAATATCAATCTTAAAATCAAAAAATTATGAGTACAGTGATTTATTATCCGAGAATCCAGAGTTTGAACTGGTACGATGCCGATGGCATTGTGTGTAATGGCATGACCGGCAGCATGGCCATCAGCAAGTTCAGAAGAATGCTCAGTGAGGGCAAGTGGCCCCGCATAAGCCTGCGGAAGCATGTGCGTGTAATGCTGGGAGGAGGTGCGAGATGAGACCGATATTGACTCCCAATCCGAGAACCGCCGAACAGAACCGTAGGCTGTGGTGGCTGGCGGGACAACTTGGCATTGACCGTGAAGCCATGGGCGAAGTGGTGCTGTCGCTCACCGAAGGCCGTACCAAGCACACTTCAGAACTGAGCTATATGGAGGCGAGAGAGCTGATAGAGTTCCTGCAGCAGACATTAGCCCCAAAGGGCTTGGGCACTTCTACATCGGAGCGCACCGACAAGATGCCTGATGGCTACCCAGACCGCAAGCAACTGGACCGCAAGCGCAAAGGTGTGATTAAGGCAATATTTCGCTGGTTTGAGTTGCGTGGCCAGCAGCCCACCATGGAGTATGTGAAGGCTGTGGCATGCCGTGCCGCCGGCAAGGACCGCTTCAACGATATCTCCATCGGAGAGTTGACCCGCATCTATGCTGAGTTCTGCAAGAAACAGAAGACGGTGGCGGCGATGATGCCGGAGGATTTCTCAGTCAGTATGAATTGAAAGTTAAGAGTTGTAGTTTATGAATCAGGGAATTATACGCAATTTTAGAGATATCTATAAACTGGGTAAGCCAGAAGGCAAATTGCAGGGATATTTTAATGTACTTACTGTGCGACAACCGTATGCCTCTATGTTGGTTTCAGGTGTAAAAAAATTCGAGTTCAGAAATTATTGTCTTCCTGAATACTTTATCAGTACACCTATCCTGATCCACTCTGGAGCAAAACCACTGAATGCAAAAGTCGAAGTGCAAGAAGGAATATATAACTACTTTCTGAATCACGCAAAAAAAGAAAATCTGTTTGGCTGTATTTTGGGCGTTGTGGTGTTTGGCGAAACGGAATTGTCCCCATGCCCAATGTTCTACAAATACAGATGGCCAGTAAGAGAATATTACCAATTTGTAGAACCATTCCGCGACATCAAAGGACATGAAAAGATATGGAAAATAACACTTTAATCACCAATAAAAACCAAAATTTATGAATGCAATTACTGAATCAAGAAGAAAGCTTTTGGATGACGGCTACAAGTTCATCCGTTCCGCCGATGGAGATGCGAACAGAGGCGAACTTCCGAAAATCAAAATATGTGACGGAGAATGGGGCGTATGGAAAACCCATAGCAAGCATCCGAGCAAGGCGGCCAGAGACCGTGAAATGATCAGGCTTGTGCACGAGGAGAAGTGCTTGTGTTTAGAAAGTATTTAACACCAATTAAAACCAAAAGAAATGGCAAAGACAAGAGAAAAGAAGACCGTTTACAGCGGCGTGAAACAAGAGGAAATGGAACTGGCGTTCGCCGATTATGCAAGAGCCGACGCGAGAATCCAGAAGATTAACGCAACCATGGACATCGAAATGACCCGCATCCGCGAGAAGTACCAGGATGAGTTAGGCAAACAGTCAGAGTTGAAGGATAAGTCGTTCGACATCCTGCAGGCATACGCGATGGAGAACCGCGAGGAACTTTTCAGCAAAAAAAAGAGCATGGAGACCACCCACGGCACCCTCGGATTCAGAACCGGCACGCCGAAGCTGAAGACCTTGAAGGGATTCACCTGGGGAGCCGTGGTGAACCTGCTGAAGGAGTTCCTGCCCGGCTATGTGCGCACCAGCGAGGAGGCCAACAAAGAAAAGCTGCTGGCTGATCGCGAGAGTGAGGAGGTGGCCGCCATGTTCCCCAAGGTGGGAATCTCTGTGGTGCAGGAAGAGACATTTTACGTGGAACCGAAAAAAGAAGAATAAACCCCCTTTGAAGATGAGAATTTCCCAAGTAGGGCCGACAGCACGGCAGGGATTGTTCCGGCGATGGGTGCCGGTGACGGATGGAACAGACATCTGACAGCTGGAAAGATAACGTGAAAGGGAATGGCAGGGATGATAGGAAAATTGGTCACTCCGGGTGTGTGCGCAGCCAGGCGCCGGTTCGATTCCGGCTCATCCCTCTAAAACAAAGAACAATGAAAGTATATATAGCAGGAAAAGTTTCAGATTTGCCCATTGGAGAGGTTTTTATAAAATTCTCACAGGCGGAGTACTGGCTTCGGCAGCAAGGACACGAAACCGTGAACCCGCTGCGCCTGTGCTCATCTACATGGACATGGGAACGGTGCATGAGGGTGTGCATACCGGAACTGATGAAGTGTGATGCTATCTGTCTGCTTCATGATTGGTCGGAAAGCAGAGGGGCAATCTGGGAATATCATGACGCCCAAATGCTGGGTATGCGGGTATTTACGTTCAGACCATCAAAAATCAAGTAATATGAGAATATTTGAAATCAAATCAGACAAATTCACAGGCGCTGTGATGCTGAAATTCAATGACGACGGCAAGTTTTGCTCCATCGACTTCAGCGGCAGCGGGGTGAGCTATGATCAAATGGTGTGGTTCCTGCGCCATCTGCCCAAGACTGCCGATGAGATAAAATGCTATAGTGGCACTACTTTTGTGGAGATCCTGGACAGTGTGACCTTTGATGCGTTCTGGAACAAGTACGATGACAAGGCACGCAGCAGCAAGGTGAAGACCAAGCGCGTGTGGGACAAGATGAGCCGTGCTGAACAGGTGAAGGCCTATAACTACATTGAGCGCTATGTGCGCAATATTCCGCCGACGGTGTGCAAGAAGTACGCCACCACCTATCTGAATGACCAACTGTGGAACAATTAATGAGTTAAGGTTATGGCGAAATTCAAACTTAAAATGAACCAAACCGAACTGAAGGCACTTGGATCTAATTGCATGTTTGCTACCCGGGAGATTGGGCGTGTCAGCACGATTAACGAACTCATTGCGATAGAGACCTGCGAAAGGCTTTGGACCAGGATGCAGAACATGTACCGCCCCGATGTGGAGAGATATACCCTGCGCTTGAGTGTGGTGGAACTGAAGACGCTTTTGGCATGGGTGTTTCCCGTTATGCGCAAGAGTGATGAGATATTCTTCGACCTGCTTGCCCAGTCATTCGAGAATGAGCTGTTGTTCCAGCTTGGCCGTGAAATGCATGTGATTAACCTAAGACTGAACCATGAAGCATAGCGATTTGGAACTGTTGTATGATGTGATGTCCGACAAATGCGGCTTCCTTTTCCTGTCAATGCACAGGCGACTCCCATACATTGTGGAGCAAAAGCAGATGTTTGCCTTAGTGGCGCGCCATTACGGGGCAAGCATGGAAACCATCACCCGTTTTGTAGGATGGAAGGGTACGGGCGGTTCCAGTGTGGTAAGCGCAGTACGTCGTATGCAGGGTTATATGGATGTTTATCCGGAGTATAAATGGCAGTTCAACGCCATTTGCGAGGAGTATGAATACCGCAAGGCCGTTGGGATTCTTTTTTATCCTGATTGATACAGGAAAACTTATGAACAATTTACACTTAACGCCCGTTTAACAGCGGGCGTTTTTGTATTTTTGCGGAAAATAAACAGTTATGGCCAGAAACAGACTGAACCATTTGCTTTACTGCAAAAAAGTGGTGGAGATAGTGAACCAGTACTATGAGGAAGGCTGGACGACATACGCTGCCGTGTGGCGCAAGTATGTCAATCCTGTTTATCCGATGAGCTATGCCACCTTTATCAAGATTATCAACATGCCGGGTCTTGAGCAGCAAATCAAAGAGGCTGAACGGATGGCCGCCAGCGAAAAAGACCGCAGGCTTATCATTAACCGGAGACAGCTTTCGTTGTTTGATTAATCCTCTCCTTTTGTGACCACCGGGTTAAGAGTCACATAGCGTTTCTCCGGCACGATGGTATTACCGTTCACTCCTTGCATCGGCGTATTGGCCGAATTGTCCGTCACCTTGCAGATGTATTCCTCCACGCTATCGACATACCGCTCATGGTTGTGGTTGGGGATGGTCTGGGTGCGCATCCAGGTGTTAGTGTTCGGAGCTGTGAATCCGTGCATGGCGGCCACCACACTGTCCACAATGTCCAGATACTCCAGTGCCTCTTCTTCCTCGGGCGCATAGTCGGCCGTGAGGGCGTTCCACTCGGTGACGATGTGCAGCCGTGTGGTAAGGTCGGCGTCCTGCACCCGGTTGCCCAGGGTGCGCCATTGCAAGGGCTGGAACTCTACAAATATGGCGGGAGTCTGGAACGGGGTTTCCTGCTCGATAAACTCCACTTGCTGGTTCCAAAGGTCGAAATGTTTGAACAGTGGTTCGCCATCCGCACCGGGGATGTTCTTCAGGCGGTTCTTGATGGCTAAGTAAAGTTTTTTTTTCATTAGTTTAAGGATTTGATGTATTCTGAAATTCGTTTGTCAATGATGTCGAACATCTCTTTGGAATCTCCCATAAACTGACGTTTCCATGCTTTGTATGCATATCCTTTAACTTGGAAGCGTTTGTCTTCCTCACCAGGACGTTTGCTTTTTCTGGTTCTGTGGTGCGGCTTCACGTATTGCACCCCGCCCTCGTTGTGGACACGTGCGTAAGCCACCTTCTCGTTGCCAGCTGCTATCACCACCTCTTTTTCCGTAACCGTGATAGGCCTGATGGAATTTCTAAGATTTCCTGACTCAACCAGGGTTGAGCCTGTTGTTTTGTGAGTGCGTTTCCAAGGTCGTCCGTCAAAGGCTTTACGTTTGTCGAAACTGTCTTTAAAATATTCTGTAGCTGTTTCAGCGATGATGTCAGCACAGTCAGGAAGGAGTTCCTTCTGAATGGTCTTCATCTTGTTGATAAATTCTTCGGGGGACATGGAGGGTTAGATGTTTGAGGTTAAATGATAATTGATGTCCACCTGAAAACCCATTTTTTTCGCAAGTTCAAGAATTTCTTCAGGTTTGATAGTGCCACAATGTCGTATATGGTTTTTAAGATCTTGTGTCCGACTCTGTTCCTCCATTCCTGCTAAAAAAGCTGTTTCAACCAATCCCCAAGTAGGGTTTGTTTTTTCCGGATTCGCTTTTTTTACACCTTCTACATATCGAATTGCCAAATTTTCATTTTCCATATTTTTTCTCCTTTCTTTATTGTTTTTTGTATTTTTGCGGAATTGTTTAACCTAAAAAAGAACTATATGGAAAAAGAAGGCCTTAAAATACATGGATGAGTTGGAGGAGCGGAGGCAAACAGCTCATAGAGGGTTTCTCGAACAACTTCTTGTCGGCGGATGCGCTCTGTTAGGTATTCAGGCCGCTTTGGGCAATCATTACACGGAAGCTGTGGGAAAGGTTCTGTATCATACCGCCAACATAACACTCGCACTCGGCCTCCTGTGCGTTTCAGCCGTTTTATGGAGTCAAGTTGCTGTTCTAAGGAATTTAGAGGCAAGGTCATATCAAGAGCTATGTAAAAAAGAGGAGGGAAAACCTTATGAAATGCCCGTTGTAAAGCCATCCATATTCGCTCGAATAGCCCAGCCTTCCGGATTCGGTCTTCTGTTGCTTGGTTTGATTTTGGTTGTGGTATGTCAGTTTTTTTCATAAAAGTTTCATTTTGATGTTGTATGTTCAAAAGTTTTTGTATTTTTGCAGTGAGTTTATGCAGACCATAAGGCGAAGCAATCCTTGAGGATGGAGGAAGGGAGTAAGCCTATGACTAATGACATGTACAGTTTGCAAAACTAAATCCTCATTTTTTTATTAGCAAACCTCTTCTTTTGTTTGGGTCGCGTAACAGATACCATGATTTCAGAATAAATTCACCATATTCTATTTTACCTGAGACAACCAAGGAGGTGTCTTTATAGTACTTAATCATAGTATAATTTGAGAGTTGCATATCATTAGAATTAGCATTCCTATTTTCTCTCCCTAACCACACTTCATCAGGTTTTTTAGCTATGTCAAAAATATTGGCCAAGTATTCTGTTCTATAAGCTCTTTTTTTCTTTTTGTCGGAAGTGTGTTCATCAAACTTATCTTTTTCCATTTTCCACTTCCTGCCGTTATAGTCCTCGATAACCAGGTAGTCTTTCCCATCTATGGTCTGTTTGTGGGTATTCCAGAATTCCTCTGCGGTACCTTCATATCTCAGGGTTTCACCTTCGGCCTGCTGCTGCAGCTTTTTGATGGAGTTTTCAAGCCCCCATTTGTCGGGTTTCACCTTGTCCATATAGGAGGCGGCATTGTCGGGGAATTTGCGGATATACATTTGGTTGGCATCAAAAACAAGTCCCTGCTTTGCCCGGTTAATGTCCCAGTGCTGAGCTTCGGCATTCTTCCAATCGGCGGTGTTCATATACTGTGCCACCTTCTGGTGCTGCGATTCCTCGGTAATGCCATCAACCTCGTGTTGCATTTTGGGAACCACACTGCAGCGGCAATGCCATCCGTTAGGCGGATAGATACGATCCCACAACGGGTCATCGTGGCGCAGTATCAGCCCATTCAGAGCGGCATGTTCCTCTCGCACTTTCTCATCACCGACAGTTTTGTACTGCCAATAGGGAAATAGTTTTGTTTTGCCTTTCAGCCTGCGGTAAGTGCTTGCGTTTTCAGCACAGTTGACGGCTGAATAGTATTCAGTCTGTTGCCATTTTTTGTTGAAGGTGTTGGTGATTTTTTCCGCGCGCTTGCGGAAATCGTTGTAGTCTTTGGCCTCGTTCAGTGCCTGATTGAGTGCCTGAAGCTCTGCCAGCGTCTTGGCGGCAGAGAAATGGAACAGGTTCTGCTCCAAGGCCGTGCGGAACACATCATCAGGAACATCGTAGGCAATCTGATTGTATGCGCCTGGTTTAGGATTGATGGATGTTTTATCCAAGGCACTTATCAAGTCGTCGGATATGAAGCGGAAAAGTTCCGCATCCCAGTAGTCGGATTCACCGTCCCATACACGTTGTATCAGGTTATCATTCAGTGCCAGCCTGTTTGTCACCGTGCGGGCTTTCCCAATTGATTCCCCCTTCTTGGGGGATGGCACGAAAAAATTGCGGATCCTTTCCAACAGATTTTTCGGATTTGTTTTGCCATCGTTTAAAGGGTTTTGCAACTGCGTTTCAAAGGGGTTGAAACTGTGCGCCATGCGCAGCTCTTCCTTCAGTTCCTCGTAGTTGTCCGGCTTGGGGATGTCGAACTCCTCATAGATGTAGTCGTCATCGACAGGAAGTTTGTCGCTGATGGAGTTGATGACATCCCATTTGATCTTAAGCTTACTCCAATCCTTATCGGGCGACTGGTACCAGATGATACCACCGGTGACATTGATGCCGAAACGCTTGAGGATGGCACGGAACCGGGTGTTAAGGAGAGCCAAGATGAAACGTTTGTCGCTTTCGGTCTTCTTTTCCTCCACCTCCTCATGCACCTCGCCCAGTGAGCGGGCACCATGGTCGCCCTGTTCAGTGGTTAGGGTGTTGCCCAGGATGATTTTGGAAATGGAGGCATCGCACGCCTGGATTAGACGATCGTACACCTCATTGCTGCCTGTGGAGCCTCCGGTTTCGTGTATCTTCAGCTCTGTGCTGCGGGGATGGATGCTGTAGCCTGCGCCTCCCCATTCCTGAAGTCCCTGCTCCAGCTTGGCACGGGTGGCCTCGTCGTAATCGTCATATATCATCTCACGGAACGGCATACCGAACATCTCGGCAAACTGGCTCCAGTCGCCGAACCCACCACGCTTGTAGATGACGTATTGGGCAGCCTTAGCAAACAATCCTTTGCTGGTTGGTTTTCCCGCCCATATCATATAGTTGGCCAAGGGCAGTTCCTTGTACAGCCAATCCTTTGATGTGAGCGACTGCTGTTTGCTCACGCACTCGAATCCGTCTTCCGGATGGACATGCTTGCGGGGAATCAGGTCGTAGTCTATCTTGTAGGTCTCCTCATCCTCATCGTACCACACATTGTTCACTTGAATGAGCGTATAGCCCCAAACAATGCTATCAAGTAGGTCACAGATGAGCAGCCTCATGTCGGGTGAGTTGAGCAGGGAGGTGATATCCTCATCCTCCACACCGTCACGCACAAACACCAGCTCTTTGTTCAGTACGGCATCCTGACGCTTGCCCCAGGTGGCCTCGATCTGTCCGTCGAGCAGGATGTCCTCATACAGATCGTACAAGGGCGTGCGGTTGGGGTTGATGATGTTCTCGAACGCCCGGATGGCGTTTTTCCAGTTCTCGATGTCCTGCGTGTTGTGAGGAGCGTTATGGATCTGGATGTTCTGTACTGTGATGTTGTCGGGGGTCTTCCCCTGTTTTCTCTTTACGGCCATGGTTTAGTATTGGTTATTGCGTTTGCGGTTGCCACCGAAGGTAACGTATGAGGATGTGCCAGTGGTTCCGGTGAGACGGGTCAGCCCATCGATGGAGGCCCGTTCGGCCTGCACCTCCTTGAGGAACTTGATGGCGTTGTTGTAGGATGTGACACGGTTCTCGGGCATCGACACCGGGTTGGCGATATTGAAACAGTTGTACAGGGCAATATCCCTCACTAACTTCACCACCATGGGAAGGCGGCTGTCACCGCTTTTGGCGAACTCCGCCCTGATGTCGTAGCGTGCGGTGAGATAGCTTTCCACCTCCGCCTGCGCCTCTATGATGGCTTGGCGGGCGTTGTCGATATTACGGGTTACCACGGCGATATGCTCACCGCGCGCGCCCCTTTCGAGGTCTTCGGGTTGCAGATACATGTTGCTATTTCTTTTTGGGGTTCGTGTAATACAGGCAGACCTTGGTCAATTCCAGGTTGTCTTTAAGCCTTTTGTGAAGGACTCCCCGGGAAATGAGCAGATTGATGTGTAAGCGGTCGTACACCCTGATCTTTTTGAACACTTGTATAACATAGTGGCGTTTGCCGGTTAACTTTTGCATCCTGTCGGCATGACGGATGGCGTTGCGTACCTGAAGAAATCTGATAAGTCGTTTGCATAATTCAATCATTTTGATGGAACATTAAGGTTAAACACGTCGTTTATTGCGTGGGCGTTTGCCCAGAATTAATTGCTCTGCTGATTGCTGCCGCATTTTCTGCGCGGCGATGTACACGCCGCCCTCCACGCAGTCGGGGCCGTCGGCGGGGGCTTTGAGTTCAGGCGAGACCAGAAGGAACTGCTCCTTCAGCCGCTCCATGTGGGGGTTGCCCTTTTCGGCCTCGTTGAATATCAGGCGGCAGTTGCGGTTCAGCGGTTCCAGGTTGCCCTCGATACGGCTGAACTTGTCGGGCTTCTTGCGGGTGTCGGGCACCATGTTGAGCCAGTAGCCTTTCTCTTTGCCCTTGGCCGCGAAAAGCGGGATGAACACCTGCTCGTAGAAAGGATCCTGCAGGGTGTTGTTCTCCACGTAGTTGTAAAGCTGTGCGGTGGTGTGGCCGAAACTCTCGTTGACATCGTAGAACCAGTCAACAAACTCGGCATTGGTGGCGTGGTCGAGGCGGCAACGCAGGATGTAGAACACGCCGTCGAGCATCCCCACGGCACACACGGACTTCATGGAACCGGCCTTGTTTTTGGAATTGGACGGCGAGGGGTCGCCATAGATGATGATGTGGCGGAAGCGGTTTGGATTGGGGACTTTACCCCAGGTGAGCTCCTTGAACACATCGCCTTCCGACAGAGGAGTGTTGAAGTATTCCTGCTTTGCCGACCGGGTGCTGATCTTGGAGAGGATAAAGTCGATGTCCTCCTCGCTGTTCTTGCTCCACGACGACTTGCCGTTTTTGTCGCGTATGTTGACGATGTCGAACTTGTCGGCGACCTCGCCGGCGCGGGCGATGCAGCAGTCCTTGGCGATGATGTTGCCGTTGAACAGGATCCTGGCGTCGCCGGAAACGGATATGGTGGGGATGAGCGCCTGTTCTATCCAGTCCCACTTCAGCTTGATACGGTCGGGATTGCGGCACTCCTCGTCGGTGTCGATATCGTCGATGAGGATGAAGTCGGGACGGGCGGCCTCATTACGGGTACCACGGGGTGACTGTCCGGCACCTAATGCCCGGAACGAGCATCCGCACTTGGCGATAAACTCACCGGCTTCCCAATGACCCGCCACCACCTGGTCGCCATAGTCGTTGATAATGCGCAGGTTCTTCTCCAACTGCATCATAAACGGCAGCATCAGACGGCAGGCGTTGTCGTAGCTGTTGGACACCATAAGGAAGTTACGGATTTTACCAGTGAGTGCCAGGTTCAACACCTCGAACATGGAACGGGCCGACTTGGCCAGCTCGCGGCTCCAGGCACGCACCTCGTACCAGCGGCGGTGGGCAAACAATCTCTTTGTGGCCGCAATATGGAACGGAGCGGGTTCGGCGGTGCAGTATTTCGGGAAATAGTATTTGAACCATTCCTCCGGATTGGCTTCCAGATGAGCGATGCGTTGTTGCCGCTCAATCTCGCTCTCTGAGCTGTCAACTTCCACATCGGAAATGAACTGGCTGTAATATTCCTCCCAGTCCTTTAACAGCTGTTTGTCGGTAGGTTTTCGCAGTTTGGCCATGGTTACAGACAGGATTTGATGTAGGCGTTGAAGAGACGGGCCACCTCTTTGCTGGTATCGAAACCGGAGGTCTTGCGCACGAAGGAGAGGAACTCCTTACCTGTGGCCATCTTCTCAGCAATGTTGGTTTCTGTTTCAAGATTCTTGATAGCAGCTGTTATTTTCAGGATAGCATCCGCGTCCTTTGATCTGGCGAAGTCCTGACCCTCATCACGCCCCTCAATGGCGTCGTTGAGTTTGCGGAGCTGCTTATACAGTCTTGCCAGCTGTTCCTCCTTGCCTACCAACAGCGAGGTCTGCAACTCCTCCCATTTGCCTTCCTTTACCCATTTGCACACGGTGACCTTGCTCACACCCACTTTCTCGGCTATCTCGGCCTGAGTTATACTTGAATCGTTCAAGTATAACTGGCGGGCGTAGTCTTTCTTCTGTTCTCTTGTCAGTTCTGCCATAATTCATTCTTGAAAAATCACGGCAAAAATAGGAAGCAAACACAATGGAAACGGCAAATGTGGCAAAGAAGTATGTAGCTATATCATAAATACATACAAAATAAATTTATAACAAAAACAGGCCTTATTTTTGCCGCTGATTTTTGAGAAAAGAGATGGCAAAACAGACAAAAACAGCAAAGAAAACGGAGAGTTGCGAGATATACCTTTACGGTATCATCGGCAGGGGTCTTGATATTGACACCAATGACCTGATCCAGGCGATAGAGGCGAAACGAAGGGACGGCGTGCGCTCGTTCACTTTTTATGTGAACAGCGACGGCGGCGAAGTGGCGCAGGGGAGCGCCCTGTTCAATTATCTGGACCGGACGGATGTGGACATCACCTGGGTAGTGGACGGTATAGCCGCCTCAATGATGGCCGTGCTGATCACCAACCCGAAGCATCATGTGAAAGCCGCCCGCCATGCCAAGTTCATGTATCACCGTGTATGCGGCTATGTGTATGGCAACAGCGATGAGACCCGTGCCGCCGCCGACATGATGGACAGCTTCGAGACCACACTTGTGGAGATGATGGCCGCCAGAACAGGACTGACTGTGGATGAGACCCGCAAACGCTGGTTCGACGGCATTGACCACTGGCTAAGTGCGGAAGAAGCCGTGCAGGCGGGACTGTGTGATGAGATTGTGAATACCAATATGAATATAAAGGCGTTGGAGAGCATTACGGACGCCCGCAGTGCCTTCAACTACTATAACAATCAAATTATTAACTTAAAACAGCAAAAAATGGACGAAAAAGCATTTGCCACTGCACTGAACATCAGCGAGACTTCCACGGAGGCCGAGATGCTCGACAGTTTGCGCGGTTTGGTGAACGAGCGTGAAACCTTACGCCAACAGCTGCAAGCCGAGAGGGACAAAGTCTCCGGGCTTGAGAACCGCGTCAAGGAGTTCGAGAAATCCAAGGTGAAAAGCCTCATCGACTCTGCCGTGGCTGACAAGCGCATCGGCGAGGATGACCGCGAAGCCTACACCAAACTGGCCGAGAAGGACTTTGAGAGTACCGAGAAGATCTTGAACAAGATGCAACCGGTGCAGAGAATCAAAAACAGCCTCCAGGAAGGCAACACGCCGAATGAGGAGGAAGGCTGGGACTGGGACAAATACCACCGTTCCGGCAAACTGGAAAACCTTAAAAAGAACAACCCAGGCCGCTATGCCGAGCTTTACAAAGCGAAGTTCGGTTGCGACCCCCAAAACTAAGCACTATGTTTGTAAACAAAGAAACCAATGCGAGCTACAATTTCATAGCTCCCAAAATTGAGAAGGACGCTGACAAGAAAGTGGAAGCGTATTTCCCCACCAGCGAAACTGTGACCCCTACCCTCAGCTCTAATGCCGCAACAGTGAAAGTAGAGCGCGACACCACCATTGTTGATCTGGGCACGCTTAGCGCAGCCGCAACCTTGACCCTCACTCCGGGTGACAACCTGAATATCGGTGCCAAGGTGATTGTGAAAGCCACCAGCGACGGTACCGCACGCAATGTGACTGTGAAAAAAGACGCTGACACCACCGTTGATACCATCAGTGGAACAGCCAGCACCGCCAAGGCGAGACAGTATGTGTGGAGTGGCACGGCTTGGATCGCTATTGCCTAACATAAGTCTAACATAAAATTCAAAGAAACATGAAAAAAGGATTGAGATTTATCATGAGTTTGTGCATGGCACTGTTGGTGTCGTGCTTTGTGGGGGCGGCAACCGTTCCCGCTTTGGGCGCCGCCACCTTTGTGGCCGCTAACTTTGTGCATGTTCCCGCCGGTTCCCTGGGAATGGCCGTCACTCCGGAAATCTGGACTGATTATATCATCGGGAACCTTTTCAAAAACAACGAGTTCCTTTTGCATTCTGTGGATGAGTCGCATTATGTGATTGGCGGTACTGTGGTACATATTCCGCAAGCCGGTTCACCCAGTGGTGTGGAACGCAACCGTGCCTCTTTGCCGGCTACTATCAAACGCAGAAAGGATGTGGATATCACTTACGCTCTGGATGAGTTCACCACCGATCCGCGTTTCATCCCGAATGCTGACACCGTTGAATTGAGCTATGACAAAATGGACAGCTGCATGACCGAGGATATGATGTATCTGCACCAGCTGACCGCCGAAGCCATGCTATACAACTGGAGACCCACCTATTTCATCAAAGCCACCGGCACGAAGAACTCTAACAACACCATCCATGGTTCCAACCTGAGAACCGGTGTGACCGTTGCAGATTTTGCCAAGGCCAAGAGTGTGTTCAACAAATGGGGCATTCCCAAAGAAGACCGCTATGTGATTCTGAACACTGAGATGTTCGACCAGCTGTGCGCTGACATCCGTAGTTCTAATAATGATAACCTGACCGCCGTTTATGACAATGTGACCGGCGACCTGCGCAAGCTCGAAGGCTTCAATATCATCCAGAGAGCCACCACGCTGATGGCCTCCAATTCAACTCTCTCTGCCGTGAGCGGAACCAAGTACTTCAGATGGACATCTACCGACCTTACCTATAGTGTGGAAGATTATGTGGCCATTGAGGGAGGCGACAAAAATGCCGGTACCACCGACTGCTGCTACGGTCTGTTCTGGCATCCGAGCTGTGTGGCCCGTGCAATGGGTTCCACCCAGATGTTTACCAACGAGGGCGATCCCACCTACTACGGTGACATATACAGTTTCCTGCAGAGATTGGGAGGTCGTGCCCGCAGAGCCGACGGCAAGGGTGTGTTGGGTATCATCCAGGAATATCATGCTTCCTAATAATCCATAATATAAATCCGCCATGTCAACCCCCAGAGGCATACGCAACAACAACCCGCTGAACATCCGGCACAACGGCGAACGCTTCCTTGGCGAGGTGGTCCCCGGACGTGACCGGGCGTTCAAGACATTCTGTAGCATGGCCTACGGATACAGGGCCGCGTTTGTGATACTGGGAAGCTATCTTTCCAGGGGGCTGAACACGGTGGAGAAGATTATCCGGGCGTGGGCGCCTCCCACAGAGAACAACACAGAAAGCTATATAGCTACTGTGGCACAACGCAGTGGTGTGGGACGCAACAAGGTGCTCACGGCGGAATCCGGCAGCGAATATCGCAAGATAGTCGCTGCCATGTGCCACTGCGAGAACGGCGTTCCGGCCAACATGGCCGATGTGGAGGCGGGGTTCAGAATGCAGTCAAAAATCAAGAATTAAGAATTTAGAATGGAGAGCTTTGGTGTTTACGGTATCATTTCCACGGTGCTGAACGTGTTGTTGAGCGGCGGTTTGCTTGCGACTTTGGTCACGCTGCGCAGCCTAAAAGAAAAAGCGAAGGAGGAAGCCAAGAAGGCCAAAGAAGAGACCAAGAGTGCCGCTCTTGGAAACATTGACGCGGCTGTGGATACCTGGAAGAAGATTGTGAACTCTCTGCAGGAACAGATAGACAAGTTGCTGGAGCAACGTACATCTGATGCTGCCAAGATTGACAGCCTGTCCGAACAGGTGAAGCAGCAGAACCTCCGTATCGAGCAACTGCAGGAACAGGTCGCCTCGACGGAAATGAAGGTGAAGAGCGTGAACCGTTTGGAGAAGACCATAGCTAGATATGAGAAACTGATGGACGCAGCCGGAATAGAGTATTAACCGATTAACAACGGATAATGAAGAAATGGTCATGGATATTGATAGCTGTTATGGCGGTGGTTACATCGCTGGCCGTAACTGTGGCATCCCTCGAGGGCAGCCACCGGCGGTCACTTGCCAGGCAGGTGAAAGAGCAGTCGGTGGTGATAGACAGTCTTCTGAAACGTGACCAGCCGCTGTTTGACGTTGACCTGTATGTGACCGACAAAAGCCGCAACACCATCTACGGCAGATATAACCGGGGCACCATCAACATGCCGCAGGAGCGACGCTATATTCTGGAGGTGGACAGCGTGAATGTGATGACCTTGAAGAAGCATTAAAACAGTATTGAAATGGCAAAGAAACAAGAAGAGAATAACACATCGCCGCAGGAGAAATGGCCCGTTGTGAGAAATGGCAAGTTCGTGTGCAGCGATGGCCATGAGTTCACAGACGGCTATTTTGCCCGTGAGCATCAGAAACAACTAAACAAACAATAGTATGGGAAATTTAAATGACATAAGATTCCAAAAGACCAATGGCGGCATGGGCAGAAAAGCCGCCAGTGAAGACCCTGTCAGCGGTCTTGTTTTCGGTGGCTTCGGCGCCGATGTGCTGACCTTCGGGAGTGCCGACGGCAATCTGAAAGGCTTCGACACCATTGGTTCACCCGCCACGGCATACATCAAGAAGTTCCAGTATGTGGAACAACTTGCGGAAGCCGGCATCGTGTGGACTGAAAATGGCAACGGTTCCGGAACGGGTGGTGCACTGACAGCCGAAGAAACCGCCAAGAACGCGTTGTATTACCATATCAGCGAGTTCTTCCGCATGAACGAGGAAGGCACGCTGTATGTGATGATCAAAGCGGGAGCAACCGCTGTTGCAGCCGGTGATGTGACCGTATTGCAGGAATATGCCAATGGCGCCATGCGCCAGTGCGGCATCTTCAGTGGCACATTGATTGCAGTGGCCACTCTGCAGACCGAGCTGACTGCCCTTGAGAATAATCACATGCCAATGAGCGTGGTGGAAACCTATAACGGATCATCGGTGACTATGGTGACATTGACAGGCACAAGCCTTGCATCTGCCGGAAAGTGCAACGTGTCGGTGCTGATTGGCTGTGACGGAGACGCTACATTGGCCTCCAACCTTGGCACATACGCCAACTACGGCTGCATCGGAGCCTGCATAGGCGTCATCAGCAAGGCCGCTGTGCATGAGTGCATCGCCTGGGTGCAGAAATTCAAGTTGGGACTGAAAGCCCCCGCTTTGTTCAACGGCAGTCTGATCAAGAATGTATCGGTCGCCAACCAGGAGCTTTTGAATGACAACCGCTACATCTTCGTGCGCACCCATGTGGGCGACGCCGACAACTATTTCAACGACAGCCACACCTGCGATGTAGCCACCAGCGACTATGCCAACATTGAGAATGTGCGCACTATCGACAAAGCCTGCCGTGGCGTGCGCGCCAACCTGCTGCCGTACCTTGCGTCTCCCCTGAAGGTGGATGCAGAGACGGGCAAGCTGGACGCTCCCATGGTGGCATTTCTGGAAACCACCGCCGGCAAGGCACTGGAAGATATGGAGAAGGCAGGCGAGCTGAGCGGCTACAAGGCCGAAATCGACCCCGAGCAGAATGTGCTGGCCACCTCCACCGTGGAAGTGGTCATCAAGAACGTGCCCATGGGCGTGATGCGCAAGATTAATGTGAAAATTGGATTCGCAACCAAACTATAGAAAGGAGACAACATGAACGGAATACCTTTAATCAACGGTGTTGAATACAGCTGGGGCGATATTGTCGCCACCATTGCGGGCATGGTTGCCACTGGCATAACCGGAATTGAATACAGCGATGAACAGGAAGTGACCGACAACTATGGTGCTGGACGTTATCCTGTGAGCCGCAGCAAAGGAAGAATCACCTGTACAGGCAAAATCTCATTGTACATGTCAGAGGTGAAAGCGTTGGAGCGTATGGCTCCCAACGGTCGCCTGCAGGACATTCCCGCATTTCCCATTGTCGTGTCATACGTTCCTACCGACGGTGCGAAGGTTGTGCATGACAAGCTGCATAATGTGCAGTTCAAAAACAACGGGCGTACCTGGAAGGAAGGCGACACCACCACAGTGGTTGACCTTGATTTGGTAATAAGCCATATCGACTGGGGTAAATAATCATTAAAAATCATCTGTCATGAACAAAGAAATTGAAATACTGGTGAAAGACGGCGATAAGGAATACTCTTGTAAGGTTCGCCGTCCCGATGTGGCCACGTTGAGCCGCGTGAACAAGCTGGGCAAGACCGACGAGGTACTTGCCGCCCAGGAAATGCTTAAAAGCTGTTGGGTATGCGGTGACGCTGAAATCCAGAATGACGCCTACCTGATGATGGCCGCGGTGGGCCAGATGGGAGAACTCAGCAAGGGAGTGACGGCTGAGTTAAAAAACTGATAGAGGCATTCACCATCGGCTCCGGTGACGACGAATCGTCGGAGCTGATGAGGATGAGTGCCTTGATCAGGTCGAACCTCGGTGCGGATCCGGAAAGGATGGACAGCCTGCAATTTGCCGAAGCCTATAGCCAGGCGATATGGTTGGAAGAGTTCAGAATGAGGAACCAAGCGGAAATGCTGGCCGCCATGTTCGGAGGAAAGAAGAAGAAATGATTACTCTTTGTTATCTTCTTTTTTATCAGTGGTAATATCAATACGAACATTGTATGATTTGCCGCAGCCAAGATAACAATCAATAACATCAGCAGCTCCATTACCAGTAGAAGGAGTACCCTTTATGTCATGATAAAGACAAACTATACCAATAACAACCCAATAGAGCATCCCTGCGATTAATGCTCCAACAAATATCCATGCGAAAATTGTAAAAAGGATACTGGCTAACATGGCATCTATAAGTTGATAACTGCTGCAAAGATAAGTAAAAAAACTATACAATGAGCAACCAAAGTGTAACTTTTACTATAAATCTTGGAGGCGATGCCTACAAAGGCGTGCTGCAGCTTGACAATGCCTTTGAACAGGTAATAGGAAGTGTCAAAAACGCCACTTCCGTATTTGATAAACTTGGCAGAAACGCTCTCAATTTTGATGTCATCACAAACGCAGTCAGTAAGGTTTCGCAGGCGTTCCAATCAGTTGTGGGCACTTCGTTGGATTTTGAGCAGCAGCAGGCCAATCTAAAAACACTGCTAAATGGTGACACCGAAGCCACCGAACGGTTGGTCAATCAGATTCGAGAGTATGGCAAAGCCACTGTATATAGCCGTGGCGGACTAATTGAGGCGCAGAAGACCATGATGGCCTTCGGTCTGGATGCGGATTTTGCCTTCGGAAAGTTAAAAAACATCGGTGACATTGCCCTTGGTGACGAGCAACACATGCAATCGCTGGCCTTGGCCTTCAGCCAGATGAGCAGTACCGGGAAATTGATGGGACAGGATTTCAACCAAATGGTTAATGCTGGGTTCAACCCATTGGAGGTCATTAGCCAGAAGACCGGTAAGAGCATGGCTACGCTGAAGGAGGAAATGAGCAAAGGTGCCATATCCGCCGATATGGTTGCCCAGGCGTTAGAGTGGGCTACTGAGGAAGGCGGACGCTTTTACCAAGGAGCAGAGACAGCAGCAGAGACCACAGCCGGTAAAATTGCCAAGATGAATGACACCATCGACGACCTGAAGGTGAAGCTGTTTGAGGCCACAGGTGGTGCTACCGCTTGGATTGCGGAAATGAGCAACATGATTGTACCCATTTCGCAGATGTACCCGTTGGCGGCAAGCGTATTCAGGGGGATAAGGAGTGGCATTGGTTGGTGTATTACAGGAATGAAAAACCTCGCTTTGGCCACCAAGGCGGCAGGCGGATTTTTTCCATGGTTGAAAGGAATTGCGCAAGTGGCCTGCAAGAGCATTTCGACAGCCATCAGCAGCATACCCATCGTGGGTTGGATTGCCATTGCCATGACGGCCATTACGGCATTCACCGCATGGTTATACACCGAGTTCGAGGGTGTTCGGAACTGGCTGGATGGGATAGGATCAGCAATACTGATGCTTGTTCCACCGTTGGGCATGGTCATCAATCTTGTTACTTCGTTCATCAAGCACTGGGACAGCGTGAAGACCGCCTTTACCGATGGCGGCATCCTCGCAGGCATCAAGCGTATTGGCTTTGTCATCATCGACGCAATGCTGAAGCCCGTACAGGCATTGCTTGAATTGCTGTCGAAAATCCCCAAACTTGGCCATCTGGCCCAAAAGGGTGCCGACAGGATTGCGGAGATTAGAAACAATCTGGACAATGCGACCTATGTTACCCCGAAGGCAAAGGCCGAGGGATCCACAACGGTGCTTTCTCCTGGTAAGCCGGGAGCGTCATCGGGAACTGGCAGTGGTAAATTGGCCAAAGGCAACCTTGGCAGCACCGCAGGAACTGTGGCGGGCAAAGCCCAGCAAATCAACATCAACCTTGGCAGCATGGTGGGTACCATGAACTTCAATGGCGGCCTTGCCGACAACAAAGACAATGTGGAGCGTTATCTGATGGAGATGATGGCAAGAGTATTAGGTATGGCGGAAACCGCGTCTTAAAAAAAGAAAAGATATGTTGATAGAACCTCTTCCGAACTTACCTCTTGTGCCTGTTACCTTTGTGACAGCCGCCAAATACAACGCTTCTGGCTTGAGAAAGCGTCCCAATGACGCCACACCATATCCCTTGGTGTCCGGAAAGGACCTGTACGGTAAAGACCTGGTTGTACCCCTATCAATGAGAGGCAAGGGGGAAATCTTCTATTTCAAGGAGGCTGTGGTGAATGTGAGCCGTGAGCGAACCATTGTGGCCACACCTGTGCTCAACGGAAAGGGCACTGTGAAAGAGATGATCACAGAGGGAGATTTGAGCCTGTCCATATCGGTGGCCGTCACCAGCACATCTGAAGACGGTGATTACGACGGTTACGCCACAGAAATCTACGACACCTACCCTTACATGGGTGTTGAACGGTTGCGCAAGCTGCTCGACACACCCGAAAGAATAGACATTGTGAGCGACTTCCTGAAACTGTTTGACCTGGATGGCGGCGATTTTGGCATCATCGTGCAGAGTTACACCGTGAACCAGGATACCCACCTGAACCGACAGGTGTTTGAAATACAAGCCTTGAGTGATTATGATTATAACCTGTTAATCGAAGAGTGATGTACCTGCTGAACTGGCATATAACCGTAGGGAAATACAGTGTGCAGACACTGAAGGAGGTGAAAATCAACACCTCAGTGCTGAACCTGAGCGATACCGCCTCCATTGAGCTGCCGGGACAGTACCTGAACACCTGGCGTAAAATCGAGGACAAGATTCATGCCGGTGACGCTGTGACCATCCAGCTGGGTTATGACGACAGTCTTGAAACAGAGTTTACAGGGTATTTAAAACGCATTTCAAGGGACAATAACACCCTGGTATTGGAATGTGAGGATGCGCTTTATCTGATGGACAAGACTGTGGAGGACATGGAGTACAAGGCCATATCGCTGAAAGACCTGCTGCGGAAGATTCTGACACAGGTGTCTCCAGAGATGAAGGTGGACTGCGATTACGACTTCACTTACGAGAAGCTGGTGGTGTTCAAGAGTACGGCCCTCGATGTGCTGAAGAAGATACATGACGACACCAAGGCCAATATCTGGTTCGAGGGGAAGACGCTGCATGTGCATCCGGTTTACCAGCAGTTGCCAGGCAAAAAGCCTGTGATATACGACACGCAGGTGAACGTGCAGAGCAACGAGCTGAAGTGGAAGGACAAAGCGGATAAGAAGGTGATGGTGGAGGTGAAATACGTTGATTCTGATGGGACATTGTCCACACAACAGTATGGTGTCAGTGGCGGCAGCAAGGTGGAACGATATGTCAACGCAAAAGGAACAAATGATTTAAAGAAGGCCGCCGAAAATGAATATAATTTATGGAACTATAGCGGATATGAGGGAAGTTTGACGGGGTGGCTGGTTCCAGTGGTAAAAGCAGGAGGAAGTGTCCGCCTGCGCGATAAGGAAAGACCTGAAGGAGTTTACTACGTCACTGGCGTAGAAATAGAGTTCGGTCAGAACGGTGCGAAACGAAAGGTGACACTGGGGAGAAAACTAGGTTAGTGTACGATTTTTTTCCATCCGGCTTTATTTCTGTCGGAAACGAAACAGATAGTACAATCCTCTCCATCTTTGACATAACGAATGGCGAATTTTGCTTCGCTTCTGTTTTTGACAAACCGCCATTCTCCACATTGTTTTGGAGTACCGGTGGTCTTAAAAACGCAGATGTCTGCAAAACCAGGATTGGTTACAATCCTTACCCTTAACTCAACGGGTTCTTTCGTATCTGTCTCAAGATAGACGTTGCCCATAGCAGTGAAAGTGTAGGTTTGGAAACCGTAGTTTTTAGTAACCTGGCAATCGTCAATCCTTACTCTCTGTGCGAAAGACACGCACAGAGAACATATAAATACGAAAACAAGCAGAAACTTCTTCATAGCAGGAATTTTCGACAAAAATACAAAAAAATAATGGACCCACTGAGCGAAATCAGAGAAAAAATCAAGAGAATCGCAAACATCACCGGTAGTTTCACCTGTTTCACCGCCAAGGTAGTGAGCGTGGATGGCGAGACTTGCGACGTGGAGCTGGAAGGCATGAAGCTGACTGATGTGCGCCTGAGAGCCGTGGTAAATGGTGAGGACAGCAAGATACTGGTCACTCCCAAGATTGGCAGTCATGTATTGGTGGTTGACCTTTCGGGAAATCTGTCACAGCTGGCGGTAGTGGGGTACAGCGAAGTTGAAAAAATAGAGATCGACGCCAACGACAAAATCATCTTCAATGGCGGCAACAACAATGGACTGATACAAATAGATAAGCTGACACAGAAACTGAACGAGTTGGTGAACACTTTCAATGGCCATACGCATCCTGTTCCCAATGGGGCATCATCAACACCAACCACGGAGGCAGCCACATTTGATAAAAACTTTTACGAAGACATAAACATAACCCACTAAGATATGAAAGGTATTTTGGTTGACGATAACGGAAATCTGATGGTAAGCGGAGGTCATCTGCTGATAGGCGACAACCGGGAACAGGTGACACAACATCTTATCGCTGCCTTCACCGGTGAGTACAAGCACGCTCCCACACTGGGCGGCAACGCCCGACGGATGGTTGCCGGGTCGGAAGACCCCTTTTGGGCTGGAAATGTGAAAAGCCAGCTCAAGCAGTGTCATGTCGAGGTGGAACGGCTAAGAGTGATAGACGGTGAAATTGAAGTGGAAATCAAGGACTAAGAATCAAGAATTATGGCCAGAACAATCAATGAGATAGCGAACGGAATGAAGGTTGAGTTTGTGCGTAGCGAGGCGCTGCGTAACGCCTTCGGCCTTACCAGCTACAATGCTGATGCGGATGAGTCGGAGCTTGTGACATACTATAACAACAATTTCAGCCTGGTAAGCGTGGAGACCTGCATCATCTATGCGGTAGCCACTTGTATGGCATTGCTGGAACGCATGATGGACTGGTTTACCGAGGATGTGGACACCGCCATCAGCCGCGAACGCTATGGCCACGCCGGCTGGTTTGAGAATGTAGCCAAAAACTTCCAGTATGAGGACGGTACGGATTTCGGTCTGGATGAGTCCACTGGCGTGTATGCTACTGTTGATACAGAAGCCAGGATCATCCGCCATGCCAGCTGCGAGGATAACGGCTTCGGTGTGAAACTGAAGGTGGCAAAGGAAAGCGATGGAAGTCTGTCGCGACTTGGAGATGAAGAAATAACAGCATTTCAGGCATACATTAACAGACTGAAGCCGGCCGGAGTACCAGTGACTGTGATAAGCCGTAATGCCGACACGCTCCGCCTGAAGATGACCGTGTGGTACGACCCCACTGTTTATACCGAGGGGAGTGCCACTGACAAAGTGAAAGAGACAATACGCCAATATCTGAGCGATATTGACTTTAATGGCGAGTTTGTGACCATGACCATGGTGGACCGCCTGCAGGCTGTTTCGGGACTGGATGTGATTGAGGTAGCGGAAGCAGAGGCTAAACATGCCGGATATGGCTATGAACATATATCATACGAAGCAAGATACACACCTGTTGCCGGCTACATGGTGCTTGCCGACGATAATGAACTTGAAATAACAATGATCGCCAATGTATAATGTTGACCTGAAGAAATTCGCCACCGGGCTTTTGCCCTTCTCACTGCGAGGCAGTGTGAAGGAATTGCTGTATGCGTTGCTGCACCCTGTGAAGGCATTGCACCACCGCTTCTCAGATGTCCGTGGGGAAAGCTTGTGGAGAATGAAGTACAATGCCTGTGTTGGCAGTATGCAGGCGATGCTCAACGACCGCTTCGCCGACATATTGAACAGCGTAAGTCCTTCTTTGCCGATATTGATCGATGAGGGAGATGCTGTGCCATCCATTATGGTTTACCCCAATAACGAGCAAACACCTTTGATGGTTGGGTGGGTAATGCTGACATCTCATAGAATCTGGAGTGCTGCACCTTTTGTGGTGAGAATTCCGATAGCGTTTGAGGGGGATGAGAACTTACGCAATGCTGTTGAAAAAATGGTTAAACAGTATAAATTGGAGGGAACAAAATACATAATTGAATATTACCAATAGGAGGAATCATCATGGACAAATTACTGAACATCAGCAGAGAGGGCGGTTATCCGCTTTGTGCGGAAACATTGCAAGTGCTTTACGACAATGCCAGAGCAGTGAATGTGCTGCTGGCAGGTTTACCCCTGCCGAACAAATCTGCAGTGATACTGGGAAGCGAGGAAACTGAGGCATCAAGAATACCAGCGGGTAGTTTCGCATATACATATCTGTATGTAGTCTCAGCAGGCGGGAGACGACTTGTTCGGTACACACGCAATAGCGGAGTTAATTTGTCGAGTGCAAAAGTCACCATCACGGAGACATTAAATACGGTATATGACTCTGGTGGCAACGAGATTTCGGATGTATACACCGAGGAGCGTGCTGTGATTGAAAGCACCGATGTGGCAGCTGATAAATGGAAGTTTTACAATCTGACAGATGTGCTTGAGCCGTCACTGTATAATAACCTGTTACCGGCATTTCAGGATAATCTCACTGGCACAAACGTCTCTTTAGACGAAAACTATCACAATATCCTGGGTAAAAATGATAGAAAGCTGAGGGTTAGGCTGAAATTGGACGCCTCTGTGTCAAACAATCCAACACCAGTGAGCAGTAATACTTATACAATGGATGTTTCAATCCCCATCAGCATTGCTGGGGCCCACTCATTAAACGCTGTGCTTTTATGCAATAATCAACACCGTCCAGTTCGTGCAACACTGATTGGATCAACCATCAAGATTTATGCAGGAGAAGCATTGAGTAGCATTGCTAACGATACAACATGGTATTCCCAATCATGGAGTATGTACATCAACTCAGAGATACTGCTATGACAGGGCGAGACAGACAGACGGTGGCCGACATGGCCATAGAAAATTGCGGTGGTGCGGATGACATGTTTGTTATCATGCGACAAAACAACATTTCCGCAGATGCGGAGGTGGCGGGCGTGGAACTCCAGGACAGTAGTGTGTCGGAACAGCGTACTGTTGATTATATGCGCTTTCAAGGAGCAAGTCCAGCATGCAACAGTGGTGATGAGGCCGAAGCATTGACCATTGACGATGAGAGCGAGAATGTGGTGACTGAAAACAATGAAATCATAACAGCTTAAAAACAAACAATATGAAATTCAGGGAATTTTTACTAAAACAATTGCTGGCAAGCACAGATTATCTGGTTGGATATGATGCTGATGGAAACTATATCCGTATCAGCAAATCTGATTTGGCATCCTCGATTGCGTCGAATGTGTCTGTGCCTATACTTAACGTACAATATTCGTCAAATGGCAGCAGTTGGCACGACAGTTATGCATCAGGAGACATATATGTCCGCATGAAAGTAGGAAGCGACTCCTGGACCAATGGCATAAGTCTCTGTGTCAGTGCTTACGACATTTGGAAGAAACAAGGCCATTCCGGTAATGAGGATGACTTTCTAAATTACATGAATAGCAAGACACTTTATACATCACATTGCGGAGTGATTGATGGCAATGAAATTTACATCGACGAAATAGTAGCTGGCAAACACATTGTGTTGGATGATTACAGTGATAATGTCTATGCATACGCAAGTGAGGAACCTTCTCTGTCAATTACGGTGAGTGCCCTTTTTAAGCGTATTGGTCAAAAACAGCATGTAACAATCGTTAATCAAACGGAAAACGATGTTTCTGTCACAATTTATAATGGCGATGATAATATTCTTCTTGCTGAAGAAAAGTTCTCTTTGCTGGCAGGCAGTGCGGTAATCATGGACATCTTGACCGTTGCAGTTGGCGAAGTAGATGATCAATGCTGTAATGATAACATTGAAGGCCAATATGTGACAAAAATCAGTTCGCATATCGTAGGTAAAATTGATAAAGAAATTGAATGATGAGACATTTCAGACAAGGTGACACCGTGACAATGCTTATCAACTTTGATGAGACCATTGGGGACAAAACAATGCTTGCAACAGTCCATGACGCATACGGGAAAAGAGTGTGGAAAGCGGAATTGGGTGATGGCATAGTCAGCCTCGGAAACAATGTGTACAAAGCTGAGATACCACATACTATCACCAAATACTTTGTGGGCAAGTATTATTTTGAGTTGCTTATAAAAAGTCCGAATGACACATCATACGTGAATGTGGGCGACAAAAGCGTTGAAATGGTGTTTAAAGAGGCAAAAATAATCCGTGAAATAGTTGAGGAATGAAAGCGACAATAGTTTTTTCACAGCCATCGCTCACTGTTAATGAGACAGCCGACAACTCTGTTGTATTAACGGCAATAATTGCATTTGCGTCAGTGCTACAGGGCCCTCCGGGACCAAGTGGCTCAGACGGCAAGTCTGCCTACCAGATATGGCTTGATGCTGGCAATATTGGCACCCAAGCCGACTTTCTGGATTCGCTGAAAGGTCAAGACGGCCGTGATGGAATTAATGGAACAAACGGCACGAATGGTGCCAATGGCTCAGACGGCAAGTCTGCCTACCAGATATGGCTTGATGCTGGCAATACTGGCACCCAAGCCAACTTTCTGGCTTCGCTGAAAGGTCAAGACGGCCGTGATGGAACCAATGGAACAAACGGCACGAACGGAACCAATGGAACGAATGGGACGGACGGCAAATCTGCCTACCAAATATGGCTCGATGCTGGCAATACCGGCTCCCAAGCCGACTTTCTGGCTTCGCTGAAAGGTCAAGACGGCCGTGATGGAACCAATGGAACAAACGGCACGAACGGAACCAATGGGACGAATGGGACGGACGGCAAATCTGCCTACCAGATATGGCTCGATGCTGGCAACACCGGCACGGAAGCTGACTTTCTTGCCTCGCTGAAGGGCCAGGATGGGCAGAACGGCACGAATGGAACTAACGGAACCAATGGTACGAATGGCACAGATGGCAAATCTACATACCAAATATGGCTTGATGCTGGCAACACTGGCTCCGTGGCAGACTTCCTTGCCTCGTTGATTGGGCCGCAAGGACCAGCGGGCAGTGGAGGCCTGACAAACTATGATTTGACATTCTCAACGTTGTCAAACAATACAACAAACATCACTTTTGAAGCCAATCAGCAGTGTTACAAAAGAATGACAATGACGGCTGGCGCAACGCTGAATTTCTCGGTACTGAACAAAGGATGTAATTACCTTCGCATTTTTAACTCATCAGCATCTGACATTACACTTGCAATAGGAACAATAACGTACAATAATACCGCTGTAACCACTAAAATTGTTCCTGATGACGCGATAACGGTCAATGCGGGAAAATATGTTGAGATTGGTGTTGCAGCCGACGCTGCTGAAGCCGACATAACAGTAAGTGGAACATTAAAAGCCTTATAATCATGACTTACTATTATTATATCGTAAGAGGGAAGAAAATAGAGAGGTTTATCACCCCAATGTATGGTAGTTGGTTTGAAGAACTTACCACTGAGCAACGCGAGTTTTACCTTGCCAATCCCAATGCAACAGTGCAAGAGGTTATTAATTGTCAGCTTACCCCTCCCTATGTCCCACCAACTCCTGATGTGCAGGAATATGCGGCACAAAAAGTTAAAGAACTTCATGATGCTTGTTATGCGTCAATTAGTGTTACAGACCTTGAATATGCAATGGCTAATGCTTGTTTAGCAGGCACTTCAATTGCGTATTCAGGTGACAAATATTATACTACCATTCAAGCAATAGCTGTAATGAAAACTTTTATGGATGAATCAACCCATGCTATTACAATATATGACACTTACAAACCTCAGATTGAGGCTGCAAGTACTATTGAGGATATTGATAATATATATAACACAGCGATAGGGCAGTTATGAGAAGAGAACATAATGTAGAGCAAAGTTATGTTGATTGGTTGAAATCACTTGGTTGTGTTGTTTATCTCCCTCTTACTGAGGGTGATTTGCAGGATAAGATAAGCGGCAACACTCTTGTTGTCAATAACAATAGAGTAACTTGGGATAATAATGTTGGAATGTATCTTTTTAATGCTGGTTCATCATCATCTTCTCCAGCAGCAACACTTCAGACAATATGCGATAGTAGTACTTTTGCTAATGGAGTGATGACAATAATGGGGATTGTAAAAAGAGGTTCAAGTTATGGTACTGTTGGTGGTGGTTCAAGTCCTTGGAATGAAAATTGTAAAGGAACAAACAATAATGTTACAGCAGATACAGGGTATTGGTCGGATAATGTGATGAAAAGGGCGACAATAATAAAAACAAATCCATCTAAAAGATTAGCATATCAAGATGGAATTAAGATACTTGATGATACATACACACCAGTGATTGATTCTTTGATTCCACTAAGGCTTGTAGCTTATTCAGGTTGGGGCTATACGAATGCTACCATATATGAAAGGGAAGTGATGTTTTTTAACCAAGAATTAGATTTGTCAACTATTAAAAGAATACAAGGTATAGAGTAATGAAAAGAGAACATAATTTACTAACAAAGTCACCTCAAGCTGATTATTACATCTACAATCTTGATGATTTCAAAGAGTTAAGGGATAGAATAAATAATGGCACTGAGGCGAGTGGGATAAGATACCCCAATGGTACAACAGGATATGAGGGTAAAGTGTTTGCTATGGTAAATGATATTGATTTTAACTATTATGCATGGGAAGGTATTGGTACAAGCGGAGGTAAAAGATTCAAAGGTACTTTAGACGGGCAATTTCATGAGATTAAAAACTTCAAAACTGTCAACAATACAAGCAACTCTAATAGTACTTTTTTTATTATGAGCAATGGTGGTGAGATTTGTAACATTACAATAAGTGGAACATATACTCTTACGGCTAATACTCAACATATTATTCTTTTTTCTGACGGCAATACAACATATCATCATATAGTATTTAATGTTAATGTAACGAATAATTACAACTTGATTAATTGTATTTTAGTTAATGGACCTTGTACTATTGTTGATTGTTATAATTTTGGTAATTTCACATGTTCATCTTCGGCTTATAATTCAGGAGGTTCATTTCAAATCTCTGGTACGATTGAACGATGTGCAAACTATGGCAAAATAAGCTATCTACACAGTGGTAGGTATAGAACGTCTTATTTTATCACAAGGCGAACTTATGACCTTGTCATCAGAAATTGCGTAAATTATGGCGATATGGTTAACGCTGATAACAGAAATGTTGGTATCTGTGTTAATCAAGCAAAAGAAATAACAAATTGTCTATATTGCGGTACAATGAATATTGCATCTGCTGATAGCGGTATGATAAGTAATTTTACGCCTTCAGATTCTTATTCAAACAATTTTTATGATTCAACAAAAAACACTCCCGCTTATTCTAATGGATATAATGGTGTTGGGATGTCTACTGCTGATTTGAAATCAGGCAATAATATTTTTAGTGACACTACAAATTGGGTGTACGAGTCTGGTTATTACCCACGACTTAATAACTGGCTCAAGGATGATTCAAGGGTAAAAATCTAATAAATCATGGAATCCACAATACAACAATACAACAAGATATTAGCAATAATAGCAGGTGTCCTTCTACTGCTGTTCACATTTCTGTTCTTTCATTCACACGATTTCACAACAACACAAACTATCCCTCAAGTAGAGGTCTTGCAGTGGTCTGCTGACACTTGCTGGGGGAGGTGGTAATTAAACGATGGTTAAAGACTGTTGAAATTGTGTACAATTTGATTTGAAAATATTGCACAATTTGTTTTGGGGATTATATTTATGTATGATAGCCGAAACGAAAAAAATGATAGCCTTGTTGTGTGCCTTGTTATTGGTGGCAGGGGCACACAGCCAGACCCGCATTGTTTGTGACGAAACCTGTAAGATAGGGTCTGGCGCGGACATGTCGCACCAGCAGTCAGGTGGTAATTACGCCGTGGTGTCCCCCGTCGGACGCAACTCCGTGAAGATGATTCAGCAGGCACCCCGTTTGGAGACATTGGAAGGCAAGACTATTGCCGTCGTAGGCGAAAGTTTCATGACCCACATCACCCATCCGGAAATCAAACGCCTGATTTTGAATAATTATCCAACCGCCAAGGTCATTCTGCTGGATGAAATCGGCGAGGCGGGACCGTTTCCCGCACCTGGCGTCACCCGCAAGAGAAAAGAAGAGTTCGAAGCCAAGTTGAAAGAGATGCATGTGGATGCGGTCATTGCGGGCAACGGTGGCTGCGGTCTGTGCACCCCGAAAGAGACAGGCTCGTGCCTCACCGCCGAGCACATTGGTATCCCGTCGGTCATCATTGCTGGTCCCGGTTTTGCTGACCAAGCCTACTACACCGCCTACAACAACGGCGTACCCGTGATGCGCGTGGCAGTCTATCCCGGCGCATTCGCCACCCACACCAACGAGGAGCTGATCCGCAACACCCGAGAAATCCTCTGGCCGCAGATTGTGGAGGCACTCACCAAACCCATCACACAGGAGGAACTGGACCGCAGTGCCAGCCGCAGCCACGGCGACCTCCGCGATGATGTTTTTTACGGCACCATCGACGAGGTGAACAGCTATTTCAAAGAGAACAAGTGGAGCGACGGACTTCCCTTCATCCCCCCTACTTTTGAAAAGGTGAACGAATATCTCAAATATACCGATTACGCATGGGACGAGGTGATTGCCACGCTGCCGCCTGCCCACCGAAGCACCACCACATGGCATGTGGCCGTCAACGCAGTGATGTCGGGCTGCAAGCCAGAGTACATGCCCATCCTCATCGCCCTCACCAAGGCGATGGGCAACGGCAACTTCCGGCGCACGTTGGCCAGCACCCACGCGTGGATTCCTTTCTGCTGGCTCAACGGTCCCGTAGCACGCCAACTCGGTATCGACAGCGGGCAGGGCCAGATCAACGAGGAGGCCAATATCGCCATCGGCCGTTTCATGAACCTTGCGTTGATGAATCTTGCTGGCTATTACGTGAAGCAAGACCGCATGGGCACCTTCGGCTATCCGATGTCGTGGTGCCTCGTGGAGGACGATGCCGCCTGTCAGCGTGTGGGCTGGAATCCCTACCACGTACAGCAGGGGTTCAACATGAACGACAACACTGTCACTGCCAGCTCAACGTTGCTGTGGGGCAACAACATGGCGCCCTCCACCACCGACCCGCAGAAAGTGATGGAGTTGATTGCATGGGACATTACCGAGCGTTGCCAGTTCGCCCTCGGCAGTGGCCGCCAGTTCACCAACCGCACCATTTTGATGACCGAGCCCGTGGCTGCCACGCTTGCCAAGAAATACAAATCCACCGAATCTTTGGATAAGACTCTGGTAAGTATAGCCCGCCGTCCCTCCAAGGAGCGAGCTTTCGCCAACTACTATGCCAACCCAGGCAGCGAGAAGGACGGCGGCGAGCACACGCTGCGCGAGTACAGCGCCCACATCAAGAAAGCCGAGCACGCCGCCATGACCGACACACCGCCGTGGTACGACAGCGACGCACAGCAAATCAGCACCATCCCCACTATGCAGGCCGGTGAGACCGCCTACCTCATCACTGGCGACGCAGCCCGCAACAAGGTGCAGACCATGCCCGGCGGCGGCAGCGCCACCGTGAAAATCGAGCTGCCGAAAAACTGGGACCAACTGATGGAGGAACTGGGGTACGAACCGTTGAAAAGTTTCTATAATTAGGATGTAATTACGGCAAAAAATAGTATTTTTGCCGCAAACTTATTCAGAATGAAAATAACGGACATCTTTCTGGCAGCTGTTTTGATTTTATGTATGACGGCCTGCACGGAAAACCAACCCCAAAAAGAAACTGTCGATATGAAAAATGAAGAATGCCTGATTTGTGGTGCACCACTGGAATACCTTGAACAGGACACGCTGATGGAATGCGTGCTTTGCCACAAGCAAGAACCCAGCAAGACCCGCTGCACGGAAGGACACTATGTATGCTCAGACTGCCACACCGCAGGAATGGACTCTATCATCGCCTTATGCATGGCCGAGACTTCCAAAGACCCCATCGCTATCTTGGAGAAGATGATGTCGCAATCGTTCTGCCACATGCACGGTCCTGAGCACCATGTGCTGGTGGGTGCCGCCTTGCTGACAGCCTATAACAATGCCGCAGTTGACTCGATAAAGATGGACCTGCAAACAGGACTCCTCGAAGTGATGAGCCGCGGACGGCAGGTACCGGGAGGCGCCTGTGGTTATATGGGCGCTTGCGGAGCCGCTGTCAGCACCGGTATCTTCCTATCGGTGGTCACCCGCAACACGCCGCTCTCCACCGAAACCTGGCAATTATGCAACCTGATGACGGCTCGCGCTCTGGAGCAGGTGGCCCTGAACGGCGGTCCCCGTTGCTGCAAACGCGACTCCTATCTGTCAATCCTCACTGCTGTGGATTTTGTGAAAGAGCATCTCGGCGTGGAGATGGAGAAGCCCGAAGTGAAATGCTCACGCAGCCGCATCAACAACCAATGTATCGGCAAGAAATGCCCGTTTTCACCCGTGAAGGACACAAACAAGTAAAAATTGATGAAAGTCGCAACCATTGCCGGAACGAAAGGAAATTTCAGGAAGATGCTGAAATAAAAGGCTCTATCACAGATATAAATAGACAACCACCAGATTGTTGGTGACATGGAGCAAAAATGAGGCAACGATGCCGTAGCCTACGCGAACATAACCCAAAAACAGTCCGGTTAACGTATGCATTGCCAAATTTATCAATACAAACAATGCTCCCGCAATGCTGGCAACATCTATGAAATTATGGGCATGCATCAGTCCGAAAAGGATAGCTGACAGATAAAAAATTATCGGGAACTTGGCGTTGATTATCTGTTTCTTAAGCAATAAAGCAACCGCAACCCCTACCGCTAACGCGACAATGCATCTTAAAACAAGCCGGTCTGTTGAATACAAAACATCAGACAGAAACATCGACGCCAGACACCAGACAAAACAAACTGAGGATATAAGAATGGTCACCGTGTTTCTTTTCAACCATAGTCTGAATGATAACTCTTCAAGCAAAGGGGGTATGAAAAGAACCATCCACAAGGGCAAAACCGTGGGCAAATCTCTTAAACCAGAATCAGGAGCGTTGTCTTTGAAAACCATATGAGAGACTATGGCCACAATGATTTTAATGATATAAATTGTCAAAAACACCAATAACACCGACCATATTTTCTTTGCCGGCAACTTCAAATCCTCGGAGGGATTTTTCAAATAGTTGATAAAATCACGCATTTCAATCAGATCAATTTGTGCTTAACAGGGTTGAATATTTACACTGCAAATATAAATAAGTTTTGTCATATCTTGCTTATCCTTGCCAAAATCTTCAGGACAGGGGATTATCGGGATGCGATTTTTTTTATTTTTGCGACAAATTTCATCAGAGCCGGGGTATCGGGTTTTCCTTTCTCTGCGAAGCAGTTCATTTTAAACAAAGCCCTTGTAAACAAAGCATCTATGAAAAGAAAGAAAGCATTTGCGACAATCCTTGGCCTATTCATTCTTATAGCCGCAGTTACAAACACAACTTATGCTCAGTGCAGCGACCAAGCCAAACAGGAAAACGAAACCAACACAAATATATCAGTAATGAAAATAGGAGTTATTATTGAAACCAAAGACTACGAAAAGGCATGGAACGCCTTCCGATTCGCCATCGTTGCCAAGGATCAAGGTTATGAAGTCAAAGTTTTCCTAATGGGAGAAGGTGTTGAATGCGTGGGACTTACCCACGACAAATACAATGTTGACGAAAAATTGAACGAGTTTGTGGATATGGGAGGAACTGTGCTGGCTTGCGGCACCTGCCTCCGAAGCCGCAACATGAACGGCACTGAGGCTTGCCCCATGTCCAATATGGTAACATGTGTTGAAATGGTCGCCTGGGCTGACAAAATGGTGACCTTTTAGTTGGGTATTGATGAAATATTTCATCGTTGACGCTTTCACCGACCAACCCTTCGGCGGCAATCCTGCCGGAGTGGTGCTGCTCGATTCGGAGGTTTTTCCGAAAGAAGAGCTGATGCAGCAAATCGCTGCCGAACTGCGCTATTCGGAAACCGCCTTCGTTTGCAGGCATTCCGAGCAGGAGTTCACCATCCGCTACTTCACCCCGGCGGCGGAGGTGGAGCTGTGCGGCCATGCCACAATCGCTTCGTTTTCCTTGCTGCATCAGAAAGGACTGGCTTCGGGAACATGCCTATGCCACACCAAGGCGGGCGACTTGCGAATTGAAGCGGGCAAGAAGGTGATGATGCAGATGGCGCAGCCGCGAATAGTCGCGACCCTTGGCGAAACCGAAGAAATCTATCAGGCTTTGGGCGTGAAGAATTATCGCCCGGCGATGCCCGTGCAGCTGGTTTCCACCGGCCTGCCCGACATCATGATTCCGCTGCCGGATGTGGCTGCGCTGCAGTCGCTACAGCCCGACATGGGAGCCATTTCCGAAATCACAAAGAAACACGGGGCTGTGAGCTTCCACGTCTTCGCTTTCGGCAACGACGGCTATACCGCCCATGTGCGCGACTTCGCACCATTGTACGACATCCCGGAAGAATCTGCCACCGGCACCGCCAACGCCTCGCTGACCTATTACCTCCAGCAGTGCGGATGCCTTGGCGCCGATGCCGAATGTACCTTCCTCCAAGGCGAGGCGATGGGACGTCCGTCGGTGGTCGCCACCCGCATTCAAGCCGACGGGAATGTTTTTGTCGGAGGAACGGCGGCTGTGGTGGCGGAGGGAAGATTTTCGCATCCTACAAATCCTGCATTAATATAAAACCAACAACAATGAAAAAACTTTTATTAATCGCCGCTGTGCTTCTCATTGCATTGACTGGCTGCAAAGAAAAAACCATGAACAACGAGTTTAAACCATTCGACGTACAGAAGGAGTTCGCGGACAACGGCTTCACCTTCTTCACAAAAAACCTCATCCTCTGCTCAGGCGATACCACTGAAAACAATGCTATGACTATCGGCTGGGGCGGTATTGGCAATTATCTTGGACATGATCGTCCTGCCGTAACGGTGTATGTTGCTCCAGCCCGTTACACGTGGGAGTTTATGGAGCGTCACGGCCGTTTCACCATTATGGAGTTTGATGATCCCCAAATTTGGAAGTACATGGGCCGGAAAAGCGGCAGGGACGGTGACAAAGCCGCCGCACTTGGACTTCATACCGCCTACACGCCCAACGGCACGCCCTACTACGAGGAGGCCAAGCTGGTGATAGAATGTGAGATCATGACCTCGTGGCACCAGAACGAAAAAGACTTCCGCAACAATACCCCTAAAGAGTGGTACGCTGATTTCGATGCCGGCATTCACACGGTCTATATCGGCGAAGTCATTGGGGCATGGAAAAGATAAAGTTATGAATATGAAAGTAAAAACCATCATCATTGCAACGCTCGCCCTGTTTATGGCGGTGAGTTGTTTCGGTCAAAAAAAGAAAAGTATCTATGACTTCACCGTCAAGGACATCAAAGGCAACGAGGTGTCGCTGGCCGACTACCAAGGCAAGGTGCTGCTGATTGTCAATGTGGCCAGCAAGTGCGGGCTCACTCCGCAGTACGAAGGTCTGGAAGTCATTTACCAAAAATACAAGGACCAAGGGCTGGAGATTCTGGCGTTCCCCTGCAACCAGTTCCTCGAACAGGAACCCGGCACCAACGAGGAAATCATGGACTTCTGCTCCGTCAACTACAATGTCACTTTCCCGCTATTCGACAAGATCGACGTGAACGGCAAAGCGGAAAGCCCGCTCTACACGTTCCTTAAATCCAAAGCCCCGTTCACGGGCTATCCAGAAGAATACGAGGCTTTTGCCAACCAGCTTACTATGATTCACCAGAAAACCGGCAGCGGCTTTGAGAAAGGCAACGCCATCAAGTGGAATTTTGGCAAGTTCCTAATCTCCAAAGACGGCAAAACCATTATGCGTTTCGAGCCTATGGTATCGCCAGAAGGTTTGGAAGCGGATATCCAGCGGATGTTGAAGGAGTAATGTTACAAGATGGTGCGAGTTTCTGAACTATTTTAATACAAGAAACCGAACAGCCACAAAGGAATCTTGTTTCCCCTTCCGAATTCCACACCATCAATGGCGAGGTAGCTGTCGGGCAAATCTTTGATTTGGTCAAAAGATTTATCAGCTCCGCCCACTTCGATAGTGTGTGTTCCGTCAATAAGAAAATCACCTTTTTGGGGTGCGTTTAGTCCATGCACACGTCCCACCTGATTGTAGAAAAAAGTCTCCCTGATGGTGCCTGTTTCGGGATGACGGTTGAAAGCGTACATCAGATTGGAGTTGTCAAGAAACAGTTTTTCAGGAGACGACATCTGTTTTACGGCTTTCGTGCGGGTCTTCAGTTGCCCCAACATAGCCCCTTTCTCCAAGAGATCCAACAGTTTCAGGCCCTGTTCTCGACTGGTTTCCAGTTGGGAGTACAAATCCTCCATCTTGGGGATGAAAGGAACCTGCAAAGCGATGATTCCAAGCAGTTTTTTCAATTTTTGAACGGTGGCGTATTCCACTTTCTCCACTGTCGGTATGTCTGTTTCAATGGTCTGTTGCACCACTTCAAGGAGCTTGGCGTGATAGCCTTCCAGATCTTCCTTGTAAAAGGGATAGTAGCCGTGTTGATAGTATTGCTCTAGATAGGGAAGTACGTGGATTTGCGCTGCAATATCGGTGGCAATCTTAACGTGGTGAGAAAGGATGTCGTCAAGCGACAATTTCTCAAATTGAAGAACATTTTCAAACATCAGGTATTCGCGGAACGACAGTCCATTCATCGTATACATGGCCACGCGTCGCGATAGATCGCCTTCACCTTTGTTCAACTTGAGCATGGAACTACCTGTGAATACGACATGCAAGGAGGGATAGTCATCATAAATGTTTTTGATATAGGTTTGCCAATGCTCATATTTGTGGACTTCATCCAAAAACAGATGGGTGCCCCCGTGGGTATAGTGGTATTCAACCAAATCGGCAAGATTATTGTTCGCAAACCACATATTGTCCAACGACACATACAGCACGTGGCTGTCATCGGGGAATGCCTCCTTGATGTGCTGTTTCAGCAGCGTGGATTTTCCGACGCCTTTGGGGCCCTTGATGCCGATGATGCGAGCGTCCCAGTTGATTTTGTTGTGGAGCTCCCGCTTAAAATTCATGCTCACCTGTGTGACATTGCGGTGCGAATTGCGATAAAGAATCTCAGGATTAATGTCCATAGTTTTTGTATTTGCGTTTGCAAAAATACAAAACAATATTCAAATATGGAAATATCTGCCAAAAAAAATATTCGAATATTGTTTTATATATTGCAGGTGTAAAAACAGAAAGAGCGGTAATCATCATTTCCACAATTCAGGACATAATCCCATGTTGCGAAATTGCCAAGATTATAGCACCTTGATGGTTTTGCCCACATTGATCAGATGGTCGGCAATACGCTCGGCATTCTGGGCCAGTGAAAGGTACTCCGCACCAGCCAACGGCGTACACTCGCCTGTCACAAGACGCTGAATGTGATTCCGTTCCATCTTTTTAGTCAGTTCATCCACCTCGTCTTCTATCTGATAGGCACGTTTCAATGCCTCGTGGTCGAGTTTGTGATAGGCCTGGCCAATCTCTTGGTATAAATCCACGACCAGTTTTTCCATTTGGCGGATTTCCTCGATTGCCTTTTCCGAAAAAGTAACTTGCTGTGACTGAAGACTGTCGGCGTATTCCACAATGTTTTCCGCATAGTCACCGATACGTTCCAAATCGCTTACACTGCGGATACTCGTGTTCAGATAGTGTGTGTCATACTGGTTCAACTGTTTGTCGGAAAGCACGATCATATACCGCAACAACTCCGCGTTGAGGTAATTGAGTTCTTTTTCTACATGAGCAAATTTCGAGGCTTCACTGAAATCCATCGTGGTGATGATGTTGATGGATCTTTGGAAATTCTCCACGGCCATTTTCGCCATGTGCTCAATTTCCGCCTTGAGCTGACGGATGGACACTACCGGCGTGCGCAGCATGGACTCGTCCAGATAATACAGATGCGGCTGATTGTCCTTGGCGGTCTCTTCCTGGTCGGGGAGAATACGGCAGACCAAGTTCACCAGTTTGCCGGTCAACGGTAACGCGACCAATGTAGTGCATACATTGAACACCGTATGGAACATGGCCAGTTGCAATTGCGGAGCGTGTGGGAAAAGCATCTCGAACATTCTTCCAAAACCCCATACCCCACCGGTGAAGAGGTTCAGGAAAAGACTTATCAGCAAGAAAAGGACAACGCCCATAATATTGAAAAACAGATGGATAAGAGCGGTCCGTTTGGCATTTCTTCCGCTGGTGATACCGGCGATAATGGCCACCACGCAGGAACCGATGTTAGAACCCATCGTCAGATAGATGCCTTGGTCAAGCGACAACAACCCCGCCACCACCATGGTGATGGCGATACTGGTCACTACCGACGAGGACTGGATGATGGCCGTAAACAAGGCTCCCAAAAAGACGATCAGCAACGGGTTGCTCACACTGGCCAGAAAGTTTTTCACCGAATCGTGGGCGGCAAATTCGGACATGGCCCCTGACATGATGCTCAAGCCCACAAACAAAATTCCGAAGCCGGTCAAAATACCGCCGGTGTTTTTCCATACATCCTTTTTCGAGAACATGAGGATAAAGGCCCCGATTCCCGCCATAGCGGAAAAGATGACCGTGGTGGAGATGCCATTGCCGCCAAACATGCCCAATGCCACCAACTGGGCCGTTATCGTGGTGCCGATATTCGCTCCGTAGATGATGGTGGTGGCCTGCGTCAGCGACATGATGCCCACATTTACGAAACCGATGACCATCACCGTGACGGCCCCCGAACTCTGGATGGCCGCGGTACCCAAAGCACCGATGCCCACCCCCGTCCATTTGTTTTCGCCCACACGGGCAAACAACCGCTTC
>JAEEGH010002139.1_pt1 | contig 54230 bp, 44 predicted proteins | sample 9134181 | NCBI WGS metagenome assembly JAEEGH01 (sample SAMN16246544, study PRJNA631951) | gut metagenome | biome: gut microbiome; feature: rumen; material: DP-attached | host: Bos | place: Iran: Karaj | collected 2018-10 | reverse complement strand
TATCCTTGCGCGAGATGACGTTGATTTTCGCGTTCCAGTCGCGATACAGCTCGTCGAGCATTTCGAATTGCTGTATCTGCCGCTCGGTCAGTTCCTTAAAATATTTCTTGATTATTTCCATAGCTCCTTCAGGTCGTCGTTGTCAATCTCTAACTCTATCAGTCCAAAGGCGTAGGGCGCTATCTCGTAGGGGTTGTAGACGAAGGTGATGGCATCGTCGCCCAAGGCGAAGTTCTCTGATGCGAACATATCCGTTGCATACAGGTAGCCCTTGTCCTTCAGGTCGGCCAGGTCTTCAGACTCTGTCTTCTCTATCAGCGCCTGCAACAGCCGCTCGCTGAGCTGTTGCTGGTAGCCTGGCACGAAGACGTCGTCGAGCGTCAGCAGCCGTCCCGTGGCGTTGTCGAAGTTCATTACTATCCGCTGGTTCATGCCGTGGGCACCACCCTCGTAGTAGTCGACGTCGGCCGTGTAGACCGTTACGCCGTCGCGCCCCTGCCGCGCTTCGCTCTTGATGTTGTAGTGATACTCATACCACGCCCGCTTGGCGGCGTCGCCACGATCCTCGCGGTAGAGTGGGGCGAAGTTCTGCCGGTAGTCGCTGGTGTATTGGTTGGCAAACGAGTCGGCTGCTTGCTTCAGGCCGACGCCCTCGATGTTCAGCAGCTGTTGCGCTACTGTCTCGTTGATGGTTTTCGTCCGCTCGGCAGGCTCACCCTTGGCGGCCGCCAATTGCAGACTGACGCTGCATTGCGGAGCGCCCGCCTCGCCGGTAATGCCCACCGTCTTCTCCACCTTCACCGTCTCAAAGTCCAGCCCGCCGCCGGTGCTGTCGCCCCCGCAGGCTGTCCATATCGTTGCGACTGCTATCGCCGCCATGATCTCCTTGTACTTCATAATTCTGTCCCTGATTGATTGTAGCAATGGGAAATTGCAATCATGATGCAAAGGTAAACATTTCTTTCGAAAAAGCCAAACCTATCCACGTCTTTTTCTTTGGAAAAACTAAGAGCCGTAGCAATGGTCTGTTTTGCTGATTAACAAACTTTCAGAACACGGCTATTGTTTAATAGTCGCTTTTTTAGTAACTTTGCACCGAAATAAGCATAGAAAAGTGATGGAACGGCTCTGGAACGGAAACTACTGCAAGGTGATGGCAGCGAACTTCTCGCTGTTCTTTGCCTTCTATGTGCTGACGCCGTTGCTGCCGCTCTATCTGAGTGAGCACTTTGGGGCGACGAAGGATGTTATTGGCCTGGTGCTCTCAGGCTATACTATCACGGCGCTGCTCTGTCGGCCATTCTCGGGCTATGTCGTCGATACCTTTCCACGCAAGACGGTGCTGATGGTATGCTTCACGGCCTTTGCCATCTTCTTTGCAGGCTATTTGGCAGCTTCTACGCTGCTGCTGTTCACCATTGTCCGAACGCTGCATGGCGGTCCCTTCGGGGCGCTGACGGTGGCCAACTCGACGGTAGCTATCGACGTGCTGCCGTCCTCGCGACGCACGGAGGGTATCGGTTATTACGGATTGTCGAACAATTTGGCGATGGCCATAGCACCAACCGTCGGAATCTTTATCTATCGCTATACCCACAGCTTCGAACTGCTGTTCTGGATCGCCCTCTTGGTTGCGATGGCAGGACTGACGGTGGATGCGACAGTAGACGTTAAATCGAGGTACGAGGTTCGAGGTACGAGATACGAGAATAGTGATGCTGAGAAAATAGATCGGCAAGGTAATCTCGTATCTCGTACCTCGAACCTCGAACCTCGAAAAATGAGCCTCGACCGCTTCTTCCTTGTCCGTGGCTGGCTGTTGGGTGTCAACATGGTGGCGTTCGGATTCTGCTTCGGCGTGCTGAGCAATTACCTAGCCATTTATGGCAAGGAGGTGATGGGCATCACGGGCGGCACGGGCACCTACTTCATGCTCTGCTCTGTGGGACTTATCCTGAGCCGTTTGCAGGGAGGAAAGGCGCTGCGGAAAGGTCGGGTGACGCATAATGCTGCCGAGGGCATCTGCATCTCGCTCGTGGGCTATACCTTATTTATATTAGGCCCCACGCTCCTTACACTCTGGGATGGCGGCAGCTGCTTGACCTTGGTCGCTTGTTCCGAAGGTCTCAAGAAATTCTTCACTCTGCACTTTTCACTCTTCACTTACTATGGCTCCGCATTGCTCATCGGCTTGGGCAACGGTCACATGTGGCCCGCCTTCCAGAACATGACCATCAGCGTGGCACCCAACAGTCAGCGCGGTACGGCCAACTCTACCATCCTCGTCTCGTGGGACGTGGGCATGGGTCTCGGCATCCTTATGGGCGGTGTCATCAGCGAGTTGGCGAGCTATTCCGCTGCTTTCTGGACGGTCTCCGGCGTCCATGCCGTGGGGGCGCTGCTCTTCTTCACTGCCACCCGCCGCTTCTTTCTGGAACGAAACTTAAATCCAAACGTAAGATAAATCATGAAGAAACTACTAATCTTCGCCTTGATGACCTTCTGGGTCATGGGCACGCAAGCACAGCCGAAGTCGTGGACGGCTGACAACGGCAACGGCACGTTTACCAATCCGTTGTTCTACGACGAGTTCTCCGACCCCGATGTCATCCGCGTTGGCGACGACTACTACCTGGCCGGTACGACGATGCACGCGGTACCGGGCTTGGTTATCCTTCACTCGAAGGACTTGGTGAACTGGGAGTTCGCTTCCTACTGCTTCGACCGCTTCGACTTCCCTGAAGATAAGTTTGCCCTGAAGAACCATCAGGAGATTTACGGCCAAGGCATCTGGGCACCCTGCATCCGCTATGCCAACGGGCAGTTCTACGTATTCTCCAACATCAACGGCAAGGGCCTGCAATGCTACACCGCGAAGGACATCAAAGGCCCTTGGATGCACCACAATATGCAGGGCAACATCTACGACCTCGGCGTGCTGTTCGATGACGACGGCAAGATCTACGCCATCCATAAGTATGGCGAAGTGCATTGTACCGAGCTGAAGCCCGACATGAGCGGTCCTGTGGAGGGCAGCGACCGCGTGATCATCCCCGAGGGTAACGGCATCGGCGAGGGTCACCACATCTATAAGATTGACGGCATGTACTACCTTATCTCTACCGACTACAGCCCCAACGGCCGCACGGTCTGTTCGCGCTCGAAGAGCATCTGGGGACCCTACGAGACGCGCGTTATCGAGGCCGACGAGACTTACGGCTATCACGGCGTTGGCCGCACGACGGTGCCGCGCGGCACGAAATATCGCATCGGCGAGGACGGCACGAAGTTCGGCGTAGCCCCCGCCAGCCCCGATGCTACGGGCTGCGACAACGCCCATCAGGGTGGTATTGTGCAGGCGAAGGACGGCTCGTGGTGGGCGCTTTTCATGCAGGACTTCCACTCGATAGGCCGCACCGTCTGTCTGATGCCGATGACCTGGGAGGACGGTTGGCCGATGGTGGGACTGAAAGGAAATCTGGGCCGTGCACCCCGCACGTGGTTCAAGCCAGGCGTCGAGCCGGGCGTCCAGTCTGTTGCTGTGCCACAGCAACAAACGGAACGGCGTGCCCCCTACGACCGCAGCGACGACTTCAGCGGAAAGACGCTGAAGCCCGTGTGGCAATGGAACCATAATCCTGACGACAAGCTCTGGGGCCTGAAGGGTGGCAAGCTACGCATTCAGTCGCAGCCCGCAGACCAACTGATGTGGGCCCGCAATACGCTGACGCAGCGCGTCATCGGCCCGAAGTCGATAGCTACCGTCGAGCTCTACACCAAGGGGATGAAGGATGGCGACGTCTGCGGTCTGGGCAACATTAACGTGCCCTGCTCTTGGATTGGTGTAAGCCTCCCCCCGACCTCCTCCCAAAGGGGGGGAGCTAAATACACGCTCCGCTGCTTTGAGCAGATGACCAACGATACCGTTAGTGTGTCCGTCGGTTTGCCCAACGGAAAGATCTGGCTCCGCTGCATCGGCGACTACGACAACAACCAAATGCAGTACGCCTACTCGACGGACGGCGTGAACTTCCAGACGCTGGGCCGCATGATGCCGCTCACCTATCAGCTCATCACCTTCCAGGGCTCGCGCCACGCGCTCTTCGCATATAATATAAAAGGTACGCGAGGCGGCTACGCCGAGTTCGACAATTTTACTATTGAGGAGCCTTGCGCCGACCGCAGCGGAAATATTCCCTATGGCAAGACCATCCGCATCATCAACAAGGCGACTGGCCGTCCCGCCATCGCCCTGAAGCACGGCATGCTCCACGATACCCATGCCGGCGACAAGAGCGAGCTGACGCAGTTCAAGGTCATCGACCGCGGACAGGGCATGGTTGCCCTGCAATGCGCTGACGGTCGTTACGTGAAGGTCTATGGCGACGGTCTGCCTGGTGACGTCCGCTTTACTGCTGACAGCAAGGAGGCAGAGGTGTTCCTCTGGCAAGACTATCTCGACCGCGACTTCATGCTGCTGTCGCTGAAGAACCACAAGTACCTGGGCAAGAGTCCTACGACGGGCAGTCCCTATTCCTGGGACTACGCCGGTCCTGACCCCGCCCGCCGCAACGGCTCAGTGCTGATGTGGGAGGAAGTGTAGCTTAGCGCTGCGCCGATGGCGGTGCAGTACTGCGAGTACTTCGGAATATGGAAGCGGATGTTGTAGAGCTGCTCTAACGGTGGAAAAACGTCCTTGCACTGAGGCAGCAGCGTTAGGTTACCGATGAGCACGAAGTCGCGGACGTCGCTGCCGCGGCTCGACAGCCAGGCGGCCGAACCGATGGTCTGCAGCACCATCGAGATGATGCCTGCCGCCACGTCCTCCTTGGCGGCGTCGCTCTTTGCCTTGGCCAGGATGCTGGCCGTGGCGTCCATCGGCAGTCCGGGCAGCGGTTCGGCCGAGATGTCGCCGATAAGCAGGTGAACATTCTTTGTGTCGCCCTGCATGGCCAGCGCCGAAACGGTCTTGATGTCGCTCGTGTTCAGCAGCAGTCGCGACAGGCCGGCCAGTGTGCCGCCGCCAACGCCGATACCGCCAATATGGCGCATCTCGTCACCGTCGCACAGCACGAAGCTCGTACCCGTGCCCATTGACACGACGATGGTATGATCGAGCTTCGATTCGAAGCGGGCGCCCAGGCCGTCGGCCAGAAACTCCTCCACCTTCTTTGTCGGCAGTCCGTAGACGAGCCCCTTCACGTAGGCCGAGCCCACGCCGGTGAGCATCACTTGCTCCACCTCCTGCAGCGCAATGTCGTTGTCGTGCAGATACTTGCCGAAGGCTCCGTAGAGCGACGTGATAGGGTCGGCGGCAGTAATGCGCGTCGGTGCCGTGATGCGTCCGTCCTTCAGTCCCACTATCTTCGTGGTCGAAATGCCCACGTCAATTCCAATGATGATTCCCATAATGCTGTTTATTTGATTGTTGATTCGAACTTTGCTTGCCAAACGACGGCGCAAAGGTACGAATAAGCGAGCGAATAACCAAATAAATTTGGATTTTTCCGTGTGGCGCTTCCGCCAAGGACGGTAGCCCCAAGTTTAGTCCGGGTAAACTCATGCTTTAGTCCGGGTAAACTCCGAGTTTAGTCCGGGCAAACTCTGATGGAATTACAAAGGCTATGATATAGCATGGATAACTCTATGAGTTAGGGAGGCTAATTCTATGAGTTAATTTCGTTTCGGAGAATTCTTCACCGACACCTCCCGTTTTTCTATGAGATGCTGATGTATAGGGCGTTTCCAAAGATTTTAACCTCCCGTCGCACCTCCCTTCTGACCTCCCGTGCTGAAACCCTTATGTACAGGGCGTTTCAGAAGAAAAAGGGAGGATGGGAGGTTAAAAAGCGATGTCAGCAGCCCCAGAACTCCCAACAGCCCCAGAGACACCAGATTAACCAGTAGAACGAAGCCCTGAATCATTGCTGACTCAGGGCTTCGTTTGACAATCCGGTTTGCGGTTATCGCTGTTCGAACCGCTCGATTTTCTTCTTGTAATACTCGCGCAGGTCGGCCCAGCGGTAGTAGGGGCCGCTGACGGGCGTGGCGGGCAGCGTCATCTCGCGCTCGTTGAGCAGGGCCTTGACGAGAATGTCGCCGGGCTTGCCCTTGACGGGGCGGTAGAAGACGAGCTGCACGTTGCAAGCCATGGGGAAGATGCGGTAGTTGCGCCAGATGTTGTCGAGGGTGTCGAGGTTCTCGACCTGTGTGCCGCACTGTCCGAGCTCGAGCAGGCAGGCGAGGGGCATGACGCACACCTCGTGGCCGAAGCGGAGGGTGGCCTGGGGGGAGCCCGCAGGAGAAGTGGCGGGAACGGGGGTGCCGGAGCCGACGATGGTGTCGGCGGTGGCGAGGATGTTCTTCAGCAGGTTGAGCTGACTGAAGGGCATGATGCCGCCCGACTGGGGGGCTGCGCCGTAGTCGAGGTACCAGCCAACGTTGCGGATGCGCCATTGGTCGTAGACCTCCTCGTCGGTGAAGAGCGAGTAGAGCTCGATGTCGGTGTCGTGGCTCTGCATGTTGGCGGCCAGTTCGAAGAGCTGTCGCATGAGCGAGCTAGCGCGCACGTTGTCGTAGACGTATTGCTGGTCGTTGAACAGCAGCTTCATCAGGCGCTCGGGGTGGCTGTATTTGTGCTCGTAGATGTTGCGCACCTTGCGTCCCTCGCGGCTGGCGCGGCGCAGACGGTCGCTCCAGTCCTGGTTCAGGTAGTATTGGAACGACTCGCTCACGTCGTTGTGGATGCGGGCGGTGGGGTTGGCAGCTGCCAGCTCCTCGCACTCGGCCTCCATCGACAGGATGCAGCGGATGACGACGGTGGAGCGGGCATCGATGGCCACGTTCTTGGCCTTGAAGATTTCGGGGAAGTTCTTGGCCAGACGGCTGCCGATGCCGTGGTGTTGGCGCTCACCGACAGTGGTGAGTTCGCCCAGACGCTTGACGGTGGTAGGGTAGAAGTCCTCCAGTTTCTTCAGCACGGCCTTGCCCTCGGCGGTGAGCTTGCCCTCGGCATTGGCCTCGCGCAGGGTGTTCAGCGGATTGGTGTAGTCGCCCTCGCCGATGAGCCAGCGCGAACCGTGGCGGCCGTAGTGGCTCATGTAGAAGGGCTCGTAGCCTTTAGGAGTGGGTGTCAGCGGCGTGGTGCTGAGCTGGTGGTCGTAGTCCAGATAGTTGGAGCCCGAGAGGTAGCGGTTGGCTTTCAGCTCGTCGCGGGTCTGCTGGGCAGTCTGCAGGCTTTGGGCTGCGACGGTGCCGCAGTAGAGCAGACAGAGGGCGATGGTGGTGATTTTCTTCATAGGGCCTCGCATTTTCAGATTCCGAGCTTCTTGCGGATGTTGGCGGGAATGGCGTTCTTGTTGATGAGGAAGTCCATCGTGTTGGCGGCGATGAAGGTCTTGGTCATGTACCAGATGCCCTTGTAGGCGCCGGTCTCGCCCCATGAGTTCTTTACCATGTAATACTCCTTGCCGGCCTGGTCCTTAGCCGTGCCGAAGATGAGCATGCCGTGGTCGTCAGTGAGCTCCCAGTTGTCGAAGCGCTCCTGGCGCATCTCCTGCGTGGCCACCACCTCGGGCACCTTGTAGCCCAGGGAGTCGATGATCGAGCGCTTCTTGTCGGCTGTGAGCTTCAGCCACTTGGCCATGTCGCTGCCGGCGAGGCTCTGTGCCTGCTTGGCGTCGACGGCGTAAGCCAGACCCTGACGGGTGAAGCCGGGCTCCGACACGTCACCGCCCCAGGCCACGGTGTAGCCCTGCTCGATGGCGTTGTCGATGACCTGCATCATCTCGTCCATCGGCAGGTTGTACGACAGCGGGAAGCGCCAGTTGTCCTGCACCTCGACGGCAAAGGCCGTGTAGAAGGGATGATGGGTGTAGCTGGTAATGGATACGTAGTCGTTGAGGTCGATGCCGAGGCTCTTGACGAAGGTCTTCGGGGTGTACTCCTTGCCCTCGTAGGTGAACTTCTCGGGGCACTTGCCGAGGTAGGCGTCGAGGATGCCCTGCAGACCGCCCTTCCAAGCATTGCTGATCTTCTTGGCGTCGCTCTTGGCCACAGCGGCCACGTAGGGCTCAAGCACGGAGAAGAACTCGTTGAAGTTGTTCAACGAGTCGCCGTAGAGTGAGCCGGGGAAGGGCATGATGCCTTGGGGAATGATGCCGTGGGTCTTCATCGTGGCCAGCACGTCCTCGGCGCTTCCGCCCTGTGCAAACTGGCAATCGCCGTGATAGCGTACCACCTGGATGGCGCGTTCCATGTAGGTCTTGTTGGCAACGAACGACTCGTCGAGGTCGTAGGTCTTGCCCGTGGCCTTTAGGATCTCAGCCTCGAAGAACGAGAGGGTGGAGTAGTCCCAGCAGGTGCCCGAACGGTTCTGGTCCTTGATGCTGGTGATGGGGTTCTCCTTGATGGTGGTAAACACGGGTTTGTTCTGGTCTTTGGCGGGTGCCTTCTTCTTGGCAGCGCCGGCACTGACGGCCACCATGGCCATGAGTGCGAATGTTAATACTTTCTTCATTGTTGTTATTGTTTGTTGTTCATGAATTCTTCTAATTCTGCGGGGTGGTACGGTATGCGCTTGCTGCCCATGAAACGGCTGCCGTCTTCGGTAATCAGCAGGTCGTCTTCGATGCGGATGCCGCCGAAGTCCTTGTAGGTCTCCAGCTTGTCGAAGTTGAGGAATTCCTTGCAGTGTCCCTCCTTGCGCCACAGGTCGATGAGGTGGGGGATGAAGTAGATTCCCGGCTCGTCGGTGACCACGAAGCCCGGCTCCAGTCGACGGCCCATACGCAGGCAGTTGGTGCCGAACTGCTCGAGGTTCGGACGTGTCTCGTCATCGAAGCCGACGTAAATCTGACCGAGACCCTCCATGTCGTGGACGTCCATGCCCATCATGTGGCCCAGACCGTGAGGCAGGAACATGGCGTGGGCTCCGGCGGCGACGGACTCGTCGGTGTCGCCCTTCATCAGTCCGAGCTCCTTCAGGCGTTCGGTCATCAGACGGCAGACGGCGAAGTGCACGTCCTGATACTTCACGCCGGGCTTCGCCACCTGCAGGACGTAGTCGTGGCACTCCTCGACAATGCTGTAAATCTCCAGCTGACGCTGAGTGAACTTGCCGTTGACTGGCATGGTGCGCGTATGGTCAGAGCAGTAGTCGTTCAGCTCGCAGCCGGCATCGCAGAGCACCAGCCGACCGTCCTCCAACAGGGCATCCGACGGTGAACCGTGCATAATCTCGCCATGCTGCGAGAAGATGGTGCCAAAGCTGTTACCCTGTGCTAATGAACGGGCAATGCCATCCACTTGTCCGGCGACGAAGCGCTCGGTGACACCCGGCTTGATGAGCATCTGCGCCGTGGTGTGCATGACGTAACCCACGTCGCAGGCCGCATCGATATAGGCAATCTCCTCGGCGCTCTTCGTGGCGCGCATCTTCACAACGGCCTGTATCAGCTTCAGCGAGGCGGCCTCCTTCTGTTTGGACGGGTGGATGCCCAGCAGGTCCATGATCTGGATCTTCGTATCGTGGCGGTAGAGCGGCAGAAAGTGAATGGTTTTGTTTGTTGCTGTGTCACAGCAACATACTGAACGAAGCTTCGCCATCGGGGCGATCTTTACCACGCCTACCTCGGCTGCTAAATCAGCTACGCTGGGGGTGTAGCCCATCCACACGATGTCCTCCACGTCGATGTCGTCGCCTATGAGCCACTCCTCATCGTTGTCGATGTCGATAACCCCCACCAACCCGTCGCGATGCTGTCCGAAGTAATAGAGAAACGACGAATCCTGACGGAAGTGTGTGTAGCCGTTAGCTGGATAGTTGGCTGGCGACTCGTTATTGCCGAAGAGCACGATGACGCCCTCTCCGACAAGCTTTTTCAGTTCGGCACGGCGCCGAACGTAAGTGTCTTTGCTGAACATATTGTTGTGTTTTTAGTTAATTTGCCCGCAAAGATATACATTATTTATGAGAAAACGTCATCTTTGCATTGAAAAAAAGTAATAATGCCTTAGAAGTACCATGAAGCCGTGAAGTTCAGAGACTTCGCCTTCGGCTCAATCTTATCTTGTTTTGAAATGGTTTCGATATCGCCTGTCTTGCCAATTACAGCATTGTAGATGACGCCAATCTCCAGCTTATGAGTCAGCATGAGCCCTGCTCCGAAGTTCCAACTGAACACGGATTTCTTCAATTGGAATGTATTCTCGTAGCTTGTCCTTTCATTCCATTTGAATTCCTCATCGCCCACGTTGAAGGCAAACTGCGGACCAAGGGCCAAGTAAATGCCCGAGCCTGCAAGGAAGTCCAGGTTCAGACGGGCGCTGACAGGCACCTCTACTGTTTTCTGTGTGAACGACTCTCCGTTGATTTCCGAAGTCCGTTGGTTGTATAATGCGGCAATGTCTACACCAATCCTCAGCGGCGTCTTAATATTCAGCGCAGGACCTACGAACCAGCCATAGCGAGTTTTGCTGGAGAAATTGTCGGCATCAATCGACAATTTGTTCGTACTAAGTCCTCCCCTTACACCGAATAGAATCTGTGCGCCGGCAGGTATTACTGTCAGGATGCTCATGAGCAGTCCTATTATCATTACTTTCTTCATCATGTCCTTCTGCATTCCCTGTTAGAGCCGTTAATCTTTCAGCAGGTCGGGACGCAGTCGGCGAGTGCGCTCCATGGCCTGTTCCAATTCCCAATTGCGGATTTTAGCTTCGTTGCCCGAAAGCAGTATTTCGGGTACTTTCCATCCTTTGTAATCAGCAGGCCGGGTATAGATGGGTGCTGCAAGGATATCGTCCTGAAAACAATCGGAGAGGGCCGACTGTTCGTCGCCGATGACGCCCGGCACTACGCGCACCACGGCATCGGCAATCATGGCTGCTACCAATTCTCCACCGGTCAGCACAAAGTCGCCGATAGAAATCTCACGGGTAATGAGATGGTCGCGCACTCGTTGGTCGATACCTTTGTAATGTCCTGCCAAAATAATGATATTTCCCTTAAGCGATAGTTCGTTGGCAATATGCTGGTCGAAGCGTTCGCCGTCGGGCGATGTGAAGATGACCTCGTCGTAGTCTCGCTCTGCCTTCAGGGTACTGATACAGCGGTCGATAGGCTCGCATTGCATAACCATGCCAGCAGAGCCTCCGTAGGGGTAGTCGTCAACGCGGCGCCACTTGTCGAGTGTATAGTCGCGCAGGTTGTGAAGCCTGATTTCTGCCAGTCCTTTCTTCTCGGCACGAGCCAATATGGATTCATGGACAAAGCCCTCCAGCATTTCGGGCAGTACGGTGATAATGTCTATTCGCATAAGTATTTCTTGATTTCATTGATTCTTTCTTCGCCCATCCTGCGTCCTATCTGGTAGACGCACTCCATCTGATCTGGATTGTGGCTGACGTGCCCGATGGGTATATCTTCGTTAGGACGGATGACGAGACAGCGCCCCTGGCGCTCGGCTTCGGCCACATAGTCCAACTGGGCATTATACATCAGGTGACGCCTGTTCATGGCCTCCACCATGTTGGGGTATTTCCTCAGTCCGATGCGCATCAGCGGCATCAGCTTTGTGAGGTTTTTGCGGTAGCCTAAGGGTTTTGTGAGGACGACAACGTTGCGCTGATAGTCTTGACGCTCGGCATATTCCAAAGGTATGGAGTCGCTCACGCCACCGTCGAGCAGCTTGTGACCTTGAACCTCGACCACTTTTGAAGCTAAAGGCATCGATGCAGAAGCGCGTAGCCATTCCAATTCGTCATAGTCAACGTGTCTCATCGTGTGATATACGGCCTGTCCTGTCAGCACGTTGGTACAGACGATGACAAACTCCATAGGGTTCTGTTCAAAGGTAGTGGTATCGAAAAGGTCGTACTGGTATGGTACGATGTGATAGTCGAATTCCGCGTTGAAGTAGTCGCCTGTAGTCAGCAGTGAACGTATGCCGCTGTAGCGTGAGTCATGAGCAAAGCGCTTGTTGTAACGGATGGCACGTCCTATTTGCCGTGACTTGTAGTTGCAGCCGAAGGCCGCACCTGCCGACACGCCAATAAGACCGTCGGGCCATACGTCATGCTCCATCATTACATCGATGATGCCTGCTGTAAATAGCCCGCGCATGGCGCCTCCTTCAAGTACAAGTCCTTTCTTCATTATTTTGCTTTTGGAATTTAACTCACAGCTATTTGCCGAAAATTTCATTATAGATATTCCTGCGCTCCTCGAATGTCATCTTGAGGTATTTGCGCCATTCGTCTGTGCCATCAGCGTGTCGCTCTGCATAGCCTAAATCGTGCATGTGGCGGTAGGCTTCCAGCTCGAACGGGTTCAGCAGGTAGGCAGCATGTTTCATCCGTCGGCTCCAACGCAGTCCTTTCAGCCAATACCATATATATAATAGGTAGAAACGTAGCCACGAGTCGCCTGTAGCTTGTGCTTGCCTGAGGTGAATCATCTCGTGGTTCTTCAGCGCATCATAGTGGCTGTTGATGTGGTCGGCCTCCTCTTGTGAATGGGTTACGATAAACCCAAAGAAGGTTAGGGCCTCGTAGTTGTGGCGCAACCAGAAAGCATCGCTGACGGCAGGCATGTCCGTCTGCTTGCTGGGGCACCGTGCCTGCCTGATGAGTTTGAACAGTCCGAAAGGTCGTATTCCACATTTCATGCTGCAAAGGTAGTGCAAACCGAGCAAAAAACAAAATTTATTCCCAAAACATTTGCTCGTCTCACATTTTTTAGTATCTTTGCATCATAATAAAGAAAAAGCCAAATAATATTACTATGAACTTGAAGAAACTCCATCTAATCCCTCTGTTGGCTATCCTGGCCACAATAGTGTCGGCTCAGGGCCAGCAGAACGTGACGAAGTACATTACCAATCCCAGTTTCGAGAACAGCACCACAGGCTGGGTCGTCTCTGGTTTGGGTAGTCAGACGAACAATGAATTTCCTAAGAAGGACGGGGCTGTTTACATTGAGAAATGGGTAGGCTCAGGCAATAGTGTTGGCAATGGCTTTGCCCGTCAGACGCTGTCCAATCTGCCCATGGGTGTCTATCGCCTTACTGTCGGAGCGCAGAATCTCGACCAGAAGGATACCAGCCGTAAGTGTTCGGGCGCCTATATCTTTGCAGGTACTAAGAAGACGACTGTCTATACTGCCGATGACTATTCCGTGGAGTTTAGCTATGTTGCTGGCGACGTAGAGATAGGCTATGTTGCAGAGGGTGCCCAGGGTAACTGGATTGCCGTTGATAACTTCCGCCTATATAGAATAGGTGACGTGTCGGTAGATGATGCTAAAGGCGAACTGTCGAAAGTGCTGGGAGAGGCCAATAAATACTATGGCGACGGCTCTGGCAATGCAGCTGCTGACCTGAAGAAGGTCATCGATGCCGCCCAGGCTCTCTACGACGATACTGCTACGGAAGTGGCTGCCGTTGAGGCTGCTATCAGTCAGCTGAAGGCAGCTATCGACGCTTACCGTCAGCAGAACGTCAGCGAGGAGAATCCGCTTGACAAAACCTCTTATATCAAGGATCCCAGCTTTGAGAAGGGAGCTACCGGATGGAAGGTCGAGAATCTTTCCTGTCAGAGTAACTCGGCGTTTACGAAGAAGTCGGGCACCTATTACATGGAGAAATGGACTGGTTCTGGCTATGTAGGAGATGGCTATGCGAAGCAGACCATTACCAACCTGCCCATCGGTGTGTACAAACTGACTGTCGGAGCGCAGAATTACGACCAGCAGAATACGAGCAGTAAATGTACCGGAACCTATATTTATGCTGGAGACCAGCGTGAACCTGTCTATACGCCAGCCGACTATTCGGTGAAGTTTACTAACATTACCGGAGAGGTGGAGATTGGCTATGTTGCCGAGAATGCCTCAGGTAACTGGATTGCTGTCGATAACTTCAGGCTCTATCTGATTGGTAAACTTGATGGCGAGGGAGTGCTGAGCGAAGTGCAGCGGTTGATAGCTGCCGCGGAAAATCTTGAGATACCTGCGGAGATTGCGTCTACCTATCAACGGAGCCAGCAGCTTACCGATGCGCTGACGGCTGCCCGCCAGCTGACGGGTAGTTCCACAGACGCAGAGATTAGTAAGGCTATCAAGAACCTGCAAAAGGCCATTGCTGATGAGGAAGTCCTGATAGAGAAAGCACTCTTCGCCTATCGCATTGCCAATGCCACGGAAGGAACAGGAACTGCGCCCCAGGTGACATCGACCAATCATTATGTGGCTACAGGTGCCACCCAGGCCCTCATGCGTGCCACCATGACAGGCAGCAACATTATGGAGCGGGGTGTCTGCTGGAGCACAGAGCGAGAGCCGACGGTGCTCGACAATCGCACCACAAAATCGTTCTCGCTGAACGGCTATATCTTCCACGTTAAGGACCTGAAGCCCTCAACCGTCTATTATCTGCGGCCGTACATTATTAACAAGACCTATCAGGTAGCTTATGGCGATGAGGTGAAGATTGTGACTCATCCCAAGGGCACCTGTGTAGGAACATGGAATGGCGGTGCTCCTGATGAGGCAGCCAACAGTCGTTGCAGCAAAGCTATCCAGCAGACTATCGAGTACTTCAACGAGTGGACGGGCATCATGGGATTCACCCTCTCGGGCAACTACGGTTCGGGCACGCCTACGGCCGACTGTTCCTATGGCGGTTGGATGCGCATCGGTCCCAGTGCTTCCTATCAGGCTATCGGTACCGTACTCCATGAGACTGGTCACGGTGTGGGCGTAGGTACCCATATCAGGTGGTACGAATGTGCTGAGACCCGTGAGAATACGACGCGTGGTAAATGGCTCGGACGTGAGGCCAACGACGTGCTCCGTTTCCTGGAGAACAACTATAACCCCTCGCAGGTTTACTTTACCGGTGATGTCATGCACGGATGGGGATGGGGCGATAACAACGGCGCCTACATCCACTACGACTGGCTTGTCAACGGTGCAGACAAAGACAGACACGAGGAACTGCAGTATATCGGGGGCATGTGCATCCTCCACGGACTCTTTATCGATGGTCTTGACCCGACGTCGAGCAACTATTGGGAGACACAGCACAATGGTATCTCAGGCTATACCTATAACTTTGACGACAACAAGAAGTACTACCTGATGAACAAGAATTCCAAACGCGGGCTGGGAAGTGGCGTCATTTACCAGCGCACGGCTAATGGAAGCATCGGTTGGAAGGAGAACCTCTTGGACGAGGCGCTGAACGACTCGGCAGCCTGGTATATGGAGTTCGACCCCGTCAACAGCTATTACTCGTTCCGCAATGCCGCTACAGGCAACTACCTCAGCCATGTTACCGGGCTTTCATCAAGAAGCGTATCCAAGGTTTCCAGCAGTGAGTGGTTCCAGCTGATGCCCGACCGTACCGATGTTACTGTTGGTATAGGTAATGCAAAGATAAACACCCATGGCTATTGGCTTACGTGGAAGTCTGGCAGTTTTATGGCGATGGGTGCCGGAATCTTCGTTAACAGCAATGGCTATGGATCTGTTATACAGTCAAACTTCAACTATAGCAACTCCGCCACCGACCAGCAATGGATTCTCATCAGCGAGGATGAACTGGCCGACTATCGTGCTGCTGCAATTTCTACGGGTATCCATCAGGTGGAACTGCCTGATGCCGAGCAGTCGCAGGCTGTATACGATTTACAGGGCCGCATGGTGGCTAATCCCGGCAGAGGCTTCTATATTAAGGACGGAAAGAAAGTGGTCATCAGATAAGAAAGATGGACGAGAAACAACGTATAGTGCAACTGCGACAGGAACTGCACCAGCATAACTACCAGTATTACGTCCTGAACCAGCCCACCATCAGCGACTACGACTTCGACCAACTGATGCATGAGCTGCAGCAGTTGGAAGCCCGTCATCCCGAATTGGCTGACCCTAATTCACCAACGCAGCGCGTGGGTAGCGACCTGCAGTCGGAGTTCCGGCAGGTGGCTCACAAATATCCCATGCTGTCGTTGGCCAATACCTATAGCGAACAGGACGTACGCGACTGGTACGACAGCGTGAAGAAGGGACTGGCTGGTGAGGACTTTGAGGTGTGCTGCGAAATGAAGTACGATGGCCTCAGTATCTCGCTCACCTATGTTGATGGTCGTCTCACGCAGGCTGTTACGCGTGGTGATGGTGTGCATGGTGATGATGTTACACAAAATGTGAAGACCATCCGCTCTATTCCCTTGGTGTTGGAACAGTCCGATCCCTCCAGTCTTTTCGGAACTCCCGCTTATCCCCGAGAATTCGAGATTCGTGGTGAGATTCTCATGCCCTGGGCTTCTTTCGAACGACTGAACGCTGAGCGTGAGGCTGCCGAGGAACCCCTCTTCGCCAATCCTCGCAATGCTGCCAGCGGTACGCTGAAGAGCCTCGACTCCCGTGTAGTAGCCAGTCGTCAGTTGGATGCCTACCTCTATTATCTGCTGGGCGAGGAACTACCTGCCGACGGGCACTTCGAGAATCTGGAAGCGGCTCGCTCATGGGGCTTCAAAATCAGCGAGGGTATGAGGAAGGTGAAAACAGTAGAAGAGATACTCGACTTCATCAACTATTGGGACACGGAACGCAAGAACCTGCCTGTGGCTACCGATGGCATTGTGCTCAAGGTAAACTCCCTGCGCCAGCAGCGTGCCCTGGGCTTTACCGCCAAGTCGCCCCGTTGGGCCATTGCTTATAAGTTCAAGGCTGAGCGTGCCTGTACTGAGCTATTGGAAGTCACCTATCAAGTAGGGCGTACAGGCGCCGTTACACCCGTGGCCAACATGGCGCCAGTTCAGTTGGCTGGCACAACCGTGCGTCGTGCTACGCTCAACAACGAGGACTTCATCAAGAGCTTCGACCTCCATATTGGCGACCACGTCTACGTGGAGAAAGGTGGCGAGATAATCCCCAAGATAGTAGGGGTTGATATTGACCAGCGCCCCATCATTGCCCAGCCCGTGCAGTTCATCCGACGCTGTCCGGAATGTGGCACGCCGTTGGTGAGATTTGGTGAAGGGAATCTGGTGAAGGGTGAAGGGAGAATACCTGAAGGGCAGGAACTATCCTCCACTCACCCTTCACCCTTCACCCTTCACCAAGCGTCAGCGATATGGTACTGCCCCAACGATGCGGGCTGCCCGCCTCAGATCAAAGGACGCATCGAGCACTTCATTGCCCGCAAGGCCATGAACATCGACTCCTTAGGCCCAGAGACCGTTGACGAATACTATCGTCGAGGGTTGATTAAGAATGTGGCCGACCTCTACGATATCGATGTGCAACAGATTAATGGCGACGGAAGTCGTACAAAGTCGGCACAGCGCATCGTCAACGGCATACAGAAGTCGAAGGAGGTGCCCTTCGAACGTGTGGTCTTTGCCCTTGGTATCCGCTTTGTAGGTGAGACCTCTGCCCGTCTCCTGGCGCGTCACTTCAAGTCGATGGATGCCCTGATGGATGCTGGGCTGGAGGCGCTTCAGGAGGTGGAGGGTATTGGTGAGGTGATGGCCAAGAGTATTATCAGCTATTTCCACAACCCTCAGAACCGTGAGATAGTAGAACGCCTGCGGGGCTATGGCCTGCAGTTCCAGCTTTCTGCTGAGCAGACGGCAGCCGCCAGCGACAAGCTGGCAGGTCAGTCGGTAGTTATCAGCGGTGTGTTCCAGCACCATTCGCGTGACGAGTATAAGCTCATCATCGAACAGAACGGGGGCAAGAATGTGGGTAGCATCAGCGGTAAGACATCCTTTATCCTCGCAGGCGAGAATATGGGACCGTCGAAGCTGGAGAAAGCCAATAAGCTCGGCATCCGCATCGTTTCGGAAGACGAGTTCCTGGAAATGATTAATCAATAAAAAAGAATAGACAACCTCATGAAGAGAATCATTACTCTCCTTTTGGCTGGTGCAGCATTATCTGTATCTGCACAAGAACAGTCAACGGAGCCCATCAGCGACTTCGGCACCAAGTTCCAGAACCCTATTGTGCGTGCCGACTTCCCTGACCCCGACGTCATCCGCGTTGGCGACACCTATTATATGGTATCCACTACGATGTATCACTTTCCGGGTGCCACCATCCTCAAGTCGCAGGACATGGTGAACTGGGAGTATTGCGCCCATCCGCTGAAGCAGCTCTCGTCGATGGAAGGCTATGAGCTGAAGAATAAGAATAATGGTTATGCCTGTGGCATGTGGGCCTGCTCGATGAAGTATCACAACGGCAAGTTCCATATTCTCATCAACGAGAAACTGCCAACTGACGGCTGGCAGTTGCAGGGTTGGCTACTCACGGCTACTGACCCCGAGGGCAATTGGACGGCCAAGAAGCTGTCGCGCAGCTACTACGACCCAGGAATGCTGTTCGACAACGGAAAGGTCTATGTGGCTCAGGGCATCGGCAATATTTCTGTCTGCGAGCTGGACGAGAACTTCAACTTCATCAAGGAGGTTGGGGTGATTTCTGACAAGGACGGCCTTGAGGGCAGCCACTTCTACAAGCGCGGCGACTATTACTACATCTACGCCACCTATGGCGGTTATCCTTCGGGGCAGGCCGTGTTCCGTTCAAAGGATCCCTTTGGGCCCTACGAGGAGAAGATGGTAGTGCAGAAGAGTTATAACGGCAAGGCCAACACCATCCATCAGGGTGCCCTCATCGAGGATGTCAGCGGGCAATGGTGGACCATCATGCAGGAAGACCTCGGGGCCATGGGACGTTTCCCCAACCTGCAGCCTGTGACGTGGACTGACGACGGATGGCTGAAGGTGGGCGTCAACGGCAAACTGTTGGAGAGCTTCGTTACCAAGCACGACAAACCTGCTGCTACGGGCGATACCAGCGTGAAGCGCCTGCCCACTACCGATGTGTTCAGCGAGGAGAAGATTGGCATCCAATGGGAGTGGAACCATAATCCTGACAACAAGGCGTGGAGCCTTACCGAGCGTCCAGGCTGGCTGCGCCTCAAGACTTCTGCCACTACCACGACATTGCCTCAGGCCCGCAATATGCTTACCCAGCGCATCTTTGCCGACAAGACCAAGGAGACGAAGGGTACCGTGCGACTCGACGTGAGCAACCTTACTGAGGGCGACCGCGCAGGCATCTGCATATTCCAGGATCCCTACGCCGCCATTGCCGTTGAGAAGAAGAACGGCAAGCTGCAGCTCGTGTGGTGGAAAGCTAAGGTAAAGGATGCTGGCGCGGGCTTCAAGGCTAAGATGGAAACGAAGGAAGTGGAGCTTCCCGATGGTATCATTTACCTGCGGGCAGGCATGAAATATGGTGAAGATAATGCCAAATTCTACTATTCAACAGACAATAAGACGTGGACGGCGATGGGCGAAGCTACCCATCAGACCTTCAACCTCACGGTATTCGTAGGCGCCCGCTTCGGACTGTTCTGTTATGCTAGCAAGAAAGCGGGCGGCTATGCCGACTTCGACTGGTTCACTACCGAGGCTTCCTTTACCGACCTCACGGGTATTTCCGACACCCGCTACCAACCCTCGAAGGCTGTGATTTCCGTCCATAACCTTTCGGGACAGCAGGTTCGACAGGCTGCAAATGCTGCTGAAGCCCTTCAGGGACTGCCCTCAGGCGTATACATTGTGGATGGCGAGAAAGTGGTAGTAAAATAGCCCCCAAACCACCTTCTGAGTTTAGTCCGGGTAAACTCCCGGTTTAGTCCGGGTAAACTCCCAGTTTAGTCCGGGTAAACTCCTAGCTTATTCTGGGTGAAAAATTTACTAGGTTATTGAGCAAATGAAAATTGTTGTTTCGCAAGAGATAGAGCAGGTGTGCCCTGCGTTTGTGGGAGCTGCCGTTGAGGCGCAAGTGGTGAACAGCCCCTATTGTGCCAAACTATGGGACGAGATTCACGAGTGGGAAGAGCGATTCCGCAGGCAGCTGACCACGGAGTCGTTGAAGGAACTGTCGGGCATAGCTGCAACGCGTGCGGTATATAAGAGGTGTGGCAAAGACCCCTCGCGATACCGTCCCGCCTCTGAGCAGCTGATACGTAGGATGCTGCAGGGTAAGGAACTCTATCAGATAGACACGCTGGTGGACTTGGTAAACCTCGCCTCGATAGCCTTTGGCTACAGCATCGGAGGATTTGATGCCGGCAAGATGGTGGGCGACACGCTGACGCTGGGCGTAGGTCGTGAGGGTGAGCCCTACGAGGGTATCGGGCGCGGTATGCTGAACATTGCGGGACTGCCCGTATATCGCGACCAGCAGGGCGGCGTAGGCACTCCTACGAGCGACAACGAGCGTACGAAGATGACTCTCGAGACAACCCACCTGCTGGTGCTCATCAACGGCTACGACGGCAATGAGGAACGGGTGCGGCAGAATGCTGAATTTATTCAGGAACTGGTGCGAAAATACTGTCAGAGCGACGGAGGAAACTATCACATTTATAGATGATTAGGACACTATACAAGCAGATTGGCCAGTATTGGAAAGCCTCCCTGTTGACGCCCGTGTGGACAGCGGCAGAGGTGGTAATGGACGTGCTGATACCCTACGTCACGGCTTCGCTCATCGACAAGGGTATCAATGCGGGCAACCTGGAGAATGTCTATCTCTACGGGGCAGTCATGATTCTGATGGCCTTCCTCTCGCTAGGTTTCGGTATTCTGGCAGGCCGTTCTGTGGCCTATGCTGCCACGGGCTTTGCTGCCAATCTGCGGAGCGCCATGTATCGCAATATCCAGCGCTTTGCCTTCTCAAACATCGACAAGTTTTCCACCTCGGGACTGGTTACGCGTATGACCACCGATGTGTCGAACCTTCAGAATGCCTACCAGCAGATACTTCGCATCACCGTGCGGGCTCCGTTCCGTCTGTTGCTCTCCATTGTTATGTGCCTGGTCATCGACGCCCGCCTGTCGGTTATCTTCCTGGTGGCGATGGTGGTGCTTGGCTTCTCGCTCTACAGCATCATCTCGCGGGTAGCGCGGTTGTTCCAGCAGGTGTTTGTAAAGTACGACGAGCTGAACCAGAGCGTGCAGGAGAATGTGCAGGCCATCCGCGTGGTGAAGGCTTTCGTGCGCGAGGACTACGAGAGCAGCAAGTTCTCGAAGGCTGCCGAGGGGCTCTATAAGCTGTATGTACGTGCGGAGAGCCTTATGGCCCTGAACCACCCGGTAATGAACTTGGTAGTCTACGGCTGCATCATCGCACTTAGCTGGTGGGGTGCCCACTACATCGTTAGCGGCACGTTGACTACTGGTGAGCTGACATCGTTGTTTACCTATGTCATGAGCATCCTGCAGTCGCTGATGATGCTCTCGATGATATTTGTCATGCTGACGCAGAGTGCAGCCTCGGGCCAGCGTGTGGTGGAGGTCATCGACGAGCAACCTGATATTGTGAACCCTGAGCATCCTGTGACGGATGTTGCTGATGGCAGCGTTGAGTTTCAGGGAGTGAGGTTTGACTATAAGACTTCTGGGGCTTCTGGGACTAATGGGGCTAATGGGACTAATGAGGCTAATGGGGCAAATGGGGGCTCTCATAAGCGCTCCGCTCTCTTCAACGTCAGCTTCAGCATCGGCTCTGGCGAGACCATTGGCGTAATTGGCGGTACGGGCTCGGGCAAGTCGACGCTAGTTAACCTGATATCGCGTCTCTACGATGTGGGACAGGGAGCCGTGCTGGTGGGAGGCCGCAATGTGAAGGAATATGACTTGGCAACCTTGCGCAATGCTGTGGCGGTGGTGCTCCAGCAGAATACGCTCTTTGCGGGAACCGTAATCGACAACTTGCGATGGGGTAATCCGCAAGCCACGCTGGAACAATGCCGGGAGGCCTGCCGCATGGCCTGTGCCGATGAGTTTATTGAACAGATGCCCGATGGCTACGACTCGCGTATTGAGCAAGGTGGAACGAACATCAGCGGTGGGCAGAAACAGCGCCTCTGCATAGCCCGTGCTTTGCTGAAGTATCCTCGGGTATTGGTGCTCGATGACTCGACCTCGGCCTGCGACACACAGACTGACGCACGTATTCAGCGGGCGTTCCGTGAACAACTGCCCGAGATGACCAAACTCATCATTGCCCAGCGCATCAGCAGCGTGGAGCATTGTAACCGCATACTGGTAATGGACAATGGCGTAGTGACAGGCTACGACACCCACGAGCAGCTGCTCAAGACCAATACTCTGTATAAGGAGATATTCGACATACAGACTGCAGACCACGGTGACTTTGATAAAGTGAAAACTACAGGGAAACAAGAAGAGAAAGGAGGTGACGCATGAGACAACCCAATTTCGGAGGGCCTCGAGGTCCCCATGCTCAGGCAGGTTTCCAGAAGGTAGACCGCCATACGCGCAGCATCATCTTCCGCATGGCGCGACTGGTGCTTGCTGACTATAAACTGTCGATAGGTGTGGTGCTGATGTGCATCGTTATCACATCAGTTACAACGCTTGCCTCAACGCTCTTCACGCGTACCTTGATAGACGATTACATCGTGCCGCTGACGCAGGCTGACCATCCCGTCTACGATTCCCTGGCGCAGGTACTCTTCAAGTTAGGACTGGTGCTGCTGTTGGGCGTTGTCTGTTCCTATCTCTATAACCGCCTGATGATTAACGTATCGCAGGGCACCCAGTTGAAGCTCCGCAAACTGATATTCGAGCGCATGGAGCGCCTGCCTATCAGCTATTTCGACCAGCGCCAGCATGGCGACATCATGTCGGTATATACCAATGACGTGGACTCTCTGCGACAGATGATTTCCACCGCCTTGGCACAGGTGTTCAACTCGGTAATTACTATTGGTGTGACTTTGGCCTCGATGCTGGTGTTGAGTGTGCCGCTGACCCTCGTCAGCTGTTTGATAGCCGTTGTCATGATGGTAGCCACCACGCAGTTGGGTAAGCGCTCCCGTCGCTACTTCCGCATCCAGCAGGAGAGTCTGGGGCGCGTCAATGGCTTTATCGAGGAGATGATGACAGGTCAGAAAGTGGTGAAGGTGTTCTGTCGCGAAAAGGAAACCCTTGGCGAGTTTGAGGCTATTAACGAGCAGCTGCGCTCAGCTGCCTGTAGTGCCAACCGCATTGCCAATATCGTGATGCCCGTCAACGGCAACCTCTCCAACCTGGGCTATGTGTTGATTGCAGTAGTCGGTGCAGCCTTGGCCATCTCGGGGTTTACAATATTCAATGTTCATTGTTCTATCACCCTCGGAACGGTCGTTGCGTTCCTGACGCTTAACAAGAGTTTCACGCAACCTATTACCCATGTGTCGCAGCAAATCAACTCCGTGCTGAATGCTGCCGTAGGTGCCGAGCGCGTCTTCGGACTGATGGATGCCGAGCCAGAGGTAGACGAGGGTAGCAGGGAACTGCAGAACGTTCAAGGCGATGTTGACTTCAGGGAGGTGAACTTCGGTTATACGGCTGAAAAACAGGTGCTTTTCGATATTACCATCAATACCTCGCCTGGGCAGAAGATAGCCTTCGTTGGTGGAACGGGGGCGGGTAAGACAACGGTCATTAACCTCATTAATCGTTTCTATGAGACCCAGACGGGACAGATACTATACGATGGTATCCCCTTGACGGAGATAAAGAAGGACTCGTTGCGTCGTTCCATGAGTATCGTACTGCAGGAAACACACCTTTTCACAGGAACCGTGATTGATAATATACGTTACGGGCGACTGGATGCCACCGACGTTGAGTGCGTAAAGGCAGCCCAGCTGGTAGGAGCCCACGATTTCATACGTCGTCTGGCCAACGGCTATCAGACCATGCTTACAGCCGATGGTGGCAGCTTGTCACAAGGCGAACGCCAGCTGCTGGCCATTGCTCGTGCTGCTGTAGCCAATCCGCCTGTACTCATTCTCGACGAGGCAACATCGAGCATCGACACCCGTACGGAACAGCTGGTACAGCGTGGTATGGATTCGCTGATGGAGGGACGCACCACATTTGTCATTGCCCATAGATTGAGCACCGTTCGCAATGCCGACCTCATTGTAGTGCTCGATCATGGACGCATCATTGAACAGGGTTCCCACGACGAACTGCTGGCTTTACGCGGGCGCTACTATCAGCTCTATGAAGGCGACACCTCGTTGCTGGGCTGAAAATAAACCGCATTTTATTTTGTTCTTTGCTCACTTATTCGTACCTTTGCAACCATGAAACAAGCCATGATATTTGCAGCGGGACTGGGTACCCGTCTGAAACCCTTGACTGATACGATGCCCAAGGCGCTTGTGCCTGTAGGAGGGGAACCGTTGCTGTGGCATGTTGTGATGAAGTTGAAGGCTGCCGGCTATGGCCATATCGTGGTTAATGTTCACCATTTTGCCCAGCAGATTATCGACTATCTGCAGGCTAACGGTAACTTCGGACTTGATATCCGTATCAGCGACGAGACCAGCGGACTGTTGGAAACGGGTGGTGGCATTAAAAAAGCGCTGTCCTTGTTCGATGCCAACGAGCCTATCCTCATCCACAATGTTGACATACTGAGCAATCTTAATTTGGCATTATTGTCTGCTGATGCTCCCTTGTTGGTGGTCAGCCAGCGCCCGACAAAGCGCTACCTGCAGTTCGATGAGTCGATGCGCCTGATAGGTTGGAAGAATATCGAGACTGGTGAGGTAAAAGGGTGCGAGGGGCATTCCTTGGCTTTTAGCGGTATTCATGTACTTCATCCCTCGTTGTTCCCGTTGATGGAGAATTGGCCCGCACGCTTTCCCATCATGGACTTTTACCTGTCGGAATGTGCCGACCACCTGATCAGGGGCGTAGAGGTGAAGGACCTGAAGCTAATGGACGTAGGTAAGCTCGACACCCTCCACGATGCCGAAGAATTCCTCCGTCAAATATGAATTATCAATTATCAAATCAATCAATATGACACAGAAGATTATTATTCTCGATTTCGGTTCACAGACCACACAGCTTATTGGCCGTCGGGTACGTGAGCTTGACACCTTCTGCGAGATCATGCCCTACAACAAGTTCCCGAAGGACGACCCTTCGGTCATTGGCGTCATTCTGAGCGGTTCTCCTTATTCCGTTCACGACCCCGAGGCTTTCAAGGTCGATCTCAGCCAGTTTGTAGGCAGACTGCCGGTATTGGGCATCTGCTATGGTGCGCAGTTCATCAGTCACACCCTCGGTGGTAAGGTTGAGAAGGCCGACAGCCGTGAGTATGGACGTGCCAATCTCCAGACAGTCGACACCACGAACCCTCTGTTCAAAGGTTTTGAGCAGCACTCGCAGGTGTGGATGAGTCATGGCGACACTATCACCGCAATCCCAAGCGATTTCAAGGTGATTGGTAGTACTGCCGACGTTACCAACGCTGCTTTTGCCAGCACCACTCAGCCAGTGTGGGCTGTTCAGTTTCACCCCGAGGTGTTCCACACCCTACAAGGTAAGCAGCTCTTGCAGAACTTCGTAGTCGACATTTGCGGTTCGAAACAGGAATGGAGCGCTGCCTCGTTCGTCGACAGTACCGTTGCCGAATTGAAAGAGCAGTTAGGTAACGATCGCGTCATCCTGGGACTGAGCGGTGGCGTCGACAGTTCTGTTGCTGCCGTACTGCTGAACAAGGCTATTGGCAAGAACCTTACTTGTATCTTTGTCGACCACGGTATGCTGCGCAAAAACGAGTTCCAACAGGTGATGGACGACTACAAAGTGCTGGGACTGAATGTGATTGGTGTTGATGCCAGTGAGAAGTTCTTTGGCGACCTTGCAGGTGTTACCGACCCCGAACAGAAACGCAAGATCATTGGTCGCGACTTCGTTGAGGTATTCAATGCAGAGGCCAAGAAGATTACCGATGCCAAATGGCTCGCACAGGGTACCATCTATCCCGACCGTATCGAGTCACTCAATATTACCGGAAAGGTCATTAAGAGCCATCACAATGTCGGTGGACTGCCTAAGGAAATGCATCTCCAGCTCTGTGAACCCCTGAAGTGGTTGTTCAAAGATGAGGTGCGTCGCGTGGGACGTCAGCTGGGAATGCCTGAGCATCTCATTACCCGTCACCCCTTCCCAGGTCCCGGACTGGCTGTCCGCATCCTTGGTGATATTACTCCCGAGAAGGTACGTATTCTGCAGGATGCTGACGACATCTATATCCGCGGACTGCGTGACTATAAGGTGAAACTCTCCGGAGAGGAAGCTCGTAAGGTGCTGGCTGCTGGCATTCCTGCAGATATGCAGGACGGAACTATCGAGGTGTCGCTTTACGACCAGATTTGGCAGGCAGGAGCTATCCTGCTCTCTACTGTTCGCTCGGTAGGTGTCATGGGCGACGAGCGTACCTACGAGCATCCCGTTGCCTTGCGTGCCGTTACCTCTACTGATGCCATGACTGCCGACTGGGCGCATCTGCCATATGACTTCATGGCCAAGGTTTCCAATGAGATTATTAATAAGGTGCGTGGTGTGAACCGTGTCTGCTACGACATTTCCTCAAAACCGCCTGCAACCATCGAGTGGGAATGAAAAGTCGGTGGTAGGCATCGGGAACGTTGGGAAACGTAGAAATGCTGCCTGATGGCGAAAAAAAAGGAAATAAGTTTGGAAGTTTCGTTTTTTTTCCTTATCTTTGCGACATAGATTACAAACCCCAAAATCGAAACGCTATGAATAAGGAGGAAAAATTTGTCATAACCATCAGCCGACAGTTCGGTACGGGTGGACACGAGATTGGTGCAGAACTTGCAAAGCGCTTGGGTGTCAAGTTGCTTGACAAGCAGATACTGAACGAAGTAGCAAAGCGTTTTAGTGTAGTGGAAGAGGCCGTCGAGAAGATTGGTTCTCGCAATCCACTATGGCGCGATGACTTTACCAATTTCTATCGCACTTACATGGCAGGTGCCGAGTATAACGGTGCTGAGCACGACCAGACGAGTCATGAATTGTTTGAGGCGCAGGCAGAAGCTATTCGCAAGATTGCCGATGAGGAATCGTGTGTCATCATTGGCCGTTGTGGATTCGACATCTTCAGAAACCATCCAAATGCCCTGAAGATATTCGTTCACTCGCCGTTGGACTGCCGCAAACGTCGTATCGCCATCAAGTACGACCTGAACGAACAGGATGCTGCAGCCATGATTGTTGATAACGACTACAGTCGTGAACTGTACACAAAGACATTCACGGGCAGCGAATGGACGGATGCACGTAACTATGACATCTCGTTGGACGTTCGTAAGTTTGGTGTTAACGGAGCCGTTGACTTCCTGATGAAGGCTATCGAAGGCTAATTGCTTGAAGATGGCTATTGAAGGCTGAGGTAGAGTTGTTCATACTGTCGGGCTACTTTGAGGTAGTCGTGATGTCGCTCTACGTACTTACGGCTTTGTAACTTTAACTCGGGTATACGCTCTGGATGGAGGATGAGTTGCTCCAGTTCGTGATACACGCTCTCATAGGTGGGCTGCACGTTGATAATGGGGTGCAGCTCATCTTCTTTTATAATCTCATAATTCTCGGGTTCCCCACCACCAATACAGATAATGCCTTTCGACATGGCCAGAAGCGGATTCATCGACGGGGTGTAAGAATAAAGTTGGTCGAGAATGGCATCAGAACCGTCCATCAGTTGCTGGTACTCAGCAAAGGGCACTCCCTCGGCTATGTTCAGCTTCATGCAGTGGGCATATTTCGAATGTAGGTTTTGGGCAGCCTCCAACATGATGTCAGTACCTTTATATTTGCTTCGCTCACGACTGAGGCCGATAAATATGGTTACCTTTGAACGCTTGCTCTGGTTGGTAGAAAACGATTCGGGCAGCTTGATGGGGAAGGGAATGAAGTGCGTCTTCTCGGGGAAATAGGGACGGTAGCACACGTCGTACTCATAAAGACCGGTAACAATGGCGTCGCAATCCTCGGCAATGAGCTTGTTCAAACGCTCTTTCTCCGTTCCCAGCCAGTCGCGCTGTTCCTTGACGGCTGCCTCGTCGGTGCGTATGGTGTCACCGAAGTTGAAGTCGCTGTAGCGCAAAGGCTTCTTGTAGGTGCAGGTGTGAACCCAATACCAGTCCATGCCAAAGGCGCCCAACACTACTCTTTTGTTGTGGCGACGCAGGTAGCGGTAGATAGGAAATAGTCGCTCGGCTTTCAGTTCAAGGAACATGGGGTTGATAACCTGTACCACGTCGTAGTCACGCCAGCGGGGCAGTTGGCAGTAGACTTTCGCCATCAGCTGGATGCCCCCCCACTTCCCAGGCTTTCGTGCCAGATCAATGTCACGCGGGTAGTCTTTCCAGAAGTCGCCGTTAGAGGCTACGGTCACTTGGTGTCCCAACCGTCGCAGTCCTTCAGCCAATGTCCAGTGCACATTGCTGTATTCGCCTATCAATAGTATCTTCATCATGTTTTCACTCGCTTAAAACAACTGTCATCGTTCTTTCTGAAGGAGTGGCAGTGTCCGCATGAGGATCGATAGCCCGAGACTGCTGTTAGTCATCCTGCGGAACCACGTATATTTCTTGGTATAGTTACGGTTGGGTAGGGGAAATAGTCCCTGTTGCCGTAGATATTCAATGCGCTGGTCGAGTTGTTGGCGGTCGTGTGTCAGCATGATGGTGTTATAGATATAGTCCATCGTCAGCTGAGCAACGCGTCGTGTCAAGGCTACTCGTTCGTCGGAGGGCATGAGCGAGGACTTCTTACTGAGGTTGATGATAACCTGCAGGTTGTCGTCAAGTCGCTGCTGTATGGCCTTTTCGCTTTTGTTGCCAATGGCCGAAGTCTCATGCTGGCGGTAGAAGTAGGCTTTAGCCGTTGTCTTGACCACACGGTCGGCTCGGAGCATGAGCTGTGGCGTGAACTCTTCGTCTTCTCCATAGTTGATGCCAGGCGAGAAGCTTAGGTTCCCCAAGGTGCTGTGTTTGAAGATGTAGAGCCAGGAGGCACCCTTGAGGTTCTGTTGCCGCATCATTTCACTGCCGCTTACGGGTATTTGGTCTTCGTATTCGGTGGCATCGCCTTCCTGATGGGTGAAGTCGAACAGCACAACGTCCGTCAGTCCCTGTTTGACGATATCGATACAATGCTCATAGGGCGCCTTGAGCAGGTAGTCATCGCCATCGACGAACTGAATGAACTGTCCCGTTGCCGCGCGCAGTCCTATGTTGCGGGCTGTGCTCACGCCTTCGTTCGCCTTGCGCAGGTAAATGATGTTGTCCTGATATTTCTGCAACTGAGTGAGCGGACTCTCGTCCGACCCGTCGTCGACGATGATAATCTCACGTTCCGACGGTTGTAGTGACAGTGCGAGAATGCTGTCGATGCATTTGCAGAGCATCGATACTGGCAGGTTGTAACAGGTAACGATGAACGTTACGAGCGGCTGGGTTTTCTGAACAGGTGTATGATCTTGCTGATTTTGCATATTCCGTTGATTCCAAATGCGTTGAGAATGAGTATTTTTGCCTTTTGCTTGAAGTTCTTGCCTGTCAGGCTGATGGATCTTCTGGGTAGCAGGGGCTTGTCGTCAGTACGTTCGCACACATCTATCTGTATGTTGAGCAAGTGCAGGTAGTAGTCATCGTTCATGGGCATTTGCGCGCTGAGGTTGGCGTTCAGCAGCATACGTAGCTGTTCGCCACTGGCGGCAACTGTAATGCCCTGCTCGTTCCAGCAGTAATAGTACATACCCTTGCTGGTAGTGGCTATCCGTTGCGCCTTCCGCAGGAGCGAGGGCAGGGTGTAGACATCCTCGAACACTTTTCCTATAGGGTAGCGGATACCGTCGAAGAGCCCTCTTCGGTAAATCTTGTTGCAGGCATAGGTGTGCAGGTAAGCCTGCGTGCTGAGCCAGTAGTCGTCAGCAGAGGCGTACCCCTTGTCAGAAAAGGTGAGCAGCGACTGGTGGCGGGCTCCGTAAAATCGCCAGATGGGGTATTCTATAAGGTCGTTGTCGCCCATCTTTCCCATGACCTCTTTGAGGGTGTCTTCCCCAATGTAGTCATCGCTGTCAACAAAAGTCAGGTATTCACCTTTAGCCCTGTCAATCCCTGCATTGCGGGCAGCGCTGAGCCCCATGTTCTGCTGGTGGACGACGATGATGCGGCTGTCCTTCATCGCCCACTCGTCGCATAACTGCGGACAGCGGTCGGGCGAGCCGTCGTCGACGAGTATTACCTCAAAGTCGTCAAACGACTGTCCTACCACGCTCTTTACGCATCGGTCGAGTGTGGCTTCAGTCCGAAAGACGGGTATGATGATGCTCAGTTTCACGGTTGCAAAATTAATAAAATATTTGGATATTCAGAATAAATTGCGTAATTTTGCGTTCAATTACAGAAAAGATGAAGGATTCTTCAACCGATAGCTATAGCCATGTGTTGAAATATACGGGCATTTTCGGAGGTGTGCAGGGCTTGAACATTCTGGTCAGCCTTGTGCGCAACAAGTTGATTGCAGTATTGTTGGGGCCTAACGGCATGGGCTTGGCCTCGCTGTTCAATACCACGGTGAACTTCATCTCACAGGCCACCAATTTCGGTATTTCCTTCTCTGCCGTAAAACATGTGTCTGAGCTCTTTGACAGTGGCGATGAGGCCGCTATTGCTCACTTTGTGAAGGTGGTGCGTGCCTGGTCGCTGCTCACGGCGTTGTTAGGCATGTTGGTATGTATCGTAGCAGGACCGTTGCTCAGCAGCTATACGTTTGCCTGGGGTGACCATACGTTGCACTTCATTCTCCTGTCGCCTGCCATTGCTTTGTTGGCCATTACCGGAGGCGAGACAGCCATTCTGAAAGGGGCGCGCCAGTTGCGTTCGCTGGCAGTCATTCAAATCTTTACCGTCTTGGCTGCGCTGGTTATCTCTGTACCTATTTATTATTTCTTCAATCAAACGGGTATTGTGCCCGTCATCGTACTGATGGCGCTTACCTCGATGCTGCTCACCATCCGCCATTCCTACCGTCTCTATCCGCTCCGTTTGCGCGGGGCCGATGGGGTGCTGGGTGAGGGCATGGATATGGTGAAACTGGGCGTAGCCTTTGTTATTGCCGGAGTTATGGGTAGCGGTGCCGAGATGCTGATACGTTCCTACCTGAACGTGGTCAGCGGCGACTTGGACGTGGTGGGACTCTATAACGCAGGGTTCATGCTCACGGTCACCTATGCGGGTATGGTGTTCTCGGCCATGGAGACCGATTTCTTCCCACGCCTGTCGTCTGTCAACAGCGACATTGCAGCATCCAATCTCACGGTGAACCGCCAGATAGAAGTCTCGTTGCTCATTGTGTCGCCCATGTTAGCCGTGCTCATTATCGCCTTGCCCGTGCTCATCCCCATCCTGTTTTCGTCAAAGTTCCTGCCCATGGTGGGCATGGCCCAGGTGGCGGTATTCTCCATGTATATCAAGGCTATCTCTCTGCCCGTTTCCTATATGACGCTGGCCAAGGGCGACTCCATAGGCTACATGGTTCTGGAGGGTATCTACGATGTGGTATTGGTGCTGCTCATTATTTATGGCTACCGCCATTGGAGCCTTCTCGGAACAGGTGTGGCACTATCCCTAAGCTATTTGTTCGACCTGTTGTTGGTGGGTGCCTATGCCTTCTTTCGTTTCCGCTATCGGGTGTCGGTTCAGGTGCTCCACTATGCCGCCATTCAGTTTGCCTTGGGGGTGGCAGTCTATATTGTTACACTCATCGACAATCCGCTCATCTACTGGTCGCTGGGCACGCTGATCTGTATGGCCAGCCTGCTCATTTCCTTCTACATACTCCACCAGAAGACTTCGCTGTGGGCATCACTCACTACTAAGTTCAAAAACCGTTTCCGCCGTCATGACTAAGGTATCGGTACTTGTGGCTGTCTACAATGCAGAACAGTTTCTGCCTGAGTGTCTCGATTCACTATTGCGACAGACGCTCCCCGATATTCAGGTCGTTTGTGTGGACGACGGCTCTACCGATGGTTCTCTCTCCTTGCTTCACGACTATGCTTGTCGCGATACGCGTATAGAAGTGGTTCATTTGGACGAAAACGGCGGACAGGCCCATGCCCGTAATGTCGGACTGCAGCAGGCGAGTGGAGAGGTAGTCTGCATGCTCGATGCCGACGACTGGCTTTCTGACGATGCCCTGGAACGTATGTACGAAGCGTTTGATGCCGAAACTGATGCAGTGCTCTTCGACGTGGTGAGTGTTTACGACCGTCGTGAAGAGCATTACCCGATGCCGCTCTTTGAGAGTCTGACGGGACATGAGGCATTTCGTTTGAGCTTGACGTGGCAGATACATGGTCTTTACGGTGTGCGGGCTGCCATTCATTTTGAGCATCCCTACGACGAGTCATGTCGTGCCTATAGTGACGATAATACCACGCGCATCCACTATCTTTGTTCCCGTCGGGTAAAGCGTTGCACTGGAATCTATTATTACCGCCAGCACGCCTTGTCAGTCACCCATCGCGTCTCTGTGCGCCGTTTCGACTATTTGCGGGCCAACGAGAGTATGCGCTGGCAGATGCTGGAGTTGAAGGTGGCTCATGAACTGCTTGACCTCTATGAGAACCACCGTTGGCTGAACCTCGTCGATGTCTACATGTTCTACCACGTCCACGGCTCCGAGTTGACTCTTACTGAGCGTCGTCATGGTTTGCAGGAGCTATACCACGTGTGGGCAACGATCGATCGTAGGGCGCTACAGAAAAAGACGACAGCCAAATTTGGCTATCGTCCTTGTCGTTCGTGGCGCCTCTTCCGTTTGCAGGAGTGGCTCTATTTCACCCTCCGTGGGCTCTTAGGCCGAAATTATTGAGTAACTTCTCACTTCTCTAACTTCTCCTCCTAAGCAGCACCACATTCTCAACATGCGGTGTGTGAGGAAACATATCTACGGGCTGTACCACTTCTACATGGTATTGCTCGTCCATCATCTGCAAGTCGCGGGCCTGTGTGGCAGGGTTGCACGACACGTAGACGATGCGGTCGGGTATGGCCCTAAGAATGGTCTTCACCACGTCGGGGTGCATGCCAGCGCGAGGTGGGTCGGTAATAATCACGTCCGGATGTCCGTGCTCGCTGATGAATTCGTCGGTCAGTAAGTCCTTCATGTCGCCCGCATAGAACAGGGTATTGCCGATGCCGTTCACCTGGGAGTTTACTTTTGCGTCCTCAATGGCCTCGGGTACATACTCTATGCCGATAACCTGCTTGGCCTGTCGTGCCACGAAGTTGGCAATGGTACCTGTGCCCGTATAGAGGTCGTACACCGTTTCCTTGCCAGTTAGCCCTGCCAGTTCGCGGGCTACCGAGTAGAGGTGGTAGGCTTGCTCCGTATTCGTCTGGTAGAACGACTTCGGCCCTACCTTGAACTTCAGATCCTCCATCAGTTCGTAGATGTGGTCAGTGCCCTTGAATACCAATATCTCCTGGTCACCGATAGTGTCGTTACACTTCTGGTTGTCCAGATACATCAGTGAGGTAATTTCCGGGAACTTGTCGGCTACGTGTTGCAGCAGCCCCTTGGCCTCTTCTTCGCCTCCCGTCTCGTCGTAGTGAAACTGGATGATGACCATCAGTTCACCGCTCTTCGAGTTACGGAAAATCACGTCGCGCAGCAGTCCTACTTGCTGGCGCAGGTCAAAGAACGTTAGCCCGTGGCCAATGGCATAGTCGCGTATCTCGTTGCGTATCTTATTCTGTACGTCATCCATTAGCCAACACTTCTCAATGGGCAGAATCTTGTCGAATGCCCCCGTGATATGGAAACCGATAGCAGGATGATTCTTGAGACTCTGACTATTGTCATCTATCTCTTCATATCTCCTTCTGTCTTCTTCTATCTCCTCTTTTGTCAGATACCGTTTGTTGGCACATCCGAAGTCCAGCTTGTTACGATATTCCTGCGTCTTCACGCTGCCCAGAATGGGGCGGAATTCCGGTAGCTCCACTTTCCCGATACGTGTCAGCTGGTCCTTTACCTGCTGCTGCTTGGCTTTCAGTTGCTCCTCGTAGGGCAGGTTCTGCCACTTGCATCCTCCGCACACGCCGAAGTGTTGACAGAAGGGGACGGCGCGCACCTTGCTGTAAGTGATAAATCTCACCACCTCGCCCTCGGCATAGGAGTGTTTCTTGCGCCTTATCTGCACGTCGCACACGTCTCCTGGCACGCACCAGGGCACGAACACTACCATTTCGCCCCAATGCAGCAGACACTTACCCTCGGCAGCCACAGCCTCGATGGTCACCCCTTCCAGCAGGGGCAGTGGTTTTTTGCTTCTTGCCATTCCTTAGTCTTCTATCTCAAAGTCCAGACAAGCGCGTTGAACCGTATAGGGGCGCACTTTCGTGTTGGCTACTGCCACGTGCTCCGGGTGCTTGGCATAGCCCTTTAATGCCTCTTCCGACTCCAGCGTAGAGTCGAGCATCACGTCTGCATTCGACGATTCAAGTCGTCCACTGATGTTCACCTTCACTTCCAGCAGTCCGGGCACCTTGCCTACCAGTCCTTCTAGTCCGGCCTTAATGCCAGCCTTCACCGTATTCTTCTCTTCCTCCGACAGTTCAGGATTCAGAGTCCATAAAATAATATGCTTTACCATTTTTACTATTATTTGTTATAATCGAGTGCAAAGTTACGAAAAAAAGTTGTAATTGGTAACGGATTTTGGAAGATTAATGCAATTCGGCCTATAATAAAGGCAAGACGGGGCAGAATGAGGAAGTTCAAATAGGGACTAAAAGCAAATTGGGGAGGATTGGTGAAGGAGTTAGGTTGCCAAATCGTAACCCAATTGAAGACTTTGAAGACGAGGAAAGCGATAACGCAAATCGGAGCAAAACGGCGCACCTTTCACCGTCCTTTCACCGCCCGTTTCTTATTCCGCAAACTGCTACATTTTGCATAGCGATGGATGCCAAAAGAAATAGTAGTTTTGCAGCCAGAATTAAAAAACGGAGTAAGAAACATGAGAAGTACTTTTAACATTCTGTTCTATGTGAACAAGAGTAAGGAGAAGGGAGGGACCACGAGACTGAGTGTCTCGGGGAGGGTACCATGGTGTGGTGCCTGTGATGGGCAGGGTAACGATTAACGGGACTCAGTCGCAGTTCAGTTGTAAGAAGTCGATTCCGCTTGACATGTGGGACGTGAAGGGTAATTGTGCCAAAGGCCGTAGCAAGGAGGCTTTGCAGATCAACCGCGAACTTGATAACATCAAGGCGCAAATCATCAAGCACTATCAGCACCTTTCGGATCGTGAGGCTTTCGTGACGGCAGAGATGGTGCGCAACTCCTATCAGGGCTTTGGCAGCGAGTATGAGACGCTGCTGAGTGCTTTCGACAAGGACATCGCCAACCAGAAGAAACGTGTGGGCAAGGACAGGTCGGCAAGCACTCTTTGGGCTATGGAGCGTTCGCGTAAGGATGTGGCAGACTTCATCCAGTCGCACTACCGTCGCACGGAGGCACTCCCTGCAAACTGGGGGTATTAGCTACCCCTACTGCAATATCAAATCACAAGGGAGTAAGAGGCTACCACAATTGATGCGTTTAGAAGATTATCGATCTATAGAAGAATCTCGAAAAGAGGGCGATTCCCTATTCAAATCTAAAATAATGCAAAATTCTAACAGATACTTTCACTATCTAATAACAATAACAGAAAAATACGCTATCTTTGTAATCGCAATCCGAAAGGAAAGTAAGACATATTGCTCAATGGTCTCTCAATCACCACGCGAGAATAGAAGAGCAATACAACTGAAATTGGGACTGCCCCACTATGGGCGCAGGCTTCCCATATCAGTTGTGGTTTGTGGTGAACCGAGAGACCTATGGCGAATGTCTGCGCCTCTTTATTTGGTATATATAAAAAATTACGAATATGAATAAATTTTTTTGTCTTTTTTTTGTTAGTCTTTTAGCATTGTCTGTTTCGGGAAAGGAACTTATTGGCAATTTGTACTACAATTTTAATGGTGCTTATGCATCTGTAGCTCAAAATATGCAAAACGATGTTTCTGCATATACTGAACATACATATATAATACCTGAAACTGTTGTGTCAAATGGAGTCACATATACAGTAACAAGCTTAGACTATAATGCGTTTGCTGGTGAGTATTATTATATGGAGCGTGCAGGAAGTACAGCTTATGTCATTAAATTACCCAAAACTCTAACAACCATTGGGGCTGGTGCATTTGTTAGATGCTATAATATCTCCTCTATGATAATACCAGAAAAAGTAAAGTCGTTTAAAGAGGGGTCTAGATGTCATTTCTATGCTTGTAACAAACTACGAGAGTTAATATACCTTCCAATAAAAGCGCCAGAAAACTGGACTGCCACTTCTTTTACATATGTGCCAGATTTACAGTCATACACAAATCCTGCATATTCCATCAATGATGCAACGATTAAGGAAATAATAAGCTTTAGTTCAAAAACTTTCATTTACAATGGAAAAGTTCCTGAGGTGAATTGGACGAATAATGTTGAAGGATATGAGGCGCAAGTAGATTTGTCAGGTCTGAAGAAAGACGTTGGCAATTATGTAGATACTATACCTGTCAAATTGACAAAAGACGGAGAAACTATTGATGCACGTGTGATATACAGATACAGTATTGAAGGCATACCTCTTACAGTTAAAGTAAATAATGTGAATAGAGTTTATGGTTCCGAGAATCCGGAGTTTACATATACAATAGAGGGCTTCATAAATGGTGATACGGAAAGTGTATTGTTAGAAAAACCTACTATATCCACAAATACTACCAACAAATCGAATGCCGGCACATACAGCATTGAGGCATCTGGAGGCAAGGCTGCATATTATACATTTAATTACGTGCCAGGTGTATTGACGATTGAAAAAGCGCCTCTTAAAGCATCTGTTGGTAATTATGAAAGACCATACAACGAGAATAACCCCTATTTCGAAATCAAATATGAGGGTTTTGTTTTGTCAGATAACTATTCTGTATTAGATACCAAGCCAACAGCCACAACATCTGCAACTCGAACTTCCGATGTTGGCGTTTACGATTTAATCGTTTCTGGTGGTTCTGATAACAATTACGATTTTTCGTATTCATCAGGCTTGCTAACAGTTAAGAAGGCTGACCAAACTTTATCGTGGGAACAAAACCTTTCAAATCTAAAGGTTTATGACCAAGTCGAATTGAAAGCTTTTGCTACATCTGGTTTACCTATATCATATACTATGGACGAGACTGATGTATGTGAAATTTATAAAGCAGGTTCTAAAACCTATATCAGTTGTGATAAACCAGGATCAGTAAGAATTAAAGCTATTCAGGAAGGTAATGACAACTACGAAACCACAGCAAGAATATATAAGGAAGTAAAAGTGTCAAATCCTGATGACGAAAAGCCAACGCTCTCAATCAAACAAGTTAATAGTGGAACCATCTCAAAAAAGGTTGAAAAAGGCGAGATATACTCATTCACTATTACTCCTGAAACAGGTTGGCACATCCATTCTGTGACATTTAATGGTGCTGACTATACATCACAGTTAGATGCATCGAACACTTTCAAAACTCCGAGGATTAATGCAGATGCTACAATAACTATTACTTATGCAGAGGGAAGCAGTGGAGTGTCAAATGTAAAAGCAAACAACGTAAAAATACTTGGCACTTACAATGGAATTATAGTAACAGGCGCAAATAGTGGAGATAACATTTCTGTATATGGTACGGATGGAAAACTCCTATATTCAGGGCAATCTCATGGTGAAGATGTCAGTGTATCACTTCCAGAAAACTGTATGTATATAGTTAAAGTGGACAATCAAACTATAAAGATAGGATTATAAGACCAGAAGAGATTTTCCACTATTGAATTCGTGTTATTTTATATTATGAATTTGGATATAAGATATCATCATCCCCTCTATCAATATGCTATGCAGAAGCGAGATGAGGGTTGTAAAAACCTCATCTATCATTATACAAATGTAGTCAGCTTCTTCCATATACTCAATTCTATGTCGCTAAAAGTATCGGATTTTGCAAAGTCAGATGATTTGAATGAAGCGAATGTCGCAAATATTGACCGCATAGGTGATGCACGAACCTTAATCTCGTTAGAGAAGTATATAAAGGAAAAATGTTCATACCTTAGCTTTGTTCAAGATGGTAATATAGGATTGGACGAATTAGAAGGAACTAACCATCCGAGAATGTGGTCTCAATATGCGCAAAGAGGATATGGTGTTTGTCTTGCATTAGATGAAGATAGTTTTTTTAACATTAATGCGGAAAAGTTAAAATCTAAGTTTTATAAATTTGAATCCGTTCTTTATGAGTACAGAAATGGAGCAAGTTTCTCTATAGATGCTCCTTATGCTGAAGGGAGAGATGAAAGTCTAATTAAGCAATACTATCAAGAACTATTTTTCAAGAAACATATAGATTGGAAAGAAGAAAATGAAAAAAGACTTTTTGGGATAGACCTTCCAGAGTTCCTTTCCATCTATGGGGCACTTGAGTTTGTCTGTCTTGGTCCTAAATTTCTCAAAGACGAAACATTGATGATAAAACTGCTTGATTTCCTTACAGATTCAAGTTCTCAATACTATGGCTATTTAGTGCCTCAATCATTTGCAGATATAACTCCTTATGATTATGGATACTTTTCCGACGGAGCCTTAGCTGCTTCAGAAATTGATCGACGATTGAGAAGGTGGGAAAGATACAAAAAGTATCTTGACGATTGGTGTAAAGACGATACGTAACTTCACAATGAAGGATTATTCAAGAGAATATATCTTTTATTACGAAATAACTTGTAATTTTGCAAACGATATGAATGAGAAAACGATAAAAGATACATTGCTGAAAGGCGAACGAGTAACGCTGGAATGCAAGAAAGCGAAGGCTGAGGTGCCCAAATCAATATGGCAGACGTATTCGGCTTTTGCCAATACCATTGGCGGATTGATTCTCCTTGGCGTGGATGAAGACCTGCAGGAGAAGGACATCAGTAAGCGATTCCAAATGATTGGCGTGGATGAACCACACAAGATAATCACAGATTTCTGGAATACGATTAACAGTGACAAGGTGAATGAGAACATTCTTGTTGACAGTGATGTGGAGGTGGTGAATCTGGATGGAGTACAGATTGTCTGCATCCGTGTTCCTCAGGCAGACTGGAGAGTAAAGCCAATCTATCTGAATGGTAATGTATATAAAGGTACGTATAGGCGCAACAATGAAGGAGACTATCACTGTACAGAAGCCCAAGTAAAGGCCATGATACGTGACTCTAATGCTGACGGCAACGATAGCATTCTGATAGAATATTATGGTATGGACGACATTGATCCCGACTCGTTACGTCAATATCGTACAGAGTTTAGGCAGGAAAACAGCACTCATGTCTGGAATAGGGTTGATGACAAGACTTTCCTGAGAAATCTTGGTGGATATACTGAGGACAGACAAACTGGTAAGGAGGGATTGACATTAGCAGGCCTGATGATGTTTGGTAAAGGCCTTGCCATAAGAGACAGATTCTCGAACTTCCGCATGGATTATCTTGATATGAGTCATCTGGTGGGTGACGAACGCTATCATGATCGCCTGACATACGATGGACTATGGGAGAATAACCTTTATCAGTTCTTCCGCATTGTCTCGCCAAAGGTTCAATTTGACTTGCCAAGACCGTTCAAGTTGGAAAAGGGTGGAAAGAGGAACGATGACACACCTCAACATGAAGCAGTACGTGAAGCCTTTACCAATGCTATCATCCACTGCGACCTGATGATGGATGCTGGTATTCTAAGGATAGAGAAACACGATGACCGTCTCTGCTTCCGTAATCCAGGACTGCTGAAGTTACCTGTAGAGACCATCTATCGGGGTGGTAACTCCAAGGCTCGTAACCCGAAGATACAGAATATGCTCCGTATGATTGGCTTTGGTGAGAATGTCGGCTCTGGATTCCCTAAAATAATTGCAGCATGGAAAGAAACCAATTGGGGTGAACCGCAACTGTTGAACAAACTGGATGTTGACGAAGTGGAACTAATATTGCCAGTGCCATCACCCAAGTCAAGCAATGTTGGGTTGTCTAATGAGTTATCCATAGAGTTGCCTGAAGGGTTGTCTATAAGGTTGTCTAAAGAGTTATCTAAAGGGTTGTCTGAGACAGCTGCAACCATATTTAAGATGATATATGCTGATAACTATATGACGAGAGGTGACATGGCTGAAAAGATTGGCATATCGGTAACTGCAGTCCAAAAGCATATAAATAAACTTAAGTCTCTGAGATTCATTGAGCGTGACGGATCTACTGGTCACGGTAATTGGAAAATAGTGGAACCATAAAACTACATTGGTGCGGATAGGTAAAGTATGCATTATGTGAGAAATAGTGAAAATGGCTTGGTGGATTCAGAAGAAATGATTACCTTTGCACCCGATGATGAGTCATAAAACGGCTGGTGGCTCATCTTCGGGTGCTCATTGATAGCAATTTATAGCAGAACGTGGAATTGAGTACGGTCTCCAATTCGTAACCTTCAAAATCCTCAATTCCCCAGATTGCCTTTATATAAAGAAATCCAGCGAATTCTTGCAAAGATACAAAAAGTCGAGCATAAAACAAAGAAACTGTTTCTTTTTTTTTGCCGAGACGGAGGATTTGTGCAACACTTTGTACCTTTAGGTCAAAGAACTTCGCCGAATTGTTGCCAAAGATATGAAAAGTCGAGCACACTGCAAAGCAATATACACTTTTTTGCGGTTTTGTCGATGTTTCTTCGTACCTTTGCGGCATGCAGACAGCAGTTATAGGTGGAGGGGCAGCAGGATTCTTCCTTGCCGTGAACCTGAAGGAGATGATGCCGGAGATGGACGTTACCATCTTCGAGCGCAGTCAGCGTGTACTGACCAAGGTGGAGGTGAGTGGTGGCGGACGGTGCAACTGCACCAATTCTTTTCGTGAGGTGCGTGACCTGTCGCAGGTCTATCCAAGAGGTCATCGGCTGATGAAGCGGCTGTTCAACGTCTTCGACCAGCGCGACGCCTACCAGTGGTTCGAGCGTTACGGTGTGCCCTTGGTGACACAGGACGACGAGTGCGTGTTTCCTCAGGCGCAGGATTCGCATGCCATCATCGACTGTTTCCTCTCGCTGGCCCGCCGACACCTTATTAATATATATAGGGGACGGAAGATCCAGTCGCTCGACGAACTGAAGGACTTCGACTTTGTTGCCATCACTACTGGCGGATCGCCTAAAGGAGAGGGTCTGCGCTGGCTGGCCGATATGGGTCACGAGATAGAGCCTCCCGTGCCGTCGTTGTTCTCACTATCCATCGACGACGCGCGTCTTCATGCCTTGCAAGGACTGGTGGTGCAAGGGGCTGCCGTCCACATTCCTGGCACGAAGCTGAAGGCCGAAGGTCCGTTGCTGCTGACCCACTGGGGACTGAGTGGTCCTGCCATTCTCAAGCTCTCCAGCTATGGTGCCCGCCACCTGGCCGACAATGGTTACCAAGGGACTCTTGCCGTCAATTGGGTGGGGCAGAACGAGGCTCAAGTTCAGACCATGCTCTACGAGCAGGTCGTGCGTCAACCGCAGAAACAGCTGACCACCTTTTGTCCCTTTGCCCTGCAACAACGGCTGTGGGCCTATCTCTTGGAGAAAGCCTTGGACAGCCGCAGCCAATCGTCGGAGAAAGCAGGCAGCCGCAGCCAGATACGCTGGGCAGAGATGAACAAAAAGGACGTCAACCGTTTGGTCAACGTCCTGACGAATGATACGTTTCAGATTTCTGGGCGGGCACCGTTCAAGGATGAGTTTGTCACTTGTGGCGGCGTGTCGCTGAAGGCTATCAACCCTTCTACCCTTGAGAGCCGCCACGTGCCCCGTTTGTATTTTGCCGGCGAGGTGCTCGACATCGATGGCATCACGGGAGGCTTTAACTTCCAGGCTGCCTGGACTACTGCCTACACCGTCGCCCGCAGCATCACCTCGAATCTTTAATTCTTTATTCTTCCGGAATCTTGTTCTGCCTCAGGTTCTCGACTAACTTGCTGATTTTCTGCAGTTCGCGCGGAATCTTGATGCTCTGCGGACAATGCGGTTCGCACTGGCCACAGCCTATGCAGTGGTCGGCCTGGCGCATGCGAGGCACGGCACGGTCGAGACCAATCAGGTATTTACGGCGCAGCTTGAAGTACTCGTCGTCCATCTTCTGGCGTGGCAGCGTGCCGTCGTTCTTACATTTGTTGTAATGTACGAAGATGGCGGGGATATCGATGCCATAGGGACAAGGCATGCAGTACTTGCAGTCGTTGCAGGGAATGTTCTCCAATCCCACGATGCGCTCGGCAACGTCGTGGTCGAGAAAGCGCTGCTCGGTCTCGGAGAGCGGCTCTAAGGGGCAGTAGGTCAGCAGGTTGTCCTTCAGATGCTCCATATAAGTCATGCCTGAAAGCACCGTCAGCACACCCTCAGGAGTACCTGCATAACGGAAAGCCCACGAGGCAACGCTGCGCTCTGGGTCTTGCTGTTTCAGTTCAGTGGCTAAGTACTGCGGCAGGTTGTTAAGACGTCCGCCTAACAACGGCTCCATGATGACGGCGGGGATGCCCTTCTTCTGCAGTTCATCGTAAAGGTAGCTGGCATCGACGTTGTTGTTGCTGATCTCGTTGGCAAAGTTCCAGTCCAAGTAGTTCAGCTCAATCTGCACGAAGTCCCAGTGATATTTGTCGTCCAGCGCCAGCACTTCGTCGAACACCTCCTGCTTACCGTGGAACGAGAATCCGAGGTTGCGTATCCGCCCAGCCTCACGCTCCTTCATGAGGAAGTCCATCATGCCGTTGTCCACATAGCGCTTGTTGAACTCTGCCATGCTGCCGCCGACGGCATGCAACAGGTAATAGTCGATGTAGTCCACCTGCAACTCCTTCATCGAGTTTTGGTACATCTGCACACTGGCCTCGTGGCTCTGCAGGGCAGGGTTGAAGTTCGACAGCTTGGTGGCTACGAAATACTCCTCGCGCTTATGGCGGCTCAGGGCAATGCCCGTGCAGGCTTCCGACTTGCCCTGACAATAAACGGGGCTTGTGTCGAAGTAGTTCATGCCGTGCTCGATGGCATAGTCCACCTGTTTGTTAATCATCTCCTGGTCGAAGTCGGCCTCGTTCTCGGTCTTCGACGGCAGGCGCATCATGCCATAGCCAAGGATGGACACCTTGTCGCCGTTCTTCGGATTGGTGCGATAGGTCATCTTGCCCATGGGCGGCTCCACCTGTTTCTGATATTCCTTGACGGCCTTGCTCTCCGTTTTCGACTTACATCCCACCATCACGGCAGCAGTGGCCACAGCCCCACCACCCATGATCTTGAGGAAATTGCGGCGTGATATGTTTTTTTCCATAATTCGTTCGATTCGTGAAATTCGTGTTGGTTTATAATTCTTTATGCACTTCGTGTCCTTCGACATAGATGGCTGAATGAGGACGCGCCGGACACAAGTATTCGCAGGCGCCACAGCCGATGCAGCGAGCCTCGTTGACAGCGGGAACGTAAGGTGACTCGTCGTTGTCAGGATCGGAGGGCACCATCTCGATGGCACCTACTGGGCAGTGGCGGGCACAGTTGCCACACTCCACTTCGTCGGTCAGCACCACGCAGTTCTTCTTAATCCATACGGCATGGCCCATCTGCGTTGAGGCTTTGTCCTCAGCCTTGATAGGCAGGATGGCTCCTGCCGGGCACACCTCGGAGCAACGGTTACACTCGGGTCGGCAGTAGCCAAGCTCGTACGACATGGTAGGCAACATGAAATGCAACAGGTCGCTGGAGGGTCGCAGCACATTGTTAGGACACTCCGAGATGCAGAGGTGGCAGCCGGTACAATGCTGGGCAAAGTTGCTCATCGACTTCGAACCCGGTGGCGTCAAGGGCGTCTGGCGCTCTGGGGCAACCTTGTCGGCAATCTCGGCCAGTCCGCCATCCATAATCTTGTCCTTCTTCTGTGCCAGAGCGGCAGTAGTCAGTAGGGCAGAAGAAAGCAGGAAGGAGCGGCGGGACGGACCCACCACCTGCCCCTCCCTGTGAGGGAGGGGAGTAGTATGTCCCTGCTCTTGAGAGTAATCACTCCCCTCCCTCACAGGGAGGGGTTGGGGGTGGGTCTGCTGGTGTCCCCACTTTAGTGCGCCGAACTTACAGCTCTCGATGCAGTCGCCACAGACCACGCAACGGCTGTAGTCAACGGTATGCGTCTTGAAGTCGATACACGAGGCCTTGCAGTTCTTGGTGCAGAGCGAGCAGTTCTTACATTTCTCTACGTCGAAGTGAATCTTCAGCCACGAGAAACGGCTGAGGAAGCTAAGCACGGTGCCCACAGGACAGATGGTGTTGCAATAGGTTCGTCCGTTACGCCAGGCAAGTATTGCCAGGACAATCAGGGTGACGGCGCTGATGATAAGTGACGGTAGGGCCCGCAACCACACGTTCGAGTGGTAGAATGCGTAGCTGTCGTAGTGTTCCGCAATACTTGCCAACACGTTGTTGCCTGCCAGCCAGACGGGCTGCAGCAGGTTGGTGGCAATACGTCCAAAGGCGGAGTATGGAGCCAAGAGCTGGAACAACGTGCCGATGCCTGCCACGAGTGCGATGATGAACAGCACGAGTACAGGGTAGCGCAGCCACTTCACTTCCTTGGAGTAGGTGTAGCGGTTCTTCTTCTGTTTCTTGCCCAGCCATCCGAAGATGTCCTGCATGATGCCTAACGGACAGATGACAGAGCAGTAGATGCGTCCGAAGACCAGCGTCAGTAGCACGAGGGTGACAATGACCACGATGTTGAGTGCCAGCACTGCCTCTAACAGCTGTAGCTTTGGCATCCAGCTGACCCAGTGGTACATGGTTCCCGTAAAGTCGAGGAACAGCAGTGTGATGCCAATAAACATCACAGCCGCCAATACAATTCTAATCTTTCTTAGCATAAAGCCTGTTGCTTTTGTTTGGTTATTTTGACAATTTGAATACTTAATTCATACAGCAGATAGATGGGCAGTGCCACGACAAAGAGAGTAAAGACATCCGTCGTCGGTGTGATGATGGCTGCCACGATGAGTATCGCTACGATGGCGTGCCGACGATATTGGCTCATCATGCCGGCATTAATCAGTCCCATGCGCCCCATAAGTCCGCAGACCACAGGCAGTTCGAACACGACGCCCATCACTAAGCTCATTCCCAACAGCGTATCGACGTACGACTGAAGCGTCAGCATGTTTGCCACGTCGGGGCTGACCTGATAGGTGCCTAAGAAGCGCACCGTCAGCGGGAATACCACGAAGTAGTTTGCCAGCGTGCCGACAAGGAACATCACGTAAGCAGCCCCTACTATCCAGACGGCATAGCGCCGCTCGTTCTCATAGAGTCCCGGCGAGATGAATCGGAACAGCTCATATAATATATAAGGTGACGCTGTGAGCAGTCCAGCATAGAGAGCCGTACGCATGTGAATCATGAACTGCTCGGTCAACCCCGTATTCATCAAGTGCAGCGAGAAGGCATCAGTGCCCAACAGCTGGTAAGTCACGAAGTCGCTGCTACGAGGAGCCAGAACGACGGCAAAGAGTTCTTCCTTCAGCATGAATGCTATCACGCCAAACAGCACCACAACACATGCCATGCGAATCAGTGCCGACCGCAGCACATCCAAGTGGTCCCAGAAGGTAAGTGGTTCACTCTTCACTCTTGACTTCCTTGTCCATTTCCTTCATGCCATCCTTAAAGCTCTTGATTCCCTTGCCCAGACCGTTCATCAGCTCGGGAATCTTCTTGCCTCCAAACAGCAAGAGCACAATCAGCGCAATGATAAGCACCTCCTGCATTCCTAATCCCCAAAGGAGTAATTTCATACGTCTTCAGTTATATTTAGTCATTTCTTTGCTTTTTCAAGCGCAAAGATAAACAAAAACTATGAATTATGATTGCACCGCCACACTTTTTTTAAAAAAAGAATTAAGAATTATTGATTAATTTGTATCTTTGCACGCAAATAAACAACATTTAACTATGGAATACGAATTTATTCTGCGAATATTCATTGCGGCAGTCCTTGGAGGACTCATCGGACTGGAACGTGAATACAGGGCCAAGGAGGCCGGTTTCCGTACCCACTTCCTCGTGGCAATGGGTTCAGCATTGTTTATGATAGTCTCTGCTTACGGCTTCAGCGATGTCGTGATGAACGACATGACCCATCGTTGGGACGTCTCGCGCATAGCAGCACAGGTGGTCAGCGGCATCGGTTTCATTGGTGCCGGAACCATCATCTTCCGTAAGGCAGAGAATATGGTCAGCGGTCTGACTACGGCTGCCGGTCTTTGGGTGGCAGCAGCCATTGGTCTGGCCTGTGGAGGTGGCATGTATGTCCTGGCAGCAGCCAGTACGGTCATGGTGTTGGTAGGCTTGGAAGCGTTCAATTTCCTGCTTCACAAGCTCGACAAGCACCGTAAGTAATCTATTGTTTGTAGTTCAGGGCAGCGCCAATGGCTGTGCAGAATTCTGCGTACTTTGGTATGTGGAAGTGGACGCCGTAGAGTCTCTCCAGCATGGGATAGATGTCCTTGCACTGAGGGAGTAGGGTGAGGTTGCCGATGAGCACGAAGTCCTTGATGCCTGAGTTCAGTGACGAGAGGATAGCTGCCGAGCCGATGGTCTGAAGCACCATGACGATGATGCCTAAGGCAACGTCTTCCTTCGGTGCGTCATATTGTGCCTTGGAGAACAGCGAGGCAGTGGCATCCATAGGCAAACCAGGCAGCGGATGGGTGGAGATGTCGCCGATGAGCAGGTTGATGTTACGGATGTTTCCCTGCATAGCCAGACTCTGTATCTGCTTCGGGTCGCGGGTGTTCAGCATGACGCGGCTGAGGCCTTGGAGCGTACCGCCGCCAATGCCCAAACCGCCGATGTGGCGAATATCGTCGCCGTCACACTGGACGAAACTCGTTCCTGTGCCCATCGACACGACGATGGCTTTCGACAGGCCGCTCTCGAAGCGGGCTCCCAGACCGTCGGCAATGAACTCATCAACCTTCTGGGTGGGAATGCCATAGACGGGCTCGTCGATGTAAGCTGCACCAACGCCTGTCAGCATGACCTGATCGACATCGGAGAGCGATATCTTATTGTCATGCAGATACTTGCCGAAAGCACCATAGAGCGAAGTTACCTGGTCGGCAGCCGTAATGCGGATGGGCGAAACAACCCGTCCTGCGCGAAGTCCTACAATCTTAGTGGTCGAAATGCCCACGTCTATTCCTATTACTATTCCCATAATTATATTGCTTTATGCCTAATATTTCTCTTAATTCATAGAAAAACCCCTGGTTAGAGAATTCTCTAAGACAGGGGTTCATAATGAAAGGAGGAAAGTGGTACCTCCAGGAATCGAACCGGGGACACACGGATTTTCAGTCCGATGCTCTACCAACTGAGCTAAGGCACCTTCATCAAATTTTCTAGGCAATCCTCTTGATTGCGGGTGCAAAGGTACGAAGAAAAAAACAATTGACCAAATAAATGGCCAATTATTTTGCAGTTTTTAAGATTTTAACGGATTCCATCCTTGAGCCTTGAGTTCGAACTCCTGGTTATCGCGTGTAACGAGGATGTGACCGAGTTCCTGACGGGTGATGTGACCGATGAGGTGGACGTCGTCTAACTGCTGAATCTTCTCGTGGTCGCCAATGGGAACGGTGAACAGCAGTTCGTAGTCTTCGCCACCGTTCAGGGCACATGTCGTCACGTTCATGTTCAGCTCTTCAGCCATCACTGCCGTCTGGTAATCGATAGGCAGTTGCTTTTCGAAGATGCGACAGCCTACGCCCGACTGTTTGCAGATGTGCATCAGTTCGGAGGAGAGTCCGTCGCTGATGTCCATCATAGCGGTAGGACGGATGCCAGCCTCGCGTACCTTCTTTATAATGTCACCGCGAGCCTCGGTCTTCAGCTGGCGCTGCAACAGATACTCTTTGCCGGCAAAGTCTGGTTGAAAGTCCTGTAACCTTGCACTTTGCTCTTTGAACTTTGCACTTTGTGATTCGTACGTGCCGTTTTGCTTGGCTTCAGCTATTTTCTTGTTCAGTTCTTCAATTTGCGAATAGTACACCGTCTTCTCACGCTCCAGGAGTTGCAGACCCATATAGGCTGCACCCAGGTCGCCGCTGACGCAGATGAGGTCGGTTTCGCGGGCACCGTTACGATAGACGATGTCTTCTTTGCAGGCCTCACCTATACAGGTGATGCTGATGGCCAGGCCAGTATATGACGACGTAGTGTCGCCGCCCACGATGTCGACGCCCCACTTGTCGCAGGCTGCACGCAGTCCGCTGTAGAACAATTCGAGGTCCTCGACGGTGAAGCGTTTGCTGATGGCTAACGAGACGGTGAGCTGTCGCGGTGTGCCGTTCATGGCAAAGATGTCGCTGATGTTCACCATGGCCGACTTATAGCCTAAGTGGCGTAAGTCGGTGTATGTCAGGTCGAAGTGGACGCCTTCCATCAGCATGTCGGTGGTGACGAGCACCTCGGTGTCCGGGTAGTGAAGTACGGCGCAGTCATCGCCTACGCCGTACTTCGTTGATGGGTTCTGCGGCTTGATGTCCTGTGTCAGGCGGTCTATCAGACCGAATTCTCCTAATGATGCTATTTCCATTCTTTTCGTTGTTTTAGTTGTCGCTGTGGCACAGCGACATACTGGACTTAGGCAGTACGCTTAATCATTTTGGACTTAGGCCGTACGCTTAATCATTTTGGACTTAGGCAGTACGCTTAATCATTTCGCGCATGATCTCGGTCATCAGCGGCTGAGCCTTGTCGGCAGCTTCCTGCACCTCCTCGTGGCTGACCTCAACGGGATTGTCGAAGCCTCCCAGGTCAGTGACTACGCTGATGCCGAAGGTCTTGATGCCGCAGTGGTGCGCCACGATGACCTCAGGAACGGTGGACATGCCGACGGTGTCGCCACCCAATGTGCGATACATGCGGTACTCTGCTGGTGTCTCGAAGGTTGGACCGGTGGTGCCAAGGTAAACGCCATAGACCAGACGGATGCCCTTCTCCTTGGCAATCTGTGTAGCCAGGTTGATGAGTTCGTGGTCATAGGTTTCGTGCATATCCGGGAAGCGTGGACCGGTGGGGAAGTTCTTGCCGCGCAGCGGGTGCTCCGGGAAGAAGTTGATATGGTCGGTGATAACCATGAGGTCGCCAATCTTGAAGGCAGGGTTCATGCCGCCGGCAGCGTTGGAGACGAAGAGGGTCTTGATGCCCAGCTCGTACATCACTCTGACGGGGAAGGTCACCTCCTTCATGTTATAGCCTTCGTAGTAATGGAAGCGTCCCTGCATAGCCAGAATGTCCACGCCTCCGAGTTTGCCGAAGATTAGTTTGCCACTGTGGCCTTCGACGGTAGAGACGGGGAAGTTGGGAATGTCGCCGTAGGGGAATTCCAGTTTGTCAGTTATTTCGGAAGCTAATTGTCCGAGGCCTGTCCCCAGAATGATTGCTGTTTTCGGGTTTGTTGTCATCCTTGCCTTTAGCCAGGATGCTGTTTCTTGAATTTTTTCGTACATAGCCAATAATTTGAAGGTTAAAAGATTCTTGTTGGTCCTGCATAAATGCTATGCGGACAGGTAATACATAGAGGTTTGCCCTGACTTCGTCGCTGAGACCTTCTGCTGTCAGCAGTCGGGCGGCATCCTTCTCGGTGGTGACGATGACTTTGGGCGAGGGGAGTGCTGCAAAGCGGTCGTTGATGAGCTGGATGTCCTTGCTCTTGAATTGGTGATGGTCGCTGAACGTCAGCGGCGTCAGGTGCGGGGCAATAGGTGAGAGGTCATGCTCCAGCTGTTCCGGCGAAGCGATGCCGGTGAGTAGCAGCACGTGCTGGTCGCTGAGGTCTTCGAGGGAATGGAGCCCTCCGTTCTTGTTGAAGACGGGCCGCAGCTGGTCATATTCCAATGTCGTGAAATACAGATGCTGGTAAGGATAGAGGTTCATCGCCTTGGTGATGACGCGGTACTCCATGGGCTTGAGGTCCTTCGGACATTTCGTGACGATGACGATGTCGGCGCGGTCTTTGCCATTGAGGGGTTCGCGCAACCTGCCTGCCGGCAGCAGCTGGTCGTAGATGATGAGCCGGTGGTAGTCGACGAGTAGGATGTTGATGCCTGGCTTGACATATCGGTGCTGGAAGGCATCATCCAACAGCACGGCGTCGAGGCGGTTGTCCTTCTCCGTCAACAGCTCGATGCCGTGACAACGTTTCTTGTCCACAGCCACGGTGACGTCGGGGAACTTCTGTTTCATCTGGAACGGCTCGTCGCCAATTTCAGGCATGGTTGTCTTCTCGGTAGCCCGTATGAAACCCTTGCTCTTCCGCTTGTAGCCCCTGCTGAGCACGGCGACGTGGAAGTCTTTCCGCAGCAGGTTGGCCAGATATTCCACGTGTGGTGTCTTGCCGCTTCCGCCAACGGTGATGTTTCCCACGGCGATGACGGGAATCTGGAAGGTACGGCTCTTCAGCACCCCTATGTCGAACAGGGTGTTGCGCAGCTTGACGCCCAGGCCGTAAACCCAGCTCAGCGGCAGCAGCCATTTGTTGATTTTAATGAAATCGCCTTCCAAATCTGAATATTAAATGCTTAATTCTAAATTTATAATTCTTAATTTATAACAATGTAGTACGGCAAACGTGCCTGAATGGCACTGCGCTTGTTGATGTTCTTGACATACATGAACGGCTCGTAGAATTCACCCAGCGTGGCGCGCAGCTGTTCGTCCAGATAGTTGCCCTTGTCGGTAGTCTGCTTCATCAGCGTGGCCAGCCAGTTCTCGGCCTCGGGATAGGCAGAGGTATGATACTCCTTCAGCTTGGCTAACTGAGCAGCCTTGGCGACAGCCTGATCCAGACCGCCGATTTCATCGACGAGCTTAATCTTCAGCGCATCGTTGCCTAACCATACGCGGCCTTGTGCTATCTCGTGAATCTTATCCTTCGTCGAGTTACGTCCTTTTGCTACACGGTCCAGGAAGGTCTGGTAGCCGCGGCCGATATACTGGTCGAGCAGGGCCATTTCCTCTGCATTGAAGGGGCGTGCCATCGTACCGAAGGCAGCATGCTTGTTGGTCTTCACCTCGTCGAACTTGACGCCGAGCTTGTCGGTCAGCAGTCCGCTGAAGTCGGGGAACATGCCGAAGATGCCGATAGAACCTGTGATGGTAGTAGGCTCGGAAACGATGTAGCTGGCAGGAGCGCTGATGTAGTAACCACCGGAGGCTGCATAGCCGCCCATCGAAACGACGACGGGCTTCTTGGCCTTGAGCTGTGTCACGGCGTGGTAGATCTGCTCCGAAGCGTATGCCGAACCGCCGGGGGAGTTGACGCGCAACACGACGGCTTTCACGTCGTCGTCCTTGGCCAGCTTCTCTAAGTCTTTGCACACCTCACTGGCCACAATGCTGTGTCCTGACGACAGCATGCTGCCGGTTTCAGAGTCCACTATTTCGCCGTAGGCATAGTAGATGGCAATCTTTTCGCCTTTTTCCTTGCTGCCTTTCACGTTCTCCATCTCGCCCAGCGTCAGCTGCGAGATCTCGTCGTCTTTGTCAAGCTTCAGCAGTTTCTTGATTTCCTCCTTCACCTGGTCGGTATAGATGAGTTTGTCCACCATCTTCTTCTCCAAGTATATCTTCTGGTCGCTCACGGCGATGAAGCGGTCAGCCAGGGCATTCAGCGTATCGACGGGAATCTTGCGGCTGGCGGCGACGTCCTTCAGCATGACATCCCAAATGCCGTTAATGTATGCCGTCACCTGTTCGCGGTTGGCATCGCTCATGCCGTCGGCTGTCATCATCTCAGGGGCACTCTTGTATTTACCCACCTTCGACAGTTGGTACTTCACGCCAAACTTGGCCAGCAGGTCTTTTAGGAAATACGGCGTGGAAGCCAGTCCGTGCCAGTCTAACATGCCCTGCGGGTTCAGGAAGATCTTGTCAGAGACACTACATATATAATAGGTGGACTGCTCATAGGTGTCGGCGTACGACACAATCCACTTGCCACTCTTTTTGAAGTCGAGCAGAGCCTCGCGGATGGCATGTGTCGAAGCAGGGGTGTCGCTCGAGAAGAGACCTGCCTCGATGTATATGCCCTTGATGTTCTCGTTCTCCTTAGCTTTACGGATGGCACTCAGGATATCGTCCAGTCCCAGGTTGTCGCTCACCTGTCCCGTCAGCTTTGCCATCGGGTTGCTCTCGGCGCGCTCATCTAACTGACCGGAGAGTGACAGTGTCAAGACGGAGTTGTCCTCTACTGGCGTGTTGCCGGCTGTTGAGGCTACCAAGCCTACCATAGAGATGACAGTCATGATTCCCATGATAATCGACAGCAGGATGATGCCTGTTATCGTAGCCAATACGTATTTCAGAAATTCTTTCATAATGTTTATAGTTTGACAATATACGGCGCAAAGGTACGAATAAGCGAGGAAAGAACAAAATAAAAATACATTTTTTTTGATTTTTCTTTCTCTTCCCGACTCTTCCGGTCAGAAGTCTTTGGTGACGAAGGTTGTCTGATGGTTCTGCCAAAGTGTCAGTCCGTCGTGTTTGGCACGGTTTTGGCAAAAAGAAGCTTTGAAGTTTCGAAATACAAAAGATACATTAAATAAATAATAATTAAAAACAAAAGTATTATGAACATTAAACCATTAGGTGACCGCGTGCTGGTAGTTCCTGCACCGGCAGAAGAGAAGATTGGCGGAATTATTATTCCCGACACAGCAAAAGAGAAGCCCCTTCATGGCACCATCAAGGCCGTAGGTCAGGGCACTAAGGATGAAGAGATGGTTCTGAAGGCTGGCGACGAGGTGCTTTACGGCAAGTATGCTGGCACGGAACTCGAGTTCGAGGGCGAGAAGTTCCTCATGATGCGCCAGAGCGATGTCCTCGCAGTGATTGAAAAGTAAAATAAGGAAAGAATCATTTAAGAAAGGGACTTTATTTAAGAAAGAAATCGGAAAGAATTAGAAAGAATTTATTCCAATAATTATAAGAATAATTTATTTTCTCATTGTTGAACGTAATTATTTCTAATTGTTGCTCATTTCTTTCCAAAAAGCAAACAATATTAATTTTGAAAGATTATGGCAAAGGATATTAAATTCAATATTGAGGCCCGCGACCTGATGAAGAACGGTGTGGACCAGTTGGCAAATGCAGTTAAGGTAACGCTGGGACCGAAGGGCCGCAACGTAGTGATTGAAAAGAAGTTCGGTGCTCCGCAGATTACCAAGGACGGTGTGACCGTCGCCAAGGAAGTGGAGCTGGAGGACAAGTTCGAGAATACTGGTGCACAGCTCGTCAAGAGCGTTGCCTCTAAGACTGGCGACGATGCCGGTGACGGTACGACGACTGCTACCATCCTGGCTCAGGCCATCATCACCGAGGGTCTGAAGAACGTCACCGCCGGTGCCAACCCCATGGACTTGAAGCGTGGCGTCGACAAGGCCGTGAAGGCTGTTGTTGACTTCATCGCCGAGAAGGCTGAGAAGGTGGATGACAACTACGACAAGATTGAGCAGGTGGCTACCGTTTCTGCCAACAACGACGAGGAGATTGGTAAGCTGTTGGCTGAGGCCTTCCGCAAGGTTAGCAAGGATGGCGTCATCACCATCGAGGAGAGCAAGAGCCGCGACACCCACATCGGCGTTGTCGAGGGTATGCAGTTCGACCGTGGCTACCTCTCTGGCTACTTCGTCACCGACTCTGAGAAGATGGAGTGCGTCATGGAGAACCCCTACATCCTTATTTATGATAAGAAGATCTCGAACATCAAGGACTTCCTGCCCATCCTGCAGCCTGCTGCCGAGAGCGGACGTCCCCTGTTAGTCATCGCCGAGGATGTTGACTCTGAGGCTCTGACTACGCTGGTTGTCAACCGTCTGCGTGGCGGTCTGAAGATCTGTGCCGTCAAGGCTCCTGGTTTCGGAGACCGTCGTAAGGCCATGCTCGAGGACATTGCTACCCTGACTGGTGGCGTCGTTGTCAGCGAGGAGAAGGGTCTGAAGCTGGAGCAGGCTACCCTGGAGATGCTCGGAACCTGTGACAAGGTGACTGTCTCGAAGGACAATACCACCATCGTCAACGGTGCCGGTGACAG